>JGI24130J36418_10000838_pt1 | contig 10317 bp, 10 predicted proteins | sample BarGraNGADG00212_FD_36418 | JGI IMG/M metagenome (IMG submission 36418)
CACACGGCACAACTACCTGTCGCTGTGAACGGTAGTACTAGCTTTCCTAAATTTCCTCGCGCTCTGGGTATCATTCTCGAGTTTGGAGGACAAACTTTAAGNCTTGTGGGTCTTATCGTTGCGCTCATCGGTCTAAGAAAGTGAGCAGAGTCTATCTCAGGTAATCTGGTAAAATNTGGCAGGGCACAACCCCCTGCCATATTGAATACTGNATTATGGCATAGACTCTCTGCAATTCTACGTGAGAGAAAGAGTTTTCTTCGAGACTTCTCACGAAATCTGTGGAACTTTTTGTGAGTTTAGGAGTCTTAATCTTTTGGAATTCACTGAGAAAAATGTGAACTACAAGAGTATAGGTTCGCGCTCCTTTTCAGTGGGCCCCCATATTCCTTTCCTTACGCTCTTACTCTCTTTCCTCGCCGGGCTTTCCGCTGCTTCGAAGGCCTCGTCCACAAATGCCACGCAGCTTCATGCCCCGGCACGCCGAACGACCCAGCAAGAGCATGCTATCTCCTCGGTTCAAAGCATGCCGCAGGTGTGGTCGTTGGACGTGCCGGGTATCAATCCCTATTCAGAACGGGCTCGCTTTTGAGCCACCGAATAAACATTTTTTCGGTTTATTGGATGGCTCAAAAAAAGGCGATGCCACCTAACTGGCTTTTGGTCTGTTCCAGAGCCTCTTTTTAGTAAAATTAGAAAATAGAAACTATAATAGAAGTTAATATGTAAGTATGGAAGTAGCATTTTTTGACACTTTTGGGCTTTTTTGTATAACATAAAAATCACAAAGGCTTTACAGAGCCAATTTTTTGTGTCCGTGTTAATCTGGACTCGCGACGTGCAGGGAATACTTGCTTGCGTTCCGCGACAACGGGTGCTTTCGCCTTTGATAAGCGAATTCGACCCAATACCAAATTAACGAAATCGGGCGACAGTAAATATTTTCCACAAAACAAACCAGTGGCACCTCCCAAAGGGGGTAACATTGAACGCCAGGGGTGGCCGAAAATCCCAAATAATTGGGAACTCAGGCCCTAAAACATCAGCGAAGGCTGGTGTATAATGTGCGGTTAGTCGAAGGGCTAACTGTGAAACGTAGCGCCCTTGCAAAAGCCCTAAACCATCCTGTTTTTTAGGTGGCAATCTGTTCGGTGAAAGCCGAATAAGTTTTCAAATCGGGCAAGTGTATAAGAATAGAGAGATGACTTTGGCGGGATCGTTCTTTGATCGGTAATCCGCAAGGCAAAAACTTCGAATATGGGATCTTTTAGCTTCAATCCCAAACCTCATTTTCACAAAAGTTTTTGCGCTTTCACAGCACGAGACTATTCATTTTCAATTTTGTGGTTAGTAAACTGGTTTTCTCCGACCGTTCCTTTTTCAAAAGGCCGGGGGATTAAGCGCGTAGTGTTAGGGCAGTCCAGAGCAATGTCTGGGCCAGGGGGTGCAAAACCCTCCCGTTTAGAGTAGTAATACTCTAATTTTCCTTTTATAGCAGTAATGTTGTAAAAGGCGCCAAAAACTACCACCTCATTAACACGGATCTTTCCTTGTATAGGAAGGAGCATTTGTGTATTTTTATTGTAGTTTCTACAACTTTCGAATTTTTCCTGCTGTTTTCCTGTAAGAAAACAAAAAGGTTTCGAAGGGCAATGTAAAAGCTTAGAACTTTTAAGCCGGCGACTTGTTCTATAAGTCGTCCATTGATCCGGCCAAGGTGCTTGGATCAGAAATTTTCTTTATTGAAGGGGTGATCTAATCATCACCCCTTCTTTACTCCAAGAGGTGAAAAAATGGACTTGACCGATAGCACTTACATTTTGAAAAACATATTAGTTTCTGAGCTGGATCAAGCCTCGGCTCGCAATAGGCTTTGGACCAGAAAATTGACCTGCGTTAGCAATGCCGACGCCCTGCTTTCCGTGAAAATAGCAAAAGAGATAGGCCATACCCTTTCGAGTAGGCCGTTTATTTTGTTAGTTTTGCGCGACGCGGTTGCGCTTTTTACCGAAGCCCAGCTTCAAAAAATGGGAATTGTAAGGCTTCAAGTTCCAGGCTACTATAAATATTTTGCAACTTCGAAGCTTCCAGATCTTATTCTTTTTAGGAAAAAGAAACAGAAAAAGGGGCAAGCCTCAGAAAATGCCGCCCTCGTGGTAGATCTCCGGACAACTTGGATCGAATTATTACCTTACGACGCGCGGCACATCAACGGCAGCCTTGTTATTCGTGGCGCCGCGTGGTTAGAACATCTACGGTTAGAAGCCGAAAAAGACATTTTAAGGATCGGGAACGAGCCACTTTGGAAAAAGGCTTCAAAGCAGGAACGGGCAAAGCTGGAATATTGCTCGATTACGGCCTTTGATAGGGTCTTAATAGTGGGGCTTCTTCGGAAAAATTGGCTTCATTTGACGCCCCAAGCCCATTATTCTTTCTCTCCTGCTGACGCGTATGTTAAAAAGGCAACCCCAAAATATGTTCATCGGCTTATTTTTGCGGTCAGCCAACAAAATCGTTACAGGTTCTTCCCCACCAGCTCGGGAAACGGGACTCGCGAAAATTGACAGTTTTTCGTCTTTCTGTATAACAAATTGTCCCAAACCTTTCCGAAGGTGCGGGCAATCTCAGGAGGCTTACATGCCGCCAAGTGCAGCGGAACATAATGCTTGCACTGATCTTCATATCCGCGTTTCGCACCGGATATGAAAAATACTCGTGCAAGGAGGTTGCCGCCGTAAGGTGCAACCTCCTTGCGATTTGCGAAGACCTGGACGAGTGGAAAGATGGAGTTCGGACTGTTTGATTCAAATCCGGAAAATATTACTTCCTCATGGAGCGATATTTCTGTCTTCTGGCATTCCTCACCGAAATATCAATCCAGCCGCCCTGCGGTATGTCGTTTTCCGGGGCAAGGCAGAGATTTCAAATGGCTTGCCGTGTGTTTATACGGTCGCTTTTCCTAATGCCCCAAAAGGGCTAGTCCATTTTTGATGGTCTTCATTCGCTAGTTATTCCCCTTTGCTCGATTATGCGTTTTGCAGAGCAACTGACAATTTCCCGATTCAGTTGCCCCGCCCTTGCTCCAGGCTGTCACGTGATCAGCATCCATTTCTCCCAGTTCCCAGATCTTGCTTTTATTTGCTTCAGGACCAGAAACACAATCGGGACAGTTTGAAACACCCCTGTTTTTTGCATCTGTGGTTTGTCGCTCATAAACAACTCTCTTTGTCACTTCGTCAAAAACACGGATCTCGAGCAGTTTCGGATCTGTCTCACCACCCAGGACATACTCGAAGATTCCGCGACGATTTTTCACGTAGGGATCAGCGTACAGTTTTTGAACTTTCTCGGGTACCTTCGTCGGGTCAAACCACAGCCCGTGATATTTCTCATACAGCCGTCCCCACTCCAACCCGCGCATTTCGTTCTCAACATGAGGGAAGATCCCTGAAACCCAGTCGATCACAGTATTGAAATAGGTTTTGAGTTCATCGATCGAGGTATTTTTTCGATGTGCTGACATGTAGTCTTCTGTTTTTTGTTTCTTAGAAGTAGCGATCCAAGAGAGAGCAATTGCCAGGAAATCTTGTCTTCGTGTCGAGCCTTTGATATACCCTCTCCATTCTTGTACGTTCGAGTTGCCCGAATTACTGAATTCTGCTTTCGCCAGGGTCACGAACGCCCCGGAATAAACCGAGTTCAGCAATTCCTGGTCATTCAGTGGAATTCCTACGATGTTGATTGTTCTGAACCAGTCCTTAATCTCGCTTTCCTCTCCCTTGCAGTGATAGACCAGAAGCTCACTGTCCATAATTTTCGCCTGTTTTTCAGGAGAAAGAGAAGGTTCAGTCCCCATGATTTGAGGATTTCCATGTTCGTCAAAAATGGCAAACTTACCCGTCACAAAGCGCCCGATCGAAGTAATCCGTTGCTGCCCGTCCAGTACCTCAAAATGCTCGTCATCCACATCGTTGAAATAGATCAGTCCAAGAGGGTAGCCCTTGAGCAGTGATTCAATGACAGCAGCCTCTTTCTTTTCTTCAGCGTAAATGTAGTTGCGCTGGTATTCCGGTTGGATGGTCAGTTTGCCGGAAAGACCGAATAAACCCTTGCCTTCAAAATCATTGTAGATGAAACCCTCTACCATTTCACGAACAGTGTATGCCTTTCGAGTGGTGTTCATTTAGTCACCACCTTTCTTTTTCGAATAAGTATACGTTTAAACGGAATTTTCGCTTTGCCTTCTTGGTAATATCCTAAAATTGGATGATTTACTGAATAGCTACCTGTTCCACCTTGCGCATAATAATCCTTTACAAATTGCTCAGAAAGACCTTTGGCACCTTCTAAGCTCATAAAAATGAACCCAAATTCAACTCCTAAAATCTCAAACTGCTCCGGACAATATTTGTCAAGAAAACTGATCGGCACACCAATGACGCCGTCGTAGTCGGAAGGAATAGCGTCGGTAAACGGCACTTCAATCGCGTCGTAATTATCGTATTTATCGTAAGCCGTCTTGCCCTTGATTTCCTTGTGCTTGCTGAACTTCAAGTTCTTTGCCATTGTCATAAGCGGCAAGGGTTGGTGATGACGCCCGTGGTCAAGATTGGTGAACCAGCCAGTGTTGCCTGCTTTAGTGTAACGTTTTCCATCCTTCCCAACAAAAACATTTTCTTGCTCATAATTGCCCGGAACCAGATAAGTCTTTGCTCCATTGCTATAGCCAAGCCAGATTCTGTTGTTTTTCAGCAACGGGAAGATTTCTTTGTAGGTGATCGCGTTCAAGCTCCCGATGACGAGAAACTGCTTTTGCGCCTCCATAATCCACGCCACAAACTCACGGAAAAGAGAAAACGGCGGGTTGGTAATAATCACATCCGCCTCGTCCCGCAACTTTCGTACCTCTTTGCTTCTAAAGTCACCGTCACCCGATAGGTAATCCCACTTCAGGTCTTCGATGTTGATTTTGCCGTCGCGGTTAGTGTCTTTGTTATCCAGTACGTAAATCTTGCCGTGCGTCAGGGTCTTGTCCTTGTCATATCTTGGGTCGTTCTTTTCAAACGGTGTGAGCTGGTATGCACCCTTATATGCGTTGCTTTCAGGCGCGAAGCTTGTCGAAACGAGCTTCTTCAGACCGTATTCATCAAAATGTAGGGCAAAGAACTTTGTGAAATTGCTCCATTCAGGGTCATCACAGGGACATAGAATGGTTTTCCCACGAAAAAGACCAGGGTCATAGTCTAAATATGCCTGTACTTCCTGCTCAATGTCGCGCCATTGTGTGTAAAACTCGTCATTTTTCGCGTTCTTTGCCTGAGACAAATTGCTGTTTGCCATCCTGCACCCCTTCCGTTATAGTTGGAACCACTACCTGCGGCGTTGTTCTCTCGGTCGCCCACAAAAGCACCAATGTGCATATGTGCATATGTGCTTTTGGCATATTGGCGTTTTGTTCATTTAGTTATTATGGTCTGCTTCTGGTGTTGTCTCCACATGACCACTTGGCACAGGACATGACTGATCTGTTCCTTGTCTTCGATCCCTGCTTCCGTGGTAAATGCTTCTGTGATTGCCAAAACTTCCTGCATATTCTCGTAAGGATAAAGTGAATGCAAGGTCTCGATTGCTTGTGGGTCTATTTCTATCGTTGGGTTTGTATAAAAAGAAAGATCCTTTGTCTTTAACCAGTTCTTTAATGTTCTTTCAGTGTCTGGAACATGAATCTGTAAATGGTCTGCGACGCGATCCCTAGGGACAATTTCGACTTCACAACTAGGGACGGTTTTGTCTCTAACACTAGAGACATTTTTGGACGAGGTAGGGACTGAATTGACCCTAGCCACACGGGACGGATCTAGCACTAAACCAATTATCGTTTTTCTGGTTCCATCGCGTTTTCTAGTAATAATTTTCTTGTCTTCCAGGGTAGTAAGTGCTCGCTCCACAGATTTTCTGGGCAGATCGAGAATCTCCTGGATCTCGCCAATCGACAGCTGACATTCGGCAACGCCCCATCCGAGAGTTTCTCTGATGATGATAAAGTGCACTTGGTCGACGATGGAGGACAACTGTTTGAGATATTCGCCTTCGAGGAGTTCATTCGGGACCTTGGTGTAGCGGTCTGTGATGACAACGCGCTGACCACCCTTCTCTACCTTGAACATAACTGCTCCCATATCCAGAGCTATTGAAATTAGCCTGCCCATCCGCTTCTGGAAGACTTTGTCCGCAGTAATTAAACCGCGTTAGCCGGCTCGCGTCTATATCATGGGAGAATTAACAATTTCTGTCAAGTTATTAGAGCAGTATGTCCTTCGGTTTCTCCTTTGACTTTTTTTCCAAGAATACAGAGATCATGGCGTCCATTAGCTGAGACATTGTATGAAATTCGTCTTTGTGTTCCAGTTGATAGCGTTGAAGTTGCAGCAACAGATCCTTNTTAACAGTAGTAACGAATCTAGTTCTGGTGAACTTCTTGCTTTGGGCATAATTGTCGAGAAATGATTCGTCTNTCATGGGTTCTCCTTTATGCGGGATAAAACCTCTTCCGTAAAGTCCTGAACCGATGCGTATGTCCTNGAATCATGCGGAATNTGTCTATGGCGGAACATAAATTCTTTAAAGGCAGCCGTCTCTGGAATGACGGTTTTGAAGACATTCTCCTTGAATTCTCCTCTTAGTTCTTTCTCGAATTCCTCGGCGTATGAAGTCTGGCGGCGTCTCGTCATAACGATCCCGAGAACCTTGATGTCGCTGTTTCCCCTCTTTGCAGTTGTCCTCATAGACGCAAGGAGGCTTCGGAGCCCTTCGATTGCCGATTCTCCTATGTCGACCGGGACGATAACGTATTGTGTAGCGAGGAGGGTTGAAGAAGAGAAGAGCCCCAAATTTGGAGGGCTGTCAATAATAACCCAGTCATACTCCTTCGAATGCTTTCGAACCCATTCCTGGACAACGAGATAGTCGTTGAAGGTTGCGTGTGGCTCTATGGAGGAAAGTTTTAGGTCAGCACCAAACAGGAATAGATTCTGCGAGATTTGTAGCGGTTGTGGGTCTGGATCTACTTCCTTTGCATCGAATATTCTCATGGTTTTATGTTCGTCCGGGATCTGTCTGGCAAAGAAACTGCTCATATTTCCTTGGGGATCGAGATCGATAGCCAGAGTCCGTCCTTTCGAAGAGAAATAACTCGTCAAGATAAGGGAAAGCATCGTCTTTCCGACACCGCCTTTCATATTGCATACACTTATGATTGGCACGATAGACTCCTTCTTGTCATATTCCGGAATTCTATAATTCCATAAATGACAATATATACATATGTTAAAAATGTCAAGAAGGCATAGGGACAAAGCGACATAATGTCAAATAATAATATATTGAAGGGAGCATGCGATCCGGCACGGACTTCATTCTATCTTGACACAAATCTTAAATTATGTAAAAAAAAACGTATAATAGTTAAATGAGATAAGGCTTTGGAGGGTTTCAATGAAAGTAGCCGTTTACACACGAGTGAGCACAGAAGAACAAAATGCCAAAGATAGGTATGGTATGCGTTCTCAACTTTCAGATATCCGACGACTGTGTTCATCTAGAAAATATCAGATTGTCCAGTTCTATTCGGATACGGCTAGTGGAAGCAAGAGCAACCGCCCGGAGTTTCAACAAATGCTCTCGGATGCAAAGAACCATCTATTCGAAGCCATCGTGGTGGCAAAGCTTGACAGGCTGGCGCGTTCTCTCGTCCTCCAGCTTCTAACCACAGATGAATTGCAGAAGATCGGAGTACAAGTTATCTCCGTGGCGGAACCCCTTGGAGAACAGGATCCGGATACGGCACGCCTGATTCGGTCTGTAATGGGTGCATTCAACGAATTCGAGAGATCCAGGATAAACGCAAGAATGTCGGGTGGACGCAGAGAGAAAGCCAAGATTGGCGGATTTTCTGGCGGAGCTCCGCCATATGGATATATTGCTCAGGATCGCAATCTTATAGTGGATAAAGATCAAGCCAATATTATTAGAGAAGTATTCTCTTTGAGGGGGCAACGCTGGACACTCCAAGAAATTGCTGACAAGTTGAATGAGACAACCACGACAAAGCGAGGAAAGACGTGGCAGCCAACACAAGTATCCAGAATTCTTAAACATAAACATTTGTACCGCGGACGCTACGCATATGGAAGTGCAGAATCGAAAGGATTGCAGAAAGCGATCCTGCGTTTCTAGTTAAATTTTCTATAAAATATTGAACTTTTTATGAAAATATTGATTTTTTATAAAGAGTAGATTATGTCGCCATACGATCGGAGTAAGCGAAAAGCGTTTCTGAGAATTCTTGCCAATTAGATCAAATCGAAGGACTAAAAAGCAAAGACCCAACGAGAGAAAAAAGCAAAGCCAACACAAAAAACCGCATTGCAATTGAACATTTCTTCCGCGGGTATCTTTTAGTCCTTTCTTTTTTCTAGTTGGAATCTTCGAGTCTTTTGTAGTCTTTTACAACATCTGGAAACCCTTACCACAGTTGGGTTTCCTCTGTCGAACTATTACATTTCTGGCGCTAACTATTACATTTATGTTGTTGCGGCTGAAATTAGTGTCAAGTTCTAATTATTGTGTTATACTATTTGTGGTAGGTGATAGAGATGAAAGAAAAGAACAATATTGTAAAGAAGTCGAATGCGTTCATCGAAAATGCTCGCTACGAACTGACAATCACGCAACAGAAACTGATCCTCTTCGTCATGTCTATGATCAGGGTCGAGGACGATGATTTCAAGACATATGTAATCCCCATTTCTGAGATAATGGAGCGAATGGGCGTATCTGATAGTCTGTATAGCAGGATAAAAACCGAAGCCCAAGATCTAATGAAGAAGGTCTTTACCATCGAAGAAACCAACGCTGAGGGCAAGAAAGACCAGAACACCTATGCGTGGTTTTCTAACGTTCACCATTCAGAAGGTTCCGGAACTATACAAATTAGGTTTGATCCCGGGCTGAAACCTTATCTCTTACAATTACAAAAGTGTTTTACAACCTACAAGCTTGATTATATCCTATCTATGCGTTCCAGTTATGCCATTCGTATCTATGAAGTACTTAAAATGGAAGTGGCCTTTCGCCATAAGAAGTATTTCGACCTCGAAGAGTTCAAAAAGTTTCTGAGCATCGACAAACTGCCGTCCTGCGGCCAGTATTCGAATATAAAAGCACGAATTCTCCTTCCTACTTTAAAAGAGATCAACAAAAATACGGATTTGCAAATTCTCAAATTCGAGGAAAAGAAACAATCTCGGAAAGTCATCGGCTTCACGCTGGTTTTTGGGTCTAAACCGCTACAAGAAAGACAAAGAATTCATAACAATTATTGGGCGATGAAGTCGATCAGAAATATGAGTTCTGCCGACTAGCTCAGAATTTGCCACTCAGCCGCCCTGCGGTATGTCGTTTTCCGGGGCAAGGCAGAGATTTCAAATGGTTTGCCGTGTGTTTGTAGGGGCGCCTTCTCTTGCTGCCCCAAAATGGCTAGTCCATTTTTGATGGACACGTTCCCCCATTTTGCCTTCTCAACTCAATTAGAACCAGAAGCGGTTAAACCAGAAACGTATTTACTCGCCGTTTGTGGGCCCCCCTATTTATTTTCCATAAAAACCTCAGGAAAATCTGCAATGAAAGTATGGTTGTACGTTGCTTCGAAATTCTCTGAAGATTGTGGGAACATATTTCGAGATTCAGAGTAATATATAAAGAGAAGAAGAACCTTTAGTCCTCACAAGGGAGATGATGGTTGTGCGAGAGGGAATAGTTCATCGAAGGATAAATAGGAGGTGAGTGATTTGACATGGGTAGCATTTGAGTAAACACAGGCACATGAATGTCGCATGGTGAATGGGTCTAGAGTTTGGTCAACTTACAAGGAGGAGGGGATAGAGTGAGCATAGAAGAGTTGGGGAAGGCAACATCGAACAAGCTCTATGTAGGGTTCATGGTGGCCTTCTTTGGAGCGCTATTTTCAGGAAACAGTTCGGTTCCAATATTGATTCTCGTAATAAGCATATTGGTTATTGTTGGAGGTATGTTTAGATCACTTCCTCAGTTTTCTGGCGTCTCAGAAGAAATCTATAAGCTGCAATTATTCCTGCTTGTAGCATCATTGTTTGTCGTAATCTTCTGGTATCTTCTTCCTTACATCGTTCCACTTTTGCACACGGCACAACTACCTGTCGCTGTGAACGGTAGTACTAGCTTTCCTAAATTTCCTCGCGCTCTGGGTATCATTCTCGAGTTTGGAGGACAAACTTTAAG
>JGI24130J36418_10000839_pt1 | contig 10312 bp, 7 predicted proteins | sample BarGraNGADG00212_FD_36418 | JGI IMG/M metagenome (IMG submission 36418)
AGCCGAGCGAGTACGGCGCAGGTTGCCTCCGGTGCCGTCGCCGGCTCCGCTGCCGCAGACCGTGCTGGCGGCTGCCCGCTGGGGCGGTGCCGCGACTCTCGACGGCTGGAGCGGTCGGCCGGCTCCCGGCGGTCCGGCGTGACGGTCGGCGCGGCGCCGCGAGTCGAGCTGCTCACGCGGCCAGGTTGTCACCTGTGCAGCCAGGCCCGCGAGGTACTGCGCCGGGTCGCCGACGAGCTCGGCGTGACCTGGGTGGAGCGCGACATCACGGCGAGCCCCGAGGACCTGCGCCGGTACGCCGAGTGGATCCCCGTTACCCTGATCGACGGCGTCGAGCACGACTGCTGGCGGCTTTCGGACGACCGGCTGCGGGCCGCCCTGCGCGCCGGTCGGGCCGGCTGACCACGGCTAGCAGCTAGCGCTAGCTAGCCCGCCCGACCGGACCCGGCCCGCCGGGCTGGCTGAGCCGAGTTGGGCCGCCTGGGAGCGCCGATCAGGACCTTGGACTCTGCTTAACCGCAGGCGTCATACCTAACGTCAAGGCATCGCAACCGGGCGGCCGGCTCAGCGCTGGCGTGCAACCGGGAGGGGTGGTGCCTACGTGGCTCTTGGACGGCACCGTAGCGGGTCCTCGGTGGTGGTGTTCCCACCTCGGCCTCGCCAGGTGGCCGATTGCCCGGGCACACCGATGAAGCCTGGCGTGATCCTGCTGCACCCGGTGATCGCCCCTCGCGTCCGGACCGATGTCACGCCCCGCTCGGCGCGAACTGCCCGAGCTGACGACACTGCGAGGACGGTCGCCGCCGCCCGAGTTGCTGCCGCCGGGCCCGGACCCGACGGGGCACTGCGGTGCCCGCACGGGGTCGACCATCCCAGTTGGTGTTCGGTCTGCCGGCTGCACTGGGAAGCCAGGCTGCGGCACCCGTCCTGGCGTGGTGGCTGGCACCCGACTGCCGGCGGGCATTGAGCGCTGACCGCGCCCGTGGCCGCGGTCGGACGGCGCTGTGAAGACGGCGCTGTGAAGACGGCGCTGTGAAGACTTTGTGCGCTCGTGCACTAGCACGTAACCTGCCGACGGATGCTGCCAGCGCAGCGGAGGCGTCGAGTCCGTCCCGGCGTACCGCGCCTTGATCGCAGCGCCTGCGGTACAGCCAGAGCAGCAGCCTCCGATTCAGGAGCCCCATGACCGAGCAACCCCGGACCGGCCGCTCCGGCTCGGCCGGGCGAGTGTCGGGCCGTCTGATCCCGGAGGCGACCGTCTCCCGGCTGCCGCTCTACCTGCGAGCCCTGCACGCGTTGGCGGAGACCGGCGCTACAACTGTGTCCTCGGAGACATTGGCGGCGGCGGCCGGGGTTAACTCGCCCAAGGTACGCAAGGATCTGTCCCAGCTGGGGACCTACGGCACCCGCGGCGTCGGGTACGACGTGGAGTACCTCGTCTACCAGATCTCCCACCAGCTTGGCCTCACTCAGCGGTGGTGCGTTGTCCTCGTCGGGGTGGGCAACCTCGGACATGCGCTCGCCGGCTACGGCGGGTTTGCCTCCCGCGGGTTTCGGGTGGTCGGCCTGTTCGACGCTGACCGGGAGCGCATCGGCGAGGAGGTAGCCGGCTTGCCGGTGCGCCACGTCGACGATCTGGCGGAGATCGTCCGCAGCCGCCGGGCGTCGATCGGCGTCATCACGACCCCGGCCGCCGCGGCGCAGGACGTCTGCGACCGGCTGGTCGCCGCTGGCGTCACCAGCATCCTGAACTTCGCGCCGGTGACCCTTGCGGTCCCGCCGGGCGTCGACGTCCGCAAGGTGGACCTGTCTGTGGAGTTGCAGATCTTGGCTTTCCATGAGCACCGCAAAGGGGGTCGGCAACCCACCGGTTGTTCCGTCCACCGGGTCCACCGGGTCGCCGGTCGCGTCGCCCAGGCCGCGACAGGCGGTGCACGCGTGAGTGTCCTCGTCGTCGGTCTGAGCCACCACAGCGCCCCGGTCCGGGTGCTCGAGCGGGTGGCGATCACGGCGGCCGACGTCCCGAAGGCGCTGCACGCGCTGCGGGACAGCCACACGGTGCGAGAGGCGGTCGTGCTCTCCACCTGCAACCGGGTCGAGGTCTTCGCCGACGTGGACAAGTTCCACGGTGGTGTCGGCGAGATCTCCGACCTGTTGGCGACGATCAGCGGACTGCCGCTGGAGGCCCTGTCCGAGTACCTCTACGTACACTACGAGGACCGGGCCGTCCAGCACCTGTTCACGGTGGCCTGCGGTCTGGACTCCATGGTCGTCGGTGAGGCGCAGATCCTCGGCCAGCTGCGCTCGGCGTACGGCGTCGCCCGGCGGGAGGCGGCCACCGGGCGGGTGCTGCANGAGATGTTTCAGCATGCGCTTCGGGTCGGCAAGCGAGCGCGCACCGAAACCGGGATCGACCGAGCCGGAGCCTCGCTGGTTGCCCTGGGTCTGGAGACGGGCAGCGCGGCTTTGGGCTCACTCGCCGGCCGGTCGGTGCTGCTGATCGGCGCCGGCCCGATGGGTGCGCTCGCCGGGGCCTCGCTGCGCCGCGCCGGCGCCGGGTCGATCGTGGTGGCCAACCGCACCGCGGCCAACGCCGCCCGGCTGGCGGCAACCCTGGACGGCCACGCCATCGGCCTGGATGGTCTGCCAGCGGCCCTTACGGAGGCCGACATCGTGGTCTCCGCCACCGGCGCGACCGGGCTGGCGCTGCCGGCAAACGTGCTCACCGCGGCGATCCGCGCCCGCGCCGGGCGGCCGGTGTTCCTGCTCGACCTGGCGCTGCCCCGCGACATCGACCCGAGTGTCCGCGCGCTGTCGGGCGTCACGCTGACCGACCTGGAGTCGATGCGCGCGGCCCTGGCTACCGCGCAGGCCGGTCGCGAGGTGGAGGCGGTGCGGTGCATCGTGGCCGAGGAGGTCAGCGTCTTCCTCGCCTGGCAGCGGGCGGTTCAAGTCGCTCCGACAGTGGTCGCNCTGCGNTCCAAGGCGGCCGACGTNGTTGACGCCGAGCTNCTCCGGCTGTCCGCCCGGTTGCCGGACCTGGACGCCCGCGCCCGCGCCGAGGTTGCGACCACGGTTCGCCGGGTGGTCGACAAGCTGCTGCATGCGCCCACGGTGCGGGTGCAGGAACTGGCCGAATTTCCGGGCGGCCACACCTACGCCGACGCGCTGCGGGAGCTGTTCGGCCTGAACCCGGCTATGCCCTCGGTGATGTCCCAGGCCAGCCTGACCGCGGACCTCGACACCGCGGCCGGCGGGGCCTGGCCCGCGACGGACGGCTCCGCCGACCTCGGGGCGGCGTCGTGACGCCACCGGCGCTGCGGCTGGGGACCCGGGGCAGCGCGCTGGCCCGGACGCAGTCAGCGACGGTCGCGGCGGCCGTCACCGCCAGCACCGGCCGGGTGGTGGAGCTGGTCACGGTGACCACTGTCGGCGATCGCTCGGCGGCCGCCATCGCCCAGCTCGGTGGGACCGGCGTCTTCGTAACCGCCGTCCGCGACGCCCTGCTCGCCGGGGAGGTCGACCTGGCGGTGCACTCCTACAAGGATCTGCCGACGGCTCCGGCCGCCGGCTTGCGGTTGGCGGCGGTGCCGCCGCGGGCGGATGCCCGCGACGCGCTGGTAGCCCGGGACGGGTTGACGCTGGGCGAACTGCCGGTGGGGGCGCGGGTGGGCACCGGGTCGCCGCGGCGTACCGCCCAGCTGCGGGCGCTCGGGCTCGGACTCGACGTCGTGGGAGTGCGGGGCAACGTCGACACCCGACTGGCGGCGGTGGCGGGCGGCCGGCTGGATGCGGTCGTGCTGGCTCGGGCCGGGCTGGAGCGCCTCGGACGGCTGGCTGCGGTGACCGAGACCCTCGACCCGCTGTCGATGCTGCCGGCTCCGGCCCAGGGTGCGCTCGCGGTCGAGTGCCGCGTCGGGCACGACACCGACGAGGACCTGTTGCGGGCGCTGGTGGCGCTCGACCACGTCGACTCCCGGGCGGCCGTCGCAGCCGAGCGAGCGCTGCTCGCCACGCTCGAAGCCGGCTGTACGGCGCCGGTCGGCGCCTACGCTGATGTGGCCGAGGGTGACGACGGTCCGGAGATCTTCCTGCGGGCAGTGGTCACGGCGATCGACGGCTCGGCCGAGATCCGACTGTCCGCGACCGGCCCGCCGGCCGCACCCGAGGAGCTCGGTCGTCGGCTCGCGGCCCGAATGCTCGACCGCGGGGCGGCTGCGCTGCTGGCGTCGGGGGGAACGTCCGCGGTTGCCGCGCGGGCCGGTCGCGCACCCACTTTGGCTCCAGCCTCCACTCCAGCCTCCACTCCAGCCTCGACGTCAGCGTCGACTTCAGCCGGGAGAGCGCATGACTAGCATCCGCACCGATGGCCCGGCCACCGGCCCGGGATCCGTCGCCCTGGTCGGGGCCGGCCCCGGAGACTCTGAGCTGTTGACCTTGCGCGGCGCCGAGCTGCTCGGCGCAGCCGACGTGGTCGTAGCCGACCGACGGATGTGTGAGCCGGTGCTGCACCACTGCCGGCCCGACGCCGAAATCGTCGATGTCGCCGATCCGGCCACGGACCAAGACGTCGCTAGCAGGCTGGTCGAGCTGGCCGGCGCCGGTCGACGGGTCGTCCGGCTGCTGCCCGGCGACCCGTTCCTGCTCGGCACCGGAGCCGCCGAGGCCGACGCCCTCGCCCGTGCCAAGGTGTCGTGGCAGCTGGTTCCCGGGGTGTCCGCCGCGCTGGCGGTGCCGGCGTACGCCGGGGTGCCGCCCACCGCCGCCGACGCCGCCAGCAGCGTGACGGTAGCCGGCGCCACCTGCTCGGCCGGCGCGGACCCGGTCCAGGCCGCGGACTGGCGGGAACTCGGCGCCGCCACCGGTACCGTCGTCCTGCTCGGCGACTGCGGCGGGGTCGGCAAGGCCGCGACCCGGCTGCTCGAACAGGGCCGAGCCGGCAACACGCCGGTCGCGGTCATCGCTGCGGGCACCACCGCGCTGCAGCGCACGGTGGTCTCCACGCTGGATCAGGTGGAGGCGGACGTGACCGGCGCCGGCCTGAGCGGATCCACGGTCACCGTGGTGGGGGCGGCCGTTGATCTGCGCGAACGGCTGTCCTGGTTCGAGACNCGGCCGCTGTTCGGCTGGACGGTGCTGGTGCCGCGGACCAAGGAGCAGGCCGGCGCCCTGTCCGCGCGGCTGCGCGCGCTGGGGGCCACCCCGGTCGAGGTGCCGACGATCTCGGTGGAGCCGCCGCGTACGCCGGCCCCCTTAGACCGGGCGATCAAGGGCCTGGTCTCCGGCCGCTACCAGTGGATCGCGTTCACNTCGGTCAATGCCGTTCGGGCGGTCTGGGAGAAGCTGGCGGAGTTGGCGCTGGACGCCCGAGCGTTCGCCGGCGTCCGGGTGGCTGCCCTCGGGCCGGCCACGGCGGACGCGCTGCTGGCCGTCGGAATCAGGCCCGAGCTGGTGCCCTCCGGGGAGCAGTCCAGCGAGGGTCTGCTGGCGGAGTGGGCGCACTACGACCCTGAGCTCGACCCGATCGACCGGGTCTTCCTGCCCCGGACAGACATCGCCACCGAAACCCTGGTCGCCGGGCTGAAGGAGCGCGGCTGGGCGGTGGACGACGTCACGGCGTACCGCACGGTGCGGGCGGCCCCCCCGCCAGTGGAGATCCGCGAGGCGCTCAAGGGCGGCGGTTTCGACGCCGTGCTGTTCACGTCCTCCTCCACCGTGCGCAACCTGGTGGGCATCGCCGGCAAGCCGCACGAGTCGACAGTGCTGGCCGCGATCGGACCGCGCACCGTCGAGACGGCGCAGGAGCTGGGGCTGCGGGTGGACGTGGTGGCGCCGAGCGCGTCCATTCCGGGGTTGGTCGAGGCGCTGGGCGCCTTCGCGCTGCAGCGGCGGGAGGCGGGCGGCACCGGAGAGTTGGCGACGTCGAAGACGCGCCGCCGACCCGCCCGCAAGAAGGCTCCAGTGGCCAGCAGTACGGCGGTGGCCAGCAGTACGGCGGTGGCCAGCAGTACGGCGGGGGCTCCGGCGGGGGGCACGTCGTGACCGGGTCCAGGACGGGATGGGGCAGCCCGGCCGAGTTTCCGCAGAGCCGACCCCGGCGACTGCGGCGTACCGCCGGACTGCGCCGGTTGGCGGCCGAGACCACGCTGGCGCCGGCGGACCTGGTGCTCCCGCTGTTCGTCAAGGAGGGGANCGCCGCGCCGCAACCCGTGGCCTCGATGCCGGGTGTCGTCCAGCACACTCCCGACTCGCTGCGCAAGGCGGCGTACGACGCGGTCGAGGCGGGCGTGGGCGGGCTGATCCTGTTCGGGGTTCCCGCGGCCAAAGACGCGCGGGGCAGCGGCGCCGACGACCCGGACGGCGTGGTCCAGGTGGCGCTGCGCGACCTTTCCGACGAGTTGGGCAGCGGCCCGAACAGTCCCACCGTGCTGATGAGCGACTGCTGCCTGGACGAGTACACCGACCACGGTCACTGCGGCTTGCTGACTCCCGCCGGCGAGGTGGACAACGACGCGACGCTGGAGCGCTACGCGGCGGCGGCGGTCGCCCAGGCGACGGCCGGCTCGGAGGTGATCGCGCCCAGCGGGATGATGGACGGTCAGGTGGCCGCGATCCGGGGCGCGCTGGACCAGGCCGGCTTCCNGCAGGTGGCGATCCTGGCCTATTCGGCCAAGTACGCCTCGGCGTTTTACGGCCCGTTTCGGGACGCGGCCGAGTGCGCGCCGGCGTTCGGCGACCGCGCGGCGTACCAGCAGGACCCGGCGAACTCCACCGAGGCGCTGCGGGAGGTGCGGCTCGACTTGGCCGAGGGCGCGGACGCGGTCATGGTGAAGCCGGCGATGGCCTACCTCGATGTCGTCCGGCGGGTGGCCGACGAGGTCGACGTACCGGTGGCCGCCTACCAGGTCAGCGGGGAGTACGCCATGGTCGAGGCGGCCGCCGCCAACGGCTGGGTCGACCGAGAGCGGATCATCCTGGAGACGCTGTTGTCGATCCGGCGCGCCGGGGCCGGCACTGTGCTCACGTACTGGGCGACGGAGGTGTCCCACCGGCTGCACTGACCGGCTCTCGGCCGCCGGTCGGGGCGCCGGCCGGAGTGCTGGTTGGCAGCCTGACCGATGAGCCACCACTCGTCGAGCCGGCGGTCCCGGCTGTCGTCCNGGCTGTCACGATGGCTTCGGCGGCGCCCAACGGCGACTCGAACGCCTGTGGGTGCTGGCAGTACTGCCGGATGCCACTGATCACCCGGGCGGCGTGGAATCCGTCGACGTAGCGGTGGTCGAGCGTGACGGTCAAAGTCACCATCGGTCGGGCGATGATGCGGGCCTCGACCGCGACCGGCCGCATCGCGACCTCGCCGACGAGGACCATGAAGGGAACTTGGTAGTACGGCGACAGCGGGGCGTAGGTGCGCTCGACACCGAACATGTCGGCCGTGATCACCATTGCGCTGCCGAANGGATGGCGCTCNCGCTCGGNCGTAGGCAGGTGCAGGTCGAGGTCGGTCGCCGTGCAGGCGGCGGCNCGCAGCCCGACCCGGAGCAGTGCCGGGGGCAACCGGTTCAGCAGCCGGCCGGCTCGGTCGGCCTGGANAAGAGGCCGCCGCGTATCGGCTACCGCTGCCGGCTGCACCTCGCGAGCGATGTCCACGACCGACTTGGTGTCCGCGTCGCGCACGGTGACTGCGCCGCGGTCCGTGCAACCACCTAGGGAGACGAAGACACTCACCCGGTCGCGCGGCACAAACCGGCCGCGATGCAACCGGCCGTTGAGGTCCGGCGACAGCGTGAAGGTGTGCGCGACGGCCTTGGCGACCAGGTGCGTCACCGTGAGCTTGACNCCGGTNCGGCGACGGACCGCCTCGANGTAGCCGAGCATCGCCGACGCGTCGATGTCCAGGTCGGCGTAGATCTGTGGATCCGATGGNGCGTGCCACGTCGACGCAGCGATCTTGCGCCAGCCATGGATTCGAGCNCCCTTGGTCACTGCCGCCTCCTAGCGGAGCCGACCGGCGGTGGGCGTTGCCGACNACCACCCGGTTCTCCAGGGTCTGTCGCGGTTGNCGGGAATGCCAGGGACTTACGTCCCCNGTCCAGTCACCCACGGTAACAAGTCAGANGAGCTTNCGGGTTGGCGAGGAGCTGTCTNGNCGCCGTACCCGTCGGAGGCNTCGGCNGGTGGGCTGCGAGNATCTNACCCATGACGGACGACTGCTCATGACGGATCNCTCCTCGTGACCGAGACCGACGACGCCGCGCCGGCGTCCCGGGCGCTGTTCGACCGGGCGCAGGCGGTGACTCCGGGTGGGGTCAACTCGCCGGTCCGTGCGTTTCGGGCCGTCGGCGGGACGCCCAGGTTCATGGCCTCCGGTCGTGGCCCCTACCTGATCGACGTCGACGGGGTGGAATACGTCGACCTGGTCTGTTCTTGGGGTCCGATGATCCTCGGCCACGCGCACCCGGCCGTGGTGGAGGCGGTCGGGGCGGCGGCGAGCCGGGGGACGAGCTTCGGTACGCCGACCGCGGGCGAGGTGGANCTCGCCGAGGAGATCGTCGCGCGCGTGCCACCGGTAGAGTTGGTGCGCCTGGTCAGCTCGGGCACCGAGGCCACGATGTCGGCAGTCCGGCTGGCGCGCGGGTTCACGGGTCGGCCCAAGGTAGTCAAGTTCGCCGGCTGCTACCACGGGCACGTCGACGCGTTGCTGGCCAGCGCCGGCTCGGGCGTGGTGACCTTCGGGCTGCCGGAGTCGCCGGGTGTCACCGGCGCCTCGGCCGCGGACACCATCGTGCTGCCCTACAACGACCTAACCGCCGTGGAGATGGCNTTCGAAGAGACCGGCAACGCGATCGCCTGCGTGATCGTGGAGGCAGCGGCGGCGAACATGGGCGTCGTACCGCCGCATCCGGGGTTCAACGCGGGGCTGCGGGCGCTGTGCGATTCCTACGGCGCGCTGCTGGTGATCGACGAGGTGATGACCGGCTTTCGGGTCAGCCGCAGCGGGTGGTTTGGCCTGGAGGGGGTGGCCGCCGACCTGGTGACTCTCGGCAAGGTGATGGGTGGCGGGCTGCCGGCAGCGGCGTTCGGCGGTCGGGCGGAGGTGATGGCTCGGCTGGCGCCGGCCGGCCCGGTGTACCAGGCCGGCACGCTGTCGGGGAACCCGGTGGCGGTGGCCGCCGGGCTCACGACGTTGCGGCACTGCACCGATGAGGTCTACCGGCACGTGGACGCGACCGCGTTGGCGGTCTCCGGGCTGGTAGTAGACGCGCTCACGTCGGCCGGGGTCGCGCACCGGTGCAACGCTGCCGGGAGCCTGTTCTCGGTCTTCTTCGCCGGCCACGCGGTGGTCGACTACGCCACCGCGACCCGGCAGTCCGTCGAGCGGTACCGGGCCTTCTTCCACGCAATGCTGGCGGGCGGGGTGTACCTGCCGCCCTCGGCGTACGAGGCGTGGTTCGTCGGGGCGACTCATGACGGCGCGGCGATGGAGCGGATCGCCGCGGCGCTGCCGGCCGCGGCGCGGGCCGCGGCGGCAGTGCGGGCGCCCGACCAGGTGGTGGCCGCGACTTCGGAGGACCGAGCATGACGGCCCCTGCTTCGGGTGCGCCGCTCACCACCGTGCACCTGCTGCGGCATGGGGAGGTCGACAATCCTCGCGGCGTGCTCTACGGCCGGCTGCCGGGGTTCGGGCTCTCTGCGGTCGGCGAGCGGATGGCGGGCGTGGCCGCGGCCGCGCTGGCGGACCGCCTGGTGGTGACAGTGGTGAGCAGCCCGCTGGAACGCGCCCGGCAGACCGCGGCGCCAGTGGCGGAGCGCTTCGGACTCGACGTCGATGTCGACGACCGGCTGGTCGAGGCGGCCAACCTGTTCGAGGGTCTGACGGTGGGCGTGGGCGACGGCGTGTCGTCTCGCCCGATGTACTGGNGGCACCTGTGGAACCCGTTCCGGCCCTCTTGGGGCGAGCCGTACGCCGTGATCGCCGACCGGATGCTGGCGGCGGTGCGGGACGCGCGGGACCGGGCGCGGGAGCTGAGCGGGGCTGAAGCCGGCGCGGTCGGGGAGGCGGTCTGCGTCAGCCACCAGATGCCGATCTGGGTGGCGCGGTGCGCGGCCGAGGGCCGGTCGCTGTGGCACCGGCCGGACCGCCGGCAGTGTGGGTTGGCCAGCCTGACCAGCTTGACCTGGCGTGGGGACCGGGTCGTTGCGGTGACGTACGTCGAGCCCGCCGGCCCGACGACCTGGCGCGGGCAGCCTCCCGGCGCCTGAGCCGCCCCCGCGGCCCACCCCGCCGCCGCGCCCCGCCCCNCCGCCGCGG
>JGI24130J36418_10000841_pt1 | contig 10310 bp, 8 predicted proteins | sample BarGraNGADG00212_FD_36418 | JGI IMG/M metagenome (IMG submission 36418)
GAGCCATGAGACAGCGACGAGAGCCGCAGCTCCCACCCGGCAGGCACGGCTCATCGGTGAGCGCGTCGCCGCGAACCACACCGCCGCGGCCCCGGCGATTGCGAGCCAAGCACCGGCTCCGATCGAGACCCTGGCTGGGGACGCCGGGTCGGGTGTGATGTTGGCCGCCGCGTAGGCCAGCGCCCACGACAGCGACGCGATCATGCCTGCGGCGCACGCGAGTTCGAGGCGCGCGCGGGACGGTCCACGAGCGCGCAGGGCAGCCGCGAGCGCGACCATCGCCAGCAGGACGAGGACCCATGCCGCTGGTCCGCCCGCCGCTATCGGCTGCGCGATACCCGGCACGATCCGGTTCGCTCGCAAAGCGTAGAGAGGGAGCAAGGCGCAGCCCGCGAGCACGATTAGTGCGCCAGTCGCTCCGACCCTGTCGGCCAGGTGCGACACACCTGGGTCGATATTGTCAGGTTCTCGCACCACTCTATTTCAGGAGGCCCTGAGATGTGAGCCACTCGGTGGCGNCCGCCTTCGGATCCTTGCCGTCCACCGCAACCTGTCCGTTGAGCGTCTGCAGCGTCTCGAGCGTCAGCTTCTCAAAGACGGGGTCGAGAAGCGTGGCCAGCTCGGGGTACTTGTCCGCGATCGCCTTGCGCACGGTCGGCGCCGGCTGGTAGATGGGCTGCGCCCCCTTCGGGTCGGACAGGACCACCAGATCAAGGGCGGCGATGGTGCCGTCGGTTCCGTATGCCATGGCGGCGTTCGCGCCGCTGGTCCCCTGCGACGCGGCCTTCTCGGTCCCTGCAGTGTCGCCGGAAGCCAGAGCGACGATCTGACCCGACGTCAGCTTGAAACCGTAAGCGGCTTCGAAGGCCGGCATTGCGGCGGCGCTAGCGAAGAATTCTTGGGACCCGACGATCTTCACCGTACCGCCCTTGTTGATGTAGGCCGCCCAGTCTGCCATCGAGACGATGCCGTTTGCGGTGGCGAAGGCACGCGGGACCGCGACGGCCCAAGTGTTGTTCGCCGGGGCAGGCTTCAGCCATACGACGCCGTTGGGCAGGTCGAGCCGGGCCGCTTCGGCATACGTGGCCTGCGCGTCCTTGAGGATTGCAGGGTCGACGGACGCGCTCTTGTTGAAGACGAGAAGCCCGTTCGCCGTGTACTCGGGATAGATGTCGATCTGACCCGAGAGAAGCGCCTTGCGTACGACGTCGGTGGCCCCGGTCCGCGTCCTGTCCTCGACCGTGAAGCCTCCCTGCCGGAGCACCGCGATGATCATCTGCCCGAGGATCGACCCCTCACCGTCGATCTTGCTCCCGACGACGATCAGGCCCCGTGTTCCGGACGACGCGCCGCCTCCGGCGTTGCCCGCTGGCGCGGCGCACCCGACGAGCGCGAGAGTGAGCGCCAGCGCCGCCAAAGCTGTGACCGTGCTTCTCCATCTCTTGCGCATGAAAGCCCCTCCTTGGGTAGCTGCTGGGGAACGCGCTCTTCGGGACCACGGAATAGGGTTCCCAGGATGCGTTCGTAGTGTGCCCGTCGCGACTCACGGTCGCCTCATCGCCGGGATCCCCACCGGGATTGAAACCCCCGCCCCCAACAGGAAGATGACTTCGGCGTCTGCCCGCTCACAGTCCCCCACTTGGCGCCCCCTCCAACCGCGTTGCCACACTCCGGCACCGGCCCGTCCGCAGCGATTGTGTTCCCGCCCGAAACGTGTGTCCAGTTGGGCTCGGTCTCGGACGATGAAAACCCGACCGCCGCGCCATATGGGGTCGACACGGGGATCCACACTCCCAGTGATTATGCAGGTCAGCGATGACAAGGTGCAGCGAATGCCACGCAAGACCCTCCGTGCGGGCAGCAGACCGCGCAGAACGCCACTTCCTTGTCGCCGAGCTTGGACTTCTTCCCTAGCCCCAGCCCGCCATCGGGACGACGACCCTGAGGAACCAGGGGATTCACGCGCCTTCGAGAACATTGTGGTGACTGCCGGGGGTTTCCACCCGACCTCTAGAGTGTCCCACCGTGCTTGGTGAGCAGTTCCTTCGTGGCCGCATGAAAGTTCTGCTGTGCCCACCATAGGGGTGTGCGCCCAAAAGCAGTTCTGGCGTTGATATCGGCCCCGCTTGCCCGGAGCATCTCAACCATCTCAGCATTACCTATCGCTGCAGCCCTGTGCAACGGCGTCGCACCTTGGTCGCATCTAGAATCGACGTCCGCGCCTCGGGAAATGAGCAACTCCGCTACATCCTTGTGACCTGCTATAACCGCAAGGTGAAGCGGTGTGCAACCAGAGTCAGCTTCTAGGTTACTCTGAATGTTGATATCCGCGCCTTGTGCCAGTAGGTCCTGCACGACATCTCCGCGACCTTCTTTGGCAGCACGATGTAGGGCCGTCACGCCACTCTTGTCTCTGGCATTGGCGCTACTCGGTGGTTCCCCGCCCTCTAGTATCACAAGTGCTTCGCCGATTACCCTCTTCATGCTTCCATATATGTTTCCGCCGTCGAGAGCGTGCCGCAGCGCCTCGATTGCGCTCTTCCCACCAACATCCACAATCGCACCGATAACCGCCGGTTGCAGAATATTGTAGAACTGGTCTATGTCGGAGTTTGCGGTCAGCAGCAAGCCCAACGGCTGGATTATCTCCTCTGCCCGTGAGCGCCCCAGAGCATTCGCTACGCTCTTCTTCTTGAGCCACTCATTCCACGCCGAATCGCCGGAGAACCCAACCCGTAACTCTGACCCTACTACCTTCATGTCTCGATACAGGCGTTCCAAGAGCACCGCGATGCCCGACTTGCCTGTCGCAGATACGCTATCGAGTGCCTCATCTACACGCTTCTGAAGTTCTTCGTCGCCGCGAGTTAGGTGTGCGTCGTCTAGAATGGCCAATGCTTTCTTAACGTCATCTGTTAGAGCGCTTGGGAGACTCTCGTTTGCATCGGCTGCAGCACCCTGAACAGCCTTCGATGGGGGCATCGGCTCTTGCCTGGGCGTGAGACTGGTCTTCGTCTCCGCCGTTGACTTCTTGCCAAACAAACTGCCCAAAAGACCCATCAGCTTCCCCCCAAACACTCTCCGTCTTTCGCCTCGAAGGATACTGCACCTGCTGCTGACCGTGGCGGAAACGAAGCCCGCCCACACCGCAGGTCGTGTCCCGCGCTAAGACGGCGCGAGCAGCCTCCACGATTTCATCGCGTCGGGGCTGTCTTCGGCAGCAAATGAGCGCCTAAACGCGAACGAGGTAATCGGACTAGGGTCAACGCAGAATTCGCGGCAGCACAGCTTGAAGTCAGGCCTTCTCGGTCGTCTCCTCAGCAGATGTTCTAAACAGGTGATGCTTTGGAGCGACCGAAAAGGCGCGAGATACGGGAGGTGCGCAGAAGTCTCTTCACGTCCGGATTGTCTGCCAGCTTGAACGCCGTAGCCCCGTCCTTCCTCTTCGCGCCCACGTCCGCGCCATGGTCAATTAGAAGTTTCACCGCGCCTACGCGTCCCCGGAAAGAAGCTGTCATTAAGAGGGTGTGTCCGACGCGGTCCTTTGTGTTGGCATCCGCGCCTCTTTCAAGCATCATTCTCAGCACTTCATCGTCGGACTGCGCATAGGAAATGGCTCCGATGTATTCGCCGTTGTGGTAATGGCCCACATTCACATCAGCACCAGCTTCTATCAGCATCTTGGCAATCCGTGACGACGATTGCAGCGCGTACACCAATGCCGTGGTCTCTGGGTCTCCACGAGTGTATCCAAGGTCGCCCTCACCAGCGATGCCAGTCCGTATCAGGAACGGTGTATAGACGGAATCAACGTTCGCACCACTCTCGAGAAGCAGTCTGACCAGCACGACGGGGCCGTCACCGTAGTAACCATCATGCCGTTGCACCACTTTTATCAGCGCCGTGTTTCCCAACCAGTCCGTCGAGTCAACGTCAACGCCTCTGTCAAGCAGACTTCTAACCAGTTTGACGTTCCCAGATACTGCGGCGTCTACGAAGACATCCCCCTCAACGGAGGCTCCTTCATCTAGCAAGTAGTCAACTACATCCCAGTGCTTCCCCTTCGCCGCAGCGAGCAAAGCGGACTGGCCTTCGCTGTTCCTCTGGTCTATATCTTCGCCGTCATGCAGACATCTCTTGACTTCGTCCAGACTGCCGCTCGCGGCCGCATCACAAACTGACATTGCGCCACCCTTCCCGCCTGGCACGATGCTTCTCGCTCGCTTCCGGCATTCCCCTCGGACTGAATCGCCCCGGGTTCCACGCCGGCTCGATTATGTGGGTGTGTGCCATTCGCGTGCCTTGTGCGTGGAAGACGCGCTGACACCGCCTACAACTCGCTGAGACAGCGCGGGACAGATTGATACCGCAGATGGCACCTCGACCTGCGAAGGAGCGGGCCCTCCGGTGTCTGTGCCCTTGATGCCGATCGTCTTCCTCAGCCGCGTCGGCCTTGGAGCAGCTGGATGACGAGCACGATGATCGCTATGACGATCAGGATGTGGACGAGGCCGCCGAACGTGGTGCCCGTCACGAGTCCCAACAGCCAGAGCACGAGCAGTATGACGAATATGGTCCAAAGCATCGGTGACCTCCCTTGCATCGACGTTCAAACGGAGAGCGACCAAGCCCACTGCCGACCCACGCCGCCCCTCTACAGAAGGCTCATACCCTTCCCGACCAGACGGTTGTCCAAACCGGACCAGGTGGTGGCGCTCGATGAGGCAATCGGGGTAGAGACTACCGAACGGACAGTGCGTTTTGCCGAAAGGGGCGAGGACTATGAGCGAGCACAAGGCCGAAGAGATCAAGGGCCGACTGAAGGAAGCCGTCGGCGACGTGACGGGAGACAAGAACCTGAAGCGAGAAGGCAAGATGGACCGCGCGAGTGCCGCGACCAAGAAGACGGTCGACAAGGCGACGGACGCGGTGAAGAACGACATCAAGCCGAAGAAGTAGCGCGGCACGTCGCAGCGATCGGTGGGCTGGCGCCATCAGGTAGGTGAGGTGCTCCAGGAACTCGGTCTATCCGCCTAGCGCGGCGACCACGAACAGCGCGATCGCGCCGACGCCCATGAGCACGGTCGCGATCCATCCGCAGATGTTCACCCAGAGCGGACTCGTGAAGCGCCCCATGACGCTCTCGTCGGCCCCGATCCTGAAGATGAAGAACATCAGGATCGGCGCAATGACTCCGTTGAGGATCGCGGCGTAGTAGAGCGCCTTGATCGGGTTGACCCCCAGGAAGTTCAGCAGCATGCCGGCGAACATCGACGCGACGATGACCCAGTAGAAGCCGCGAGCCCCGCTGAACCGCTTGCTCAGTCCTTCGTTCCATCTGAAGAGCTCGGCGATGGCGTACGCCGAGGCCCCTGCCATGACCGGAACGGCAAGCAGCCCGACGCCGAAGATCCCGAACGTGAAGAGCAGAGATTCCAGGGAACCCGCGAGGGGCCTCAGCGCCATCGCGGCCTTCGCCGCGGAGTCCACGTTCGTGATCCCGTGGTCGTGCAGGACGAACGCCGTCGTCACGATGATGAAGAGCATCACGACATTCGAGACCGCCATGCCGGTGTAGGTGTCTCTGCGCATCTCGCGGATCTGGCGGGTCAGGACCGCGACGTGGAAGTCACCTAGCTCGCCCTCGTCGCGTGTCTGTTCCGTCTCTTCGGATGCCTGCCAGAAGAAGAGATAGGGGGTGATGGTGGTGCCCATCACCGCGACCATCGCCGCCAAGAAGGCGCCGTTGAACTGGATTCTCGGCACCGCCACGCTGCGGAGCACCGCCCACCAGTCCGGCCTGATGATGAAGCCGGTGACGATGTAGGCGAACAATGCCGTGGTGAGCCACTTGAGGATCGGCGAGTATCGGTGGTAGGGAACGAAGACCTCGAGCGCGGTCATAGCGATCGTGAGGCCGACGACGCCGAGCCTGAAGTCGATCGGCACCAGTAGTCGAAGTGACGCTACCATCGCGCCGATGTCGGCCCCGATGTTCACAGTGTTGGCGATGAAGAGCAACGCCACGAGCGGGTACAGCATGCGCTGTCCGTAGCGGCGTCGGATGACCTGTGCCAGTCCGTTCTGGGTGACGGTCCCGATGCGGGCCACCGTCTCCTGCACGGCGACCATCAGTGGGAGCAGGTAGACGGCCAACCAAGCCAGACCCAGCCCGTATGTCGAGCCCACCTGTGAGTAGGTCCCGATGCCGGATGGGTCATCGTCCGAGGCGCCCGTGACGAGTCCGGGACCCAGAACGGCCATGTAGGATGCGTGATGCTTCTGGAGCACCTTGCGCGGTTGGTCCCGGTACCGGCGCAACTCCTCGTCGGTGATGTAGAGCGTGCCGTCTTCCAGGTCAGCGTCGATGACCCCGGTTCTGATCAGGAAGGCCAGTTTGCGAAGCGGCGTGCGCGACCGTCTGCTCGCCTCGCGCAGCGTGAACCTCTCGGCCACGTGCGGCTCCTCTCCGGATGGTGCGACGGTGTCCTGGTGGTGGTTTACCCTCTGGGCGTGAGCGGCAGACCCAGGGCGCCAGAGCGCCCGCCGGGACTGACAACGCCCGGCCGGTGTGCCAGTCGACCTCTGCAGCGGTAGCAGAATCATTGCCGCACACGCGGTCTCGTCGGACGTGCGTGTGTTGCCAGCGGCCGAGGACGCCGCGGCTTAGGGAGAACGGCGGGGTTCACGGCCCTGGCCACGAACTCGTTGCGGTTCACAGACGCGTCCACTCAGTCCGACCATCGCAGGCAACGCGGGGCGTCCCACCAGGGGCGCCCCGTTCGCGTTGCGCCGTCCCGCCGGTTGCCGGACTGGCGTGTCCGTGGTACCTCGACGGTACGATAGGCGCGTGCCCGCCATCGCCATCCTGAGGAGACCGTCCGTGACGAGCCCGCTCGCTTCCCTTTTCCCCGGTGGCGCGTCCCTGCCGATCGCCGGGATCGCCGTCCTGCCGACCCCCGTCGAGTCGCTCGACGCGCTCGCCCGGGAGCTCGGCATCGGGCGATTGCTGGTCAAGCGCGACGACCTGACCGCTCCCACCTACGGGGGCAACAAGGTGCGGAAGCTCGACTATCTCCTTGGGAAGGCCCTCGCCGAGAGGCGCACCTCGGTCATCACCTACGGCGCATACGGATCGAACCACGCGCTCGCGACCGCCGTGTATGCCCGTGCGCTCGGGCTCGAACCGCACGTGGTGCTCTCGCCGCAGGCGGTCGGGCCGTTCGCGGCCGCGACGCTGCGCGCTCACGCGGGTCTCGGCACGGTGATCCATCCCGTGGACGGCTGGGACGGCGCTCCGGAAGGCGCTCGTGTGAGCGTTGCACTCACCGAACGCGACGGCATCGAGCCCCTCGACGTCCCCATGGGCGGCACGAACGCCCTGGGCGCGATCGGCTACGTGAACGCCGCCATCGAGGTCGTCGACCAGCTGCGCGAGCTCAATGCCGACATCGACGCCGTGGACCTCAGCGACTACCTGCGCCCGGACGTCATCTACGTCGCTGCCGGCACGCTGGGCACCGCGATCGGTCTTGCAGTCGGACTGGCCGCGGTCGAGGCGCACACGCGCGTCGTGGCCGTTCGCGTCACGCCGGCCGAGGTCGCGGCCGAGAGCGTCGCCGTCGAGCTCGCCGAGAAGACCATCGCGCTCCTGCGCTCGCTCGACGACTCCTTCCCGGACCTCGCCTACGACGACCTCGCCTTTGAGCTGCGAGACGACTGGTTCGAGCCCGGGTACGGCGTCGTCACACCCGAGACCATCGAGGCCGTCGAGCTTGCCGCCGGGAGCGGCGTCAAGTTGGAGACCACCTACACGGGCAAGGCGTTCGCCGCGATGGTCGCCGACGCTCACGCCGGCACCCTGACGGACAGCCAGGTGCTCTTCTGGGACACGTACAACTCGGCGCCGATGCCCGCGCCCGGCGATGCCGACACGCTGCCGCCGGCGCTGCGCGACTACGTGGCGGAATGCGACCGGGTGTTCCCGGCTTCCCGGTCCGACCCCGGCGAGTGATCTAGGAGAGCCTCTCGGACAGTCCCAGCCACTCGTCCTCGAGGTCGGAGATCTGCTGCTCGATGCTCTGTAGTCGGGCTTGGGCGTCCACGATGGCGACGTAGTCGGAGGGATCCGCCTCCTGCATCGCGATCCGGACCGCGTCGGCCTTCTTGGCGAGCGTGGCCAGCTTGCGCTCGGTGGACGCGAGCTCCTTCTTCAGACTGCGTTCTTCCGCATTCGACAGGACCGGCGTCAGTCCCTCGTCCGATCCGTCGCCCGAGGGCCCGGTCGCGCTGTCCCTCGCCTTCGCTTTGTCGGGCTCGGCCTCCGCGCGTGCGGTGATCCGCCTGTCCAGGAGCCGCAGGTACTCGTCGACGCCGCCCGGGACATGGCGGATCCTCCCGTCGACCAGCGCGAACTGATCGTCGGTGACGCGCTCCATCAGGTAGCGGTCATGGGTGATGAGCAGGAGCGTGCCGGGCCACGAGTCCAGCAGGTCCTCCAGGACCGCGAGCATGTCGATGTCCAGGTCGTTGTCCGGCTCATCCAAGATGAGGACGTTCGGCTTGTCCAAGAGGATGAGCATCAGCTGGAGACGGCGCTTCTGCCCGCCGGACAGATCGGACACGACGGCGGACAGCTGGACGGCGTCGAACCCGAGACGCTCCAAGAGCTGGGCCGGGGTCATCTCCTTGCCGTCGAACTCGTAGCGCGTCTTGTATCGCGCGAGAACCTCGCGCACCCGGCAGGTTCCCAGTTCGTTCAGCTCGTCGAGATGCTGTGACAGAACGGCGAACCTGACGGTCTTGCCGATCTTGACATGGCCCTTGGTCGGCTCGAGCGAGCCCTGGATGACCTTCAGCAGCGTGGTCTTTCCCGATCCGTTCTCGCCGAGGATGCCGAACCTGTCTCCCGGGCCGATGCTCCACGTGACGTTGTCGATGACCGTCTTGTCGCCGAAGCGTTCGGTCACGCCGGCAAGGTCGACGACCTGCTTGCCCAAGCGGGAGATCGCGGTCCGCTTCAGTTCGAGGGAGTCGCGCACCGGCGGTTCGTCGGCGATGAGCGCGCGCGCCGCTTCGACGTGGAACTTCGGTTTGGTCGCTCGGGCGCGAGCGCCGCGCGAGAGCCAGGCAAGTTCCTTGCGCATGAGGTTCTGACGCTTCTGTTCCGCGGTCTGGGCAGCCTCCGCGCGTTCGACGCGCTGGAGCACGTAGGCCGAATACCCGCCCCCGAACTGCTCCACCTGCCCGTCGTGCACCTCCCACATGCCGAGGCAGACCTCATCGAGGAACCAGCGGTCGTGGGTGACGACCAGCAGTGCGCCCGACCTCTTCGGCCAACGACTCTTGAGGTGGTCGGCCAGCCACGCGATGGCGTGGACGTCGAGATGGTTGGTGGGCTCGTCGAGCAGGAGCACATCGCAGTCTTCGATGAGCACGCGGGCGAGGTCCACGCGACGCCGCTGCCCGCCGGAGAGTTCGCCGATCCGGCCATCCCAGGGGATGTCCGCGATGAGGTCGCGGATCGTGGTGCGGATCCGGGCGTCCGAGGCCCACGTGTGCTCGGGTGCGTCTCCGACGACCGCATAGGCGACGGTCGCCTCCGGGTCGAGGGAATCGGTCTGCTCGAGCGTGCTGATGGTGGTCCCGCCGCGCCGCATGATGCGGCCGTCATCAGGCTCGACCGCGCCCGCAAGCAACGAAAGGAGGGTCGACTTGCCGTCGCCGTTGCCGCCGACGACGCCGATGCGGTCGCCCTCGTTGATGCCGAGCGTGACCGAGTCGAAGACCTTCTTCGTCGGGTACTCCAGATGGACGCTCTCGCATCCAAGCAGATAGGCCACTTAGGCGAACCTCGATCCTCGACAGAGCCGGTGCGACCCGATACGACATGATCGCCTTGTGTAGGCACACAGGATACCCACCGCGTCACTTCGGCGGGCGCCGGTGCGAAACTCGACAGTCTGCGCCGCTGTCTCGTGGGACCTCTAAGATGTCGTTTGGAGGCAGGCCATGCCCGCCGTGGCGCCGCTGCCGGAGCGTGCTGCCAGTCCGAGAGGCTCTGAGTGATACAGATCAGGAACTTCGCTCTCCCGCTTTCCGCGGGAGAACCTGCGGCTGAGGACGCGTTGAGACGCGCCGCGGCCAAACGTCTGGGCATAGATGCGGGGCTGATCGCCTCGCTCCGTCTGCTCAAACGCTCGGTCGACGCACGTCACAAGAGCAACGTCCACCTCGTGGTCACGCTCGGGGTGACGCTCGATCCCTTGGCGGCCGACGACGAGACGGCCGTCGTGCGCCGCGTCGCGGAC
>JGI24130J36418_10000843_pt1 | contig 10295 bp, 9 predicted proteins | sample BarGraNGADG00212_FD_36418 | JGI IMG/M metagenome (IMG submission 36418)
CGCGGGCGGTTCATGATACGCGGCGTCATGGGGCCTGACGAATACCATGACGCCTACCCGTGGTCCGACGAGCCCGGCATCGATAACAATGCGTACACGAANATTATGACCTCTTGGGTTCTCCAGCGTGCTCTCGATGCNCTCGATCGGCTCTCAACGCTCAGGCGAGACGAGCTTATACGCTTACTACACATCGACGAGNCCGAGCTCGACCTGTGGCGAGACATCAGCCGTCGTCTCTTGGTGCCGTTTCTTCCAGACGGCGTCATCAGTCAGTTCGAGGGGTACGAACGGCTTGCGGAGTTCGAGTGGGACGTTTATAAGGCCAAGTACGGCGATATCGCACGCCTCGACCGCATCCTCGAGGCCGAGGGCGACACCCCGAACCGGTATCGGCTGTCCAAGCAGGCCGACGTCCTCATGCTCTTTTATCTGTTATCGATAGATGAGGTCCAGCGGCTGCTTGCGGGGCTCGGGTACGAGGTGGACGAGGCGGNCCTGCTGCGCACCATCGAATTTTACACCGCCCGCACCTCTCACGGTTCTACGCTGAGTCGGGTCGTTCACGCCTGGCTGCTCGCGCGATCTGACCCGAGCGTTTCGTGGTCGCTGTTCCTCGCGGCCCTCGAGAGCGATCTATACGACATTCAGGGAGGCACGACGCGCGAGGGATTGCACTTGGGAGTCATGGCCGGCACCGTCGACTTGGTGCGCCGCGGATATGCCGGCGTCGAATCGGGTGAAGGGTCGATGTTGGTCGACCCGCGACTGCCGCCCCAGCTGGAGACGATTAAGTACTCACTTCTCGTCAAGGGGTGCTGGCTCGACGTCAGCTTGGCTAACAAACAGCTAACGCTTTCGAACCGACCGGGCAACGAGGGCGACGTGAAGGTCACGCTGCGAGGCCAGGAGGCCGTTTTGGATCCCGGCCGATCGATCGAGATGACCTTCTAATCCAGCGCTCGGCTGCGCTACGCCTGTTTGGAGGCTTAGCGTTGTAAACGTGCGCCCTCTTTTGAAGTCGTTCTCGCTAGACTAAGCCTCGTCAAGTTGTGACGCATCTACTGCCTCACGCGGGATTACATCGGAGCTTAAGTTAAACCCTTTGAAATTACGAGCTGCAGCATTGAAATAGAACGAGTTTTATACCCCACGACGTACACTCACCGATTTTTTAAGAACCGACAGAGTCGTGAACGATGTAAATAAATAATAGACAACAAGATTTTAGCGAGCTCACGCATGCCGAAAGAACCAACAAAAAAGCTCACACAGTCGCAGATCGAGCTTGAGGCGCGGGACAAGCGACGCTTAGAGACGTTCATCGACGCCGTCTTCGCCATCGCTATAACGCTCCTCGGGCTGGGGTTAGTCGTACCGATCGTGCAGCATTCGAATGAGGCTCTCTCGGCATCGTTTGTTGGTATGGTGCCTAAGTTAATCGGTTATTTCTTGGCATTCGCCCTGTTGGGCNTCCTGCTTAATGGCCATTGGAGACAATTTCAGAATATAGTCTATGCCGATTGGGTGCTGTAGTTTATCAACATCCTTTTCCTGTCGTTCGTCGTGCTTGTCCCATTTGCAACGACAATATGGACTACTTATCCCGACACTACCTCCGGTGTTCTATTCTTCCACTGCGTCATGTTCATCACGGGGCTCATTCTCTACGCAAACTGGTCGTACGTGAAACGCNGTAAGTACCTTCTTAAAAAAGATATCGCCATGCGGACGCTCAGGGCCATCACGTTCAGAACCGCTAGCCTGCCCATCGCGTCAGCACTCGCGATAGCCCTCGCTTTTGTCTCCCCACCGATAAGTAACGTGGCATACGTGCTCATCGGGATTATGATGGAAATGGCACCACTCCACGCGAGGTCGAGACGCCAGCCTTTGGACGTGGACGATGACAAACGTCAAAACATGCCTCGCGCTGTATAGCACTCCGAAATGATGGTCGGAAGTTGTCAGCTTTCAAGAGATGACAGCATAGTACTAGATCTAGCGCGCATCGGCCGAAAACGTAGTTCGCTGCAGGTCCGTTCTCATTAACTTTCAACAAAGACGAGAAGCTTTATAACGATCAGATTAGAACGAAATCTCATGACAGAAAATACCCGACCACCGGTTCCGCCATTCACCGAAGAAACGGCAGTGCAAAAGGTTCGTATGGCCGAGGATGGATGGAACTCACGGGATCCCGAGAAGGTCTCACTGGTGTATACTATTGATAGCACGTGGCGCAACAGGGCTGAGTTCATAAACGGTCGCAAGGAGATCGTCGAATTTCTGAAACGGAAATGGGCGAAGGAACTTGATTACCGCCTGATCAAAGAGATGTTCGCATTTCGCGAGAATCGTATTGCGGTTCGTTTCGCGTATGAATGGCATGATGATGCAGGTAATTGGTTCCGCTCGTATGGCAATGAGAACTGGGAGTTCGCCGAGAATGGACAGATGAAGCGTCGCATTGCCAGTATCAACGATCTGCCGATTAAAGAGGAGGACCGTAAGTATCATTGGCCACTGGGGCGACGCCCAGACGATCATCCGGGGTTGTCTGACCTAGGTCTGTGATTCTTCCGCGTTGGAACTGCGTTTAGGGGTCAACAAACAACTACGACGCGCATTTGAACGTTCTACAAACCTAATAATAAAAAAAAGAATAGATTGACAAATTTTAATGCCGTCGCTTCTCAATAGTGTGCAAGCGTCGGCATTTGAAAATGCGACATCTGGTAATTTGCCGAGCAATTTGCGTCACAGATTAAAAGTTAAGCCTAAGTTTATCGCACAAGTTACGCCAGTTGGTAACAGCTTTTGAAAAGCGTTAGCGCGTATAATCTCTCTCGCTACGCGTTACACAACGTTCTCACATCTAACATCTTTGCTTAGGTGAGTCCCCTCTTGAGCGTCTGAGCGCGCTGGCGCAACATCTTTAGCATCTGATCGCTATCACCTAGATTCTGCTCTACTATCTGTGAGAATGCGCTCCCGATTATCGCCGCGTTTGCTCCGTTGTCGATCACCTGTGAGACGTGGGACTGCAGCGAAAGCCCGAATCCTACGGCTAAAGGTACTCTTCCTCTTGTGCTAGTGGCGGTTCTTTTTATGAACGCGATGCTTTCTTCTTCTAATATGTTGCGCGCCCCTGTAACGCCATTTGCTGAAATAAGGTACAAGAAACCTGAGGAGGCGTGCAACAGCCTTTCCAGTCGCGCCTCTGAAGTCGACTGCGCAGCGAGAAAGATAGTATCAAGGCCGTAACGCATAGCTATCTCTTTATACAACGTCGCCTCTTCGACCGGAAGATCTGGAGTGATGACGCCGTTCACGCCGTTTTTTTCAGCAGTGCTGCAGAACGCTTCAACGCCCATCTGGTACACAATGTTGTAATACGTCATCACGATTACCGGAACATCGTGCACCCTCTTTATCTCGCCGGCTATGTCAAAGACTTTCTTTGGGGTTGTTCCTGCTAGCAACGCCCGCACCCCCGCGCGCTGCAACGTTGGCCCATCTGCTATCGGATCGGAGAACGGGATTCCGAGTTCAACGATGTCGGCCCCGCCATCGATTAACGCAGCGGCAATTTTGACGGTGAAATTCGGCGTAGGGTCACCTGCCATCACGTAAGCGATGAGGCCGCCCTCATTCTTTTGTCTCAATTCGCGAAACGTTGCAGCGATGGCGGTCATATATTTGCCCCCATGTAACGTCCTACTACATCGACGTCCTTATCGCCTCTACCTGAAAGCGTAACGACGACGACGTCGTCTCGGTCTAAGCTAGGTGCGAGCTTGATAGCGTGAGCAACGGCGTGTGCTGACTCCAAAGCGGGCAGAATCCCTTCTGTCCTCGACAGTTCGAGGAAAGCTTCAAGCGCTTCTACGTCTGTCACGGCACTGAAGAGCACGCGCTTTTCGTCTTTCAAAAATGCGTGCTCGGGGCCAACGCCTGGATAATCAAGACCGGCTGAAATGCTGTGCGTTGCCTGCACTTGGCCATCGGCATCTTGAAGCAGGTACGTCAGCATGCCGTGGAAGACCCCCTCAGATCCTGCACACAACGAAGCACCATGCTTTGCAGTTGCCAGCCCTTCTCCTGCGGCTTCTACTCCGTGCATCGCAACGTTGTCGTCAAGGAATGGATAGAACGTGCCGATCGCATTGCTGCCACCGCCAACACACGCGATGAGCGCGTCCGGGAGACGCCCGACCTGTCGAGTCACTTGCTCGCGTATTTCGCTCCCGATTACGCTTTGGAAGTCCCGGACGATCATTGGGTAGGGGTGCGGTCCTACGACGGAACCGATCAAGTAGTGCGTTGTGCGGACGTTGGCAGTCCAATCGCGCAGGGCTTCATTGATCGCATCTTTAAGGGTTTTCGATCCAAGCTCCACAGGATGCACCGTAGCATTGAGCAGTTCCATTCGGAACACGTTGAGCTTCTGCCGCTCCACGTCTTCAGTCCCCATGTAGACTTCACAGTCGAGTCCAAGGGCAGCACACGCGATTGCGGTCGCAACGCCGTGCTGCCCTGCGCCCGTCTCGGCGATGACACGCGTTTTCCCCATATGTTTTGCCATCAGCGCCTGACCAAGCGTGTTGTTAATCTTATGGGCGCCGCCATGGGCAAGATCCTCACGCTTTAGATAGATTCTTGCACCGCCCAGTTTCTGGGAGAGGTTCTCTGCGAAATACAAGGGAGTAGGTCTCCCTGCGAAAGTTGACAGGTAACCGTTGAGCCGCTGTTCAAATTCTTCGTCGTTGCGAAGATNTGTGTATGTAGTTTCGAGCTCTGAAAGGGCCGTTGTCAACGTTTCGGGGACGAANCTTCCTCCATACCGCCCATACTTGCCTCTGAGGGGATATTCGCTATAGCTCATTTGACGCCTCCGTTACCGCTTCGATAAAGCCTCGCATCTTTGCGTGATCTTTAATGCCGGGGCGGACCTCAACTCCGCTTGAAACGTCGACTGCATAGGGTCGCACCGTTTCGATAGCTGCTTGAACGTTGCCCGACGTCAAGCCTCCCGCCAAGATGAGAGGGGTCGGCGCGACACGTTCCCTAATAGCCCGGCTCGTTGCCCAGTCATGCAGCNTCCCTGTGCCACCGTGCGCACCCGGAACGTGCGAGTCGGTGAGAACCGCATTAAAGCGAGATGCGGAAGAAAGGGCGGCGTCGGAAAGCCCCTGTTCATTCACCGCAATAGCACGTATCACTTGAGTCCTACGGATGTGCTCGTCAATCGAACCATCTCGAGGCAANGGGCCGGCTAATTGCACCGCATCGGGAGCTAGGCACGAGCATAGCATTCCAATACGATCTGGGGTTTGGAGCACAGAAACGACGACGCTTTGGACAAATGGTGGTGTCGCGTCGATAAGGTCTCGCGCATGATCTATTGTCACGTTTCTCGGCGATTTAGGTACGTCTACGACAAAGCCGAGCGCATCCGCACCGGCATCGACCGCTGCCTCGAGATCCTTTTTATTCGTTATGCCACAGATCTTAACGCGCACTCGTTTCATGTCACCCTCACCAGCATGTCTACGGCCTGACGTNCGTCGTTAGCCCGCATGAGTGCGGAACCGACAAGCAGTGCGTCTGCGCCACATCGTCTGAGAAATTGCGCGTCTTCNGGGGTCGTAACGCCGCTCTCACTGATGACGATCCTGCNGTTTGGGGGGAATTTTTCAAGGATCTCTTTGGTGGTCGTCAGATCTACGTCTAAAGTCCTTAGGTCCCGGTTGTTGATCCCAATACAATCCGCGTCAGTGGATAGGGCACATTCAAATTCTGTATCGGTGTGGGCCTCTAAGAGTACTTCAAGCCCGACNGTGTGTGCGAACTCGATCATTTCGTCAACGCCTCTTGCCGCATAGCCTCGGTCAAAAAGGGCTTGTATGAGTAGTATAGCACTTGCGCCGGCGTCTCGAGCGGCTTCGACTTGGCGAGCACTGACGATGAAGTCTTTCATAAGGAGTGGGACTGAGGCGCAGCTTCGTGCGTTTTCCAGCAAATGAGCAGATCCCTTGAAAAAATGAGGTTCGGTCACCACGGAAATTCCAGCGGCGCCTCCCGCCTCCATACTCTGNACAATTGCCCCGGCGTTCGTGCTGACGCGTAGTGCNCCCGCCGTCGGAGACGCGACCTTAATCTCTGCAATGAGTGGGAGGTNCGCGCACGTGGTGATGCTCTCACTCAAACGTAGCGTCGAAGGTGTGTTTTGCGGTTCGTCGCTCTGTCTGAAATTAGAATAATAACCTGACGCGACGGTTTTTTGAGCGTTGCGACAGAGGCTGTCGAAGAAATCAGGCATGCGACCCCTCCAACTCGTCAAGCACAGANAGGTTGCCGCCAGAGAGNTCGACGAGCTCTTTGAGCTTCCCNTAGGCGGCTCCGCTCGCAATCGATTCGGTAGCCAAATCAACACAGTATGGCAGATCGTCCTCTAGACCACTAATAAGAATGGCTGCAGCCGCATTGGCCAGGGCAAAGCTTGTCTTTGGTTCCTGAACGTGGGGGCTCTCGTTGAGCAATCTAACCGTCAGAAGAGCACTCTCGTCAGGATCAGTGACGAGAAGCTGNCTCGGTTTTACCGGCTTTAGTGAGAAATCACTGGGGCTCAGCTCATGGTGCGTGAGAGTTGATCCGTTCACTCGTGCGACTACTGTTTTTCCAAAGAGTGAGACCTCGTCAATTCCGCCGATACCATGGACGACCATCGCNTCTTTGCAGCCAAGCGCCATCAACGTCGTGGCTAGCGGTGTCACCCACCTTTGCTCGGCTACACCAAGAAGGCGCGCTTGGGCGTTTGCTGGGTTAACGAGCGGTCCGAGAAGGTTAAAAACCGTTCGAATGCCGATCTCCTTGCGTGGCTTGAGGACGGCACGCATTGCCGGATGGAACCCGGGCGCGAACATGAACCCGACGCCGATCTTCTCAATGGCATTTTTGACCTCTTCTGGCGTTTGAGACAGGTTCACGCCGAGACGTTCCAGCACATCAGCACTGCCGCTGTTGCTGGTAACCGATCGGTTGCCGTGTTTTGCTATTATAACTCCAGCCCCGGCCGCGATTAATGCCGCGACGGTGCTAACGTTGAAGGTCTTCAGGTTGTCGCCACCCGTACCGCATGTATCGACCATTCGCCCTTTGACGTCTGGGTCGATCACGTGGCAGAACTCCTTCATAACCGACGCAAAGCTGAATAGTTCCTCGTCGGTTTCCCCCTTCATTGAAAGGGCGGTCAAAAAAGCCCCTATCTGTGCGTCTGTCGCTACGCCTGACAGCATCTCGACCATAACGGCACGTGCCTCGTTAGCCGTTAAGTTCGCTCCGCTTACAACCTTTGGTATACTCTCTCTGATCACGNTCTTACTCCTGTGAGAAAATTGCTGATGACGCGCTTACCTGCTGCGGTCATGATGGATTCGGGGTGAAACTGCACCCCTTCTATCGGGTACGTGTCGTGACGGACTCCCATGATCTCCTCATCGTCGCANGACTCGGCCGTTATCTCGAGGCACGAAGGGAGCGATGCGCGGTCTGCGACGAGCGAGTGGTAGCGAGTTGCAATGAAAGGGTTCTCTATCCCGTCAAACAGCCCTGAACCACAGTGGCGGATGGGGCTTGTCTTGCCGTGCATCACANACTGAGCAGCGTTGATGCGACCGCCAAAGGCTGCGACGATTCCTTGATGGCCAAGGCATACTCCGAGCGTCGGCGTCGTTGGGCTCAAACTCTTCAGAATAGCGGAACACACGCCGAAGAAGCGCGCCTCTGTCGGGTTGCCAGGACCGGGCGAGAGGATGATGCGGTCGGGCTTGAGTGATTTCGCCTCCTCGAGGGTCAANGCATCGTTTCGATAAATGAGCGGCGTCCCCCCCAACTCGCCAACGTGTTGGACGATGTTGTACACAAATGAATCGTAGTTATCAATGACGAGCACGTTCATCGCGCGTTACCCCCCTTGTCCTCGAGCGCTTTTAAGAGCGCCCTAGCTTTGAATTCGGTCTCTATCCATTCGTTCTCAGGTACGGAATCAGCGACGATGCCCCCGCCCGTCTGCAGGTGACACGTGCCCCCTTTAGCAAACAGCGTGCGTATGGTAATCGCGAAATCCATGTCGCCGTTGTACGAAAAGTAGCCGACTGCACCGGCGTACGGTCCCCGCCGGACAGGTTCAAGTTCCTCAATAATCTCCATAGCCCGGACTTTCGGCGCGCCCGACACTGTGCCAGCCGGAAACGCGGCGCGCAGGACGTCAAAACTGTCAGCGTCATCGCGTTGTCTCCCTACCACCTGCGAGACGATGTGCTGCACGTGGCTGTAGCGCTGGACGTCCATAAACGCAGGAACGTGCACGCTGCCCGCCTCGGCAACTCGCCCAACGTCGTTGCGCGCTAAATCGACGAGCATAACGTGTTCCGCAATCTCTTTTGGGTCGCTAAGCAGGTCGTTAGTAAGCGCAGCGTCTCGGTGTGGTTCGCCTGTTATCGGACGACTGCCAGCTATAGGATAGCTCTCGATCTTGTCATCGGCGACCTTAACGAGCGTCTCAGGGCTTGTTCCCATTATGGCACGGTCCTGCATCTTAAGGTAGAACATGTATGGCGAGGGGTTCATCGCTCTGAGCGTGAGATAAACCGGCGCCAAATCGCCGGCAAATGCAAAACTGTAACGTTTCGAAAGGACGGTCTGAAAAACGTCGCCGGCGGTGATGTACTGCTTCACGCTCTCCACCATCGACTCGTACTCCGTCTTTCCGACGTTCAGGTTTAGAGGTCCCATGGAGAACTCGCTGTGCTCGCAGGGTCTTTGAAAGAGGTCGCAGAGCTCTTCATAACGGTTTTTCCCGATGTGGAAATAAAACGCCTCACGTCGCAAGTGGTCAAGCACGATGCCGTCGTCGTAGATGCCCATTTCGAGGTCAGGAAAGTCAAGATCATCTATGGCTATATTCGGAATCCGCTCCCAATACCGGATGGCGTCATAGGAGACATAGCCGACAGCGCCGCCGAGGAATCCATATCGACGCTGAGTGTGACGCTTGCCGCTAATGAGCCCCTGAACGGCGTCTAAGGGGTCTTGTACGTNTTCCTGACGTTCATTGACATTAGCGATGCCGTCCTTCACGCGCACAGTTGCGATCGGGTCAAATCCGATATAGGAGTAAAGCGCGGTGTTTCCTAGGCCAGTTCGGGATTCAAGCAGGAATGCGTAGTCGTATTCCGGAGCCAATTTAAAGAAAATTGACGCGGGTGAATCGTAGGGGATTCCTTGGAAACGCACGTTAGGCGTATTTACGGCCAAGTTGTCGATGTCGCCAAAAACAGTCACTCATTATTGTATAATATTAGACATCAATGTACTATAAATAACTTTGTAGCTTCTGTTTTGACTTTGTCTAAAGCAAATTCTGACGTGAAAGGCCTGCAATGACCCTGCACATAGACAAGATTTCACGATAACAAACTTTTGGCGCGTGCTCGCGGTCGTGCGAATCTAATTACAAATTGAGAATTTAGATGCTAAAGCCTCCCCTTACGTAAAAACGCGCAGCGAAGCATTAATTATGAAAAGTCCTCATTAACAAAAGCAGGTAACATTATGAAAGCTGATGCTGTAAAGATCACCGATGGCGTCTACTGGGTAGGCGTGCTTGACTGGGACATTCGAACGTATCATGGTTACACGCTGCATGGCACGACGTACAACGCGTACCTTGTCTTTGGTGAGAACCGCGTAGCCCTTATCGACAACACGTACCCAGGCGCGTCTGCGCAGATGTGGGGGCGTATTCAAGACGCGTTCGAGAAGGAAGGGCGCCCGATCTCCATAGATGTGGTGGTTCAGAACCACATCGAACTTGACCACAGCGGGGCATTGACCGAGGTTCACAAAAAGTTCCCTGATGCGCCCATCTACATCACCGAAGTAGGGGCAAAGGGGATTAAGAAGCACTTTGCAGCACTCGAGGAGGTGCCATTTACCACCGTCAAGACAGGTGAAGAGCTCGCGCTTGGGGGGAAGACGTTTGTATTCCTCGAAGCTTTCTTACTCCATTGGCCAGACAGTATGTTCACTTTCCTAAAGGAGGACGGAATCCTGTTCTCAAACGACGCCTTTGGACAACATCTCTGCTTAACTCAGCGAACTGATGCAGACGTGCCCGAATACGTCCTCATGCAGGCTGCGCAGAAGTTCTTTGCTAACCTTATCACGCCGTCAGCCCGCATTTTGCTCAAGAAATTTGACGAGATCAAAACGCTTGGGCTGCTCGACCA
>JGI24130J36418_10000845_pt1 | contig 10282 bp, 10 predicted proteins | sample BarGraNGADG00212_FD_36418 | JGI IMG/M metagenome (IMG submission 36418)
GAGCAGGTCAGCGAACTGGAAGCGCAGACGGTCATGGTCCCGGTAGCCGCCGGACGTCGCAAGGATCGTTGGTGCGTCAGTTGCCATGTGGAGACAATAGGGGGTTGCCATCGCCGTGCCGCCGCTCGTGCCGGGTTTTTCCATCGCCCGTGAGNTGTGCTCGGACGCGAAAGGGTCGACGTGGGTGGCCGTGCGGACCTCGACGACATGCCTTTGGTTCTGAAGGTCATCCCGGTCAGCGACGTAGCCGAGGCACGGGTCCATGCAGTTCAGCTGATGGCAGTGCTTCACCAGATCGAGAATGAGCATCTGGTTGGTCAGCACGGTGCCATTGCTCTGACCGATGGCAATCTGGCNCTGGTTTTCGATCAGGTCACCGGCGGCAGTCTGGCCCAGNTTCTCGGTGAGCGAGGGAACCTCAGCCCCGGTGAGACGGTCACGACCCTCGCGCCACTGTTCGGGGCGTTGGCCGCACTGCACGCGGCCGGGGTCGAGCACGGTGACCTGGCACCGCGAAGCATTCTGTTCAGCGCCGATGGCAGACCACTGATCGGTGATGTCGGGGTGGCCCGGCTCATGGGACAGGCGGGGGGCCCGGTCGGTCGGGACGAGAGCTTCATGGCTCCCGAGGTCGCCGGTGGTGCCGTTGCGTCGGCCGCCTCCGATGTCTATTCCATGGCGGCGATCGGATGGCTTTGCCTCACCGGAGCCCTGCCCGATCCTGAGACGACGAACCGGTGGTCCACCACGGTGAGTCCCCACATACCTTCCCGGCTGACCGATGTCCTCACCTCCTGCCTCTCAGCCAACCCGACCGCACGGCCCTCCGCCCGAGCAGCCGCTATCGAGGTTTTCGACGCAGTTCAGGCAGAGGCGGTCGTGCTGACATCGGTGGCTGACCCCGCCACCGAGATCACCCGGCGGATTCGTGCCACCGCGGCGGCTGTTTCGGTCCCGGCCCCACCTGCGATGGGCAAACGTCTGCTTCGGTCCCTGGTCATCGCCGCCATCGCTCTTCTCATGACGGTGGCCATCGGGGTGGGAACCATGTGGTTCGTGGGTCGGTCGCCCGAGCCTGCTCGTCCCGGCGCAAACCGCTCCTCGGCCCAGGTCATCCCCTCACCGGCGACGACATCGACGTCATCGGAGCGGGCGGCCACGGCCCTCGTGCGCGCAACCACGACATCCGAGGGCCTGACCGATGTCGTGACCGCGAGCGATTCGCCGCGGATCGCAGCGGCCGGGCTGTTGCAGGCGTTGGTCGACGCGCGAGCACTGGCCTATGCGGCACGAAACCCCGTGCTCCTGGACCTGGTCTATGCGCCCGGGGCATCACGGGCCGGCGCTGACCGGAACAACCTCGCCGCCGCTCTGGAGAGAGGAGCGACGTACCTCGGGTTGTCTTTTGTGGTCAAGGACGCGGTCTTCCTGGACGGGACGTCAGACGTGGCCCGGATCAGGGCCACCATCTATACGCCGGCCTACGAGACCGGCCAGCCGGATGGGCGCAGGGTCGCGCACGCGTCGGAAGCGGTTGGGCCTTCTGTCTTCACCCTGAGCCTGACCCAGGATGGCTGGCGAATCCTGGGCCTGGCGGCGCGCTCCTAGCTCTTGTCGACCAGCCAACGCATGGCGGTCTCGATGGTGTCGTGATCGAAGACGAACCCCGACGCGGTCAGCACGCTGGGCAGGACGCGTTGACTGCCGAGGATGTCGCTGGCGAACTCGCCCATGATCACCTTGAGCGCCAACATCGGGGCTGGCAGCACCGCCGGGCGGCCAAGGATCGTGCCGAGGGCTTTCATCACCTCGGCCTGACGCAGGGGCTGAACGCTGACAAGGTTGACCGGGCCGCTGAGGTCCTGGTCGATGAGATGGGCCAGTGCGCGAACCTCGTCGTGCAGCGTGATCCAGCTCCAGTACTGTCGACCCGAGCCGAGCGGGCCGGCCAGGCCGAATCGGGCGAGCGGGAGCACCCTCTCCATGGCGCCACCCTTGGGTGCCAGGACGAGCCCGGTGCGCGCGTGGGCGACGCGGAGGCCCGCATCCTGCGCCGGTNTGGTGGCGGACTCCCAGGCGCGGACGACATCNGCCAGGAAGCCTTGCCCCATTTCGCTGTCCTCGGTGAGTACCTCGTCGCCGCGGTCACCGTAGGCNCCCATGGCCGAACCGCTCACGAGAGCGATGGGCTCCCCGAGATCGGCCAGCGCCGTGGCGATGGTGGCCGTGCCGTCGACGCGGGAGGCAAGGATCTCGTGCTTGTATTCCGTCGTCCACCGATGGTCGCCCACGCCGGCTCCAGCGAGGTGAACAACAGCCGTGACGCCCGACAGCTCACCAGGGTCCAGCCTTCGCGTCGTGGGGTCCCATCCGATCTCGTGGCCGGCCCGTGGTTGGCGGCGGACCAGGTGCATGACCTCGTCGCCTCGGGCGCTCAGGAACGCAGACAGCGCGCTGCCGATCAGTCCAGAAGCACCGCTGATGGCAACGCGCTGCACCCTCGGGCTCTGTCCGGATGTGAAGCTGTGCGGCATACGGACGGGTTGTTCTAGAGGCCCAGGGAGGCCTCGAAGGCCCCCTCTTCAAGGCGGGTCTTCATCGACATCAGGAACCGTGCTGCGTCGGCGCCGTCAACCACGCGGTGGTCGTACGACAGCGCCAGATAGACGATGGAGCGGATCGCGATCGTCTCGCCACCGTCGTTGTCCTTGACCACGACCGGACGCTTGACGACCGCACCGGTTCCGAGGATGGCGACGTTGGGCTGGTTGATGATCGGGGTGTCGAACAGTGCTCCGCGGCTGCCGGTGTTAGTGAGCGTGAAGGTGCCACCGGCGAGCTCATCCGGGGAGACTTTGTTCGTGCGGGTNCGTTCGGCCAGGTCGGCGATCTTGCGTGACAGGCCGGCGATATTGAGGTCACCGGCGTCCTTGATNACCGGCACGAGCAGGCCGCGNTCGGTGTCGACCGCGACGCCCAGATTCTCAGAGCCGTGATAGGTGATCTGGTCACCCTCGACACTGGAGTTGACGGTCGGGTGGGCCTTGAGGGCCTCGACCGCAGCGAGAGCGAAGAACGGCAGAAAGCTCAGCTTCGCCCCCTCACGGGCCTCGAAATCGCGCTTGGCCTTGTCGCGAAGTCTCGCGATCTTGGTGACATCGACCTCAACCACCGTGGTGAGCTGCGCCGAGACCTGCAATGACTCGACCATGCGCGCGGCGATGACCTTGCGCAGCCGACTCATCTTCTCGGTCGTCCCGCGTTTGGGCGACACCGCCGGGCCACCGCCTGTCGTCATGGTGGCCGGCGCCGAAGCCCTGGCTGGGACCGCAACGGCAGTCGCCGCGGCCAGGACAGCAGAGGCAGCATCGAGCACGTCCTGCTTGCGGATCCGACCGCCGACGCCGGTGCCCTTGAGGGCGGCGAGGTCGACGCTGCTGTCGCTGGCGAGCTTGCGTACCAACGGTGTCACGTATGCCGAGGCGTCAGCGGCGCTGGAGGGAGCAGCCGGTGCGGGCGCGGCATAGGCGGGCGCGGCTGCGGGCATCGATGCGGCCTGTGCGGGTTCGTGGACCGGCGCAGCCTGTGCGGGTTCGTGGACCGGCGCAGCCGGCGCTGGTTCCTGGACCGGCTCGGCGATGCGGGGTGCTTCTCCAGCCTGGCCACCGATGATGGCCAGATCGGCGCCCACGGCGACCGTCTCGTCCTCGCCGACCAGGATCCTGGTGACGGTGCCGGCAACCGGTGAGGGGATCTCGGTGTCGACCTTGTCGGTCGAGACCTCGAGCAACGGTTCGTCACGTTCGATCCGGTCACCTTCGGCCTTGAGCCAACGGCTGACTGTGCCCTCGGTCACCGACTCGCCCAGAGCCGGCATCCTCACGGTGGTGCCGCCGGCGATCTCTGCGGCTGGCGCGACTGGCGCGACTGGCGCGACTGGCGCCTCGGCAACGGGCGCCTGAGCCGCCGGCGGTGCCACCTCTTCCTGGGCCGGCGGTGCGATGGGGGCTGGCGGCGATGTGTCGGCCTGGTACGCAGCGGGCTCCTCCGCCGGGGCGGGTGGAGCAACCGGAGCCGATGCGTCGTCACCGATGACGGCCAGGTTGGTGCCGACCGCCACGGTCTCGTCCTCGGCCACGAGGATCTCTTGCAGGATTCCGGCAACCGGCGAGGGGATCTCGGTGTCGACCTTGTCGGTCGAGACCTCCAGCAACGGCTCGTCGACGGCCACTGCGTCACCGACGTTCTTGAGCCAGCGGGACACGGTGCCTTCGGTGACCGACTCCCCAAGGGCCGGCATGGTCACGCGTTCAGACATGAGTGGAGGTCTCCTCGTTGTGCGGTGCGACGGTCAATGCCTGTGGTGCGTCATGGAAATGCCTCAAGCGTGTGCGTGCAACGGCTTCCCGGCCAACGCCAGGTGAGCCTCGCCGAGAGCTTCGTTCTGGGTCGGGTGCGCGTGGATCAGCTGGGCGACGTCGGAGGGCAGCGCCTCCCAGTTGTAGATGAGTTGTGCTTCGCCGACCTGCTCACCCATGCGGGCACCGATCATGTGGACACCGACAACCGGGCCGTCCTTCTGGCGCACCAGCTTGACGAAGCCCTGGGTTGCCAGGATCTGGCTCTTGCCGTTGCCTCCGAGGTTGTAGTCGTACGTCTCGATCTCGCCNAACTTCTCCTTGGCCTGGGCCTCGGTGTAGCCGATCGACGCAATCTCGGGCTCGCAGTAGGTGACGCGTGGAATGCCCATCTCGTCGATGACCGGCGGGTTGAGCCCGGCGATGTGCTCGGCGACGAAGATGCCCTGCGCGAAGCCACGATGGGCGAGCTGAAGTCCCGGCACGATGTCGCCGACGGCATANATGCCCTCGACGTTGGTCTGGCAGGACGCGGTNGCCAGGACAAAGCCCCGGTCGACGGTGACGCCGGCCTCTTCGTAGCCCAGACCGGCAGTGACCGGACCCCGTCCAACGGCAACGAGCAGGAGGTCGGCCTCGATGGGCTCGCCTGACTCCAGCGACACCTGCACGACATCACCGGTCTGGGTCGCTCCGGAGAACTTCACGCCGGTCTTGAAGTTGATCTTGCGTTTGCGGAAGGACCGTTCGAGCTGTTTGGAGATCGCCTCGTCCTCGGCGGCCACCAGGCGGGGGAGGGCCTCCACGATCGTGACTTCGGAGCCGAAGGACTTGAAGACAGAGGCGAACTCGACACCGATGACGCCCCCACCGAGGACGACGACGCGGGCCGGAACGTAGTCGAGGAAGAGCGCCTGGTCGCTGGTCATGATCTTGCCGGAGATATCCAGACCTGGCAGGGTCTTGGCGTAGGAGCCCGTGGCCAGGACGACGTTCTTGCCGACCAGCCGGCGACCTGCAACCTCGACGGCGTTCGTGGCCACGAGGTGGCCTTCGCCCTCGACATAGTCAATGTTCTTGGACTTCACCAAGCCCTGCAGACCCTTGTAGAGGCGTCCGACGACGCCGTCCTTGTAGGCGTTGACACCGCTCATGTCCACCGACTCGAAGGTGGTCTTGACGCCGAACTGCGAACCCTCGCGGGCGGTGTCGGCGACCTCGGCTGCGTGCAGCAGCGCCTTGGTCGGAATACAGCCCATGTGCAGACAGGTGCCGCCCAGCTTGCCCTTCTCGACGAGGGCGACGGACAGCCCCAGCTCGGAGGCGCGCAGCGCGCAGGCGTAACCGCCGCTGCCTCCACCCAGGATGACGATGTCGAACGTGTTCTCGGCGGTAGCCGACATTGCGGACGCTCCCTTGCGTGTGCGCATCAGACCGGACGTCGCCCTGGGTCGTGCATCGCGCGCGCGTGCTGCGCAGTCTCGGGCGTCGTAGAGCATCTTGCCACTGATCGAGGCCTGACTCGCAAGGTGGCGCCGGCGATGAGACGACATCGGGGCGACCACGATCAACGCAGAACTGCGCGCCGCGAAGGGATACTGGTCGGTAGAGTCGCCGCATGACGTGGTTGGCCGTGACGGTAGTAGGAGTGCTCGGATGAGCTGGTGGCGAAGGCGACGGCGCCGCGACGTGCCGCTGCAGAAGGGTCGGATGGACGGTCCCGGCATGGCAGTTGACAGAGGCGCGGTCCGCGATCACCTCAAGGCGTTCGTGGACAGCAGGCGCGGAGTCGAGGCGTTCGTCGAGCCGCCGACGAACGTCACGGCGACGACCGTGGTGCTGATAGCTCACGACGGCGAGTGGACCCGGCGAGCAGTTGCCTCGCGTGACGCGGCGTTCGAGCTGCCGCGAGCTCTTGGCATACCCGTGTATGACGTCAACCAGACTGGATATCCGTCGCGCATGCGTGAGTGGAACTCCCGACAGCGCAAGGGTTCCGGTCAATAAGGCGGTGGTATGACGTGTCCTCCCGTGGCAAAGTTGGAAGCACAGCGCACCTGAGATGCAGGACGTAAGGAGAGCACCGATGACCAAAGATGCAGACAAGTCCGGCGACGACCAGGCGGCCGTTCCGTCCGTGGCGGAGGACGTGAAACGTAAGTTCCGTGAGGCGCTTGACAGAAANCATGCCCACGGTGGACGNGACGTCACCGACGACGGCGAGCACGCGAAGATCCATGACGCTCATGGCCCGGCCAAGGCGCAGCAGATGTTCCGGCGCAAGAGCGGCGGCTGATCGCTCCCAGACACAGCACACGGTCGCTCGAACAGGACCGTTCCCCAAGGAAAGAGAGCCTGCCACGTCGGACGTGGCTGGCTCTCTTTCGTGCGTCAGCTGAAGTCAAACCTCAGCTGTATCCCGGATGATCAGATCTGCGACTCGGCGATGCCCACAAGGGTGCGGACTCCGAAGCCCGTGCCCTGGACGGGGGTGTAGCCCCACGGCGCTTGTCGTTGAACGCCGGTCCGGCGATGTCGAGGTGGGCCCACGGAATCGGCTCACCGTGCTTGTCGTTGCCGACGAACTCGGACAGGAACCAGCCCGCGTAGATCACACCGGTCGGGCCCGACTGCAGCAGATCGGCCACGGGGGACTCGAGAGTGGGCGGATGTCCTCCAACATCGGGAAGGGCCAGAAGGGCTCACCGACCTCGTCGGCGATGTCCTTGACTCCGGCGCGCAGATCGTCATCGTTGCTCATGAAGGCGGCGGTGCGGTTGCCCAGCGCCATCACCGCGGCGCCGGTCAGGGTCGCAATGTCGATGATCAGGTCGGGCTTCTTCTCTGACGCGAGAGCGAGTCCGTCAGCCAGGACCATGCGGCCTTCGGCATCTGTGTTGTTGAGCTCGACGGTCTTGCCACCGCGCATCGTGACGACATCGCCCGGGCGGCACGCGCCGGTGCCGGGCATGTTCTCGGCCAGGCAGAGGTATGCGCTGACCTCGACCGGCAGGCCGAGCTCGGCGATGGCGAAGACGGCGGAGGCGACCGCGGCAGCACCNGCCATGTCGCACTTCATGGTGGTCATTCCTGCCTTGGGCTTGATCGTCAAGCCGCCGGAGTCGAAGGTGATGCCCTTGCCCACGAAGGCGACGTGCTTGTGTGCCTTGGCCGGGGTGTAGCGCAGCGTCACCAGTCGCGGGCCTCTGGCCGAGCCGCCACCCACGGTCATGTGGCCGCCGAAGCCACCGCGGGCCAAGCCGGCTTCGTCGAGCACGGAGACCTTGACGCCGGTTCCGATCGCACGCTTCTTGATCGTGGCGGCGAAGGTCTCCGGGTAGAGGGCGTTCGGGGGCGCGTTGACCAGGTCGCGGGTGTAGTTCGTGGCCTCGCCGAGGGCGGAGGCGCGCTTGATGGCAGCTCGCAGGCCACGGTCCCGCGCCACGGGTGAGGCGACAACGATGGCCTTGACCGGAATCGAGGTGGGGCCCGCGGCCGAGCTCGTGACTGTGTAGGCCCCGAAGACCGCGCCCTCAGCCGAGGCGATTGCTTCATCCACGCCGGATCCTGGGGCCAGCACGATGGCCTTGGAAAGGCCGCTGAGCTGACGGGTGGCCGCACCTACCGCACGACGAATGGGTTCGGCCTCCAGCAACCCGCCCTCCGCCGTTGCTTTGCCGGCGCCGGACACGATGACCAGCGAGGCAGCCACGCCGGGCACCGACACCAGCTTGAGAACCTCGTCGGCATCTCCCTTGGCCTTCAGCGTCGACAGAGCCGACTCGAGGTGGGCGACGGTCTTGTCGCCGAGTCCGTGCCCGGGTGCCAGAGCAGCCCCGTCATCGGTGTGGACCGAGACGAGCACGAGTGCATCGCCCTTGAGGTCGGCTGCGGCGCGATCGGACACGGTCAAGGTGGTCACTGGGTTCCTGTCCTTCGAGGTCGAGGCTTAGGTGATGAGGATAACGAATTGGGGTACGGATACCGTGGGCCCCATGACTGAAGCCTCTCTCAAGACCTCCCCTCTCCACGACCGTCACGTTGCCCTTGGAGCCAAGATGGCTGACTTCGGCGGCTGGGAGATGCCGATCGAGTACCCCGGAGGAGGCGTTGTGCGCGAGCACACGGCCGTCCGTGAACGCGTCGGCATCTTCGATGTCAGCCACTTGGGCAAGGCCAGCGTCAAGGGCCCCGGCGCCGCGGCGTTCATCAACTCCTGCCTGACCAACGACCTGGGCCGCATCCATGAGGGCAAGGCGCAATACACCCTGTGCTGCGACGAGACCGGCGGGGTGGTCGATGACCTCATCGTCTACCTGCGCGCCGAGGACGACGTCTTCCTGATTCCCAACGCCTCCAATACTGCTGAGGTTGTACGCCGGCTGCAGGCGGCAGCGCCCGCGGACCTGCAGATCGAGAACCTCCACGCCGGATACGGCGTCATCGCGGTTCAGGGCAACAAGAGCGACGAGGTCCTCCAGGCGCTTGGACTACCGACCGGCCATGAGTACATGTCGTTCGTCGAGGCCGACTGGAACGGCAAGCCGGTCATCGTCTGCCGCACCGGCTATACCGGTGAGCGGGGCTACGAGCTGGTCCCGCGCTGGGACGACTCGTTGGCTCTCTGGGACGCGCTCGTCGGGGCTGCGGCACCGTATGACGGGCTGCCGTGTGGTCTGGGTTCTCGAGACACCTTGCGCACCGAGATGGGCTACCCGTTGCACGGCCATGAGCTGAGCCTGGACATCACTCCGGTGCAGGCTCGGTCCGGCTGGGCTGTTGGGTGGAAGAAGGACGCGTTCTGGGGCAAGGACGCGCTCGTGGCAGAGAAGGCTGCGGGCCCGAAGCGTGTCACCTGGGGTCTGCTGGCCACCGGNCGNGGGATTCCTCGTGGACACTGCCAGGTCAAAGGCGCAGATGGCACGCTGCTGGGTGAAGTCACCTCCGGGACGTTCTCGCCGACCCTGAAGCAGGGAGTCGCTTTGGCGCTGCTCGCTCCGAGCGCCAAGGAGGGCGACGAGGTCGTCATCGACGTCCGTGGTCGCGATGTCCCGGCCACGGTCGTCAAGCCTCCGTTCATCAAGGTGCAGACCAGCGGAGCCTGAGGTCGCGACCGATGGCCGATGACGCCGCGGGAAAGGGCCTGGTAGGACATGGCAGCACGGAGGATCCGTGGGTGCTGAGTACTCCGCCGGGGACATCTGAATACACGATGCACAAGGACGAGCTGGCCGACCCGCCGCGGCTGGTGTGCACCGTGGGGAAGACGACCCTGTACTACCAGCTGCGTTGCCTGCAGGACCTTCAGGCAATGCTGCGCGAGCGCGGCGACTGGGTCGAGCTGGGGTCGGCTGACGAGCTGAAACCGGCGAAGGAAGGCACAGTCGAGGCGTGGGGTCGATCGGAGGGCAACCCGGTCGGCGGCTGGTACGGCCTGAAGAAGGGGCTCCGCGGACGGTTCGGGATGTACGTTCCGCCACTCATGGAGGCGCTCGGTCTGGCAGAGCTTGAGCACAACCCGCGCAACAACCGGATGCGCGCGATCTGAGAGTCCACGGCGGTCGGGCCGAAGCAAACGTAGATCTGCCGTTCGGCCCTCTGATCGGCAACTGTGTCGATGGTGGGGAGAAGTCGTGGCCAAGGGACTGCTCGTGGCGGGCACCACCTCGGATGCGGGCAAGAGCCTGGTGACGGCTGGGCTCTGCCGGTGGCTTGCCCGCCAGGGCGTTTCGGTGGCCCCGTTCAAGGCACAGAACATGTCCAACAACTCCATGGTCTGTGCAGATGGATCGGAGATCGGGCGGGCTCAGTGGGTTCAGGCGGTCGCGTGCGGGGTGGTGCCAGAGGCCGCTATGAACCCAGTCCTCCTCAAACCGGGGTCTGACCTCAGGTCCCATGTGGTCCTCATGGGTCAATCCTGGGGG
>JGI24130J36418_10000846_pt1 | contig 10281 bp, 10 predicted proteins | sample BarGraNGADG00212_FD_36418 | JGI IMG/M metagenome (IMG submission 36418)
ATGTCAGTGAGCAGGTTTCGCGGCGTGGGCCAAGGCAGCCAGGAGCGGCCTGACCGTCTCGGGCACGTCGGGCTCCTCCCAGTGGTGCCGGACGGTGCGGTCGCCGTGATGGATCTCGAGCTGGTAGCTGAACTGGTCCGCTCCGCCCGGTCGGCTCATGCGGGGGGTGATGGAGTCCGCGGCCAGGAGCGTGGCGACGAGGTCCTGCTGATCCGCGGGCAGGTCGGTGGAGTCGAGGCTCGCGACCATGTCCAGGCCCGCGAGGCCGCCACTTCGAACCAGTCTCAGGTGCACGAACCCACCGTAACGCCGGTCACGCTGGATGTTCGCCGTACGGCAGGTCGATGGGGGAGCCTCAACGAGCCGAGACCTTGACCGCTTCCCAGCCGGCCTGAACCGCGAGGGCCTCGGCACTGCCGGCGCCGTAGCGCGACCGGGCATGGCGCAAGGTGATGCCTGCGAACCGGGCGAACGAGGAGCTGGGCGTCAGATGCGGGTCGGTCAGTGCGTCGTACCAGAGGTGACCTGGCGCCTCCCAGGCGTTGCCACCCAGCGTGGTCGCGGTGACGTAGAACGCGTGGTTCGGGATGCCGGAGTTGGCGTGGACGCCACCGTTGTCCGTCGCGGTCTTCTCGTAGTGGTCCATGTCGGACGGCTGGTTGTCGTGCGGGTTCGCGGTGCCGGGTGCCTTCATGGATCGCAGGGCCGGAGCAAGCTCAGGTCCCACGATGTCCGCCCCGATCAGCCAGTCGGCCTGCGACGCGTCCTGACCCAGGTGGTACTGCTTGACGAGCGAGCCGAAGACGTCTGAGATCGACTCGTTCAACGCGCCCGACTGGCCGGAGTAGACCAGGTTCGCCTCGTTCTGGGTCACACCGTGGGTCAGCTCGTGGCCGATCACATCCAGGCCCTTGGTCGTGTCGGTCAACAGGCGTCCGTCCCCGTCGCCGAAGAACATGTGGCCGTCGCCGTCCCAGAACGCGTTGTCGTAGGCATCGCCGTAGTGGACCAGGCCCTGGATGGGCATGCCCTGGTTGTCGATGGAGTCCCTGTGGAACACGTCCCAGTAGAGCTTGTACGTTGAGCCGAAGGCGTCGTACGCCTGGTTGACCGAGGCGTCGGTCACGGGCGCATCCCCCTCGTCGCGCACCAGCGCTCCTGGCGTGTATGCCGTCGAGTGCCCTTGGTCGTAGATGCTCCGGTGAGGGGCGCCCTCAGCTGCAGTACTCCGGGCACCCTCAGGGCGGGCGACCTGATGCTCCGCGAGCTGAGCGCGTCGCAGACGGAACGTCTGGTCCAGCTCGAGCGTGTGCAAGATGGCCGAGCGGCGCTCGTCGGTGGCCTCCAGCGCGAGCTTGAGCAGAAGGTCGGGGGGCAGGATGCACGCGAGGGACTTGTTCACACCACGAATCTACGGGCTGTCACCGAGCTCTGACAAAATCGCCAGAATCGGAAAAAAGAATAATTCTCTCCAGAAGGCTTGCGTCTTCCGAGATGTTAGGGCAACGTTGTAAGCGCTTACATCTCGGAAGGCGGTGACGATGACACCACGCAGGCAGGGCAGGCGCTCGACCACGATCTACTCGGTGGCGCAGCTGGCCGGAGTGTCCATCGCCACCGTCTCGCGGGTGCTCCAGGGCTCCGATGCCACCTCTGCCCAGACCCGGGCGAACGTCCTTGCGGCCGTCGAGGAGCTCGAGTACGTGCCGCTCCGAGCGGCGCGGAGCCTGGCGATCCAGGCACACTCGGCGAACGGTCTTGTTGTCCCGGACCTGGTTGGTCCGTACTACTCGGAGCTGTTGATGGGCTATGAGTCCGCAGCCGCCGAGTTCGGTCAGAGTGTCGTCATCGTCGTCACGAATCCGCGCAAAGACCCTGAGCGGGCCGTCCGCGAGCTCGTCAGCCGGGTCGACGGACTGGTGGNGGCCAACTCCACGATTACCGACGATGCCGCGCAATCCATTGCACGCAGCACGCCTGTGGTACTGCTCGCGCGCCCGGCGGTGGCTGGTTGTGACGCCGTGTCGGCCGAGAATGTTGTGGGCGCAAAGGCGCTGACCGAGCACCTCCTCGGCCACGGCAGGCGCCGGCTGCTCTTCGTCGGCGATCCCGACGGCTCACCCGACGCCAACCAGCGCTACAGCGGCTTCACCGCGGCCCTGTCACAGGCGGGGACGTCGGCAGTAGGACCGGCCTTGCGGGTCGGCTTCCACGAAGGTTCCGGCGCCGAGGTCGTGGCAAACGTAATGGCCACCGTGAAGCGACCGGATGCTCTTGTCTGCGCCAACGACGAGCTGGCCCTGTCGACGATGAAGGCGTTGCAACGCGCCGGTGTCAGCGTCCCGGACGACATCGCCATCGTGGGTTGGGACGACGTCATGACCGCTCGCTATGTCAGCCCGGGTCTGACGACCGTTCGCCAACCCCTCTACGAGCTCGGCCGCGCAGCAGCGACCCGACTCCACGAACGAATTGCCGGCGGCCCCACGGTCCCGGAACCACTGATCCTGCCGACACAGCTGGTCCTGCGGTCGTCGTGTGGCTGTCCTGAAAGGGACGAGCACGGTGAGCAGCGGGCCGGCTGAGGCTGGACCATCGCAACCGGGCCCAAGCCCGACCTAGAAGGAGTAACGATGAAACGCAACCCCCGCACCACAGCCGTGGTCGCGTCAAGAATCACCACGACCAAGGGCCTGCGAGCCGTTGACCGCCCGCTGGTGCCCGCTGAAAGGAACGCGCAATGACCGCACACAAGTATCAGAGGTCGGCGTTTGTGTGCGCTGTCGCCATGCTAACGGCTGCGGGGGCGAGCGCCTGTTCCGGCTCGACCCAGGGGGGCGCAAGCGGCGGAGCGCCGGCAGGCGGCGCCGCCACTCTGACGATCCAGGGCGATGCGGGCAACCCCGCGCTCGTGGAGAACTTCAACCCGTTGCAGCCCTCGTCCGCGCTGCATGGAGTGAACCTCATCTATGAGTCCATGGAGATAGTCAGCCCGATCGACGGGACGTTCACGCCATTTCTGGCGACGGGGAACAAGTTCACCGACCCCAAGACGCTGGTCTTCACGATCCGCCAAGGGGCCAAGTGGAGCGATGGGAAGCCCTTCACGCCCAGCGATGTCGTCTTCACCTTCAACCTGCTGAAGAAGTTCCCTGGGCTGGACGGCAACGGCGTCTGGCAGCACCTGTCCGCCATCTCGACCACGGGAAACGATGTCACGTTCACGTTCAACGCCCCGAACGTGCCTTTCGCCTCGACGATCGCCCAGATCCCGATCGTGCCTGAACACCTGTGGACCTCGGTGGCAGACCCGGTGAAGTTCACCAACACCAAGCCCATCGGAACCGGTCCGTTCACCCTGGGAACGTTCGCGCCGACGCAGTACGCGCTCACCAAGAACACCAGCTACTGGCAGGCCGACAAGATCGTGCCGGCCAAGGTGCTGTTCCCAGCCCAGGCGAGCAACCAGAGCACCAACCAGCTGGACGTGTCCAGCGGGAAGTTCGACTGGGCCTACAACTTCCTACCTGATGTCAAGACGACCTACGTGGCACGGGACCCGAAGCACAACATCTACTGGTTCCCGCCGGGCGGGACGATCGGCCTCTACCTGAACCTGACCAAGGCGCCGTACAGCGATGCCAACTTCCGCAAGGGCATTTCACTGTCCTTGAACCGTACGACGATCGCTGACAAAGCGGTCAACGGCTACCTGGGACAGGCCAGCATGTCGGGGCTCATCCTGCCGAACCTCCAGAAGTGGCTCGATCCGACCCTGGCCAACCAGGGTCAGGTTGCGCAGAGCGCGTCAGCTGCGACGACCGCTTTTGCCAAGGCCGGCTACACCCTTCAGGGTGGCAAGCTGATCGGCAAGGACGGCAAGCAGGCGAGCATGAGCATCGTCATGCCGAACAACTTCAGCGACTGGGTGGCAGCGGCCACCGAGGTCACCAACGAGCTGAAGAAGGTCGGGATGAACGTCAGCACTGACCTGCCTCAGTTCGCGCAGTACTCCCAGCAGATCCAGTCGGGCACCTTCAATGCCGCGATGGGCGGCTTTGGCGGGACGGGAACGCCGTACACCGACTTCAACAACGCCCTCAACAGCAGCTTCGCGGCGCCGACCGGGAAGCTGACGGCAAACAACTTCCAGCGCTTCAAGAGCCCAGCGGTCGACCAGTCGCTCGCGGCGCTTGCCTCGGCAACCGACGAGTCGGCACAGAAGCAGGCCACCACCCAGCTCGAGCAGGCGATGTACAACCAGACGCCGATCGTGCTCCTCTACTACGGCGGTAGCTGGGGACTCTTCTCCACCAAGTCCTTCACCGGATGGCCGTCGGCCACCGATCCGTACACCCTGCCGACGAACTACAACAACTCCCTGTTGACGGTGCTCACGCACCTCAAGAAGTCCTGAGGTCNAGCCGTTGGGCCGCCCGATACCGGGCGGCCCTGGGAAGGAGCATGAGGTGACCTACCTGACGCGCAAGGTGGTGCTGTTCGTGATCACCCTGTGGGCGGCGATAACCCTGAACTTCGCCCTCCCGAGGCTCATGCCGGGCTCGCCGGTGGATGCTGCCCTCGCCAAGCTGGCGTCGAGCGGCCAGTCCGTCACCAACGCCCAGCGGCATGCGATCGAGGTCCAGCTCGGCGTGCCGAACACCGGTCTGCTCAGCCAGTACGGCAGCTACCTGAAGAACATCGCGACCCTCGACTTCGGGACGTCATACTCCTTTCCCAGCGAGACCGTCGCCCAGACGATCGGCAAGGCGTTGCCGTGGACGCTGGTTCTGGTCGGGACGAGCACAGTCCTGGCCTTCGTCATCGGGACCCTGCTCGGCGTGTACGCCGGGTGGCGTCGCGGCAGGTCCGCCGACTCAGTGGTGACGCTGGGCTCGACGCTCTTTGCGGCCTTCCCGCCCTTCTGGCTGGGACTGCTGCTGCTCTACGTNCTGGCCTTCAACTGGAACCTGTTTCCGATCAAGGGTGGCTACGTCCCCGGTGCGACGCCGAACCTGAGCCTTGCCTTCTTCGGCGACGCCGTGTCGCACAGCGTATTGCCGGGGCTGACGCTGGTGATCACCACGCTGTCCGGGTGGGTCTTCGGCATGCGCAACAACATGATCAACACCCTCGGTGAGGACTACGTCACGTTCGCGGAGGCCAACGGGCTGCGAACGCGCACGGTGGCGCTGCGCTACGCCGCGCGGAACGCCATCTTGCCCAACGTCACCGCCTTTGGCCTGTCCCTGGGCGCAATCATTGGCGGGTCGGTCCTGGTCGAGGGTGTCTTCAGCTACCCGGGGCTGGGCAACCTGCTCTACGTCGCCGTGACCAACCACGACTTCCCGCTGATGCAGGCCCTGTTCCTGGTCATCACCTTGAGCATGCTGGTCGCGATATTCGTGGTCGACCTGCTCTACGTCCGGCTCGACCCGAGGATCCGCCAATGACTATCGTCACCGCAGGCCCCCCGCCTCAGACGCCTGGGGACCTTGCCGAGATCAAGATCGGGCATGCGAGCTCGCTGCCCGTGTCGCTGCTGTTCGTCGGCCGCGCACTGCGGACGCTGTGGAGCAACCGGAAGGCTCGGATCGGGCTGGTCATCCTGGCGGTCATCATCCTGATCGCTTTGTTCGCTCCATTGCTCGCGCCCTACTCACCGACGTCGACCGACTTCAAGCCCTACCAGACCCCTAACAGCACCAACTGGTTCGGCACCACCGGCAACGGCCAGGACGTCTTCTCCCAGATGCTGTATGGCGCCCGCGTCTCCCTGTTCGTCGGCCTCGTGGCGGGCATCCTGGCCACGTTGGTGGCGGTGACCATCGGTCTGGTGACCGGCTACCGTCCCGGCATCATCGACGAGGTCCTGAGCTTCGTCACCAACCTCGCGCTGGTGATCCCAGGGCTGCCCCTGATGATCATCCTGGCCGCCTACCTCAGCAGCCGGTCGGTATGGACCATCGTCCTGGTCGTCGCGTTCACCAGCTGGGCCACCGGCGCCCGCGTCATGCGGAGCCAAGCCTCAACGTTGCGCAGCAGAGAGTTCATCACCTCGGCGGTGTTCTCCGGTGAGCGACTCTTCCGCGTGGTGTTCCGCGAGATCCTTCCGAACATGACGTCGTTGGTTGCGGCCAGCTTCTTCTCTGCGGCGACGGCCGCGGTCATGGCGGAGGCCAGCCTGGAGTTCCTAGGGCTCGGCAACCCGAACACCGTCAGCTGGGGCACGATCCTCTACTTCGCCCAGCAGCAGAACGCACTGCTCACCGGCCAGTGGGTGCTCGTCTTCGCCCCCGGTCTGGCGATCGCTCTGCTCGCCGTCTCGTTCACCCTCATCAACTTCGGTGTGGACGCCCTGTCCAACCCACGTCTTCGGGAGAAGTGATGGCGCTTCTGGAGGCCAAGGGCGTCAACGTCGTCTACGAGCCCAACCGCGGCCAGAGGATCTGGTCGGTGCGCGATGTCGACCTGACACTGGAACAAGGCGAGTTCGTCGGACTGGTGGGGGAGTCAGGGTGCGGAAAGAGCACACTCGGCTTCGCTCTGACGCGGATGCTGCGGCCGCCGGCACACCTCGAGGGGGGTGTCATCCAGTTCGACGGGGTGGACATCTCCACACTGGAGGGCGAGCCGCTACGACGCCAGCGCCGCAACGGCTTTGCGATCGTGCTGCAGAGCGGCATGAACGCTCTCAACCCGGTCCGCAGCATCGGACACCACTTCGCCGACATTCTCAGGGCACATGCCCGAGAGGGNGAGGACCTGTCGGCTGGTGCGCTCCGGGCCCGCAGTGGGGNCTTGCTCCTGAGCGTCCGGCTGGAGCCGGATGTGCTCGACCGCTTCCCGCACGAGCTGTCCGGCGGAATGCGTCAGCGGGTTTCGATCGCCCTCGCCCTGGCCCTTGACCCGCGGCTGATCGTCTTCGACGAGCCCACGACCGCGCTGGATGTGATCGTGCAGCGGGCCGTGATCCAGACCATCAAGGACCTCCAGCGCGAGCAGACTTTCACGGCCATCCTGATCAGTCACGACCTCGGCGTGGTGCTCGACGCCACAGACCGGGTGATCGTGATGTATGCAGGCCGGATCATCGAGGACCAGCCATCCCAAGAACTCCTGAGCGGGCCTCACCACCCTTACACCGAGGCGCTGCTGGGGTGCTACGGCGATCCGCGAGCCGACGAGGTTCACCTGGGCGGGATCGCTGGCAGTCCGCCGGATCTCTCGCTGCCTCAGAAGGGTTGTTCCTTTGCTCCTCGCTGCACCCTGGCCGAGGACGTGTGCCGGGAGGTCGACCCCGTGCTGACGCCGCTGGGCCCGGGTAAGGTCGCCTGCCACGTTCGTGCTCGCGAGTCCATCGACAAGATGGGCACGCCATGACGGCAGAGCTCGTCGTTGACGCGGTCACCAAGACCTACTCCCGCCGCGGACGCGGCAAGGGCCCCGTCACGGCCGTGGACAACGTGTCGTTCACGATCGCCCCGGGCGCTGCCATCGGGCTCGTCGGCGCCAGTGGCAGCGGCAAGAGCACCCTGGCCAAGATGATCACCGGGTCGGAGCGACCCACCAGCGGTTCAATCCGTTTCGGCGACACGGCCGTCGAGTCGCTGCGGGCTCGCGGCCTGCGCGAGTACCACCGCAATGTCCAGATGGTGTTCCAGGACCCCTATGGGGCGCTCAACCCCCTGCACACGGTTTTGTACACCGTGTCGCGTCCGTGCCAGAACTTCCTCGGCCTGTCCGCGACCAAGGCTCAGGATCGGGTGTACGAACTGCTCGAGACAGTCGGTCTGACACCACCCGAGCAGTTTGCCGCCAAGCTCCCGCACCAGCTCTCTGGTGGTCAACGACAAAGGGTGGTGGTCGCCCGCGCTCTGGCCTGCGAGCCAGGGCTGATCATTGCCGATGAGCCGGTGTCGATGCTCGACGTGTCACTACGCGCCGGCATCCTCCGCCTGCTCACGAAGCTGCGCGAGGAGGGCGGGCTCAGCTTGCTCTACATCACCCACGACCTGCTCAGCGCCCGCGTCGTCACCGACCAGATCCTGGTCCTCAACGAAGGACGGATCGTCGAGCAGGGCCAAACCAAGCAGGTCCTGCAGAACCCCCAGAACGACTACACCATCAAGCTGCTCGACGCGGTGGCCACGCCGTACGCGGCGAAGCAGTCGCCCCCGGTGCCGTGAGGGGCCAGCCGGTCATCGAGGGCATCGCCTTGACCGGCATCAACTGAACCACCGACATGAACCACTCATACACAAGGGACTCGCACATGACCGACACTGCTCTCACTCGCATCCCGTTCATCGCCACCCGTCGCCAGCTCCTCGTTGGGGGTGCGGCAGTGGCAGCCGCCGGTATGGCTGTCTCCCGAGCGAATCCGGCGCGCGCAGCCACTGCCACGGCGTCGCCTGCGCTTGTCACAAAGGTCGGTGGCGGCATCGACCGCGACACCATNCAGCGTTGGGCCCGTGACACGTGGGCCTCACTGGTGGCCATGACCGACCCACGCACCGGACTGCCGGCCGACAACATCAGCGGGCCGCTGGTTCACCCTCGCCGCAGCGGGTACACCTCGCCGACCAACATCGGTGGCTATATGTGGGCCACCGTCGTCGCGCGAGAGCTCGGCATCATCACCGCGGCGGAGTGTCTGCAGCGTTTGACGCAGACCCTGACCACCTTGTCGCGGATGAAGCACCACATTCCAAGCGGCATGTTCTACAACTGGTATGACGAAGCCACCGGGGGCGTCGTCACCGTCTGGCCGGTGGACGGCAGCCGGATCTACCCCTTCCTCTCCAGCGTGGACAACGGCTGGTTCGCTGCCTCGCTCATGGTCGTCCGCAACGCCGAGCCGGGAGTTGCCAAACGGGCCGATGCCCTTCTGGACGCGATGAACTTCGGCATCTACTACGACAAGGATGCTCGTCCTGGGGTCGTAGCCGGCTTGTTGCGTGGCGGCTTCTGGGATGCCAAGCCGGGAGGCGACTACGTCCTGGGCAACTACCTCGGCAACGGGCCGGACGTCTACTACACGCTCAACCACTACGACATCCACGTCACCGAGCCGCGGATCGCAAGCTACATCGGGATCGCCCACGGCCAGATCCCACCAGCCCACTACTACGCGACGCAACGGGTCTTCCCCGACACCTGCGACTGGTCCTGGCTCGAGCAGAAGCCGGTCGGTGTGCACCGCACGTACTACGGCATCGACGTCTTCGAGGGAGCCTTCACCTACCGGGGCATGCACATCGTTCCTAGCTGGGGCGGCGACATGTTCGAGGCGCTGATGCCCGATCTCTTTGTGCCAGAGTCCAGCTGGGCGCCAAGGTCGTGGGGGATCAACCACGCCCTCACGGTTCGGGCCCAGCGAGAGTTCGGACTGAGCGACGCGAAGTACGGCTACTGGGGGTTCTCGCCGGCAAGCCGCCCAGGTGGTGGATACAGCGCTTGGGGCGTTGACGCCATCGGCATGGACCCGGGCGGTTATCCCTCCGACATGGAAGGCACCAACTTCGACGGCGGTTTCGCTGGTTGCCGCATCGGGCTCAACCCCAACCCGACCTGGGGTGATGGGGTGGTGACACCGCATGCGGCCTTCCTGGCGATGCAGTACGAACCCGATGAGGCGTACGCCAACCTCGTCAAGATCGAGCGCGACCTCAAGGCCTACGGCAAAGGCGGCTTCTACGACGCGGTAGCGGTCAAGTCCGGGCTCATCGCCAAGCGCTACCTGTCGCTCGACCAGGCCATGGTTCTCGGCGCCCTCGGAAATGTGTTCTGCAACAACGTGATCCGCCGGAACTTCATCAAGGGCGCGGTTCAGTCCAGGATCAAGCCGTTGATCGGGATCGAGGAGTTCGGCGCAGGCGTGATCGTTTGAGTGCCCCCGCGCATTCCTTCAGCAGCCCATCCGGGGTCGAGGCGCAGTTCACCACCAGCGGTGTCCTGCGGCGACTCGATGTCGGCGACCGAAGCCTGCTGATGTACCCGGCCGGCGAGCTCGAATCCGGTCCAGCCAACCTGTATCTGCGGGTTCGAGGTGAGCAGGGTGCCGAGCCGGTGGCGATGCTGGGCCCTGGCAGCTCCAGCACCGTCAGCTGGAGCGACGCCGGGCCCACCATCACCGGTAGCTGGCGCGACCTGCACTACACCGTCACCTTCCGGCTCGCCGACGCCTTGCCCGCCTGGTACTGGCACGTCTCGGTGACAAGTCTGCGCGCGGTCCCGACCGAGATCGACGTGGTCTACGCCCAGGATCTTGCTCTGGCG
>JGI24130J36418_10000848_pt1 | contig 10278 bp, 9 predicted proteins | sample BarGraNGADG00212_FD_36418 | JGI IMG/M metagenome (IMG submission 36418)
ATCCTCGGCAGACTGCCACGGTGCCGGATCCTCATCTGCCGGCTACTGCTGATCAGCTGGGCAACGCCCGCCGCAAGCAGACCGCCCACCAGTGCCACGCCAAAGGTCACCGCAGGGGCGCCACCGAGGGCGGCCAGCCCGGCCAGGGGCGAGTCAGCCTGGCTGAAGGCCAGCCGCCCCCAGGGAAACCCACCGAACGGAGTGGTGTCCCGGAGTGTTTCCTGGGACACCCATGCCAACGCCACGACGAGCGGGCGCACCCTGCCCACCCCCGCGAGCGATGGCCCACGTTGGAGCAGGGAGCAGACCAGACCGAGGACCGCGATGTAGATCGACTCGAGTGTGGCAAGGGCTATCCACGGGAGGGCGCCCACGTAGGTGCCGGACCAGGACAGCAGCGGCACGAAGAAGGCCAGGCCGCTGACCAGACCGAGCAGCGCGCCCTCCCAAGACGGGCCCGGCGCGTCGCCAGGGCCAGCAACGCCACACCGATCGGGGCCATGACCCAGATGTCGTGCGAAGGGAAAGCGAGCCACATGGCCAGGCCAGAGGCGAGGGCAAGTGGGTAGCGATGCACGGCGTCAGGCTAGATCACCGCACTGTGACGCCGGACCGTGCCACTGACACGGCAGGGCCCGCGTTGCCGTTGGGACCAAGGTCGAGTCGACGGGATGCCGATCCGACGTTGTTGTCTACTAAGCACGCGGGCCCTGCCGCCGGTCGCCTCCGATGCCTCACTGTGGCCACCCGGCGAGCATTCCCGCGGATCTGGTTGAGACGGCGGCTGCGCGCGCAAACCGCCGTGGATCCCGGAAACACCCCTGCCGTGTGGCCTTCGCTGAGCTTCAACTGTGCGGCGGCCAACGGGTTGAAACATACACGCTCTACACCTGCTGTCAACCCGGCGTTCACCTGCGGTTATGCACGTATTCGCAGGTCAGTGGCACCCCTCAATTCCCTTGTGAATACAGAGAATTTGCCTGTCCGCGGCGTGTCGTCGGCGACACGCGGCGATGGGTCAGGAACTGTGCTATGGCACCACGACGACGCCGCGAGCGGTGGTGGCAACGATCGGCTCGTCGAGCAGGTCGGCGCTGGACTCCCCCCGGTCGTGGTTCCCCCTCGCGACGACCCTGACCTGGAAGCCCATCTCGCGACTGCGCGAACCGACCCGGACCAGGGTGGCCTCGATCTCGATACAGTCCCCCGCCCGGATCGGCGCCTGGAACTGCACATCGCTGTAGGAGGCGAACAGGCCCTCGTCGCCGTCGGATCGGATGCACATCTCGGTGGCCACGTCCCCGAAAGCACCCAACGAGTAGGCGCCGTCCACGAGGTTTCCGGCATAGTGCGCGTGGCTGTAGGGGACGTAGCGGCGGTGCGTGACCGTCATACCAACTGTGGCGGGTCCGTGGATGCTCATCGTGCGTACTCCTTTAAGTGTGTTCAAAGCTTGGTGGCCATCGCGTGAACAAGATAGGACGCGACCTCTCCGGGGGTCGTGCCCTTGCCGAAGATCCGGTCGACGCCGAGCTTGCCGGCCAACCCCTGCTCGAACCGGGGGCCGCCCACGACCAGCAGCGGCACCTGCCCGGCGGGGTATGCCTCGCGGAAGGCCGCCGACATCATCATGGTGTTGTGGATGTGGGCATCCTTCTGNGTGACNACCTGACTGACCAGGACCGCGTCGGCCTTCTCCGAGCGNGCGAGNGCGACGAGCTCGGGAACCAGCACCTGGGCNCCTCCGTTCACGACCCTGAGCTCGCTGTAGTACTCCAGGCCCTTCTCTCCCGCGAACCCCTTGATGTTCAGGATGGCGTCGATACCGACCGTGTGGGCGTCGGTGCCGATGCAGGCGCCGACGATCACCAGCTTGCGGTGCAGCCGCTTCTTGATCGCGGCGTTGACGTCCCTGGGGCTCAGCAAGGGGAACTCACGTTCGATCACCTCGACCTCGCGCAGGTCAACGAGATGGGTCGCGCTCCCGTAGACGATGAAGAAGGTGAAGTCCGGTCCCATGGCCTTCGCGTGGACGAGCAGGGCAGGGGCCAGCCCCATCTTGGCGGCCAGCTGCAAGGCGGCACCCTCGGCACGCTTGTCATGCGGGATGGGCAGCGTGAAGGACACCTGGACCATGCCGTCGCCGGTCGTGTCGCCGTACGGACGGATGATGTCCGGAACCGTCTTCGGGGCCGACCGCTTCGAGGCTGTATCGCGGGTGCTCATCTTCCGGCATCTCCTTCCAGCAGGGTGGTGGCCGGGTTGTCGTAACCGGGTGCGCACGTGACCACGCCGTCCAGGCCCTTGCCCGCGTTGGCGGGACGTTTCATCAGCCCGAAGGTACCGTCGCCGATAGCCTGCAGGAGAGGAACGGATCCTGGCTGACCCGTGTCGGAGACGATCTTGTCCAGCAGCTCCACAGCCTCAGAGAGCACCCGCCGGGCGCGGGTCTGGATGAACCCGTCGCGAGGCGGGTGGAAGTCCTCGGTCAGGCCCCCAGCGGCGTTGAGGACATAGCGCACGTTCTGCAGGGCCAGGTCGCGGTCGGACAGGAACGGGGTGACCACCGCCTCGGTCATCATGCCCACGAGCAGGATCCCCTGGCCGGTCATCGCCCCCGCGAGGTTGAAGAAGCCGTCCAGCAGGTAGCCGCGGAACACATCGCCGGTCATGTGCTTGGTCGGCGGCATCCACTTCAGCGGCGCATTCGGGAACAGCTGGCGCGCGAGCATCGCGTGCGCGAGCTCCATCCGGAACGAGTCGGGGATATCTGGGTTGATCTCGAACGCGTGGCCCAGACCGAGCTGCCAGTCCGCCAGCCCTGCTTCCTTGGCGAAGTACTCGTTCATCAGCTGGCTGACCGTGACGGTGTGCGCTGCGTCTATCGCATCTGCGGTGGTCAGGTAGTTGTCCTCGCCGGTGTTGATGATGATGCCGGCGCGGGCGTGGATCTGGCGCGAGAACCGCTGGTCCACAAAGGTCCGGATCGGGTTGATGTCGCGAAAGAGGATGCCGTACATCGAGTCGTTGAGCATCATGTCGAGCCGTTCGAGCCCGGCCAGCACCGCGATCTCGGGCATGCAGAGGCCGGAGGCGTAGTTGACCAGACGGACATAGCGCCCCAGCTCCTTCGACACGTCGTCGAGGGCCGCGCGCATGAGACGGAAGTTCTCCTGCGTGGCATACGTGCCGGCATACCCCTCACGGGTCGCACCCTCGGGCACATAGTCCAGGAGGGACTGCCCGGTCGAGCGGATAACGGCGATGACGTCTGCGCCCTCGCGAGCCGCGGTCTGGGCCTGCGGGATGTCCTCGTAGATGTCACCCGTCGCGACAATCAGGTAGATCCACGGGCGCTGTTGCGGGTCGCCATGGCGTTTGATCATCCGGTCTCGGGTGGCGCGGCTCTTGTCGATACGGGCCATGCCGGGCTTGACCGAGCGCATCGCGAGGTTCTGCGCGGCGCTCAGGTCCCTGCCCGCTGGGAGGCGAAAGGAGACCGAGCCCGCGGCTGACTTCTGGGCGAGGGTCATCAGGTCGGGAGCTTCGCCTCGGCGCAACGCGTCGAAGACGGGAGTGGTGACGCCGTACTCGAGCCCTACCTCGTCGCGGACCGCGCTGACCAGATGGTTGACCCATGGCACGCCATCGTGATCGGCGCCAGAGAGGCCGGCCAGCCGAAGCACGGCCCGCTCGACGGACACCGTGGTGTGCGTTCTGGCGAGCCTGACCACGGGCGCCCCTGCCTTGCGGGCCAGGGCGCGGGCCTTACGTATAACGGCAGGGTCGAGGTCCAGCTTGGGCGTGGCACGGACGGCGCTCATGACAGAGCTCCTTCGCGGTCGAAGACGGTGCGACCGCGTATGACGGTGCGCAAGGTGGTGGGAATCGTGGCCCCGGGCGACAGGTCCGGCAGCCCGGGCGTGCTACCGGCGGACCAGATCGCGAAGCTTGCCGGCTGGCCCAGGCCGAGGTAGCCGCGTTCGGCGATCCCGGCAGCGTTCCAACCGCCCCGGGTGTGCGCGACGAACGCCGCAGGCGCCGAGATCCGCTGAGCGGGGTCGTGGTGGTTGACGCAGGCAGCGATCGCCTGCCACGGTTCGAACGGCGTCACCGGGGAGTCCGAGCCGAACGCGAGCGGCAGCCCGGCCGCGGTCATGTCGGCGAAGGGGTTCATGCCGGTGGCACGTTGGCGACCCAGCCGGGCGGCATACATGCCGTCGGGTCCGCCCCAGTGAGCGTCGAAGGCGGGCTGCACCGAGGCGGTGACGCCGAGCTCGACCAGCGCTTTGATGCCCTCAGCATCGACCATCTCGAGGTGCTCGAGACGGTGGTGTGCCGCGATGACCTTGGTCAAGCCGACCTGGGCTGCTGCCGCCTGCAGGCCTGCAATGACGGCTTCAGCCCCCGCGTCGCCGATCACGTGGAACCCGCCTTGNATGCCGGCCAGCGAGCACGCGGCGACGTGGTCACGCACCTGCTCGATGGTGAGGTACGCATTGCCGCGATGGAGAGGATCATCCAGGTCGGCATATGGCTCTCGCAGAGATGCGGTCCGGGAGCCGATCGAGCCGTCAATGTTGAGATCGCCGGCCAGTCCCCGGGCGCCCATTCGGCTCGCGAGCGCGCGCGCAGACTCCTCGTCGCGGACGAGTTCGGCCCAGTAGCCGATGACCTGCGGACCGGCGCCGCCGTCCCCAGCCGCGAGGACATCGGCAAAGTCGGCTTCCGAGCTCAGGGTTGGGCCACCGCACTCCTGCACCAGGCCGATTCCGGCGGCGGCCGCGGCGCAGAGGGCGGCATCGATGTCAGCGCGACGNTCCGCGGGGCTGATGCCCGCGTGGAACCAGTCCCGGGCGGCGTGGTGGGCTTCTCGGGTCACCAGTCCACTGGCGCTCCAGCCCGGATGGTTGCGGGCGCCGGACGCTGCNGCCAATGCCGAGGAGATCACNGCTGAGTGCCCGTCTACTCGTGGGGAGTAGACCACCCCGCCGTAGGAGGCGCGGTCAAGTTCCTGGGCGGTCGGCGCGCGNCCTTCGGGCCAGTCCCGCTCGTCCCAGCCGGGGGCGTAGACCGGTCGCCCCGCNCGCCGACGGGCNGNGTCCTCGATCCTGGCGAGGGCCTCNTGAAGCGAGCGAACGTCGGTGAGNGCGGCGCTGCGCAACGNCATGCCGGTGGCAGACACGTGTACGTGGGCATCGACGAAGGTGGGCGTGACCAGACCGCCGGCGAGGTCGACGACCTGTCCTACGCCGTCGGCGAGACCAGCTGCCGCTTCCTCAGACCCGATCCAGGCGATCTGGTCATCGGAGACGAGCATGGCGGTCGCGAGCGGGTCGGCCGGACTGTAGACGACCCCGCCGCGATACAGCGTGGAGGTGGGTGACGATGTCGCTTCGCTGCTCACGAGGCCTCAGTCTGCTCGCGCCCGAGCCGGCCCTCGAACAGCCCCCGCACCGAGGCGTTGTCACGCAACAGCTTCAGCGCGTAGTCAGCGTGGCCGGGCACGTAGCCGTTGCCGACCAGCATCCGCACATCAGCTGCCAGACCCTCAGCCCCCAACGCAGCCGCCGCGAAGTTCGTGGCCATCGAGAAGAAGACCACCGTGCCGCCCTGAGCTGTGGACAGCAGCGCCGGCTGCTCGCACCCCGGGACGTCGACACAGACGACGGTGATGTCCGCGGCTCCGCCCGCCGCCTCGACAGCACTGGAGAGGCCAAGTGGTGAGCGGGCGTCCGCGATCACCACCTGATCGGCCAGACCGGCGCCCTGAAGCATCCTCGCCTCTCGTTCGTTGGGCACCACAGCAATACGGCGTCCGGCACCTGCGTCCTGGGCCGCGGCAAGGGACATGGAACCCGACTTGCCGGCTCCCCCAAGAACGAGCACCGATGGCGCGTCACCCCTCGCGCTGTATTCGCGGACCAGCCGGGACACGAGGGCCGGTGCGCCGCAGACATCCATCACCATCAACGCGAGCTCAGGGTCGAGGTCGTCCGGCAGCACTGCCGCGATCGAGCGCCCGAACAGGATCGCGTGACCGGAAGCGGGTGCCCGCTCCCCCAGACCGTCCCATCGCGCCAGGCCGTCGGTGATCCGCAACGGCGTCAACGAGAGGGACACCAACGTTGCGACGTGATCGCCGACGGCGAGCCCCAGCGGGCTGAGCGGGCCGACCTCGGCGACCGTCCCGATGAGCATGCCGCCAGAGCCGGTGACCGGGTTCTGCATCTTGCCGCGCGTCGCCACGATGTCCAGGACCTCGGCCTTCACCGCTGGGCCATCGGTTCCCCCGCCCGGAAGCTGGTGTGCGCCCGAGAGCTGGCGATAGGAGGCGGCATCAAGGTTCAAAGTCTCGATGTCGATGCGAACCTCATCGGGCCAGATCTGCGGCGAGGTGTCGAGGCGCTCGGCGGCCTGGGGCAGCGTGATCTGGTCTCCCGAGGGTTCGAGGACACGGTGCAGTCCCACCGGTGAGCTCTCGGTTCGGACGGCCGGCATACTCACTGGTTCCTCCTGGTTTCGTGTCCATACAGAGAGATCTTGCGGTGCGGTGATACCGACACCGCAAGTTCTCCCGTATCATGTCAATTATGCACACAAAGATCGAGCAGCCCTACGCTTACATGCGCCACAAGCTGGTGGAGCCCGACTGGACCCGCCTGCCCGGATGGCGCCACGTTACGGCGGCCGACTGGGCCAGTGCCCATTGGCAGAGGCTGAACTCCATCAAGAACATCAAGGGCCTCCGGGCCCTGATGGGCGATCTGCTCACGGACGCGTTCTATGCCGATCTCGAGCGGGACCAGGCCGAGCGGGCCACGATGTCCATGCTCGTGCCCCCGCAGATGATGAACACGATGGTCCCCTGCGTGAGTGNGTCCCAGGACTTCGTCCCCCGCGCCGGCGAGGAGTTCACCCGGGCGTTCTACGCCGATCCCGTGCGCCGCTACATGCTGCCCGTCTTCAGCGACCGGCGCGTGGACTGGCCGAGCCACCCCTACTCCACCCGGGACTCGTTGCACGAGCACGACATGTGGGTTGTCGAGGGCCTTACTCACCGCTATCCCACCAAGGTGTTGGCCGAGCTGTTGCCGACCTGCCCGCAGTACTGCGGGCACTGCACCCGTATGGACCTGGTCGGAAACTCCACCCCGGTCATCCCCAAGCTCAAGTTCGGCCTCAAGCCGGTCGACCGCTATGACGGCATGATCAAGTACCTGCGCGAAAACCCTTCGGTGCGCGACGTGGTCGTCTCCGGTGGCGACGTGGCCAACATGCCGTGGAAGAACCTCGAGGCGTTCCTGGACCGCCTGCTCGAGATCGACAACATCCGCGACATCCGCCTGGCCACCAAGGCACTGATGGGCCTGCCACAGCACTGGCTCGCCGATGACGTTGTCGAGGGCGTTGGCCGGGTCGCGGCGAAGGCCCGCGAGCGTGGCGTCTCCCTGGCGATCCACACCCATATCAACAGCGCCCAGTCGGTGACCCCTGCCGTTGCCTCTGCCGTCAGGGCGATGCGGGACGCGGGTGTCCGCGACGTCCGCAACCAGGGGGTCCTCCTGCGAGGTGTCAACGACACGGCCGAGCAGCTGCTGGATCTGTGTTTCGTCATGCAGGACGACGCGGGGATCACGCCCTACTACTTCTACATGTGCGACATGATCCCCTTCGCCGAGCACTGGCGTCTCTCGCTGGCCGAGGCGCAGCGACTGCAGCACGACATCATGGGCTACCTCCCGGGCTTTGCCACGCCACGCGTCGTCTGCGACGTGCCGTTCGTGGGCAAGCGCTGGGTCAACCAGGCTGACTCGTACGACAAGGAACGCGGGATGTCATTCTGGCGTAAGAACTACCGCACCTCGATAGAGGGCGCTGACACCGAAGCCCTCTCGCGCGAGTTCGTCTACTACGACCCGATCTACACCCTGCCCGAGTCAGGTCAGAACTGGTGGCGCGAGCACGGTGAGCTAGACACGGCCCACGCGGCCGCCGAGGCCAGAGCCGCCGCCAGCCGCGAGGTCTCGATCGCCCAGCTGGTCTGAGCGGGCACAAGCAACGAGCAGTCCGTATGCCGCAACCGTGGCCGTCAGCAGAGCTCGGCCCGCCCGAAGCGGCTTCTACGGCTGGTTGTTGCGTGGCGGTTCGCCGGGAACGTGGCTGCCATCGTCGTCTTTGCCGTCGTCCCTGGCGAAGAGCAGGTCCGAGATCTGAAGATGAACCTGCTCCACGTTGGGGATGTCGGGCAGGACCAGCCCGGCTTTCTCTGAGGCGTCGGAGATGACCAGGGTGCCGCAGCCAAGGAGCCGGTCGAGCATGCCCTTCTCGTAGGCCACGTCGTTGATGCGGAACAGAGGGATGTCACGGCCGGTGCGGGTCAGGATGCCGCCACGGGTGATCAGCCGCCGGTTGGTCACGGTGTAGGTCGAGGTCATCCAGCGCAGGAATGGGATGAGAACCCAGACAACCACCACTGGCACGGCCACGACGCCCGCAACAAGAGCAACGATGGAGTTGTCGGGTTGCATCATCGCGGCGGTGATGACGCCGGCCACCACCAGAATGAGCAGCGCGACCGGCCCGATCAGCGCCTTGGGATGCGTTCGGACACTCACGACGACGTGCTCACCATCGGACAACAGCTTCTTCGAGATCCCCATGTGCGCATCGTGCCAGATACGTGGGTCATCGCGCAGGTAACGTGAGCTCATGCCGATGCCCGACGGGATGCGCCTCGTCAACAAGGTCGCCCTGAACAAGGTCACCCGGAGGCTGGCCCCGTGGCTGCCGGGGCTGGGCGTCGTGGTCCACGCTGGAAGGTCGTCCGGCAGGGTGTACCAAACGCCCGTCAATGTCTTCCCCCGTCCGGGTGACCGCTATGTCCTGGCGCTGACCTACGGGGCGGACACAGACTGGGTGAAGAACGTCATGGCCGCCGGCGGATGCGAGCTGTTCACCCGCGGTCGCCACATCGAGCTCACTGCGCCGCGGCTGTTCCACGACGAGACCCGGCGCGAGATCCGGGTGGTCGAACGCAAGATCCTCGGGCTCTTGCACGTGCACGACTTCCTGGAGCTGCACGTCGCGCCGGTCGCGTGATCAGCCTGCGCCGGCGCGGATCGAGAGCACAGCGAAGGACTACAGTCGACACATGATCCACACCGTGAGCACCCAGTGGTGGCCCGTCTGACCCGGCGGTCCAACCTGTTGCGCACGCAAACCCAGGCCGCCTCGTCGAGGCGGCCCTTTTCCTTGTAGGCCGAACGGTTCTCGGCGGGGCCTTCATCGAAAGGCACTCCCTTGACTTCCGTCTCCGGCATCACTCCATCGGGCCAGCTGACCCTCGGCAACTACCTCGGTGCCCTTCGCCGCTTTGCGGATGCGACCGATGAGCCCGCCTTCTACTTCGTGGCGGACCTGCACGCCATGACGACCCAGCACGATCCGAGGCGGCTATCGACCCTGACCCGCGAAACGGCCCAGTTGCTGCTGGCATCGGGTGTGCCGCCCGAGTCGGTCTTCATCCAGTCGGCCGTTCCGGCACATGCACGGCTGGCCTATCTGCTGGAGTGCACGGCATACGTCGGCGAACTCTCCCGGATGGTGCAGTACAAGGAGAAGGGACGCGGCAAGCCGATGACCCGGGCTGCGCTCTTCACCTACCCATGCCTCATGGCCGCAGACATCCTGTTGTACGGCGCCCACCNGGTCCCGGTCGGTGGCGACCAGGACCAACACGTGGAGCTGACCCGTGACCTGGCGATCCGGTTCAACCGCACCTACGGCCACACGTTTGTCGTGCCCGAGCTCCACGCCGCGAAGAGCGTCGGTCGAGTGCGGGATCTGCAGACCCCTACGGCGAAAATGAGCAAGTCCGACCCCGACGAAGCCCCTGGGGTCCTGCGCATGCTCGACAGTCCGGATGTGTTGCGCCGCAAGGTGATGCGGGCAGTCACGGACTCTGGCAGCGAGGTGCGACACGATGACTCGACCAAGCCAGGTGTCACGAACCTCCTGGAGATTCTCTGCGCCTGCAACGGCACCGCGCCAGCCGTTGTGGCGGCGAGCTACTCGGGATACGGGGACCTGAAGAGGGACACCGCGGACGCCGTCGTGGCTCTCCTCGAGCCGGTGCAGCAACGGTATGCCGAGCTGGTGGCGGACCCGCACGGGGTGGACGAGCTGCTCGAAGCCGGTCGCCACCGGGCCGCCGCGTTCGCGGAGCCCCGGCTGAACAGCGCCATGCGGGCCGTGGGCCTCATCTCCTGAGGTGAC
>JGI24130J36418_10000852_pt1 | contig 10251 bp, 10 predicted proteins | sample BarGraNGADG00212_FD_36418 | JGI IMG/M metagenome (IMG submission 36418)
CTGTTGGTGTCGAACCGCTCGTCGGTGGCCAGCTCCGGGGTGCCGAGCACCAAGTCGCAGAAGATCGCCCACTCGCGCTCGTTCTGGATGCCGAGGAAGACCTGTTCGCCCCCGGCACACAGGAACGGTCCGTAGGGGGCGATCGCCGCATGCGATGCGCCGCTACGAACCGGGGGCTTGCCGCCATACCAGGAGTAGTACATCGGGAAGCCCATCCACTCCCCAAGGGCCTCCAGCATGGAGATCTCCACGGTCGCACCCTCGCCGGTGCGGCCCTTGCGCAGCAGGGCCGTCAACACCCCGGTATAGGCGTACATGCCAGCAGCGATGTCTGCCACCGAGATGCCCACCTTGGCCGGCTCGTCGGCCGAACCGGTGATCGAAACCAGGCCCGCCTCGCACTGCACAAGCAGGTCGTAAGCCTTCTTCGTCGTGTACGGCCCGCCCGTGCCGTATCCCGAGATCGAGACGTGGATCAGGCCAGGGTGCTTTGCACGCAGGTCCGCCGCGCTCAGACCGAGGCGCTCGGCCGCACCGGGGGCGAGGTTCTGCACGAAGACATCCGCNNTGGCGACCAGCGCCTGCATCACCTGCTGGCCGGCATCGGTCTTCAGATCGAGGGCGATCGACTCCTTGGACCGGTTGAGCCAGACGAAGTGCGAGGACATCCCCTTGACCGTCTCGTCGTAGTCGCGGGCGAAGTCGCCCGGGCCGGGGCGCTCCACCTTGATGACCCGGGCGCCGAGATCCGCGAGCTGACGAGTGGCAAACGGAGCTGCCACGGCCTGCTCGATCGAGACGACGGTTAGGCCTTCGAGCGGACGCATGTGATTACTCCTCGAGCAGAACGGGTGATGGATCTGGTGCAAGGCTGCGCCCGAGCCGTGATCGGTGTGAGTAGTGCTGGGGCAGGAAGTCGCTGACGGCGTGCTCGAGGATCTCGCCCTGGCGGTCGAGGTAGGTGCGTTCGATGTGCAGGATTGGTACGCCGGCGGCGCACCCGAGGTGCGCGGCGAGGTCTTCGTCGGCGGCCGTGGCGGTAACCACTTGCTCGGCTTCGGCGATGTCATTGCCGTGGCTCTCGATCAGCCCGATGACGGTGGCTGTAGTGATCATGCCGGGATCGGTCAGCTCGCGGCATCCGGCGAGGGACTGCGCGATTCTGGGCGGTAGGTAAACGCGCGTGAGGCAAAAGGCCTCTCCGTGGTGCCGCCGCAGGAACGTCAGCGAGTGGACCTGCGGCTCGTCTNGCCGCAGCGTCGTGGCCGCACCCCGATCGATTGCCGCGGACAGTGGGTCGACAAGCTCGAAGTCGGTGTCGACCTGCAGGTTCAAAAGGTCGTCGACGGTGCCGAAGGGTCGGCGGTACCGCGTCTCACGCGGAGTCACGAACGTTCCGCGGCCCTGTACCCGGTAGACCAGCCCCTCGGCGACCAGCTCTTGGAAAGCCCGGCGAACAGTCTGCCGGCTGAGGTGATGCTCCTCGGCCAGGGTCAGCTCGGTGGGAAGCGGCCGCACCTCGTCGAACTCATCTTGGAAAATCTGCTCGCGCAGCAACTGGGTGAGCAAGCGGTAACTGCTCTCGCCTCGCCGGGGAGCCCTGAGCGGCATGGCGCACCCTTCTTGCGGTGGAAGATTTGTACGGCCATTTATAGTATGGCCGTACAAATCAGTCAAGACTCGAGTCCGATCTCGCAGGTCTCCACACCCTTGTAGCTTTGTCTGGTCTGGTCGGGTCGCGCGNGAGCGTGAACCCAGGGCCCTTCTCCACCAACAGGATCCAGACACCCTTGTGCGCGCGCCGCCACCACGTCAGAGCTTCACTTCAGCCGACGCCGAGGTAGCTCTCCTGGACCCGCGGGTCGGCCAGCAGGTCGGAGGCCTTACCGGACAGGACGATGTGCCCGGTGTCCAGGACGTAGGCGCGTTCGGCGACCGTCAGTGCGGTGTCGACGTCCTGCTCGACCAGCAGGATCGAGGTGCCGGACGAGGCGATGTCCGGAAGGCGCGCGATGATCTCGTCGACCACAACCGGGGCAAGGCCGAGAGAGAGCTCGTCGATCATCATGATGTGGGGCTCGCTCATCAGCCCGCGGGCGATCGCGCACATCTGCTGCTCGCCACCGGACATGGTGCCCGCGATCTGGTTGAGCCGCTCGCCGATCCGGGGGAAGAGTTCGACAACACGGTCGATGTTGGCATTGCGGGTGCGCCAGCCACCCAGGCGCAGGTTGTCCCGCACGGTCAGCCCCGAGAACAGNCGCCGCCCCTCCGGGACGTGCGAGATGCCGAGGCTGACGATCTGCTCGATCGAGCGCCCCTGCACTGTTTCACCGCGGAATTCTACCGTGCCCGAGCGGACCTCTGCCATGCCGGTCAGGGCGCGCAACAGGGTCGTCTTGCCGGCGCCGTTGGGGCCGATCAGCGCGACGATCTCGTTGTCCCCGACGCGAAGGTCGACGTCCCAGAGCACCTGGACGCGCCCATAGCCGGCGCTGAGCCGCGTGGCCTCGAGCATCAGGAATCTCCTTCACGGCGTTTGACGTAGCGATGGCCGAGGTAGGCCTCGATCACGCGGGGGTCGGACAGGACCTCACGGGGGTCGCCGNAGGTCAGGACCTTCCCCTGGTGCAGCACGAGGACCTGGTCGCTCACGGCCAAGATCGCCTTCATGACGTGCTCCACCACGATGATCGTGATGCCGCGCGCCTTGAGTGTGCGGATGAGCTCCAGGCTCGGCTCGATTTCGGTGTGCCGCAGTCCCGCCATCACCTCATCGAGCAGGAGCAGCCGGGGCCGAAGCGCGAGCGCCTTGGCGAACTCCAGCCGACGGGCGTCGGCGACGGACAGCTCACCTGGTGGGCGGTCGCCCAGGCCGGCCAAGCCGACCTCCTCGAGGACTTCGTCGGCGGCCCTGAGTGCCTTCGACATGACGTTGGTCCCGTTCGATCCGTAGAGGATGCCGACGGCGACNTTCTCGCGAACGGACATGCCGCGGAACGGCTTGACGATCTGGAAGGTGCGAGCCACCCCGGCTTGGGCGATGACCCAGGCACGAGCGCCGGTCAGGTCCTTGCCGTCGATCAGGACCCGACCCTCAGTGGGCTTGATGTGCCCGCTCACGAGGTTGATGAAGGTGCTCTTGCCGGCACCGTTCGGGCCGATGACCCCGAGCACCTGCCCCTGCGGGACGCTGAACGAGACGTCAGATACCGCCTGCAGACCGCCGAAGCGTCGACCTAATCCCCGCGTCTCCAGGACGGGCACCGCACTCACAGCCGGTACTTCCGGACGTTGGCCAGCAACGAGTACTCCTTTGTACGACGTGCCTCGCGCACGTAGTTCACCGCNCCCTGAGGAAGCAGGATGACGGCGACGATGATGATCGCGCCAAGGATGAACGTGTGCAGGTTGGTGAAGTTCTGGCGCAGGAACTCCGAAAGGAACTGCAGCGCCACGGCACCGAGCAGCGGTCCAAGGACGGTGCCGCTTCCACCGATGACGACCATGATGATCATCAGCACGGTGATGTCCACGTCGAACAGCCGCTCCGGGAAGATGGTCACCTGCTGGAACGCGTAGCTCGCGCCGACCAGCCCGGTGATGAACCCCGACAGGGCGAATGCCNACACCTTGGTACGGGTGGTGTTGATGCCCAACGCCGCCGCAGCGTCCTCGTCCTGGTTGATCGCCCGCAAGGCGTAGCCGAACTTGTTGCGGGCTACCAGTCCGGCGATGAGCACCGACAGGGCGGCCAGTCCGAGGAAGAGCAGGTAGAACCCGTCGTTGCCCAGGTATGCGGTCGTGGCGTTGTTGCCGACAGTCGGCACGGTGATGCCCGCGCCCCCACCNGTCAGGTCCGTCATGTTGGTCACGACCTCACGCATGCCCTCGGCCACGCCCAGGGTGGCGATGGCGAAGTAGTGCCCCTTGAGCCGAAGCAGCGGGATGCCGATGAGGGTGGCGAACAGCGCCGCNATGACCCCGCTGAGCAGCAGCGACACCCAGAAGCTGAAGTGCCAGTGACTCATGGCGACCGCCGTGAAGTAGCCGCCCACNCCGAAGAAGACCACTTGGCCGAAGGAGGCATAGCCAGCGAAGCCGCCGATGAGGTTCCACGCCTCGGCCAGCGCCACGAACATGAAGATCGTCGCGACGGTCCGCTCCTGGCCGGAGTAGAGCTGGCCCTGCAGCCCCAGTGCGGCCAGCAGCGCCACCAGCCCCAGGGCCCACGGACGCAAGCGCCTCGCCTGGTCGCGGCGCACCGTTGAGGTGACGCCCTTTTGGGGCACCTGTGTGCGCGTCGGCATCAGACCTCCAGCCGTGCGGCGTAGTAGGGCCGGCCGACCAGCCCGGTGGGCCGGAAGATGAGCACGACGATGAGGACGAGGAAGGCCAGGGCGTTGACCCAGGTGCCCGGCAGGTACTGCCCACCCCAGGCTTGGACGAGGCCGATGACCAGGCCGCCGACGAGGGCTCCATACATGTTGCCCAGGCCGCCGAGGACCGCCACGACGAACGACATAAGGGTGAAGCTGGCGGCTGCCGAGGGGTTGAACGTCCCGACAGTCCCGATCATGGCCCCCGCCATGCCGGCTAGTGCGGCGGCGATCCCGAAGGTGAGGGCGTAGACGTGACGCGCCTGGATGCCCATCAGGCGGGCCGCCCCCCGGTCCATGCCAGTCGCTAGGATCGACATCCCGGTCCGGGTGCGGTTGACTACTGCGACCAGCAGGACCGTGATTGCTACTGCCAGCGCGAAAGCGAGCAGCCGGCCCAGCGGTACCCGGACGCTGCCGAACGCCAGGCTGTCACTGGAATAGGAGGTCCCGATGCTGCGGTAGTCGGCGGAGAATACGAGGTTCATGCCCTGGACGATCATCAGCTCGAGGCCGAACGTCAGTAGCAGCGTAATGAAGATCGGTCCGTTGATCACCAGGTTGATCAGGAAGCGCTGCAGCACGTATCCGAAGACGAACAGCACCGCTGCCGAGACGAACATGCCGAGGAACGGGTCCAGCCCGAACCATTGGTGCATCTCCCAGCCGACGTAGGCGCCGAGGATGACGAACCCGCCGTGGGCCAAGTTGACGACATTCATCACACCCCAGACCAGGGAGAACCCCACGGCGACGAGCGCCAGGAGCCCTCCCTGGAGGAGACCATAGACGGTCGCCTGAAGGAATCCACTCACTACTTGGTACCGGGCCAGACCATCTTGGCCTCGGCGGACTCCGTCGGCCACACAGTCACGACCTTGCCGTTCTGGATCTGGATGACCGACATCGGCTTGTAGATGTTCTGTCCAGTGGAGTCGAACTTGATCTTGCCGAAGAACGACTCGGTGTCCAGACCGCGGAGGGCGGCACGGACCGCGTCCGGCTGGGAGGAGCCCGCCTTCTCGGCTGCCAGGACGAGGGCCAGGCAGGCGCCGCTGGCCTCGGCGTTGTGGTAGTCCGGCGCGTGGGCGAACTTGGCCTGGATGTCCTTGGTGTAGTCCTTGGCGCTACCGAAGTACTTGTCCGTGCCCTTCGTGGCGTCGGTCCACTGGCTGGAGCCGAGGACGTTCTCGGCCGCGGTCCCCAGGGTCTTGGCGAAGTCCGGCGTCGGCGGTGCCACGGTCTCGCCGAAACCGGCCGGCGTCACCGCGAGCTCCTTGGCCTGCTTGATGATGGCCACGCCCTCCACGAGGTGGACCGAGCCGATGATGACGTCAGGGTGCTCGCCCTTGACCTTGGTCAGTGCAGAACTGACGTCTGAGGTGCCGTTAGGGAAGTACTGCGGGCCCAGGACGGTGAAGCCCTGGTCCTGGGCGGTCTTCATGCCGCCCTCGGTGACGGTCTTGGAGAAACCGTCGTCGGCGGAGAGGAACACGACGCTCTTGGGCTTGGGCGTGGCGAGTTCGGCGATGGCCTTGACGATCGAAGAGGAGTACTCCGTGGCCGGTGACAAGACGGCGAAGGTGCTCTTGTAGCCCTTGCTGAAGATCTTGTTGTCGGCGCCGGCGGAGTCAACCATGACCTGGCCGTTGCGCTCGATGACCGCAGCCTGGGCCTCGGTGTTGGCCGAACCGTAGGAGCTGAGGATCAGCTTGATGCCCTTGTCGTTGAACTGGTCGACCAGCTGGGCCGCGACGTCGGGCTTGGACGTGTCGTCCTGGTACTGGATGTCGAGCTTGGTCTTCTTGCCGCCGATGTCGACGCCGCCCTTGGCATTGACTTTCTCCTGGCAGAGTTGGTAGCCCTCCTTGGTGAGCTGGCCTTCACGGGCCAGTTGGCCTGTCAGCGAGAGGGACGCGCCGATCGCCAACGTCCCGGAGCTCACGGCACTCGTGCTCTTCGCCTCGCCCTTGGAGCCGCATCCGGCCACCACCAGACTGCTTGCGGTGATGACCGCAGCCGCTGCCAATGTTCTCGACCTCACGATGTTCGCCCCTCTTGTAGCGCAGTTGTGTTTGCCGACTGTCTATAGGGAAGGGCGTCACAAATCAAGGATTCTGGATATTGGATCCGAAATCTGGGACATTCCGAGGCCGAACGGTCAGGTTGGCTCCGCGAACGGCGCGTGGTCCCGAGCGGCTGGCAGCGAGAGGGCAACCAGCAGGCCCACCGCCAGCAGGACCAGCACGGTGCCGACCTCACCGGGCCACCCGAACACCGCAAAGAACAGCCCCCCGACAAAGCCGGCCACGCTCGAGCCGATGTGGTAGCCGAACAGGTACAGCGCGGACGACTGGGCCCGCTGTTGGGTGGCCCAGAAGCCTACCCAGCCGCTGGTTACCGAGTGCGCGCCGAAGAACCCGAACACCATCGCTGCGGCGCCGGCCAGCACTTGGGGCAGCAGATCGGAGAGGGTGAGCAGCCCACCGGCCGCCATGATCGCCATTGCGAGCAGCAGCACGCCGCGTCGGCTGCGCCGGTCCGCCAGCCGCCCCATCCAGTTGGCGCTGACCGTGCCGAAGAGGTAGAGCAGGAAGACCAGTGCCACCAGCGTGGCCGACAGGTTGAACGGCGCGCCGACGAGGCGGTACTGCAGGTAGTTGAAGAACGAGACCAGGCTGCCCATGAGGACGAACCCACAGAGGGCGAAACGGATGATGACCGGGTCGCGCAACGGTCCGCGCAGCCTCGCCATCCGCTCACGCATGCTGCCGGGCGTGGCGACGAAGTTGCGGGAGGACGGCAACCGCAGGGCCACCCACAAGCCGCCGATGAGGCACACCCCGCCCACCGCGGCCATGGCGACACGCCAGCTCCAGGTGCTGGCCAGCAGACCGCCTGCGAGCCGGCCAGTCATCCCGCCCAGACCGGTACCGCTGATGTAGAGACCCATGGCGGTGCCCAGCCCGGAGGGATGGAACTCCTCCGCGACGTAAGCCATCGCCACCGCCGGCAGACCGGCCAGCACCAGCCCGGTGAGACCCCGCAGCACGAGCAGCACTCCGAAACTGGGGGCGGCCGATGCTGCGAGGGTGAGGGCGGCGGCGGACAAAACCGCCCCCACGAGCAGCAGTCTGCGGCCCTGCCCCTCGGACCACGAGGCCGCGACGAGGACAGCCACGGCGAGCGGCAGCGTGGTCAGGGACAAAGTGAGGCTTGCCGCGGCGGGCGAGACGGAGAAGTCGCGGCTGAGGTCTGGCAGGATCCCCTGGGCGACATACAGCATGGAGAACCCCATGAACCCGGCCACGAACAGCACCCCGCTCGCCCGGCGGTAGCCCGGCGTTCCGCTGCGCAGGCGTGTGCGCTCTCCGGTGGGTGGTAGGTCCATGCAGGTCTCCTCGTCGCGGATGCCGTGGAGCACGTCCTTGCGATGCCGGTCGCTCCCTGAGGGGCGAAATTGGATCCAGTATCCGCTAGGGTGCGAGCGTGAGCCTATCGGGACCACTGAACGGCGTCGTTGTCGCGGACTTCAGCCGCGTGCTGGCCGGTCCGTATGCCACGATGCTGCTCGGCGACCTCGGGGCGACGGTGATCAAGGTCGAGTCCCCGAGCGGGGACGACAGCCGGCACTGGGGGCCGCCATGGACCCCGGAGGGGGAGAGCACCTACTTCCTGTCGGTGAACCGGAACAAGCGCAGCATCGCCCTCTACCTGCGCAGTCCCGAGGGAAGGCGCCGCGGCCTGGCGCTGGCCCGCCGCGCCGACGTGATGATCGAGAACTTCCGCGGTGCCAGCATGGCGCGCCGCGGCTTCGACTACGACTCGGTCCGGCGCCTCAACCCCGACCTCGTCTACTGCTCGATCACCGGGTTCGGCACCGACGGCGGCGCGGAACTGCCTGGCTACGATCTGGTGGTGCAGGCAGTCTCGGGGCTGATGAGCCTCACCGGACCGGACGCCGCCGCCCCGTTCAAGAACGCCATCGCTACGGCCGACGTCCTCACGGGCCTGCACGCGGCAGTCGGCATCCTCGCCGCGCTGCACCACCGGGAGCGCACCGGCGAGGGACAGCGGGTAGAGTTCAACCTCATGTCCTCGATGCTCTCGGGGCTGGTGAACTTCGGCGGCGCCTACGCCCTCACCGGAGATGTGGCGCATGGAATAGGTATCCAGCACCCGAGCATCTGCCCGTACGAGCCGTTCCCCACCGCCGACCGGCTGCTGGTCATCGCTGCAGGCAACAACCGGCAGTTCCAGGCGCTGTGCGACTGCCTCGGCCTTACCCACCTGGGGGACTCCCCGCGGTTCGCGACCAACGCTGCCAGGGTTGCCCACCGAGAGCAGCTGACCGCTGCGCTCGCGAANGTGCTGCGCACCCGTGGCGCCGACGAGTGGTTCGCGACGCTGACCGGCGCGGGGATCCCCTGTGGGCCGATCAACGACGTCGACGGGTCGGCCCAGGTCACCAACCCGTTGCGGCTGTCGGCAACCGGGGTTAGCTATCGCCACAGCCCTCCGGCGCTGGGGGGAGACGAGAAGGAGATCCTCGCCTGGCTAGACGGTGTCGAGGGTGCCGGGGTGGTCGGATGAGTGCGGTGTTCCAGCGNCCGCCGACAGCCCAGGAGGCGATCCTCGTGGAGCTGAGGCGATTCATCGTTACCGGGGCGTTGCGCCCCGGCCAGAAGATTGTCCAGGATTCCTTGGCCGCCCAGCTCGGCGTCAGCCGGGTCCCGTTGCGCGAGGCGCTGAAGATCCTCGAGGGCGAGGGCCAGGTCACCTACACGGCCCGTCGCGGCTATTTCGTCACCGAACTGTCCCTCTCGGACCTGGTGGAGGTCTACCGGATCCGCGAGCTCCTCGAGGCGGAGGCAGTCACCGTCGCCGTGCCTCAGATGACCGCCGAGGACATCGACCGGCTCGAGGAGGCGGAGCGCGATGTGCAGGCCGCGGCCGGCATCGCGGACGTGATCGCCATGACGTCGGCGAACCGGCGTTTCCACTTCGCCCTCATCGGCGCGTGCGCTCTTCCCCGGCTGGTGTGGCTGATCCGCCTGCTGTGGGATGCGACCGAGGTGTACCGCTGCGTCTACTACAACGAAGAGCACAATCGCGAAGTGGTCGAGGCCGAGCACCGGGCGTTGGTNGCCGCGGTCAGGGCCGGCGACGCCGCAACCGCAGTGCAGGTGCTCACCCAGCACCGCGAGCACGCCATTGCCGCCCTGCGCCCGGTTATGGAACTGGCTGGGGACGGCAGGCGCGCGGCGCTCAGCTGAAGGCGCTCAACCTGGTCAGGGCCTGGCCGATGACGAGTGTGTGCATCTCGGAGGTTCCCTCGTAGGTCAGCACTGACTCCAGGTTGCTGGCATGCCGCAACACTGAGTACTCCAGCGTGATGCCATATGCGCTTACCGTCCCGATACCGAGTTCGCCTCGCCGCTGGCCAAGCACCCGTACGACCTGCGCCACGCAGCCGTTTCGACTTGGCTGAATGCCGGGGTCCCGCCGACCCAGGTCGCCGAGTGGGCCGGGCACAGCGTGAATGTCCTCCTCAGGGTCTACGCCAAGTGCGTCTACGGCCAAGACGAGGTCGCGCGGATACGCATCGAAGCTGCGTTGGCACAGACGACGGCCGTCGGAGAGCCGGACGTGGCCGTAACTTCCTCACGAACGGCCGTAGACAGCCTGTTTGGCCCGGTCACAGCCGGATCACACGAAAGGGCCCCTGACCCGCGTTTCCGCAGGTCAGGGGCCCTTTCAGCACGTGGTGGCAGGTGAAGGATTCGAACCTTCGAAGCTTTCGCGATGGATTTACAGTCCCAAGGCTGCAAGCCTGTGACCAGCAGAAGCGCCTGTCCCACAACAACTTACG
>JGI24130J36418_10000857_pt1 | contig 10230 bp, 12 predicted proteins | sample BarGraNGADG00212_FD_36418 | JGI IMG/M metagenome (IMG submission 36418)
GATCGCCTCGCCTCTTCTTGCATGCTCGAGGGGGGACTTGAACCCCCACGCCGGTGAAGGCACAGGCTTCTGAGACCTGCGTGTCTACCAGTTCCACCACCCGAGCGCACTTGGAACAGACACACAAATTAATCGGGCGCGTGAGCCCAAGTCAACGCACCGCGTTGCCGCTGCACCGTGCGCGTTCTATGTTCCACGGCTGGCTCGCAGCATCGCGCGCCGCGCCCAATTTGCCCATGTTGAAGTCCGACGAGAAGCCAGAAACCGAGTCGATCGCCAAGAACCGGCGAGCGCGTCACGACTACATCATCCTCGATACCTACGAGGCCGGCATCGTCCTCACCGGGAGCGAGGTCAAGTCGCTCCGCGAAGGCAAGGCGAACATCTCCGATGCCTACGGCATGGTCCGCGACGGCGAGATCTACCTGATCAATCTCCACATCTCGCTCTACGAACGGGCCAGCTACAACAACCACGAGCCGACCCGGACGCGCAAGCTGTTGTTGCACAAACGGGAAATCGGGCGTCTGATAGGTGGGATCGAGCGAGAGGGTCTCACCCTCGTGCCGCTCGAGCTCTACTTCAAACGCGGTATCGCAAAAGTGGCGCTGGCACTCGGCAAGGGAAAGAAGGCTCACGACAAGCGCGAAGACGCGAAGGCAAAGGACGCCGACCGCGAAATCGCGCGCGTGTTCCGCGCCCGATGATTCTCGCGCTGGTCGCGGCGTTTCAGATCGCCTCGGCGGTCCCCCCGGTNGACACGGCGTCTCACGCCGGTCCGCTCGTAGTAAAGGACGCGAGCCGCTCCGCCTCGGTCCCCCTCATCGCCGCACCGGGTGGTCCCCTGCTGCGCGCCGAGCAGCTCAAGCCGATCGTTCCCCTTATCGTCTCGCATCTCACCGGGAANCGGTGGATGCTGATCGTGAACGGGANGGCNATNNAAGTCGAAGAGGGGCTGCGCTTCGCCAAGGTCGGCGATCAGACCTATCAGCTCGCCACAGCGCCCGAAGTCCGGAAGGGGGCGCTGTACGTTCCGCTGCAGCTCGTCGCCGAGATTGTGCCGCGCATCGCGACGAATCTGATCTGGGATCCCGCGCGGTTCGAGCTGCGCGCCTTCTCGTCCGTGCAGAAGTTCGCCACGCGTGAGGCCGCCACGGCATCGGTGCGCGCCGCATCGCCCCGCCGAAGCGGTCCACCCGCCGACCAGGTTCGCACCGAGCGTGTGCCCGCCGTCGTCACGAGCAACACCCCGCTCGGTCCTCTGCGCCAGCGCCGCCTCGTTGTGGTCGACGCAGGACACGGCGGTCCGGATGGCGGCATGCACGGCCCCCTCGGCGGCGGACCGGAAGTGCTGGAGAAGAACATCACGCTCAACGTGGCGAAGCGTGTCGGAGCCGCACTCGGCCAGCGCGGCATCGACGTGAAGTACACGCGCACTACCGACACGTTGATCGCGCTCNGGGACCGCGGTCGCNTCGCCAACGATGCGCATGCCGATCTCTTCGTCAGCATCCATGTGAACGCGGCCAATCCCGGATGGAAGAATCCTGGCGGCGCGCGCGGCTTCGAGACGTACTTCCTGGCTGAGGCGAAGACGGAAGACGCGAAGCGCCTGGAGCGGATGGAAAATGAGGTGGTGAAGTTCGAGTCCGGCCCCTCCGCGGGGAGCGGTGATCCGCTCAGTTTCATCATCACCGACATGAAGCAGAACGAGCACCTGCGCGAAGCGAACGATCTGGCCGATCTCATCCAGCGCCGCGTCGGGCAGGTGCATCCGGGTCCCGACCGGGGCGTAAAACAGGCAGGCTTCGTTGTGCTCGTGACGGCGTACATGCCTGCCGTCCTCGTCGAGATCGGTTTCGGGACGAATCCAGCCGAAGCAGCCTATCTCAGTGATCCCGCGAAGATGGATGAACTCGCCGCCGCGATCTCGGACGGCGTCCTGGAGTATCTGAAGCGCTACGAGCGCCGCGTGGCCGCCAATGATGGCGCCTCGGGCGGAGGCAACGCACGCCGGTGAGTGCGCACCGCGGAGCGCTCGCGGTTCAGGTTGCCGGGCTCGACTTTCAAAACCCGATCGTGTTGGCGGCGGGTACCGCGGCGTACGGCCGCGAGCTCACCGGCGTCATCGACCTGGCGTCGCTCGGCGGCATCGTCACCAAGGCGGTGAGTCCGGAGCCGCGAACGGGCGCGCCAGCGCCACGCGTCGCCGAATTCGACGGCGGCATGATCAACGCCGTGGGACTGGCGAATCCTGGTGTGGAGGCTGTGTGCCGCGAGCATCTGCCATGGCTCGCCGCCTCCCTGCCGCGCACGAGGAAGCTGGCGAACATCGTGGGGTTCGCGACGGAGGAGTTTGCCGCGGTGATCGCGGAGCTGGACGCGGCGATNGAGCGCGCGTCGCCGGGTGCGCTCGACGGCTACGAGCTCAATGTGAGCTGCCCGAATGTGAAGGCCGGCGGCATGGAGTTCGGCGCCGATCCCACNGCGCTCGCCGACGTCGTGCGCCGTGCGCGCGCNGCCACGCGCCGGCCGCTGTTCGTGAAGCTCTCCCCGACGCTTCCGGACATCGCGCGCAGCGCCTCTGTCGCGGTCGACGCGGGCGCCGACGCCATCACCCTCGTGAACACGATTCCCGGCCTGGTGATCGACGTGGAGCACCGGCGTCCCGCGCTCGGATTCGGCACCGGGGGGGTGAGCGGCACGGCGCTGCGGCCGGTCGGCGTGCTGGCCACCTGGAAGGTGCGCAAGGCGCTGAAGGTGCCACTCTTCGGTATCGGCGGCGTGACCACTGCGGAGGACGCGCTGCAATATCTCATCGCCGGCGCGTCGCTGGTCGGGATCGGCACGGCGATGCTGCGCGACCCGCGCGTGCCCGAGCGGGTGGTGGCTGGACTCGCGCGCTGGTGCGACGCGCATGGCGTCGCCAGCATCACCGACATCATCGGCAGCCTGGAGTTTCCAACGTGACTGGGCGCGCCATGCCAATCGTCGCGCTCGACGTCGCCTCCGGTGACGAGGCGCTGGCGATCGCACGCGCCCTCGGGGAGCGCTGCCGCTTTTACAAGGTGGGCAGCGAGCTCTTCGTGTCCGAGGGTCCGCGGATCATCCGGGCGCTACGGGACGAGCTCGGCGCCGACGTGTTTCTGGACCTCAAGTTTCACGACATTCCGAACACCGTCGCCGGCGCGGTGCGCAGCGCGGCGGCGCTGGGTGTGCGACTGCTGACCGTTCACGCGAGCGGTGGCCGAGCGATGCTCGAGGCGGCGCGGGAGGCGGCGGGAACGGAGTGCGGTGTGCTGGGCGTAACCGTTCTTACGTCATTCGATGGTGCGTCCCTTGCCCGGTCGTGGGGACGCCGGGGGCTGAGCATCGAGGGCGAGGTGCTGCGGCTTGCCGGGGAAGCGGCCGAGGCGGGACTGCACGGCATTGTATGCGGCGGGAACGAGACGGCGGCGGTCGCGGCGGCGTACGGCGAGCGCCTCGCTCTGCTCGTCCCCGGCATTCGATTGGCGGGAGGAGACGCGCACGATCAGCGGCGGGTGGTGACGCCGCGGGCGGCCCAGGCCGCTGGCGCGCGCTACGTGGTGCTGGGGCGGGCGGTGACGGCGGCGAGTGACCAGCGGGCGGCGATGGAGAAGGTTCTGGCGGAGCTGGCGGAGGGTGTGGCCGCGAGCGGGTGGGAGAAGCGGTGAACTCGATGTATCTTGTGGGCTTGCGTCAACTTACCGCCCCGGTTATTCTAAGTGACTTGGCCGGAAAATCTCACGTTTTGCAATGATGGTATCCGAGTGAAAGTCCGAAGCAGCGTGAAGCCGATTTGTGAGCACTGCAGGGTGGTCAAACGGAAGGGCGTGACTCGCATCATCTGCAAGCGAAATCCTAAGCATAAGCAGCGTCAGGGCTGATAGAGAATGGCTCGTATTTCTGGCATCGATCTCCCGAAGGACAAGAAGGTTGAGATCGGACTGACCTATATCTTCGGGATCGGACGTGCGTCCGCCCTGGNAATCATGGAANNGGCGGGGATCGACGCATCGCTGCGGATCCGCGACCTGAGCGACGCCGACGTGAACAAGCTCCGTCAGGTGATCGAGAAGGAGTATCGCGTCGAAGGNGCGCTGCGCACGGAAGTCTCGATGAACATCAAGCGATTGATGGATATCGGCTCCTANCGCGGCACCCGTCACCGTCGTGGACTTCCTGTCCGCGGTCAGCGCACGCACACCAATGCGCGTACCAAGAAGGGCCCGCGCCGCGCGATCGCCGGGAAGAAGAAGGTAACCAAGTAATCCTATGGCGATTGGAAAGAAGACCAAGAAGGTGGTCGAGGCGGAGGGCATTGCCCACGTCAATGCGACCTTCAACAATACGACCGTCACCATCACCGATCCGCGTGGCAATACGATCGCGTGGGGTTCGAGTGGCAAGGCCGGATTCAAGGGCTCCAAGAAGAGCACGCCGTTCGCCGCGACGGTCGCGGCCGAGCAGTGCGCTCGCGAGGCGCTCACGGCTGGTGTGAAGCGGGTGCACGTGCGCGTGCAGGGCCCGGGAAGCGGCCGCGAGTCGGCCATTCAGGCGCTTGCCTCGGCGGGACTCCAGGTGAAGTCGATCAAGGACGTGACGCCGATCCCGCACAACGGCTGCCGTCCCCCGAAGCGTCGGAGAGTTTGAGATGGGTCGCTATACAGGGCCGAGCTGCCGCCAGTGCCGTCGCGAGGGNACCAAGCTGTTCCTCAAGGGCACCAAGTGCTTCACNGAGAAGTGTCCCGTCGAGCGTCGCCCGTACGCGCCAGGCCAGCATGGCCAGGCGACGGCGCGTCGTCGCAAGGCGTCGGAGTTCTCCAAGCAGCTCCGCGAGAAGCAGAAGATCAAGCGCATCTACGGCGTGAGCGAGAGGCAGTTCCGCAACACCTTCGAGAAGGTCAGCTCGCAGCCCGGCCTCCGCGGCCACAACCTGCTCGCCGCCCTCGAGACGCGCCTCGACAACGTCGTGTACCGCATGGGCTTCGCCTCGAGCCGCAAGGCCGCGCGCCAGCTCATTCGTCACCGCCACGTCGAAGTGAACCAGAAGGGCGTCGATATTCCGAGCTTCCACGTGCAGCCGGGCCAGGAAGTCCGCATGCGGGTGAAGTCCCGCGAGCAGGTATCGGTCATCACGGCGATGGATCAATCGTCGCGTGGCGCGCCGCTCTCGTGGATCGCGGTGGACAAGGGGACGTTCAGCGGACGCGTGCTGGAGAAGCCCGCCCGCACGAGCATCCCGATCGCGGCGCAGGAGCAGCTGGTCGTCGAATTGTACTCGAAGTAACACGGACTGATCGTCGTCCTGTCTGACAGTCAGACTGTCGGACAGTCCGACTGTTGGGAGTTGGTCGGGGCCCAAACCCCTCTACGAGTCTGCCACGCGTTTGGGGCGAGGCAGAGCGTTTCCGGCTCGTATCGTCGTGCCGGAATGACCCGAACACACTGACTGAATCATGGCTTCTACGATCGATCTACGTGGTCTTGTCCGTCCGCAGCTGGTCGAAGCGACCAAGCGCGAGGACACTCCCAATGTCGCCGAGTTCCGCCTGCAGCCGCTCGAGCGCGGCTTCGGACATACCCTCGGCAATGCGATGCGTCGCATGTTGCTGTCGTCCCTTCGCGGCGCCGCCGTGTGGGCCGTCCGCATCGACGGCGTCGTGCACGAGCACCAGACCATTCCGGGCGTCGTCGAGGACGTTCACCAGATCATCGGGAATCTCAAGACCCTCACGCTCACGCTCGTCGACGACGTCGAGAGCGCAGTGCTGCACATCAAGTGTGATGGCGCCGGTGCGGTGACGGCAGGCGATGTGACCCCGGTCTCCGGCGTGCGCATCATCAATCCGTCGCACCACATCCTGACGCTCCACGACGATCGCGATCTCAACATCGAGCTGTACATCAACAAGGGCCGTGGCTACCTCGAGTCCGACCAGCATCCGCTCGATCGCGGGCTGCCGGTGGATCTCGTGCGCATCGACTCGATCTACAACCCGGTGCGCCGCGCGAACTTCTCGGTCGCCGAGACCCGCGTTGGCCAGCGCACGGACTACGATCGTCTCACGCTGACGGTCGAGACCAATGGCACAATCTCGCCGGAAGAGGCGGTGAGCTACGCCGCCGCGCTGGCGCAGACGCACTTTCAGTATTTCGTCGAGTTCGGCTCGCACTCGTCGGCTCCGGTCACCGGCGGTTCGGGTGACGGCGCCGGCACGGATGGCGCTCGCATGCAGGCGCTCCTCAAGACGCCGATCGACGATCTGGAGCTGAGCGTCCGCTCGGTGAACTCGCTCAAGAACTCCAACATCCGGAGCCTGGGCGACCTGGTTCGTCAGACCGAGAGCCAGATCCTGCAAGTCAAGAATTTCGGGAAGAAGTCGCTCCAGGAGATCGCCGATCTGCTCGAGCGTGAAGGGTTGAACTTTGGCATGCGGTTCGAAGAGAATGGCGATAGCGTGAAAGTGCTCGACTGGGGCACTCCGCCGAGCCAGGCTGCCGCCGCCGCGCCCGACGACCAAGAGGAGTAATACCAGATGCGTCACCAGAAGGCAGGGCGGCAGCTGCGCCGCACGAGCGAACAGNGGTTGGCGCTGCTGCGCAACCTCGCCACGTCGCTCATCGAGAGCGAGTCGATCGAGACGACCGAGGCCAAGGCCAAGGAGCTGCGTCCGTTCGTCGAGAAACTGATCACGAAGGCGCGCTCGGGCACGCTGCACGCCCGCCGGCTTGCCGTTCGCCACATTCACAAGCGTGAAGCGGCGGACAAGCTGTTCCAGGAGATCGGACCGCGTTTCGCGTCGCGGAACGGCGGGTACACGCGCATTCTGAAGACCGGCTTCCGCAAGGGTGACGGTGCAGATATGGCGCGCATCGAGTTCGTCGGGGAGAAGTAGGCCATGGCTATCCAGCGCAACCGCTGCTACCACTGCGACAAGGGCGTCGCCTTCGGCAACAACGTCTCGCACGCGAACAACAAGACGCGCCGCACGTGGAAGCCCAACCTGCAGGTCGTCCGGACTCTGGTGGATGGCAAGATCACGAAGGTGAAGGTCTGCACGCGCTGCCTCAACGCGGGAAAGGTCTCGCGTGCGCCGCGTGGCGTGCAGGTGGCGTGACGGAGCCGCTTCGCTGGTCCAGCACGCGAAAGGGAGCTCTGCGGGGCTCCCTTTTTCATATCCCTCTCTAACGTTCAGCCATGCCTACCGCGCTCATTACCGGAATCACGGGTCAGGACGGCTCGTACCTCGCCGAGTTTCTGCTCGAGAAGGGCTATCGCGTCGTCGGCATCGTACGGCGGAGCTCCACCACCCCATACGAACGGATTGCCCATCTGATTGACCGGGTCGAGCTCCTGTCGGCCGATCTGCTCGACCAGACGTCGCTCACGGACGCGGTGCACGATACGCAGCCCGACGAGATCTACAACCTCGCGGCGCAGAGCTTNGTGCAGACGTCGTGGTCGCAGCCCGTGCTGACCGGCGAGTTCACCGCCCTCGGCGTCACGCGCATGCTCGAGGCCATGAAGAAGGCGGCGCCGAAGTCGCGCTTCTACCAGGCCAGCTCGAGCGAGCAGTTCGGCAAGGTCGTCGAGACGCCCCAGCGCGAGTCGACGCCATTCTATCCGCGAAGCCCGTACGGCGTGGCCAAGGTCTACGCCCACTGGATCACGCTGAACTACCGCGAGAGCTTCAACCTCTACGCGGTGTCGGGAATCCTGTTCAACCACGAGAGTCCACGGCGCGGCCTGGAGTTCGTGACGCGCAAGGTCACCGACGGTGTCGCGCGCATCAAGCTCGGCATCTCCAAGGAGCTCCGGCTCGGCAACATCGAGGCGCGGCGCGACTGGGGCTACGCGGGCGACTACGTGGACGCCATGTGGCGCATGTTGCAGCAGGACGAGCCGGACGACTACGTCGTCGCCACGGGTGAGACCTGGTCGGTGCGCCAGCTTTGCGAGTTCGCGTTCGATGCGGTCGGGCTCGACTACCGCGACTACGTGACGCACGACAGCCGCTACGATCGGCCGGCCGAGGTGGATCTGCTGGTAGGCGACTATGCCAAGTCGAAGGAGAAGCTCGGCTGGGAGCCGACCGTGCACTTCAAGGAGCTCGTGCACATGATGGTGCAGGCAGACCTCGCACGGCACGTTACCGCGAAGTGACGACGCGCGCGCTCGTCACCGGCGGCACCGGCTTCGTCGCGCAGTGGGCGATGCGAGCGATGCTCGAGCGCGGCTGGACAGTGACGGCAGCGGGCATCGGCGCGCTTCCAGGCTCGGAGGTTCTCACCGAGTCCGAACGGGCGCAGATCAGTTGGCGTTCGATGGACATCACACAGCAGCGTGACGTGGCCGCAGCGGTGGATCGTGCGTGCCCCGACGTCGTGCTGCACCTCGCTGCGGTAAGCCATATTCCGGATGCAATGGCCAATCCCGGCTACGCATACGAGGTGAACACGGTAGGGACGGTCCGGCTGCTCGCCGAACTGCGCCGGCACCGCGCGGCGGCGACGGCGGATCCGGTCGTCATCGTCGTTGGATCGTGCGAACAGTACGGGCGTCACGAGCTCAACGAGATGCCGCTGCACGAAGACGTCGAGCAGCGCCCGCTCTCGCTCTATGCCGCCTCGAAGGTGGCGCAGGAGGTGGCGGCGCTGCAGGTGTTTCGCAGCGACGGCGTACGCGTGGTGTGCACGCGGAGCTTCAATCATTCCGGCATCGGACACGGGTCGCACTTTCTGCTTCCGAGCATCGTGCGTCGCGCGCTCACGCTCCCGAAAACGGGCGGCACGCTGCTGATCGGCAATGGTGACACCGTGCGCGACTTTCTGCACGTCGCCGACGTCGTTGAGGCGTATCTCCTCCTGCTCGAGCGAGGCGCGACGGGCGAGGTGTACAACGTGTGCAGCGGGGACGGCACGAGTGTTCGTGCGCTCTCTGCCGCCGTCTTGCACCGGCTCGGCATCTCCGCCGACATTGGAACCGATCCAGCACTGACACGTCCGGTGGACGTGCCCGTGCTCGTTGGCAGCAACAGCAAGCTTCGGCGCGCTACTGGTTGGGCTCCCCGCCGGACGCGCGACGACATCATCGACGATTTGATTCATGCCGCGACGCGCTGACATCCACCGCATTCTCGTCATTGGCTCGGGCCCGATCGTCATCGGGCAGGGTGCCGAGTTCGACTACTCGGGTACGCAGGCGACGAAGGCTCTGCGCGAGGAAGGGTACGAGGTCATTCTCATCAACTCGAACCCCGCGACGATCATGACCGACCCCGAGATCGCCGATCGCACGTACGTGGAGCCGGTGACCGCGGAGTTCGTCGAGTTGATCATCGAGCGCGAGCGGCCCGATGCACTGCTGCCGACGATGGGTGGGCAGACCGCGCTGAACGTCGCAATGGCGCTCGCCGAGAATGGGGTGCTCGAGAAGTACGGCGTCGAGCTGATTGGTGCGTCGGCGCGCGCGATCGCGATCGCCGAGGATCGCAAGCAGTTCGCGGAGGCAATGGAGCGCATCGGGCTCGACTGCGCCACGGGCGGGATCGCCAACACCTTCGACGAGGCGGTCGAGCTCCTCGACATCACGGGATTCCCGGCCATCGTGCGTCCGTCGTTCACACTCGGCGGCACGGGTGGCGGCATCGCGTACAACCGCGAGGAGTTCGAGGAGACCGTGCGTCGCGGGCTCGACCTCTCGCCCACCAGCCAGATCCTCATCGAGCGGTCGCTGATCGGATGGAAGGAGTTCGAGCTCGAGGTGATGCGCGACCGGTTCGACAATGTCGTGATCGTCTGCTCGATCGAGAATCTGGATCCGATGGGAGTGCACACGGGCGACTCGATCACCGTCGCGCCGGCGATGACGCTGACCGATCGCGAATACCAGACGATGCGCGACGCGGCCGTCGCGATCATTCGCGAGGTCGGCGTGGACGCGGGCGGATGCAACATCCAGTTCGCGATCAATCCGCGCGACGGCGAGATGATCGTGATCGAGATGAACCCGCGCGTGTCTCGCTCGTCGGCGCTGGCGTCGAAGGCCACCGGATTTCCGATCGCGCGCATCGGCGCGAAGCTCGCCGTCGGGTACCGGCTGGACGAGATTCCCAACGACATCACGAAGACGACGCCGGCGTCGTTCGAGCCGGTGCTCGACTATGTCGTGGTGAAGGCGCCGCGCTTCGCATTCGAGAAGTTTCC
>JGI24130J36418_10000864_pt1 | contig 10204 bp, 10 predicted proteins | sample BarGraNGADG00212_FD_36418 | JGI IMG/M metagenome (IMG submission 36418)
CGCGCACGCTCTCGGGCGGCGAGGCGCAGCGCATCGGCCTGGCCAACTCGCTCGGCTCGCGCCTCGTCGATACGCTCTACGTGCTCGACGAGCCGTCGATCGGACTGCACCCCCGCGACATGGACCGGCTGCTCAAGCTGCTGCTTCGGCTTCGGGACGGCGGCAACACGGTGCTCGTCGTGGAGCATGACCTCGATGCGATCCGCGCCGCCGACTACATGATCGAGCTCGGGCCCCAGAGCGGCGAGAAGGGCGGCGAGCTCGTCTTTGCCGGTCCGATGTCGCGCGTGAGCGAGAGCCCGCTCACCGGGCAATACCTCACCGGCGAGCGGCAGATTCCCCTGCCCGCGTCGCGACGGCGCATCGGCCCCCAGTGGCTCACCCTCACCGGCGCGCGCGAGCACAATCTCAAGAGCGTGGACGTGCGCATTCCGCTCGGCACCGTCACCGCCGTGACCGGCGTCTCAGGTAGCGGAAAGAGCACGCTCATTCACGACGTCCTCATGCGCGCGCTCGAGACGAAGCTCACCGGCGAGCACTCGGCGAAGCAGCATCTCGGCGAGCGCGTCGGGGACTTCGACACTCTCACCGGCTACGAAGCGCTGGACGACGTCGTGCTCGTCGATCAGAGTCCGATCGGCAAGTCGCCGCGCTCCAATCCGGTGACCTACGTGAAGGCCTTCGACGAGATTCGCCGCATCTTCGCGTCGCTGCCCGCCGCGCGGCAACGCGGCTACACGGCGGGGACGTTCAGCTTCAACGTCGCCGGCGGCCGCTGCGAAACGTGCGAGGGCGCCGGCTATCTCGAGGTCGAGATGGTGTTCATGGCCGACGTCTTCGTTCCGTGCGACGATTGCGCCGGCCGCCGATTCAAGCCGGAAGTGCTCGAGGTCAGGTACTTCGGCAAGAGCATCACCGACGTGCTCGCGATGACGGTGGATGAAGCGATTCGCTTCTTCCCGTATGAAGAGAAGCTCGGCCAATCGCTCTGGCAGCTCCAGCAGGTAGGGCTCGGCTACCTGCGCCTCGGCCAACCGGCCACCACGCTCTCCGGGGGTGAGGCGCAGCGTCTGAAAATCGCGCGCGAGCTGGTCTTCGGTGCCAAGAAGAGCGGACGCAAGCTGTACATCATGGACGAGCCCACGACCGGTCTGCATCTCGAGGACATCCGAAAGCTCGCGAAGGTCTTCGACCGGCTCGTCGATGCGGGACACACACTGGTGCTCATCGAGCACAATCTCGACGTCATCAAGCTGGCCGACTGGGTCATTGATCTCGGGCCGGAAGCGGGAGACGCAGGTGGCCAGGTCGTTGCGACTGGGCGGCCCGAGGAAGTCGCCGCCGTCGACGGCTCACACACCGGCCATTGGTTGCGTGGCGTGCTGCCGGATTGGGACAAGCCCTCTGGAGCGAAGCGCGCGTCGCACGGTGGCAAGCCGAGCATCGCTGCGACTGCTTCGAGACGGCGTGCGAAGGCGTCGTGAGTCCGCGGCAATTGACTTCGCACTTTGCTCCGCTAAATTTCATATGTTGCACCCGATTATTCCCCAGTAGCTCAGTTGGTTAGAGCATTCGACTGTTAATCGAAGGGTCGTAGGTTCAAGTCCTACCTGGGGAGCTTTGAAAGAGCCGCAGCGCCTGCATTAGGCGCTGCGGCTTTTTCGTTTGGCGATGGATGCTGGGATAGCTGACCAAAAAGCGTGAGGAGCGAATCTAACGGAGTCGAGTTCCCCGCTTTCGGTGATCCGGTCACTCCACCACGAACTCGTTCACCTTCTCCAGCACCCGGCGCGCCGAATCCTTGAGCATGTGGCTCGTCGCCTCCAGCTCTTCCACCGACGCCGACGTCTCCTCGGTCGCCGCCGCGACTTCCTGTGCCGACGCGGCGTGGCTCTGCGCGGTATCCCCAGCCTTCGCGATCGCCTCTTCCACCATCTGGATCGCGGTCACATTGCCGGACACCGCTTCCGACACGCGCGCCGATGCATCCTCAACGCGCTCCACCGCCGTCTGAATCGACGCCAGCGCGTGCCGCGCTGCATCGGCCACCTTCGTCACGTCCTTCATGTGCGTCGTTCCACTTTCCACGGCGCGCGACGTACTGAGCACCCCTTCGCGAATCCGATTCACATTGGCCGTCACTTCGTGCGCGGCGCGCGAGCTCTGTTCCGCCAGCTTGCGCACTTCGTCGGCGACGACGGCGAATCCTCGGCCCGCGTCGCCGGCGCGTGCCGCTTCGATGGCGGCGTTGAGCGCGAGCAGATTGGTCTGCGACGCAATCTCCGAGATCGTCGTCGCGAAATCGTCCACGACGCCGAGCGATTCCCTCAGCCCATTGATCTCCTTGGCGCTGCGATCGAACACTTCGCGCGCCGCGAGCAGCGTGTCCACCGCCTTGCCGATCTCCTGCGCCGTTCCCGTCGCCGACATGCGAATCTCGCGGGCGCGCGTTTGGCTCTCGCGCACCGCCTCGTCGATCGTGCGTCCCGACGCGGCGAGCTGCGCCACCGCGCTCCCCGCGCTGCCGAGCACGTCGAGCTGCAATCCCGCGCCGTGCGCCATCTCCGTGACCGCGGTCGCGACATGCTGCGTGCTGTCCGACGCACCTCCCGCCGCGGCGGCGAGCTCGGCGGCTGCCGCAGCGACGTCGTCTGATTGCTGCTTCATCTCAGCGAGCAAGCCGCGCAGCCGCTCGCGCGCCTGATCGAACGCATCGGCGAGCGCTTCGTACTCGGCAGCCCCAAGTGTCTCGCGCTTCAAGTCGCTTCGGCGCAGGTCGCCGCGTCCAATCGCGAGCAGGTCGCGCGTGAGCGCATCGAGCGGCCGAGTGACCGCTCGCGACATCATGACGCTCGACAGAATGTATCCGACGATCAGTGCCGCGAGAATGACGAACGCGAGCACCGCGATATTGTCGCGCAGTGTGACGGACGCGGCGTGCTGCTGCTCGCGCAGCCGCTGCGCACCTTCCTGCCGCAATGATTCGAGCGTCTTGTCGACGTCGTCCAGAGCGCCGGCCGTCTTGCCGAGCGCCGCGGTCGCCTCCGCCGAGCGGCCGACCGCGTCGTACGCATGCGCGACGCCAATACCCGCCTCGACCGTGGCCTGCAATGTTCCGAGGTCCTTGAGCTTCTGGCGCTCCGCGCCCGAGAGNGCATCGAGCTTGATCGCTTCGCGGCGCAGATGATCCGCCACGTCGGCGAGCGCCACGTAGCGCGCCTCGTCGGCCGCGGTGCCCGTGCTGAGATAGCGCATCCCGGCCGTCGTTTCGCGAAGAATGCGAAACGCAACCTGCTGCATCGTCTCCTGCTGGAGCCGCATGTCGGAGGCGAGCGCTTCGTTGCGCGAGCCGGCGCGCAGCAGCCCGTAGCCGGCGAGCAGCCCTGCGGCGAGAATGAGCCCAAGGGTGACGCCGAACCCCACNCGAAGGCGGGAGCGAATCGTCGTGAGAGGTTTCATCGTCCCACCTGCGCGACGACGACCGGCTTGTTCACCGCATCGTGCTTGTCATCGAAGGCGATCGGTCCTGCGGCGCCGGCCATCGCCGGACGACCACCGGCCTTGCCAATCGACTCGATATAGTCTCGAATCTTCGCGCGATCGGAGCCAACCTCGAGCGCGGCGCGGCCGATCAGCATCGCCGCATCGTACGCGAGCGCCGCACGCTGGTCGGGCTCTTCCTTGAACGCCGCCGTGTACGCCGTGATGAACGCCTTTGCCTCGGGCGAGGTGGCGCGGCGCGCGAGGAAGAACGCCACATAGCGCGCCGTCGGAAACTCCTTCGCGTACGCCTCGAGGCCGGAGGTCGCGTCTCCACCCACCAGCGGCGTCGACACGTTCACCGCGCGCATGGCTCGTAGCGCGAGCACCGCATCCTCGGTGCTTCCCGGAAAGAGCAGAACGTCCGGATTCAGCTTCTTGAGATAGGCCGCGTACGCATCCCACTGCGTCACGCCAGCGAGATACGGATCGCGCTCGAGGATGACGCCCTTCCCCTCGCGGAATGCGTCGGAGAACGACTTCGACCAGTCCTTGCCGTAGGCGTCGTTGCGGTAGATGACGCTCGCGCGGCTCGCATGGAGCGAATCGAGGAGATAGCGCGCCATCGTGCGGCTCGTCTGCACGTCGCTCGGGCATACGCGGAAGAGCCACTTGTTCGCGCCGGTGAGTGCGGGGCTCGTGCCCGTCGGCGAGATCGCGACGACTGCGTTCCGCCCACCGTTCTTCGTGTCGGCGTATTCGCCGATCGCGTCGAGCGTCGTGCCGCTCTCCGGATGACCCACCACGCCGACGACGTTGGGATTGTCGCGAAATGCCTCGGCGATGCGAATCGGATCGCTCACGTCGGGCGCGCCCTTGATCATCTTCAGCGGCGCACCGCCGTGGCGCTGGCCATTGAGCTGATCCACGGCGAGCTGCACGCCGTTGTAGATCGTCTGCATCCCCTGGCGATGCGGATCCAGGGCGACGGCGATACCGATTTCGTCCCCTGCCGCGGCGCGGGACGAACAGCTGACTAGCGATGCGCTGGCGGCGAAGAGCGCGAGAATGCCGGCGACGAAATGTGCTCGGCGAAGAATGGCGTGCATGCGTGGGGGGCGAAGTGCTGGAGGCGCGGGCTTCGTCGCCCGCCACAGTATGGTAAGCGCTCGCGCAGCGGCGCAAGCAATTTGCTCTCGCGAGTGGTGGCTTTCGCCACGCCGGCCGCGCTATCTTTCGCTCGCCGCCGATTCGCCGCCTCTCGCCCGCACCGTGCATGGCTTCCCACCCAGAAGAATCCGCTGGCACCGCCGGCCAGAAACCCCTCGTCGGCGTGATCATGGGAAGCCGAAGCGATCTGCGTGTGATGACCTCCGCGGTCGAGCTGCTCGACGCACTGGGCATCCCGCACGAGGTACGCGTAGTATCGGCGCATCGCACCCCGGACTGGATGTTCGAGTACGCGCGCACCGCCGAAGCACGGGGACTCGAGGTCATCATCGCGGCCGCCGGTGGCGCGGCGCATCTCCCGGGAATGGTTGCCGCGTCGACGATTCTCCCTGTGCTCGGCGTGCCGATTGCGGCAACGCAGCTGAATGGCGTCGACGCGCTGCTCTCCATCGTGCAGATGCCCAAAGGTGTGCCCGTCGGCACCCTGGCCATCGGCGAGCCCGGTGCCGCGAACGCGGCGCTGCTCGCGGCGTCGATCCTCGCCGGCAGTCGCCCGGAGCTGCGCGAGCGGCTTCGCGCGTGGCGCGCCGAGCGGACCGCGGGCGTCCTCGCCGACACCGATCTCTCCGCGCCACCTCGCTGATGGCCATCCTGCCTCCCGCGACGATCGGCATCCTCGGCGGCGGGCAGCTCGGGAGGATGACCGCTCTGGCGGCCCGATCGCTCGGCTTCGGAGTGCAGGTGCTCGACCCAAATCCCGACTGCGCCGCGCGGCCGGTCGTCGACCGCGTCGTCGTCGCCGCATTCAGTGACCCCGATGGCGCCGCGGAGCTCGCGCGCGGGTGCGACGTGATCACCATCGAGATCGAGCAGATCGCCCCCGCGGCGCTCGAAGCCGCGCAACGGCACGCGCCTGTTCGGCCCAGCGCATCCATCTTGCGAATGGTGCAGGATCGCGCGCGGCAGAAGGCCTGGCTCGCGTCAGAGGGCGTTCCGATCGGCGCGTACGCCGTCGTCGAATCCGCGGAGGCACTGGCGGATGCGACACGCACCTTGGGCGCGTCGCTGTTCATCAAGGCCTGCGAGGGTGGCTACGACGGACGCAGCCAGATCCGTGTCGGCTCCGGCGACGACGCCGCATCCGCGTTCGAGGCGCTCGGCCGGCGCCGCGCGGTTGCGGAACAGGGTCTATCGCTCGCGATGGAACTGAGCGTTCTCGTCGCGCGCCGCGCGTCGGGCGAGACACGCGTGTTTCCGCTGGCGGTCAATCATCACGAGCGCCAAGTGCTCTCCTGGAGCGTCATGCCGGGCGACGTCCCCCCCGAGATCGTGGGAGAGGCGGAGCGACTCGCGCTCCACATTGCGCACGCGCTGCAGCTCGAGGGTATTCTCGCCATCGAGATGTTTCTGCTCCAGGACGGACGACTCCTCGTGAACGAGCTCGCGCCGCGACCGCACAACTCCTTTCACGCGACCGAGCTCGCCTGTCCCACGAGCCAGTTCGAGCAGCTCGTTCGTGCCGTGTGCGACCTGCCGCTCGGTGCCGTGGAACCTGCGCGTCCCGCGGCGATCGTGAACCTCTTCGGCGACCTATGGGCGAACGGCAATACGCCGCATTTGGAGCGAGCGCTCGGCGTGTCGGGTACGCGGCTGTTTCTGTACGGAAAGGGTGGCGCGCGTCCCGGCCGCAAGATGGGACATCTCGCCGCGATCGGTGCGAGCCCGCAGGAGGCGCTCGAGCGCGCTCAACGCGCTGCCGCGCTGCTGTGATCAGCCCGCGACCGGCGTCCGGCACTCCCCTTGCTCCGGCTTCGGGCATGACGCAGCCCACACCTGCCCCGGCCGGCCCGAGTCCGTCTCTTGCGCTGCTTCTCGCAGCGGTGGGAGGCGGAATGATTCTCGGTGCGCGGCCACGTGGCGACGCACCCTCTCGCCCGTTCCTTTCACTCGCCGGAATGGCGCTCGTCGGCGTGGCCGCGCACCGTCCGATCGCCGATGCCCTTCGTCACGCCGGCACGCGCCGACGCGCTGCGGACGTCCGATTCTCTTTCGTTGTCGAGCGGCCCGTGGAGCAGGTGTTCGACTTCTGCGCCGACTTCGAAAACTTTCCACGCTTCGTCGGCGCGTTGCGCGAGGTGCGCGACACCGGCGACGGCCGGTCGCACTGGTGCGCGTCCACGCCCAGCGGCGGGGAGATCGAGTGGAACGCGACGACGACCAAGTTCGTGACGAATTCGGTGATCGGATGGAAGAGCGTCGCGAACGCTCCGGTCGAGACGTCCGGCTTGCTGCGCTTCAGCCCGGAAGGCGGATCGACCTGTGTTCGCGTCGCGATCAGCTATTGTGTCTTCAGCGGCAGCATGGCCGACGCGCTCGCCGCACTCGCTGCGCCGCGGCGCGCCGATGAGCTCGAGGCTGACATTCGGCGGATGGATGCCCACATGAACGAGGTTCAGTGGGCGATACCCGCCGCAGTAGAGCCCAAGTGACGGAACCGCGTGAACCCAGGTACCTGCGTGACTAATAACGCCGTTCAAAAGTGAAGGTCCTTCACTTTGCACAGGACGACGAGGCCTACGACGCCACCTGCTCCGGCGCGAGTCCGAATCGCCGGTTGCGGCCGCGGAAGTCGGCCATCGCCTGGGCGAGATCCTCCGCGTCGAACTCGGGCCACATTTTCTTCTCGAAGCGCAACTCGGCGTAGGCGCACTCCCAGAGCAGGAAGTCGCTCAGGCGCTGCTCGCCGCCAGTGCGAATCACGAGGTCGACGTCGCGCGCCGGCATCGCGTCGTGGTCCACGCGCGCGAGCAGCTCGGTGAATCCCTCGCGCGATACCATCTCGCCGCGCATGGCCGCCGCGGCGCGGAGCATCGCGTCGCGCGCCGAGTAGTCCACGGCGACGCGGAGATGCATGCGCGAGCCGCCGATCGTCAGCGACTCCACCTGCTCCACGGTGTGACGCAGCGACGATGGCAGGCGGTCGCGACGACCGAGAATCGTGAGGCGAACACCGTTCTCGAGACATCGCTTGGCTTCGCCCAGCAGCGCGCGACGGAAGAGGCGCATGAGCGCCGTGACTTCAGCGGAGGGGCGCTTCCAGTTGTCGGAGGAAAAGGCGTAGAGCGTGAGCGTTCCCACACCCTCTCGCACTGCCGCTTCGACGATGTCGCGCGCCGTGAGCAACCCAGACTCGTGGCCCGCCGAGCGAGAAAGTCCATGTGCGGTGGCCCAGCGGCCGTTCCCGTCCATGATGATGGCGAGGTGCGGTCCGTTGAAGCTCGCGTGCACCGGCGTTCCTGCGTGTCGTGACGTCGGCATCGCGTCTCAGCGCTCCCGGGTGGCGCGAATGAGCGCCTCCATGTGATCCAGATATCGCTCGAGAGCGAGCCGCCCTGTCGCGGTGATGCGGTATTCCGTCTTCGGTACGCGGCCCTCGAACGACTTCTTGCAGGTCACGTACGCGGCGTCCTCGAGCTTGCGCGCGTGCACGCTGAGATTGCCGTCGGTCGTCTGCATCAAACGCTTCAGCTCATTGAACGTCAGTGACTCGTTCACCGCGAGCGCGCTCACGATCCCGAGGCGCAGCCGCTCGTGAATCAACCGGTCGAGCGCCAGCGCGCCCTCGTCCGATCCCGCCGAAGGTGCATCTACCGAGCGAAGAGACCGCGTCCCCTGCGGACGCTCGCCTCCCGCGTGAGTGGGACGTTTCGTTACTGCGCCGTGTTTAGCCACCGTGCCTCCGTGCGATCATCGTTCCGAAAAAGAGATGCAATGCTCCGAACCCCACCGCCATGCACGCCGTCGCCCAGGAGGGCGGCGCGAACAGAGCCACCACACCCACGACCATGAACGCCATTCCCATGACAGGGACGATGCGCACCGAAAAAGTCCCCGCCGCGATGACGGCAACACCATAGAGCAGCATCCAGACGCCGGGCAGCAGGCTGATAAGCCCGCGCTCGAAGAAGAGAAGCGTGAGCAACGCACCGACCATCATCGGCGGCGCGAAGCTGAAGACGATCTTTCGCGCCGGCTCCGACCAGAGCGGGAGCTGCGCGGCGCGCGCCTTGAGCGCCATCGTGTAGATCGAGATGGCCATCGACAGGCAGGCTTCGCACAACCAGATGAAGACCCAGCGCGTGGGGCTGTGCGTCGCCGCCGAGAGGAGCGCCGCCCCGATCGACGTCGCGCCGATCAGGACCGTTCCCCATCCCGACACCGTGGTGAACGTCGCCGCCGCCTCCATCGTCTCGCGGATGAACCGGAGATTGTCCATCGCCCGGGCCTGCATCTCGGGCGGATCGGGCGGATGGAGGGGCAGGACGCGCGTCATGGATGGAGAATGATGACGAAGGGGGGCGCTGTCAAGTGCTTTGCAATGCAAAGCATCCGGCGCTCCTACCCCCGCGCCGCTCCCTCCCCTTCAATCGCCGTCGGCCCCGGCGGCGGATCGCTCGCCGGAAAGCTCTGCTCACTCAATGAATCCACGCGCGCGTCGTCCAACCGCTGCGCGAACGCCTTCACGATCGTCGCGCAAAACTTCGGCAGATCCTCCGGCTTCCGGCTCGTGATGAGCTTGTCGTCCACGCGCACGACCTCGTCCACCCATTCGCCGCCGGCGTTGCGAATGTCGGTCTTCAGCGACGGCCACGACGTCAGCGTGCGGCCCGCCACCGCCCCCGCCTCGACGAGCATCCACGGAGCGTGACAGATCGCCGCCACAGGCTTGTCGGCCACCATGAACTCGCGAACGAATTGCACCGCCTTTTCATCCGTGCGCAGCTTGTCCGGATTCGCCACGCCGCCCGGCAAGAGCAGCGCATCGTAGTCGCCAGAGCGCACCTCGCCGAGTAACCGGTCCACTGGAATGCGCGCGCCCCTTTCGTCGTGATTCATCGCCTGAATGGAGTCCTGCTTCGGCGAGATCAGATGCGTCACCGCGCCGGCAGCGTCCAGCGCGCGTCGCGGCTCCTCCAACTCGACCTGCTCCACACCATCCGTTGCCAGGATGGCGACCTTGCGTCCCTTCAGTCCGGGGTCCATATGGCGCCTCGCGTTGTGTTCGCGCGTGAAAACATCACGAAGCGTGCCGCTTTTGACATTGTTCGGACGGGCTCGCCGCTCTTACCTTGTTCGGGTGCCTCTGCTTCCCATTCACGGCCACGACACTCTCCGCGCGCGATTCGACGACGCCATCCGTCGCGACGCGCTCCCGGGCTCGCTTCTCCTCCATGGCCCAGCCGGCGTCGGAAAACAGCGCCTCGCCCTGTGGCTCGGCCAGCGCCTGCTCTGTACAGGTGCGAAACCGCTGCCGTGTGGAACATGCCAGCACTGCCGCTACGCGCTGGCCGGGACGCATCCTGACATTCATTGGTTCTTTCCACGTCCTCGACCCAAGGACTCCGACGCCTCTCCGGCGAAGGTCATCGACGACTTTCGCGAGGCCATCGGCGAGCGGGTCAAGACGGGCGTCTATTCGCCGCCAGCGCCCGAGGAGGGCATCTACGTCTCGACGATACGGGCCATCGTCCAGTCGGCCGCTCTCGCGCCTGCG
>JGI24130J36418_10000866_pt1 | contig 10186 bp, 9 predicted proteins | sample BarGraNGADG00212_FD_36418 | JGI IMG/M metagenome (IMG submission 36418)
TGCCGGTGCCGGTGCCGGTGCCTGGGGCACGGGCACCAGCGCGACCGGAACAGCAGCCACAGCCTGAGCCGCTTGACCCTTGCGCGGTCGACGCTTGGCCTCGGTCACCCGAGGGCCGTAACCGACGAGCACCGCGACCCGACCACCAGGGGCTGCGCCGCCGAGCTTGCCGGCTTCGATCACCTCGTCGTCGTCCGACGTCGAGGCTGGAGCAGNCGCGACCGGTGCGACGTCGTCGCCGAGCCCGTCGTCGACCGAGATGATGGGGGTGCCGACGGGCACCGTCTCACCTTCGGGCACGAGCAGCGCGGTGACCGTGCCGGCATACGGCACGGGGAGCTCGACCAACGACTTTGCCGTCTCGATCTCGACGATGATGTCGTTGACCTTGACGGTGTCTCCGACCTTGACCTTCCACGCGACGATCTCAGCCTCGAGCAGTCCTTCGCCGGGGTCCGGAAGGTGGAATTGNTTGACAGACATGGGGTTTGTCCCTTCCGAATCAGTAGGCGAGTGCGCGGTCGACGCCGTCGAGCACACGATCGAGGTCAGGCAGGAAGTCTTCCTCGACACGGCTGGGCGGGTAGGGCAGGTTGTAGCCGCCAACCCGGATCACCGGGGACTCCAGGTGGTAGAAGCAGCGTTGCGAGATGGCCGCAGCGATTTCGGCACCCATGCCCAGGAACGTCGGGGCCTCGTGGGTGACGACCAAGCGACCGGTNTTTTCCACCGAGGTCGCCAGGACGTCGAGGTCCAGCGGGGACAGCGAACGCAGGTCGATGACTTCGATCGACCGGCCCTCCTCGGCCGCCACGACGGCAGCGTCCAGACACACCTTGACCATGGGGCCGTATGCCGCNACAGTCACGTCCTCGCCGGCCCGAGCGATCGTCGCCTCGAACAGCGAACGCGGCGCGGAGGTGGCGGTCAGGTCGACCTCACCCTTCTCGTGATAGCGGCGCTTGGGCTCGTAGAAGACGATCGGGTCGTCGCTCTCGATGGCCTGCTGGATCATCCAGTACGCGTCCTCGGGGTTCGAGCACGCCACGACCCGAAGGCCGGCGGTGTGGGCGAAGTACGCCTCGTTGGACTCGCTGTGGTGCTCGACCGCGCCGATGCCNCCACCAACGGGGATACGGATCACCATGGGCAGCTTGATCTTGCCCAGCGAACGCNCCCGCATCTTGGCGACCTGGCAGGTGATCTGGCTGAACGCCGGGTAGACGAACCCGTCGAACTGGATCTCCACGATGGGGCGGTAGCCACGCAGCGCCATACCGATCGCCGTGCCCACGATGCCGGACTCAGCNAGCGGGGTGTCGATGACCCGGTCCTCACCGAAGTCCTTCTGCAGGTTCTCGGTCACCCGGAACACTCCACCGAGCTTGCCGATGTCCTCACCCATGATGACGACCTTCGGGTCGCGCTCCATGGCCCGTCGCAGACCGGCGTTGATGGCCTTGCCGATGCCTACTTTCGACATGTCAGTGGCCTCCCTCGAAGCTCGCGGTGTATGCGGCGAACGCGGCGCGCTCGGCCTCGACCAGCGGGTGCTCATCGACATAGACGTTGTCAAACATCGACGCGGGCTCCGGGTCAGGCATCGACAGGCAACCCTCGCGAATCGTGACCGCNAGCGCGTCTGCCTCAACTTCAACGGCGTCGAAATACGACTTGTCGGCCTTGCCGNTTGACGTCAGATAAGCCTTGAGGCGGGCAATCGGGTCGCGCAGCTTCCAGACCTCGACATCGGCCGAAACGCGGTACTTCGTCGGGTCGTCCGAGGTCGTGTGCGCGCCCATGCGGTAGGTGTAGGCCTCGATCATCATCGGTCCCTGCCCGCTGCGGGCCGCGTTCATCGCGGCCTTCGTCACCGCATAGACGGCAAGGACGTCGTTGCCGTCCACCCGCACACCCGGGAAGCCAAAACCGCGGGCCCGCTGGTAGAGCGGGATCCGGGTCTGCTTCTCGACCGGCTGGGAGATGGCCCACTGGTTGTTCTGGCAGAAGAAGACGACCGGCGCNTTCATGGANGCCGCGTAGACGAACGACTCGTTGACGTCGCCCTGAGCGGTCGCACCATCACCGAAGTAGGCGATGACGGCTGCGTCGCGATCGGGNTCGCCGGTGCCCACNGCGTGGTCGTGCTGGATACCCATCGCGTAGCCGACGGCGTGAAGCGTCTGGGCGCCGATGACGATCGTGTAGAGGTGGAAGTTGTTCTCGTTCGGGTCCCACCCGCCCTGGTTGACCCCGCGGAACAGCCCGAGCAGGTTGAGCGGGTTCACACCGCGGACCCAGGCAACACCGTGCTCACGGTAGGTCGGGAAGGCATAGTCCTGGTGACGCAGCGCGCGAGCGGAACCGACCTGCGCTGCCTCCTGGCCAAGCAGGCTGGCCCAGATGCCGAGCTCACCCTGGCGCTGCAGCGCGGTGGCTTCGGCGTCGACCCTGCGGATGAGGACCTGGTCGCGGTAGAAGCCGCGGAGGTCGTCGTCGGTCAGCTCGTCGATGGTTGCCGAGTATTCGGGATGGCCCACATGGTCGACCCGTTCACCCTCAGGGGTGAGCAGCTGGACCAGCTCCGCTCCGCCGTCTCCGATGGTCTCGGGGACCGGGGCGGTCAGCGCTGCCACGGCAGCGGCGTGGGCCGCGTGCTCCGGCATCGCGACTTCGTTGTCGCTCACAGGCGCTCCTTACTTCGCGGAACCGGCAGGGATAACCGCCGGATCCCTTAGGGCCACAGGCGCGTGGCGGGGTCTCCGCACATCTGATGCGCTCTACGGCAGGGACTCACGCACGCGTGTGGCGGCGCTCACAGGCCTTGCCAGCACACCGTACCTGCAGGATGCCCGAGAGTCCCAAATCGCCAGCTGTCTCGCGCTCGCCAAGCCCTGTTGCCGGGTGGCGACCTCTGCCGTCAGGGGCGGCTCTTCGCAGCCTTCGCTTGCTCGGATGCCTGGGTTGCATCGGTGTTCTGGGGGGCCTTCACCGACGTGACCGACGTGTCTTCGTTCTGTGACTTCTCGCCTTCAGGCCCAAGCGCGGGTGCTGTCTCGGCCTTCGCCAGGAGGGTGTACATCACCGCGGGCGCAGTCGTGACTTCCCACATGGTGACTGCCCTGCCGATGACGGTCGGGTTGGTGACCGCAACGTCGGTGACGGCCGCGTTGGTGACGGTCGCGTTGGTGACGGCAAGGCCGGTGACTGCCGCTGTCATGGCCGCTGGTTGAGCTTCAGGGGCGGGGCTCTCGCGAACGCTCGTTGGCGGGTTGGTGTGCGTCACCGGACGAGCAAGGATCAGCGTTGTCGGACCGGTCGGACCGGTTGGAGCCAATGCGGTGGTGGTCTCGCGACCGCGCGTTGGGGGGATGGTGAGGGTCACCGGACCAGCGATGTCCAGCGTTGTCGGGGCATCGGCGGTGGTGGTCTCGCGATCGCGCGCTGGCGCGGAATGCTGCAACCGTTGTGGGCCGATGCTGATCGACATCCGTGGCATCGTCACGCCCTGTCCGCCATCACGTGCTGATGGACCGCCGACGGCACCCAACGGGGAGATGCCCATCTGGACCACCAAGAGGACGGTCACGGCGCCCAGCGCGGCGAAGGCCACGGTGGGAAGGAGGGTTGAGGCGGACAGCGCACGTTCGACGCTGCGCACGCGTCGACCCGATGGGCCCCCGAACCCACCGATTGGCATGGGGTGATCCTAGCCAGCGGTTCGACGCGTCGTCCTTCGTTCTGCTGAACCTGACTCGTTGTGACTAGTTGCCGGACCGTCAGAACGTACGCGCAACCACGAAGTTGCCGGCGACGTGGATCAACCGGTCATTGGCCTCGGTCTCCGCGATGGTGCAACGCACACCTTCGCCGGTGAAAGGCCGTACCACCAGGCCGACCTTGTCGGCCGCCGCAGCAAACGCCATGGTGTCGGCACCCANGGGCAGCCAGACGAAATTGGCCTGGGTATCGGGCAGATGCCACCCCTGGTGACGCAGTCCGGCCACCACCCTCACGCGTTCGGCGACGAGGGCGTCAACCCGCTGCTGGAGCTCGTCGAACGCGTCCAGGCTGGCGATCGCCGCCTGCTGCGCGATGGTGCTGACACCGAAGGGCACCGCAGTCTTGCGAAGTGCCTCAGCCACCGGTTCGTGCGCCACGGCATAGCCCACCCGGAGTCCGGCGAGGCCGTAGGCCTTGCTGAAGGTGCGCAGGAGCGCGACGTTCGGCCGCGCGGCATACGTGATGAGTCCGTTGGGGGCTTTGGCGTCGGTGACGAACTCGACGTAGGCCTCGTCGATGACCACCAGGACGTCCTCGGGGACTGCGTCCAGGAACGCCTCGAGCTCGTCATGGTGCACGACCGGGCCGGTGGGGTTGTTCGGCGTGCAGACCAGGATCAGCCGGGTGCGGGGGGTGATTGCGGCGGCCATCGCACGGAGGTCGTGTCGAGAGTTCGGGTCGAGCGGAACCTGCACAGAGACAGCGCCCGCGATCGCCACGACGATGGGGTAGGCCTCGAACGAGCGCCAGGCGTAGATGACCTCGTCACCCGGGTCGCACGTGGCGGCGATGATCTGGCCCAGGACGCCCACGCTGCCGGTGCCGGTCGAGATGTGCTCGGCTGGCACACCAAGTCGCTGCGCGATCTTCTGGGTCAGCTCAGTGACGGCCATGTCGGGGTAGCGGTTCATCTGGAGCGCGGCGTCATGAACCACTGTGAGAACGCTGGGCAGTGGCGGGTATGGGTTCTCGTTGCTGCTGATCTTGTATGCCGTCACCCCCTCACGCGGGACCGTCGGCGCGCCGGGCTTGTACGCCGGGACGGCAGCCAGTGTTTCTCGGAGACGGACCGTGTGGCTCATGTCAGCACTGTATTGCCAGTCGCGCGATTGCCAGTCGCGCGCTGACAGAATCGGGTGCGCGCCTGCCACGATGGACCCATGAAATCGATCGCCATCAAGATCCTTGTCAACGCTGTCGCCATATCGGTGGCCGCCTTCCTGCTCAAAGGCATCAGCCTCGGCGCGGGTCACGGCATCACGAGTGGACGGCTCGTGACGGTCTTGTGGGTGGCCGTGATCTTCGGCCTGGTCAACGTGGTGATCAAGCCGGTGCTGAAGTTCTTCTCGTTGCCGTTCATCATCCTGACGCTGGGGCTGTTCTCCCTGATCGTCAATGCGGCCATGCTCGAGCTGACATCGTGGTTCGCCGTCCAGGTCGGCCTCGATTTCCGCGTCGACCAGTTCTTCTGGGACGCCGTCCTCGGCTCGATCATCATCACGCTCGTGTCGATGATCTTGAGCCGGATCCTGCCTGACGCCAGGAACTGACCGCCCGCCCCCACATCCTCGACCGAACACCGCCTATCGCGCGAAATCGACCCTCAGATGACCGAATTCGCGCGATCCGCGGTGTCTGGATGGGAATGCGCGGCGGTGTCCACATGGGTCATACGCGCCGTCACGCCATCCACCGGGCTGATGGCACCTCTGGTCGGTGAGCAGTCCGGAGCGCAAGCGTGCACACCGTGTACGACGTCACCGCCGCCCTGCGGGCACTTCCGGATGTTTTCACCGCTCAGACGGCGATGGCTGCCGGCATCAGCCATCACGTCTTGCGGCGCAAAGAGAGCCTTTCGGGGGCCCGAAACGCGCGATCAGCGGTGTTCGGTGAGGGAACTCGGGCTCAGCTCCAGAGCCGACGGTCCCACCGCTGCGTGCCGATACGAGTGTCCGGGCCGTGCCCAGGATGCACCACCGTCTCCGAAGACAGCGTGAAAAGCCCAGCCCGGATCGAGGCCAGCATCGAGTAGCGATCTGGTGCCGAAACGTCTGAGACGTCGACCCCGTCCGGGCCGTACAGGCCGAGGGTCTCGCCGGTGAACACTGCAGACAGGGCAGGTGCATGCCAGCACAGCGCACCCGGTGTGACGCCGGGCGTGTGGATCGGCTCCAGCTTGATGGTGCCGATATCGAGCACCAGGCCCTGCGGGACGGAGTGCTGGGGAAGACGTTCGGGCTCAGCCTGTACCCAGATGACGAGGTCGTCCGTGTGGAGATATGTCTCAGCACCTGTGTGGTTCGCCAACGAGATTGCGACTGCTACGGATTCGGGCCAGATGTTGGTCCAGAGGATCGCCCNGAGCCGTCGCCCGTCACAGTGACCAAGGAGCTTGCCGACGTCGCCGGCGGGATCGATGACCGCACAATCTGTGTCGTCACCGACGAACCACACGTTGCGCAGACCATCAGGGGTCACGACCCGTCCTAAGCCCGCTCGCAGCGGCTGCGCAATGCTCACAATCCATGGGACCACGCGATCGGGTCGCGCACAACGGGCGGCATGCTTCGGCATACGGTGAGGGAATGCGAGTTCTCGTCACCGGTGGGGCCGGATACATCGGCTCGCACACCGTCATCCAGCTCATTGGCGCGGGTCACGACGTTCAGATCGTCGACAGCTTCNCCAACTCCAAGCCGACGGTGATCAGCCGGNTCGAGTCGATCACCGGCAAGCATCTGCAGGTCCACGCGTTCGACCTTCGTGACGCGGNCCAGACCGAGGATCTCTTCGCTCGCGAGCAGATCGACGCGGTCATCCACTTTGCCGGGCACAAAGCGGTGGGCGAGAGCGTCGAGAAGCCACTTGAGTACTACGAGAACAACCTTGACTCGACGCTCGTCCTGGCCGACGCGATGGTGCGTCACGCCGTCACCAAGCTCGTGTTCTCTTCATCCGCAACGGTTTACGGGGCGAGCGCCCCCGTCCCGATGACGGAAGATCTTCCCACCTCGGCGACCAATCCCTACGGTTGGACCAAGGTGATGATCGAGCAGATTCTGCGCGACGTTGCTGTGGCCCAGCCCGAATGGCGGATCGCTCTCTTGCGCTACTTCAACCCCGTCGGCGCCCACGCATCCGGCACCATCGGCGAAGACCCGTCGGACATCCCGAACAACTTGGTTCCGTATATCTCGCAGGTCGCTGTGGGGCGCCGCGAAAAGCTGCAGATCTTTGGTGACGACTACGACACCCGCGATGGCACCGCCCTGCGCGACTACATCCACGTCGAGGATCTCGCTGCCGGGCACATTGCCGCACTGTCCAAGCTCGCAACGACGGACTCGCCCGTGAGCACATGGAACCTCGGCACCGGCGTGGGTACAAGCGTGTTGGACGTGCTGCATGCGTTCGAGCGGGCAGTGGGTCGCACGCTGCCGTACGAGATCGTTGGGCGTCGGGCAGGGGACATCGCGGCCTCGTATGCCGACCCCCACCGTGCCAATGCCGAGCTCGGCTGGACGGCCACCCGCACGATCGACGACATGTGCGCAGACTCCTGGCACTGGCAGTCGCAGAACCCGAACGGCTATCCGGACGCCTGAACCGTCGCGGTCGAGGAGTCAGGTGCGCTGACCGCGGTGTCACGCCCGAGCACGATCTCGACGATGTTGGCCAGTGACTGCGTGCCCGCGCTCAGGTAATGGTCGTGGTCGGTGACGCCACCGGTGCCGAAGACCCGGTCGCCGAACCCCTGGGTCGTGGGTGTCGTGCCGTGTCCGGCGCCCCACACCTGGAACGCCGGGATCCAGTAGATCCAGTCCTGCGCCGACTGGCCCGCCCAGATGTTCGCCGACGTGTGCAGGTCTGCCGCACGCGTGACGCCCATGCCCGGGCTGCCAATGACGACAAGGTCCTTGACCTGCGGCGGCAGATCGGCGGCNGCCAGACCCGCGACCACTGATCCGTAACTGTGGCCGATCACCGTGACATGTGCGTGCGGGCGCAGGATCGCCAGATCCTTGGTGAATCCGTCCAGCAACGTGGCGCCGGCTCGTGCCAGCTCCTCGCGGGCCGCATCACGACCAACNCCTTGGGGTGCTTCATAGCCCAGCCAGGCGATGACNGCGACGTGCTGACCCGGCGCCGCCGCGCGAGTGGCGTCATACAGGGCCTGCGCCTGAACCGCGGGAGCCCGGTCGCGAACGTCACCGAGGCCGGTCCTGAAGTTGTCCGCGCGGTTGGCCACTCCCGGCACGAGCACGGCAATTCGGTCCGCCGCCCCCAGATCGCCGAACACCTCAACGATCCGGCCGTTGCCCCGTGGGTCGAAGGCCAGGAACTGACGNCCCTGCCCGGTCCACNGNGCGTAGGGCGCCCCGGCGACCTGCATGGCGTGCTGAGTGTCGTCATACGTTCTGCTCAGAGCGGCCGGGTCGTTCGGCTGCGGACGCCAGGTCGAATCGGACGGGCCGGCGATCGCTGCGGCAGGCGTAAACAGCAGCATGGCGATCGCTACCAGGAGGACGCCGGTGACTGAGGCGGCACTAAGCGCCGTCTTGAACCACCGCATGTAATCCCTCCGCCAGGCCTGTTTCGCCCGGTCGGGCAAGCACTTCATGATACCCGGCCTTGACGATCATGATTTCCGGTAGCGAGCCGCGAGGGTGCAACCGGTGCTCCGAGGCGTCTGAGCGAGTGANCNGCAGGTAGGGGCCCACGGCGTGCGCAATGTCACGTTCGGCCAATCTGGAAGGCATCAACGCGGCCTTCCACAGGTCCGTAGTATCGGGTGCGACCCGCCGTAGCCAGTGCACCGAAGGAGCCCCATGGACGCCGTGGACATCGCGAGGTGGCAGTTCGCCATCGTGACCGTGTACCACTTCTTCTTCGTCCCGGTCACGATCGGGCTCTCGGTGATCGTCGCCGGTTTTGAGACGGCCTGGCTGCGCAATCGCAACCCCGAGATGCTCCGGCTCACCAAGTTCTTCGGCAAGCTGTTCACGATCAACTTCGCCCTTGGTCTGGTCACCGGGATCGTCCAGGAGTTCCAGTTCGGGATGAACTGGAGCGACTACTCGCGATTCGTCGGCGACATCTTCGGTGCACCGCTGGCCATCGAGGCGCTGCTCGCGTTCTTCCTCGAGTCAACCTTCCTCGGCCTGTGGATCTTCGGGTGGGACAGGCTCCCGGCCAAGCTGCACGCAGCCTGCATGTGGCTCGTCGCTGTCGGCACCTTGTTGTCGGCCTACTTCATCCTCGCGGCCAACTCCTGGATGCAGCACCCCGTCGGCTATCGCTTCAACCCTGCGACCGGTCGCGCCGAGCTCAATGACTTCGTGGCCGTGTTGACCAACAAGGTTCAACTGGTCACGTTCCCGCACACCATCACGAGCGCCTACATGGTCGGTGGCGCGTTCGTCATGGCCGTGGGCCTGTGGCACCTGCGCAAGCCAGACGTCGGGACCAATGCCGGCATGTACCGAAAGGCCACCCGGATCGGCGCGTGGTTCACCCTCGTCGCTGCTCTCGGCGTCGTCGTCTCCGGCGACCTCCAGGGCAAGGTCATGACCGAGGTGCAGCCGATGAAGATGGCCGCCGCCGAGGCGCTCTACAACTCCGAGGCCAGCCATGCNCCCTTCTCGTTGTTGACGATCGGGTCGCTGGATGGCAGTNAGGAGAAGTTCGCCGTCAAGGTGCCGAGCCTGCTCAGCTTCCTCGCCACNGGACGTCTTGACGGTCCCGTCGAGGGCATCAACGAGATCAAGGCGACGTACGAGAAGCAGTACGGCGCGGATCCGGCCTCGCGCGTGTTCAGCAAGAGCTACACCCCGACCATCCCGCTGACCTACTGGACGTTCCGGATCATGATCGGACTCGGGATGGTGGGCGCCTTGATCGCCATCGCCGTCCTGTGGTCAACCCGAGGCGTCCGGATCCCCCGTCATCGCCTGTGGTTCTGGGCTGTCCTGGNCACGCCGTTGCTTCCCTTGTTCGCCAACAGCTTTGGCTGGATCTTCACCGAAGCCGGCCGCCAGCCGTGGATCGTCTTCGGCGTCATGTCAACCACGAGTGGNGTCTCCCCGAACGTGTCCGCCGGCGAGGTCTGGACGTCNCTGATCACCCTCACCCTGCTGTATGCCGTCCTGGCAGTCATCGAGACGAAGCTGCTGTTGCGGTTCATCGCAGCCGGCGCCCCGGAGTTCGAAGAGCCCGTCGACCCCGCCGATCGGGACGACAACGCCCCCCTCGTCTTCGCCTACTGACACGCGCCGACCGAACCAAAGAGAACACTGAGGGACATCATGGAGCTCACCACCGTCTGGTTCATACTGATCGCCGTCCTGTGGACCGGCTACTTCGTCCTCGAGGGCTTTGACTTTGGCGTTGGCATGCTGATGCC
>JGI24130J36418_10000868_pt1 | contig 10175 bp, 13 predicted proteins | sample BarGraNGADG00212_FD_36418 | JGI IMG/M metagenome (IMG submission 36418)
ATGCCGCCACCGCTGACTGGGCGCGCAAGGTCAGAGCCAGCCCGACATCGCCTCGGTTGGGCGTTCCGCCACCAGCGAGATCGGTCACGGTCCATGCGATCTTGAGGACCCGGTCATAGCCACGAAGGGTCAGGATCCCCCGTTCCAGCGCGCGCTCAAGATCCACGGTGGCAGCCGTCGGCAGCTTCAGGAATCCCTCCCGCATCATCGGGCCCGGAACCTCGCCGTTGAGCCGCCACGGTGTGTTGGCGAGGCGCTCCGCCTGCAGGCTTCTTGCGCTGGCCACACGGGCTGCCACCTCGGCGCTGGGCTCTCCCTTGGGCGCGAACAGGCCCACGCGGGATACAGCAGACATCTGCAGCTGGAGGTCGACGCGATCAAGGAGAGGACCCGCCAGTTTTCCCATGTAGTCGCGGCGCGCCCGTGGCGAACAGGAACAGTCGATGCCCTTGCCGACACCCCGACCACATGGGCAGGGGTTGGCCGCAAGGACAAGCTGAAAGCGCGCCGGGTACCTCACCACCCCCGACGCGCGCGCCACGACGACCTCACCGGACTCCACCGGCTGGCGCAGGGCCTGCAGGACGCCAGGCTTGAACTCGGGAGCCTCGTCCAAGAACAACACCCCATGATGGGCTTTCGAGATGGCACCCGGTCGGATGAAGCCGCTCCCACCCCCGACGATCGCGGGCATCGACGCCCCGTGGTGAGGTGCCACGAAGGGCGGTCGCACGATCAGTGCACCGGACTTGGGCAACGCGCCCAGCACCGAGTGGATGGCCGTGACCTCCAACGCCTGCGCCGGCTCAAGATCGGGCAACAGGGAAGGCAGTCTCTCGGCCAGCATGGTCTTGCCGGCCCCGGGCGGTCCGGACAGGAACAGGTGATGTCGGCCCGCGGCCGCAATCTCAAGCGCCAGCCGCGCCTCGTCCTGTCCGACAACGTCACGCAGGTCGGGCACGACGACGTCATCGGGCACGGGTGCGGGGTCGACAAGGACATCTTCTGGNGGCTCGCCACGCGCAATGGCCTGGTAGCGCGCAACCAGGTCACGAAGGTGACGTGCCGGCACCACCACGATGCCGGGGACAAGTGCGGCCTCAGCAGCGTTCGCCGCCGGAACGACGATCTGGGCCATGCCCAGACGCGCAGCGGTCAGCACCACGGGCAGGACGCCGCGCACCGGGCGAATCGATCCATCCAGACCCAGCTCGCCGATGTGCACGATCCCGTCCACGACGCGCGCCTCGATGAGCTCCGCCGCTGCGAGAGCGGCGATCGCGATGGGGAGGTCCCATCCGCTGCCGACCTTGGGTATGGAGGCCGGAGACAGGTTGACCGTCAGACGCCGATTCGGAATCGGGACGCCGGAGTTCGTCGCGGCGGCCTTGATCCGGTCCGGCGCCTGCCGGCACGCCGCATCGGGCAGACCGCTGAACATGGTCTTGGGCAGTCCTTGTTCGAGACCTGCCTCGACGTCGACCAGCACCCCCTCGATCCCCTGCAGNGCAACCCCTTGCGTGCGACCCAGACTCATGCCGCCACCGCAACCAGATGCTCGATCTGTGCGGGTCCCCGCGGGGGTCGCAATATGCCGATCACGTCGATACGGACATCAGCCACGGAGGCAACAAGAGATCGGTGATCAGTCATCCAGCAGCCGGCCAGCCGGCGTAGACGAGCGGCCTTGACCGCCGTCACCGCCTCGACCGGCGAGCCGAACATCAGGCTTCGGCGGGTCTTGACCTCGACGATCACCAAACAGGTGTCGTCCATCGCCACGATGTCGATCTCGCCCTNGTCGCAGCGCCAGTTGCGGTCCAGGATCGCCATGCCAGCCTCGGTCAGATATCGCGCAGCGAGCCGCTCACCATAAGCGCCAACCGCATTGGCCACTCCGGCCTTGGCCACCACCCCGGACGCCACACCCGATCTGCTCCGATCGGGGACTGAATTGGTCACCTTGACCACCTCCTCGGTCGACCTTGGCAACGACACGGCCGGCTGAACAGGCGACCGAGCGAGCCTGTGGACGACGGGGCCAACGCCGGACCCCTTGTGGACGATCGCTTAACCGGCCCCCACCGGCTGACGGCAGCGCTTCATTCTCGAGACAGCTGCGCGCCTGACGAGAGTGAAGAGTGGGACGACGGAGCCGCCCTCACGTCTCGCGGCGACCTTGGTCAGACGCGCTGGGCCATGAGCACGGCGTCATGGATGGTGACCGCACGGCCCTCCGGGTCGAGAGTCTGGCGCGCCCGGGCTTCATCAACGCGCGTCACCCACTGCTCAGCGTCGAGCGCGGCCGCCACGTCGGAGGCCGTGAAGAACAGCTCTGGTGCGTCTGGCCTCGGGACGGTTGTCTGGAGGTCCGTGGGGTGATGGCCGACGATGAGCAGGATGCCACCTGGTGCCACCGACTCCGCCAGCCGGCTGTGGAGCACCTCACGCTGGTCCTTCGGCAGGTGCAGAAACTGCGCCGACACAAGGTCGTAGGAGCCCGTGGCCGGGACCCATTCGTTGAGGTCGGCGTGCAGCCAGGTGATGCGTTTCGCGACGTCGGCGCCGACCTCGAGAGCGTGGACCGCGCCGCGTTCCAGGGCGACGCTGGAGACGTCGACTGCGGTGACCTGCCAGCCGTGCTCGGCCAGCCAGATGGCGTCCGCACCTTCCCCGCAACCGACATCCAGGGCTACCCCGGGAGAGAGGTCAGATACCTCGGTGACGAGGTGGGGGTTGGCGTTTCCGCTCCACACGTTGCTGCTGGACTGGTATCGCTGGTCCCAAAAGGCTTCGCTCGTAACGACATGATCTGGACCGTCCCCATGGTGGTCGTGGCCGCGATGGGTGTGTCCTTGCGGGGGTCCAGACACCTTAGAAGCCGCCCTCCTTGGGCGGCTCGAGCTCGGTCTTGGCCAGCTCTTCGACGTTGACATCCTTGAAGGTCACGACCCGGACGTTCTTGACGAAGCGTGCCGGCCGGTAGACATCCCAGACCCACGCGTCGGCCATGGTCACGTCGAAGTACACATCTCCGCCTTCGCCGCAGACCTTNACNTCCACGGAGTTGGCCAGGTAGAAGCGACGCTCGGTCTCAACGACATGGGAGAACAGTCCGACGACGTCGCGGTACTCGCGATAGAGCTGCAGCTCCATCTCGGTCTCGTACTTCTCAAGGTCCTCAGAGCTCATCGCACGCCTCCGCTCTCGATCCGAACCGAACCGAACCAACATCATCATCCATCACAGGTCCCACCTCGGCAGCCACTCCGGGCAACCTCCACGACCGGCGGTGATGCGCGCTCGGACCACGGCATCTCAGCGCCGCGAAATGCTCGGGCGCCGAGTAACCCTTGTTCAGCTCCCAGGCATAGCCCGGCACCTCGGCCGCGAGCGCGACCATCATCGCGTCCCGCTCGACCTTGGCCAGGACGCTCGCGGCGGCAACCGACGAGCAGAACAGGTCGGCCTTGACCATCGTCCTGACCGGGACAGAGGGGGCGAGGGCGCCACCTGACTCGAGAAGACCCAACAGCCCGACCCGCTCGGGGTCGGTGAGCCAGTCATAGTTGCCGTCGAGGATGACCAGATCAGGTATGACGGGCAGCGCGGCAAGCGCCCGGGTGCCGGCAAGGCGCAGGGCCACCATGATTCCGAACTGGTCGATCTCACCGGGCGAGGAGTGCCCCACGGAATACGCGCTCGCCCACCTCTGGATCTTGGGCACCATACGCTCGCGCATCTGGTGCGAGAGCAGCTTGGAGTCCTTCACGCCAACCGGCGCCGAACGGCATGCCTCATCGATCACCACGACGCCGACCGACACAGGCCCAGCGAGCGCCCCACGACCGACCTCGTCCATCCCTGCGAGCAGCCGATGCCCCTCGCGCTGGAGCGCCCGCTCTACCCTCAGCGTGGGCCTGCGCGACGTGGTGCCTGCGGTCATTTCGCCGGTGCCGCCGGGACAAAGTCGAACGTGTCAGCATGATTGTCCAGCCAAGACCAGTGCTGGAGCGGCCAGACAACAGTGATGGCGCGACCTACGATCAGGCTCTCGGGGACCGAACCCTTGACGCCGCCCGAGCCCTGATCGTGCGGACGCGAGTCCGCGGACTCCGATCGGTGGTCGCCCATCACCCAAACCTTCCCTGCAGGGACGGTGATGTCGAAGGCCTGTTGACTTGGCGAGTCGCCGGGGAAGATGTACGGCTCGATCAGGCGCAGACCGTTGACCGTGATCTTGTCGTTGCTGTCGCAGCAGACGACGTGGTCGCCCGGCAGCCCGATGACCCGCTTGATCAGATGGTTGCCCTCGTCGGTGGGCAGCAGCCCGACGAAGGTCAACGTGCTGCGGACGGCGGTGGCAAAGGGGGTGCGCTGCACGGGGACCTGAGCCGGCAACCAGTGGTCAGGGTCCACGAACACGATGACGTCACCGCGCTTGAGGTCGAAATGCGCAGGGACCAGCTTGTTGACAATAACGCGATCACCCTTGAGCAGGGTGTTCTCCATCGACTCCGAGGGTATGTAGAACGCCTGCATCAGCCAGGTCTTGACGACCAGAGACAGGAGCAATGCGAGGGCTATGACGATCGTCGACTCGCGAAGCAAGGTCATCAAGGTGCCTCGCGGCGGTTCGCCCGCGGCGGTTTCGGACCCATCGACGGCAGGCTCGGCACCATGGGGCAGGCCCTGCTCCGGCTCGGTCACGCTCACTTGTGCCTCTCCCCGGCCATGCCGGCAGCTACGTTCTCCAGCGACTCAGCCGTGCCCAGGACTCCGGCTCGGCTCGGTGGCCAGTAGACCATCGCTGCCCTGCCGACCACGTCGTCCAGCCGCACCATTCCTCCTCCAGGATCGCCCAGATGGGCGCGTGAGTCTGCCGAGACGCTGCGGTGGTCGCCCATCACCCAAACTCGTTCGGCCGGGACCGTGACATCGAAAGTCAGGTCGCTGGGCTGGTCACCAGGGTAGAGATAGGGCTCCTTGACCGAGGTGCCGTTGACGCTCAGGTGACCGGCAGCATCACAGCACAGCACGTGATCTCCCGGCAGTCCGATGACACGCTTGACGTAGTCGCTCTCGTTGCCGAACGCTCTCGCGCCGTCGAAGACGACCAGGTCTCCTCGTTGCAGCGACGAAGAGACGTCGACCTTGTTGACCAGAAGGCGGTCGTTGGGCTCCAACGTGGGCTCCATCGACTGCGAGGGAATGAAGTAGGACTGCACGAGAAACCCCCGGACCATGAGCATCAGAACGAACCCGGCACCCACCACGATCAGCCAGTGATGGTGTGAGCGTTGCGCGACGACCCCCGGGGCCGGCCGCACGTGAATGGCGTGACGGTCGGGCGCTGCCGTCTGGTGTCCGGGGCTCATCGCCGCCGAGCCTAGTGCGGGCGCCTGTGAAAGTGCTGTCGCCTCAGCGGGTGCGCGTCACGTCGCGCTTCTCCTTGATCTTGGCAGCCTTGCCGCGCAGGTCGCGCAGGTAGTACAGCTTGGCGCGCCGGACGTCACCGCGGGTCACAACCTCGATCTTCTCGATGACCGGGCTGTGCAGCGGGAAGGTGCGCTCGACGCCGACGCCGAAGCTCACCTTGCGAACCGTGTACGTCTCGCCGACACCGCCGCCGTGGCGACGGATGACAACACCCTGGAACACCTGGACGCGGGCACGCGTGCCTTCAATGACCTTGACGTGGACCTTGACGTTGTCACCGGCGCGGAACGCCGGGATGTCGTCGCGCAGGCTTGCCGCATCGACGTCGTCGAGCTTGTGCATGTTCGCATCGCTTTCTCGTGCGCGCCACAGGTCGCTCACGGTTCTGGTGCTCGCCACGGCGCCGTGCCGAACGAGCATTTCGTATGGGGTGCTCCTGCGAACCGTCACTCGTTGCTCTCCCCCTGTGGCAGGGGCACGAAATCGGTGCAGGACGCGAGGAGTCAGTCTGCCACAGCAGGGGCGGCAGGCTGAAATTGGGCGAGAACCTCGCGGTCCCGGGCGTCCAGGGCAGCCGGGTCCAGCCGGGCGATCATGTCCGGCCTGAGCTGGGCAGTGCGCCGCAGCCGCTCGTCCCTCCTCCACCGAGCGATCTGTCCGTGGTGCCCTGACAGAAGGACCTCGGGTATGCCGCGCCCGCGCCACTGAGGGGGCTTGGTGAAAACTGGGTACTCCAGCAGGCCATCCTCGTGGGACTCCTCGACGAGGGACTCGGCGTTGCCGACAACGCCCGGTACCAGTCGCACGATGGCCTCAACCATGACGAGCACCGCGACCTCGCCGCCGCCCAGGACGTAGTCACCCAGCGAGACCACGGTCACGGGCTGGTGCTCACGAGCCTCGTCAAGAACACGTTCGTCGATGCCCTCGTAGCGACCGCAGGCGAAGGCCAGCCAGGGCTCGGCCGCCAGCTCGTGAGCCATGGCCTGCGAGAACGGAACACCGCCAGGACCGGGAACCAGGAGATGAGGAACCACCCCTTGCTCCCCGGTCGCCATGATGTGCTCGAGGGCCTCTCCCCAGGGCTCGGGGCGCATCACCATGCCGGCGCCACCGCCATACGGAGTGTCATCGACAGTGCGATGCCGGTCGTGCGTGAAGTCGCGCAGGTCGTGGATCCGCAGGTCGATCAGGCCCTGGTTGCGCGCCTTGCCGATCAGCGAGAGATCCAANGGCGAGAGGTACTCCGGGAAGATGGTGACGACGTCAAGCCTCATGACCGGACCTTCANGACTCGTCCAGGTTCAGCAGGCCCGCAGGAGGGTCGAGCACGACACGGCCCCCCTCGAGGTCGACCTCAGGCACGATGGCCGTGACGAACGGAACCAGCGCCTCCCGACCGTCGGCCAGCCGAACCACCAACAGGTCCTGGGTCGGCCGGGACTGCAGGGCGGTCACCTCGCCGAGCTCGTCACCCCCGACGGTCACGGCCTTGAGACCGACGAGATCCCTTTCGTACCAGCTCTCCTCGTCATCNTCGTCCTCGAGGACATCGCCCAGCAGCTTGATGCCACGCAGCGCCTCAGCCCCGCTGCGGTCGTCGGTGCGCTCGAAGCCGAGCAGGAGGAATGCCGTTGTGGTCGCGGGCGCTGCGCAGCACCAGGGGACCGGCGCTCGACGGTTCGGTGACGAAGGTCGCACCCGGCACGAAGCGCTCNCCAGGGGAAGCAGTCAGAACNTGCACGGTNACTTCGCCGCGCAGTCCGTGGGCCTTCCCGATACGAGCGACGACAACCTGCATGAGTCAGTCCCTCGGGCTATCGCTGCCGATCCGTGTCNACNATGTCGACCCGCACCGGTTGGCCACCCGCAAGGGCGACCATCACGGTGCGAAGAGCGCTGGCCGTGCGTCCGGAGCGACCGATAACGCGACCGAGGTCATCAGGATGGACCCGGACCTCGAGAATCTCGCCGTGCCGCAGCTCCTTGCGCCGCACCGCAACATCCTCGTCGTGGTCGACAATCCCCTTGACCAGGTGCTCCAGCGCCTCTTCGAGCACGATCAGGCCTGCGCCTTGACGTCGTCNGGTGCCTNGGCAGTCNTGGGCTCAGCCTTGTCAGTCTTCTCGGCCTTCGGCTCAGACTTCTCAGCCTTCGGCTCAGCCTTGTCAGCCTTCTCAGCCTTCGGCTCAGCCTTGTCAGCCTTCTCGGCCTTCTCGGCCTTCGGCTCAGCCTTGTCAGCCTTCTCGGCCTTCGGCTCGGCCGAGTCCGCCTTCGGCTCAGCCTTCTTCCGCCTCGCGGTCGTAGCGCCATCCTTGGACTCGGCCAGCGCGGAGGTGGCGGCCGTCTCATACAGGGCGAGCTTGTTGGCCTTCGGCGCAGCCACGCGCAACGTGCCCTCGGTGCCCGGAAGCCCCTTGAACTTCTGCCAGTCACCGGTGATCTTCAGCAGCGCCGCAACCTGCTCGGTCGGCTGCGCCCCGACTCCGAGCCAGTACTGAACGCGCTCTGAGTTGATCTCGATGATCGAGGGGTCCTCGGTCGGGTGGTACTTGCCGATCTCCTCGATCGCCCGCCCATCGCGCTTGGTGCGGGAGTTCATGATGACGACGCGGTAGAACGGTGCGTGGATCTTGCCTATGCGCTTCAAACGAATCTTGACGGCCACGTTTGTGGTGACTCCTGTTTCTTGTCTGGGGTGAGTCGTCANGGCATCCGCGTGGGGACACGGCTCGTGAGACTCGAAGGACACGCCCGAAGCGGAGAGAGGGNCCACAGACAGGCGNGTACGCCCGTCATTGTGTCAGATGCGCCGCAGTCTNTCGAACCACGCCCGGACCAGGGCCGCTCGCTCCCCGGATCGGCCNGGCATGGGCGCTGCGTCCAAGCCGGTAAACTCTGCAACGCTGGCTGTTGCGGNCCGGACCGGAACTCGAGACCACTGGGGGCTCATGCTCTACCTGCTGACCAGGACCCTTGTGGCTCCGGTCGCCCGGCTGATCTATCGCCCCGTCATCGAAGGCCGGGAGAACATCCCCCGCTCCGGGCCGCTCTTGCTCGCCAGCAATCATCTCTCGTTCATCGACAGCTTCGTCATCCCCTTGGTCACCCCGCGCAGGGTCGTGTTCCTCGCCAAGTCGGAGTACTTCACCGGCACCGGCATACGCGGTGTGTGGATGCGGTGGCTGTTCACGGCGATGGGCGCCGTTCCGGTCCAGCGCGGGTCCCTCGTCGCAGCCCAGGATGAGCTGGACTCGGCCCTGGCGGTCCTCAAGAAGGGGCTCGCGTTCGGCATCTACCCCGAGGGGACCCGCTCGCGTGATGGTCGCCTGTACCGCGGCCGCACCGGCGTGGCCTGGTTGGCGCTGACCGCCGACTGCCCCGTCGTGCCTGTGGCGCTCACGGGCACCCAGGACATCCAGCCGGTGGGCTCACGGGTCCTGCGGATCCGGAGGATTGCGGTCCGGTTCGGTGAACCGCTGGACTTCAGTCATCTTCGCGGAGCCAAACCTGGCCCGGCCCGCCGCGAGGCCACCGACGCCATCATGGAGGCCATCAGGGAGCTGTCGGGCCAGGAGTTCGTCCCGCGCTACAACAAGACACACTCAGGCTGAGCCGCGGGAAGGTCGAGGCGCTGGCCCCGACGATCACCTGACGCGTCACGGTCGGTCCCATCGNTTGGCGCCCCCGCGCTGCCCGCGCGGTTGCTCATTGACCGGGATCGGCGGGAGGCTGGTACCTGCGTCAACCGGAAGTGAGGTCCCGATGAGCGAGCCAGCAATCATCGTCGTCCCCATCACCATGCCCGAGGGCGTCAACGTCATTTTCGGCCAGGCACACTTCATCAAGACCGTTGAGGACCTGTATGAGGCCCTGGTGGGTTCATCGCCGTACCTGCGTTTCGGACTGGCTTTCTGCGAGGCGTCCGGGCCACGCCTGGTACGACGGGCGGGCAACGACCCGGACCTCGTCACACTGGCGGCCGGCTATGCCCTGGCCATCGGGGCGGGGCACTCGTTCGTCGTGTTCCTGCGTGAGGGGTTCCCGGTGAACGTCCTCAACCAGGTCAAGGCCGTCCCTGAGGTTTGCCAGATCTACTGCGCGACGGCGAACCCGCTGCAGGTCCTGCTTGCCGAGACCGATCAGGGGCGCGCAGTCCTGGGCGTCGTCGACGGCGGGGCGCCGCTGGGCGTTGAGAACGACGACGACGAGCGGGACCGCAGAAAGCTGCTGCGCGACATCGGCTACAAGCTCTGACCCGCCGGGACGCTGGAACAGCAGCGCGCCTTCAGGGCAGCTGGTTGGTCGTCGTCATCCTGGATGTCCGTCCGACGCAATGGATGGTCCGTAAAGACCTGGTCCGGCAATCTCCAGGCTCGCCAGGAACGGTCTCGCCGCTTCGTATCCGCCCTCGATCAGCATGGCCGTGTGGCCGAACTCCAACGGTGAGAGGCGGTGGATGGCAGGGCCCGGGAGATAGACCACAGGAANCCGGGACGCAGCCAAAGGGGCCTCCAGTGCCGACTGTGTGCGCATCGTGACCATTGCTGTGAACAGCAGCGCCTCAGCGAGGGTCGCAGGTGGCCATGGGAGCTGGCCAGGGAAGACGGCATCGAGGACGACCAGCGACTGCGCCCCCATGGCCAGGGCCTGGGTGACGGGGACATTGGCCACCACCCCCCCGTCGTAGAGCTGCCTGCCCTCGACGGTCACCGAGGGGAAGATCCCGGGAATCG
>JGI24130J36418_10000871_pt1 | contig 10168 bp, 13 predicted proteins | sample BarGraNGADG00212_FD_36418 | JGI IMG/M metagenome (IMG submission 36418)
GGTCGTGCGGCTGGAGAGCGGGCTGGAGATGCCACCTTGACCGGCAGCCGAAGACCCGCCGAGGCCGTCCCATCGTCCCTTCAGCCGGTGGCAGGACTGCCAAGGCAATGTGATCGTGCGGGCTTGACGGTGACCTCCACGGTGACCTCCACGGTTCGACATGCTTTCCTCCCTCAGTGACATCACGTTTCGACGGTGCTCTTGGTAGGGAAACGACGAAGAGCCACAAAGGTCACGAAATCCGGACGGTCGCAGTGTCCCATCGGTGCCGCCGGTGACTGGGCCGCCTCGGTAGGCGAGCGAGGCTGGATAGAACGCGAGTCTGCATAGGACGCGAGGCCAGTTTGTCGCTCTGGCGTAGTGCGCTTCAATGCGCAGACCGATCGCATCTACCTCGGCGGGGCGACAACGAGAGTCCGTGACACCGCGGCCGGCCGCTCGGTCCCGATCGCGAAGAACGGCTCAGAGACGACCGTGGTCGGGAACCGCTGGATCGACAAGGCCGCAAACTTGCCCGACTTCGGCGACGACCAGTGGAAGCGTATGGTCTGCGTCGAGGTCAGCAACATCCGCGACACTACTGTCGGCTTTGTGCCCGGAAAGAGTCACACCGTGACGGCCATCTTCGAGCTCACGCCATCGGCGCGGACTGTGACGCAGAGGAGCACGACAGCATGACCGAGCACGGGTCGCCTACCTACCTGCGCGGTCGCGTCGTGACTGCGACGGCGGTGATCGACGACGGCGTGGTCGTGGTCGNGGGTGACACGATCGCCTGGGTCGGTCCTGCCGACGCGGCCGGGCCAGAGGGCTGGCCTGAGGCGCCGGACGCGCCGGCTGTACGCCTGACCCTGATGCCAGGTCTGGTCGACCTGCACAACCACGGCGGAGGCGGCGCGGGATTTCCGGATGTGCGCACGCCCGACGAGGCGCGCGTCGCTGTCCTCGAGCACCTGGCGCACGGAACGACGACCCTTGTCGCGTCCCTGGTCACCGCCAAGCCGGACACGCTCCGCCAGCGCGTCGGGGTGCTCACGGTGCTGGCAGATGCGGGCGAGCTCGCCGGCATACATCTCGAGGGCCCGTTCCTGGCGGCCGCCATGTGCGGCGCGCAGGACCNGGACCTGATCCAGGCGCCGGACGCTGACCTGGTGGCCGAGCTCGCCATCGCCGCCCACGGTCACCTGGTCACCATGACCCTGGCTCCGGAGCTCGTTGGCGTTCTTGGCGACGGCGGGGTCATGGACTCCTTGATCAGCGCCGGGCGCGCTGCCATCGTTCGGACACACCGACGCGAGCTGGACCCAGACCAGGACTGCGGTCGCGGACGCGCGCGCCCGGCTCGACGCGACACCAGGTCGCCGGTCGCCGCGTCCGACGGCCACCCACCTGTTCAACCGCATGCGCCCGCTCACGCACCGGGACCCGGGCCCGATCCCGGTGCTCCTGGCCGCGGCAGGGCGGGGGGACGTCGTCGTCGAGCTCATCGGGGACGGCACGCACGTAGCCCCTGAACTGGTTCGGAGCATCTTCGAGCTGGTGGGCGCCAACAACATAGCGCTGGTGACCGATGCCATGGCCGCGGCGGGCATGGCCGACGGCGCGTACCGGCTCGGGTCGCTGGATGTCACGGTGTCCGGTGGTGTTGCCCGGCTCACCGAGGATGGGGCAATCGCAGGCGGCACCGCCCACCTGCTCGATGTCGTACGGACGACAGTCGCCGGGGGAGTGCCGCTGCGGGACGCGGTCCTGGCCGCGTCCACAACACCCGCCGCTGTGCTCGGAGACCCCCGGATTGGCGCCCTCGAGGTCGGTCGCCGGGCCGATGTCGTCATCACCGACTCAGACCTGTGTGTCGTACAGGTCCTGCGCGCGGGCAGAATCGTCCACCCGTCGGCACAGCGCTAGCACGCCTTGAGGCACGACATCAACCCACCCTCGAAGATCAGCACTGCTTTCTCGCTATCCGTGTTTGTTTCGATCCGACTTCGACAGCACGGAGTGGTCGCGGGATGGAAGCCGTCATCGCAGCGTCCGACGAGCTCGCACGGCTAGCCGCAGGCGCGATCCAAAAGCTGTGGCGGTCGCGACCCGACGCCGTGCTCGGCCTCGCGACCGGGTCCAGCCCGCTCCCCATACCAGCTTGTCCGACTGCACATCGAGGAAGGTCTGTCCTTCGCCGCCGCCACAGCGTTCACCCTCGATGAGTACGTCGGCCTTCCCCCGCAGCACCCCCAGCGCTACCTGAACGTGATCGCCCGCGAGATCGCGCAGCAGGTGGACTTTGCCCCCGGCGCGGTCCACGGGCCCGATGGAGTCGCTTCCGACATCCCAGCGGCGTGCGCGGCCTACGAAGAGGCGATCACCGGGGCCGGGGCAGTGGATCNGCAGATCCTGGGCATCGGGACCGACGGGCACGTGGGCTTCAACGAACCAGGCTCCTCTCTTGCCTCACGCACCCGCATCAAGACCCTCACCGAGCAGACTCGCGNCNACAACACGCGCTTCTTCGCCGGCGACATCAACGCCGTCCCGCNGCACTGCCTGACCCAGGGGCTCGCGACGATCATGGCGGCACGTCACATCGTGCTGATCGCCACNGGCCGTGCCAAGGCCGATGCGGTCCACCAGCTCGTCGAGGGCCCGGTAAGCGCGATGTGGCCCGCCACGATCCTGCAGCACCACCCCCATGTCACAGTGCTGATCGACAACGCCGCCGCGAGCCGGCTCCAGCTGGGCGACTACTCCCGCANCACCTACGCCGCGAAACCCACCTGGCAGGGCCTGTGACTTGTCGCCGGTCCCAAGCAGGTCGGGACCGGCCTGCGGCCGACGGTGTTCAGGCAACTTGGCGTTGCCGGCTTGTGGGAAACCGTGGGGTGCCCGTTGGCGTCCGCCGTGTGCAGATGGCCAGCCAGCCTCGCCTACCCGCATCAAGGTCCTCACCGAGAGGGCCCGGACCGACAACGCCCGATTCGCAGCGAGCCGACTCCAACGCGGCGACCACTTACGCAGGACCTATGGCCTGTGGGCGGGGGGCCTGCCTCTGCCCACAATGGCAGATATGGACGCCGCAGACCGTCTGAGCCCCCTGGACGCCTGGTGGCTCCATCTCGAGCGCGAGGTCCAGCAGCTGCATGTGGGCTCTGCCCTCCTGTTNGAGGGTCCCGCGCCTTCGCACGCCCAGCTCATGNCGGCCATCGAGTCTCGGCTCGACCTGGTTCCCCGGTATCGGCAGCGAGTTCTGCGGGTGCCCCTGGACCTAGGGCGCCCCGTCTGGGCGGACGACCCGCGATTCCGCATCGGCGACCACGTCAGGCACACCACCCTGCCCCGCCCNGGCACGGAGGAATCGTTGCGGGACATGACCGCCGGCCTCATGTCGGAGCACCTGGACCTGTCACGGCCGCTGTGGGAGAGCTGGCTGGTCGACGGCCTCGAGGGAGGCCGCTGGGCCATGGTCAACAAGACCCACCACTCTATGATCGACGGCATCTCCGGAGCCGACATCATCGACGTGCTTCTGGACCGCGACCCCCACGCCGAAGCGCGACCAGCTGTTCCGTGGACGCCCGCGGCTGAAACCTCGCCGGTCCGTCTGGCCGCGTCTGCGCTTGGCGACATGCTCCGCGTCCCCCTGGAGATCGGGCAGGGCCTCGCCCGAGCTGTCAGGGCGCCGGGCCGGTTCACCCGCCAGAGCGCGGTCGAGCTGTCCGGGCTCGCCCAACTGGGGGAGAAGGTGATGTGGCCTGAGTCGGTCCTTGACGGCCCGATCGGGCCTCGGCGCCGTTGGGGCTGGGCGCGCGCCGACCTCACCGAGGTCAAGAAGGTGAAGAACTCGCTCGGCGGCACGGTCAACGACGTGATTCTCGCGGGGATCGCCGGCGGCTTCCGAACGTTCCTGACCGCGCGGGGGGAGAACATGGACGGGCGCACCGTGCGCACCATGGTCCCCGTCTCGATGCGCACCCGTGAGGAGCGCGGTCAACTGGGCAACCAGGTGTCGGCCGTCTTCGCCGACCTCCCCGTCGGCCTCTCAGATCCTGCTGAGCGGCTGGCGGCCGTGACCCGCCAGCTCTCATCGCTGAAGAGCAGCGGCATGGCCAGGGGCGTCGACAGCATGTTCACCGCCGCCGATCTGGTGCCCGGAACGCTGTTCGCCCTTGGCGCCCGGGTGGCGGCTCGTCTGCCGCAGCGGGCCATCAGCACCGTCACCACCAACGTGCCCGGTCCGCCGGTGCCCATGTACCTGCTCGGCCACCGTATGACGGAGCTGTTCCCCTACATCCCGATTGGCGCCGACATCCGCATCACGATCGGGATCGCCTCATATGCCGGACGCCTCACCTGCGGGGTGACGGGCGACTTCGACGCCGTCCCCGACCTCCAAGTGCTGTGCGACGGCATCGAGTCAGCCACGGAGGAACTGGTCGCGCTGGTGAGGTAGCCCAGCGCTCGAAGGGCCGAGCGCTCGCAGGACTGGGTCAGATGTGCCGGCGCTCTGGACTCGCGGCATAGGCGGCGGCCACCCCGTCGGCCTGCAGCCAGCCCAGGATCTGGCTGATCGTCCACTCCGGCACCTCGAGCTGAGGCACGTGACCGACTCCGCGGGCCACCTCGAAACTCCACGTCGGGTTGGCCGCCGCAGCGGTGCGTGCGGAGGCGATGGGGACCAGCCTGTCCTGGTCACCGTGAAGCAGCAGCACCGGCACGGTGATGTCGTGCAACATGGATGCGTGCGGCCGCCTCCGAGCAAGGACCCACAGCAGCGAGCGCGCAGCCACGATGAGCTCGGCGTCGACGTTGGGGTAGTCGTTCCGCTCCCGAGCGAGCTCGAGGTGCTGCTCGAGGATAGGGCGCGGCACCCGCGAGGGGTCGGCGCAGCACAGCCGGAGAAGGGCCATCGCCAGCTCCTCCGCTGAGTGGGACGAGCGACGCCGGGCGACCACGCTGCGCCCCACTGCCGGCACGGCATACAGCCCGAACATACCGGCCACCAACGGATCGGGCCGTGAGGCCAGCCCGACGGGCAGTGCCGGATCGATCAGCACGATGCCGGCGACGGTCTCGGGGTGGGCCGCCGTCTGCAGGACCGAGATCAGCCCTCCCATCGAGTTCCCAACCAGGATGGCCGGGTCCCCGCAGACCTCGCTCATGAATCGGTGAAGGAGCCGCTGGTTGTCGTGCACCGACGTTGACCGGCCGTGGCTGTGGGTCCGCCCGAACCCGGCAAGGTCCAGGGCGAGCACGCGGCAAGTCTTCGACAACGACGGGGCGACCGCCGCCCAGTTGACCGACGAGCCGCCCAGGCCATGGACACAGACCATGAGGGGACCGTCCTGCGGCCCCCCATAGTTGACGTAGTGAACCGGTCCGCCTAGGTCGACCCACCTCGACGGTGGGGGCCCGGACCGGTGGCGCGGCGCCTTCGCAGTCACGGCACTCCTCCCTGCGTATCGACCATATCCTCAACACCGGGGGTGAGACGAGAGGATCACGTGGGCCGGGGGAGCCTTATCGGGAGGCGCGGGAGTGTGACCGGTCAGTCGGCGGCGCGCTGCTCCTGGACCTGCTGCTCCTAGTAGCCGAGGAGCTCTTGGCCGCTGACCGGGTCAGCTGCTCGAACATGGCCATGATCTCGGCGCCGGTGCTCATGCTGACGCGGCCGTCTTGCGTAGTGCGTCCCGGACCTCGCTCAGCTGGTCGATGGTGCGCTCGATCGTCTCGATGTCGCTCTGACCCCGGGGCGACTCGACCCGGACCTCTTTTGACCCCGCGATTCCATCGACGCCCAGCATCGCCACGACGGCTCCGTTGGCTTCACCGCCGGAATGGATCGGGTTTGCCTGGTTTGACCCGGTCAGATTCGGGTCTTGGCTGTAGAGGACTTCAGCCCCCTCCCCGGTGCACAGGGTCAGGCCGATTGTCTCGGTGGTCGTCCCGCTGGCCCGCGTGCCATCCATGATCGTGCTCACAACTGGTTCTCCTTCGGCTGGACGAACTCGGTTCGGGCCTCAGCCGTCGCCACGCACGCCAGCGGAGGGCCTTCCCCCTGTCTAGGACCCTGTCGGTGAGCACCACCGGCCCGGGGCTGCTGTGCGAGTGGAGATCAGCCCAGGGTCGCCACTTGCTCCCAACCGGACAGCTGCACCAAGATCGCATCCGCCAGTGCGATCCGTCCCACCTCGGTCATCTCATCGGCATCAATAGAGATGGCGGTCCAGCCAGGAACGTTGCAGAAGACCACGGGCACCCCGGAGGGCGGGGCAGGATTCCGGATGACCTCGAACTCCGTTGCGCACCTANGGTTTCCACCGTGGAAGCGCCACGACCCGTTGGTGGCGAGGGTGTCCAGGATCGTCCCGATGCGGTCCGCAGCGACCTGACTGAAGTGCTGGGGGTCCAACGTGTAGGTCAGCAATCCACGCTGGGTGCTGCCGACGGCGACCAGTGGTGTGTGCGTGCGCGAGCACTCGACGCGCACAGTCATCAGGCTCATATCGGCGCCTCCGCGCCCTGCTTGGCACGTTGTTCTTCGGCAACTTCTTGGCGATAGTCCAGTATCTGCTGCTTGCGGGCCTCGTCCAGCGAGCCGTACATCGCCATGATCTCAGCATCGGCGGCGCTCACAGCTTGCCCTTGGGTTGAGGGCAGCATTTCGGGAGCGCGGACACGTCGATCCTGCTGTGGCGTGCTGCTGTCTGGTCCAGGATGGTGCTCACAACTGGTTCTCCTTGGGTAAGGCGAAGCCGGTTCAGGCTTCGGTNGGCACTACGAGCTCCAGTGGGGGCCTTTCTGCTTGTCTCGCCCCTGGTCGGGGGACGCGGCACCGGCACGCTGGTGTGTCAGTGAAGGTCAGGCCTCCAGCCCCTCGACCGGCGCGAGAATCTGGGGCGAACCGCCGTGCCACGTCCAAGGTGGCCGATGCGCAGAAACCGCCGTCGTGGCCGTTGACACCCGGGACGCCATGTCGTCGGCGTGCCGCGACAGGTGCGTGCTGAGGTGCTGCTGCTGCGTATACGCGTCGGACATGAGCGTCCTGTCTCGGTCGAGACGTGTACCCGGTGCTCGACCCCTGAGCAGCACTGGCCCTCGCGCACCATGTGCTCAGAGCGTCCGTCGCCGTCCTGGCACCAAGGCTGGCAGGTGATCGGGTCGACGCGCGGTGAGGGCAGGGGGCTGCTCAGGACATCCCCCGGTCGAGGTAGCCCTCAACGTCGTAGTCGTAGCCGTAGCCTGTCGCGTGATCACCCGCGACGAGCGTGTTAGTCGTTTCGTCCACCAGCCGGCACATGCCGAGGCCATGGGCACGGGCTTGGCGTCTGTGAGATTTCGCGAGCAGAAGGCTCTTTCGCTGGGCCGCTCGTCGTAGCCGGTTCTCCATGACCTTGTCTGTTTCGCTCATATCGCTCATGACGGAACCCTGCCACTAGTGATGCCATCATCCAAACGGCAGCCAGACTCAACTCGACCGGGACGGCCTCGACCTAGCACCCTAAGGACCTTATCGACGGTAGAGCACCTCCACGTCGGCACCGAACGTCTTCAGGACGACATGGCGCTTCACCTTGAGGGTGGGTGTGAGCTCTCCTGTTTCCTCTGTGAAGTCGACGGGCAGTACCCGGATCTTCTTGATCGCCTCCGCCGCCGACACCGCCTTGTTCGCGTCGTCCACTGCGAACTGGAGGGCGGCCAGCAAGTCCGGATCCTCGTGAAGGTCGGCCACGCTGGCATTCGCCGCCTTGCCGGTCTCCACCTTCCATGGCGTGAACGCCTCCGCATCGATGGTGACCAGGGCGCCGATGAACGGACGCCGGTCGCCGACCACGACGCACTGGCTGATCAGCCAGTGCGCCCGCAGCCTGTCCTCGAGCACCATCGGGGCCACATTCTTGCCCGAGGAGGTGACCAGGACGTCCTTCTTGCGGCCGGTGATCGTGAGGTAGCCATCTTCGTCGAGCGCGCCGAGGTCACCACTGTGGAACCAGCCATCCTCGTCGAACACCTCCAGGGTCGCCTCGTCGTTGTGCCAGTAACCAGGGAAGACGTTGCCACCCTTGATGAGCACCTCGCCGTCGGCCGCGATGCGAATCGTGCATCCGGGGATCGGGCGTCCGACAGTGCCTATGCGCTGTCTGTTCGGCAGGTTGAGTGTCACTCCGGCGCAGGTCTCGGTGAGCCCGTAGCCCTCGAGCACGTTGATGCCGATGCCGCGGAAGAAGTGGCCGAGCCGAGCGCCGAGCGGAGCACCACCACTGACCGACCACCGGACGTCGCCGCCGAGCGCGGCACGCAGCTTGGAGTAGACCAGCCGGTCGAAGATCGCATGCCGGAGCCTCAGCAACAGACCAGGGCCGCCGGTGTCCAGGGACTCGCTGTAGGCCGTCGCCGTGGCGTCGGCGAGGTCGAAGATGCGCCCTTTGCCCTCTGTGGCGGCCTTGTGCTGCGCGGTGTTGTAGATGCGCTCGAACACGCGCGGCACCGAGAGCACCACAGTCGGCTGGAACTCGACCAGCTGCGAGACGATGTTCTTGATGTCGCGGGTGTGCGCCATGTGAACCCGGTTGTGCACCGCCGCGAGTTGGATGGACCGCGCCAGGATATGGGCCAGGGGGAGGAAATGCAGCGTCCTGGTCTGTTCGTTGAACACCAGTTCCTGGATGCCCTCGGCCGCAGTGACGTTGCGCACCTCGGCCAGGAGGTTGGCGTGCGTGATCGCACAGCCCTTGGGCCGTCCGGTTGTGCCGGAGGTGTAGATGATGGTGGCCAGCGAGTTGCTCGTGACGGCATGGCGGCGTTCCATGACCGTCTCCGCGGAGACGTCGCGGCCAGCGGATACGAGCCGGTCGATATCGCCGGAGTCGAGGACCCACACCTCGCGCAGCTCCGGCGGGCTGACGGGCAGCTCAGCGACCGTGTTGGCGTGCTCCTGGGTCTCGACGAACGCTGCGACCGCTCCTGAGTCGGCGAGGATCCACTCGACCTGTTCAGCCGAGGAGGTCTCGTAGACGGGGACCGTAACGCCACCGGCGGTCCAGATCGCGAAGTCGCACAACATCCACTCGAATCGGGTGCGCGAGAATAGCGCGATCCTGTCGCCCACCTGCACGCCGGAGGCGATGAGCCCGGCCGCCAGCCTGGTGACCTGCTCTGCGGTTTCCCGGTAGGTCACCGGAACCCAGCGGTCTGCCACCCGACGAGAGAAACCTGGATGCTCCGGCCAGCGCTGGGCATGACCAAAGACGTCGTCGGTCAGGTTCTCCTGCAGGCTTGCCACATAGCTGGGCGGCACGCTGAACTCATCCATCTCACACCTCGACAGACCGGTCACGACGGACCTCGAGAATCCGGCATTTCCAAGATCGCACGTCAACCGGTCCGCGGACTAGGGCAAAAAGCCCCTGTTTTGGATGGAAAGGGCTGCCAGCAGCAGCGCTATTCGGATCGATTGTGGCTGGGCCAGTCTTGGGGCGGTGTCGTGAGCGCGGCGTGCAGCTGCGCGACGCCTTCAGCGATCACCATGCGTGCGTGTCCCTCATGCGCCAGCTCGGTCACCGGCCGGTTTTCAGCGAGAAACAGCGCGGTGAATTCGGTGATGCCGCACTCCTGGGCGCGGCGCGCGAGCAATCCGATGAGCGCGGTAGCCAGGCCGACCCGTCTCCATTCGGGCGCGACGGCCACAGCGACGTCTGCCACCAGCGAACCGTCTGTCGGTGGCAACGTCCCGTAACGGGCGATGCCGACACCACGCTCCCCGCTGCGGGCTACCAGTGCGAAACGGCTGACGTAGTCGACCCGTGTCAGCTGGTCTAGCACGGCCTCGCTCAGTTGCGGCGGCCCGCCCAGGAAGCGCGCACGAAGCGTCTCGGGATCGGCCGTGCGAATCGCCTCGGCCAGCTCCGGCGCGTCCGACGGCAGGATCGGACGGATCTCGACCCGCCGTCCGTCGCTCAGCCGAACGACAGACTCGTAGCTGGCGGGGTAGTTGGGCGGGAAATCCTGGCTCCGGCGTGCGTTCGGCATGCCTCATTCTGCATGTGTTGGTCTGGCGATGAAACGGGCCCACAGTCCCTGCTGGTTCCCCGCTCCTGCAGATGCCTTCATGTTGACCTGTTGCCCAGGCATGGTCGCCAGGTGAAGACGCCGAACTCGGCCCGGCCGGGCTTCT
>JGI24130J36418_10000873_pt1 | contig 10145 bp, 9 predicted proteins | sample BarGraNGADG00212_FD_36418 | JGI IMG/M metagenome (IMG submission 36418)
AACCGCACCGCCACCGCCACCGCCACCACCGCCGGGGTTCGCCATTCGGACAGGAACCTCGCCCCCACCACTGCCGGGGTTTGGAGAACAGCCGACAACTCCGCCGCCGCCACAAGTTGACCGTGAGTCTGCGCCTCCACCACCTCCGCCTTCAAAAGGTGGAGGTGGACCTGTGTCACCCACGTCGAGTGGTGCATCTCTCTCGAATAACCCGAGTTCTTCGCTCAGCCCCCTCGACAGACTCCTCGGGGAAGAATTTGGACGACCGCGACCGCGGCCGGCTCAGTCGATCCAGACTCCGCCTCCGGCCGTTTCACCGAACGCCCCCAACGTCACCAGCCCGATTGCCGAAAGCGATACCGCCGCCGCCAATGAGCTGGCCGCCTCTCACGTACCCGAACCGATCTTCTACGTACCGCCGCTCCTCGACGAAAAGACGCCGGCCGCTCCGAAGGTCTCGGTCAATCCTCAACCTCAAACTCAACCAGTCACCAAACCGGCAACTCCGTTCTCGTTCAACGCCACGTTGGACAAATTGAAGGCTGATGACCTCACCGGAAACGGTCAAGTGAAAGCTCCACCGGCGCCACTCACCGCGCCCACCCCGACGGCGAAGATCACCATTGGGGGCAAAGCTGCGAGCACTCCATTCGCCCCGCCGGTAGAGGAGCTAGCGGCCAACCTTCCTCCTGCACCTGACTTCTTCCGTTCGTCGGGACAGTCATTTGCTTCCGCCGCGGCAATGGTGAACGATATTCTCGCCGCTGCACCTGATGCCGCGCCGGAATCCGGTCAGGTCGAAGGCAAGGAAACGGCCGCCCAGTCGGTCGATGAGCCGGACCCATCAGAGGTGCCGATCACGCCCGACTTCTTCACCGCTCACCCCCGAAAGAGATTCAAGTTCCGCCGTTGAGCGCGGGGGCGATGATCATCTCGTCGTAGATTCCAACCTCAGGCGGTAGGTTCCCTCTTCCACATTCCTGAGCTGCCACCGGTCTTCTCCCACAGCATCAGCTCCCCGATGCTCATGGTGCGGTCGGTGGTCTTGCACATGTCGTAGACGGTGAGGGCGGCGATGGCACAGGCNGTCATGGCCTCCATCTCGACCCCGGTGCGGTCGACTGTCTCCACCTTGGCCTCGACCTCGACATAGTCGTCACCGATGGTGAAGTCGACGTGCACAGCCCCCACCAGCAGCGGGTGACACATGGGAACCAGGTCGGCTGTCCGTTTTGCCGCCTGAATGCCGGCCACCCGGGCCGCCGCCAGCACGTCGCCTTTGGTAATGGCGTTGTTGGCAACTTTGGAGGTGGTCTCGGGCTTCATCGCCACCCGGCACCGGGCCAATGCTCGCCGATGGGTGGGTTCCTTGGGGGAAACGTCCACCATGCGTGCCCNACCCAGAGGGTCCAGATGACTGAGACTCCGGTCAGTCATACCAAGGTCCGATCGATCACGGACGACAGTGTAGAGGACAACCCGATTCCGAATCCGTATTGGCACTCGCTGCACTAGACTGCTAATCCGAGCAGCGCAGACAGCAAAGGGATCAGCCAGCGTGCCCACTTACGAATACAACTGTGCACACTGCGATGAGACCTTCGACGTCGTCCGGTCATTCCACGACGATCCCCTTACTGAGTGCCCCACTTGTGGCAATCCCGTGCGCAAGGTGTTCGGCAACGTGGGCGTGGTGTTCAAGGGAAGCGGCTTTTACAAGAACGACAGCCGCCCCAAGGAATCATCGAAATCGTCGTCTGAAAGTAGCTCGTCGTCGAATGGGTCGTCTGACTCGAGTTCAACTGCCACCGCGACGAAGGCTCCGGCTTCGGACAGCTCCAAAAAGTCGGGCGGCTCCGATGGTGCCTCCACCTCAACCAGCACACCCAAGTCGTCGGACTGAAGATCGGCGCCGAACACGTTTGATTGCCGACCGGGCGTCGGCAACTACCGACTTCATTGATTTTCCGCGCACGGTAGGTGTTTCAGCCGTACACTGCCGGCATGGACCGCACGGACCTCGATCGACTGTTGGTCCTGCTTGCCAAACTGGACGGTTCGGACCTTCACGTAAGAGCAGGCGCGATCCCACGGGTACGAATTTCCGGAGCGCTGCGGCCGCTTATCGATGAGCCGCGGTTCACTCCGGAAGAGACGTTGGCAATCGCCGAGTCGATGATGCAGCCCGGAACTCTCGAGAACTTCCGCAAACATCACGAAGTCGATTTCGCCTACAGCGTGCCCGGTATCGGGCGATTTCGGGTCAACGCCTTCTATCAGCGATCGTCAGTCGCCATGGCCATGCGCCTGGTGCGAACCAATGCCGCTACCGTGTCCGATCTCGGCTTGCCCGAGACAATCACCCGGCTGGCCGAGGAGCAGCGGGGCCTGGTGCTGGTCACCGGTCCGACCGGATCCGGAAAGACCACCACGCTGGCCGCCATGGTCGATCACATCAATCACACCCGGGCCTGTCACGTAGTGACCATTGAAGATCCGGTCGAGTTCCTCCATGCCGACGATCTGGCTGCCATCGATCAGCGTGAGGTCGGGTTCGACACCGACAGTTTCTCGTCGGCCATGCGGGTGGTGCTCCGTCAAGACCCCGATGTCATCTTCGTCGGTGAGATGCGTGACTTAGAGACGGTGTCGGCCGCCCTCACCGCTGCGGAGACAGGTCACCTGGTGCTCTCGACCCTGCACACCACCGACGCCACTGAGACCATCAACCGTATCGTCGACTTCTTCCCTCCTCATGAGCAGAACCAGAGACGGGTAAGCCTGGCCGGATCCATCAAGGGGATCATCTGTCAGCGACTGGTTCCCACCGCCGACGGAAAGGGCCGGGTGCCCGCACTGGAACTGCTCGTCTCCAACGGGCGTATCCAACAGGCTATCGTCGATCCGATCCAGACATCGGATATCGGGGGCATCATCGCTGAAGGTGAGTACTACGGGATGATGACGTTCGACCAGTCTCTGGCCGGCCTGGTCTCCGAGGGAGTGGTCGATGTCCGCGAAGCCATGAACAGCGCCACCAACCCCCACGACCTCAAGGTGCTGCTGGAGCGCCGGGGCGTCCTCCAGACCGGCCAGCACGCATCATCAGGCGAAGGGCAGGCGGTCGTACCGCCAGTGAGATGAACCGGATCGGCATGGGTCGGCGGCGATGTCTGTCAATTCATCCGGGTTGCCCCAGATTGTCCCCGCTCGCTCAAGCTGAGCCCCTTCGTTCCGATACTCCCTGCAGAGCGGATGAGCGGGTACGGTCCGTGTGCACAACTCAGCCGGCATCAACAGAAATCAGGTATTCCCAGGTGTCACAACTACATGGTGAGACGAACGCTGAGTTCAATCAGCCAGGAGAGCGCGGGTTGGGCGCCGATCCGCAGACAGCCACTGAAGTGGCCTTGCGCGCGGTGAGGGGAGCTTATCCATGGCACAGCTGATCGTGGGCCTCGACATCGGCACCAGCGCCGTTCGCGCCGCTGAGCTCGATGTCAGTTTGAAACCACCCCAACTCCTCAACTACGGGCAGACCGGACTGCCGCCGGGTTCGGTTGTCGATGGAGAGATCCACGACGCCACCGCAGTGTCAGAAGCGGTGCGTCGCCTGTGGAAGAGCGGCCAGTTCTCCACCACCTCCGTGATCGTCGGGATTGCCGGCCTTCGGGCCATCACCCGCGAAATCGAGCTTCCGTTCGTTCCGGACAACGAAGTGGACAGTGCCGTCCGGTTCCATTCCGAAGAGGTCATCCCCTTCGCTCCCGACAAGACCATCCTCTCGTCGCAGATCCTCTCCGATTACACCTCTCCCGAGGGCGCCAAAATGCGCCGGGTGCTGGTGGCTGCGGCCCACGCTGATCTGGTCGAAGGAGTCGTCGCCGTGGCCGAGGGTGCCGGGCTGGTGGTCAAGGGCGTGGACCTGGTGTCCTCTGCTCTGGTGCGGGCGATCTCTGGCGGCGCCACCGACGACCAACCCGAAGCCATCGTGTCGGTCGGTGCCGGCCTCACCGTGGTGGTCATCCATCAGAACGGGCGCCCGCAGTTCGTCCGCACCATCGGGTCAGGTGGCAATGCCACCACCGCCGCCATCGCCTCCGCTCTCGATCTTCCCTTGGCCGATGCCGAGGCGCTCAAACGTCGCCTGGGAGATCCCACTCCTCAGGTGCATGCCGCACAACAGGCAATCCAAGAGACTGTCGACAATCTCATCAGCGAAATCCGCAACTCGATCCAGTACTTCGCGTCGTTGCCCGGTCGTCTCCCCGTCTCTCGCATCCTGGTAACCGGGGGCGGGTCATCACTCCACGGCTTCATTCCCATGCTGGGCGCCCAGATCCATCTGCCCGTCCACTCGGTCTCCCCCTTGGCCCGCCTGGACATCACCAAGGTCGACCTCACGCCCGATCAGGCAGCCGAGGTCAGTCCCGTACTCTCGACGCCGATAGGCCTGGCCCTCCCCGAGTCCAATCCGGCGGTGAAGCAGTTCAATCTGCTGCCCCCCGAAGTGATCAGGCGAACCCGACTCAACTACATCCAACAGCGAACGATGCAGGTGGCCGCGGTCATCGTGGTACTGCTCGCCGCCTTCGGCGTGTGGAAGGTCTTCCAAGTGCACAGTGCCCAGAATGATGTGAGCGCTCTCAACTCCAGCATCAGCACACTGAATGCGCAGATACCCAAATATGACCTGGTGGTGGCGGCCGACACCGCCTACACCCAGGGGAAGGCACGGCGGACCGCTGTACTGGGCCAATCCATCGACTGGCCCCAGGCCCTCACCAACCTGATCTCGATCACACCGGCTCGGCTCCAGGTGCAGTCATTCGTGGGAACCACCGGGAACGGGACGGCCACCACCCCGGCCACGACCACTCCGGCCAGCAACACCGTGTCGGCTTCCATCGGTTTCGTGGCCACTGCCCTCACCGGGCCCGGGCCCGGGCTCACCAGCCCCTCCCAATGGACTCAGGCCATCGCCAACGATCCGGCCAAGATGTTTGCCAACCCTGTCCCCACTTCGATCGCCACCAATACCGACGGTTCCGTATCGTTCCCCTCGACGATCTCGGTTACCCCCTTTGCCAGCTTGGCCAAGAATGCGAGCCTGCAATGAGCACCGTCAAGGAATACCAGAGGCCACTGTTGGTCGCCGTGGTGGGAATCGTCGCCGCCATCTTGTTGTACGCACTGTTGATCTCACCGCAGAGCTCGAAGCTCTCCGAGCTCAACGCGCAGAAGACACAGCTAGCGGGTCAACAACAGCAACTGCAGGCGCGATTGACCAGCCTGCAGGCGGAAAAGCATAAGCTATCGGGCAAGTGCGTGGACCTGCAGAAGATCTCGGTGCAGATTCCGAGCGTTCAGAACCCGGGAGACCTCGCCGCTGAGCAGTCATCCTTCTACAACCAGCTCACCGCCCTGGTGGGTTCGTCGGGAACGTCGATCCCCTCCTTCGCCTGGACCGGCAACACCGCATCGGCAGCCACCGCCACCACACCCCCGGTGGCGGGCAGTCCAACTGTCTCCAGTGGGGTGGTCCCGATCCCGGTCAAGATGCACATCACCGGCAACTATGCCCAGATGTCCGCATTCATCGCCGGTCTTGATTCGTTCCCCCGGCTGTTCGTGATCCAGACCTTCACCCTGGCGGTCGGGGCCGGCGCGGCAACATCGACCGCGGGTGCCTCGACCGGAGGCTCGGCCGCCGCCGGCGCCACGGCTCCCCCGCTGTGGGTAGGCCAGACCCCCACCGCTCCAACCGGAGGGCCCTACGGATTGGATGTCGCCGGATCGATCTACTACACGGCCACTCCCAGCGCCCTGGCCGCCTGCACCCAAGCCGCCAACGCCAAGTAACAGTGCGCCCGCTTATACGCGCCTACAACCCGAGTTGATTGCGGATAACGACGAACTCGACAGCAAGTACCCTCCAGACGATCTCGGTGTCGGTGGCTTCATAGTCGTGGACAACTCGGTTTCTCAATCCACGAATCTCCGACCAAGGAACTGTCGGATGTGTTTCCTTGAAATGGTCAGGGAGCCGGTTGGCCGTCCCCGCGAACTCGGTCACGATGTTCTTTGCCGCCCGTTTGGCCATCCAATTCGAGTCATAGAGTTCTTTGCCGTCGGCTACCAACACACCGGCGTCATCCATGCATCTCCGGAGACTTCCGAGTTGCTCTGCCAACCTTTCACCCGGCGACGACATGTGGAGCCCGGAATCCATGCTCCGGCCCGGAGTAATCCGTTCACCGTTCGGCTCCCCATCGGTGCGCTTCTTCACAAACGGACGGTATCCCGAGCGATGGACGATCCCGGCCTTACTGAGCGTTCCGAAATGACCTGGACCGGATAGTCGAGCAACTCCGAGAGGTCCATTTCAAGACCCACCTGATCAAACAGCGAGGCTTCGGGGCCAAAGGTGACTACCAAATCGATGTCACTCTGTGTCGTGTCTTCACCCCGGGCACACGAGCCGAACACCTGGACATTGGAGGCATGGCGACCCTCCGCCAATTCCACCACTCGCTCTCGTTGTTGGAACAGCACATGAGAAGGAGTTGATCGGGTCGCATGAATAAGTCGGTCTCTGGTGGCCCGGGCCGGAGTCACTTTGCCCTGCTCGTATGACGAAACTCTCGACTGGCTGGTTCCGGCCAGCTTGGCCAACTCGGTCTGACTCAACCGGGCTGCAATTCTGGCAGTTCTCAATCGGGGGGCGAAATCCACACCCAAATAATCTCACCTGATATAGCGAGCTCTTCTATACCCCGCTGATCTGCATGTCACCTACGGCCAAGGTCTGACCGGCGGCGATCCCGGGAAGCCACTCGACGTCGGCCCCCACCGCTACCAGCGAATGCAGAATTCTCTGGAGGGTCGATGCCACGGTGATCTCCCGAACCGGCTCGGCCAGCTTTCCGTCGCGGATCATGAGCCCTTCGGCACCAACCGAGAAGTCACCACTGATCGGATTCACCCCCGAATGGACCCCGGTCATCGACTGTACGAAGAGCCCGTCACCCACCGCCGCCAGCACCCCGTCCTCATCGAATCCCTCGGGGCCCGGCGTCAAGGCCAGTGCCCGGCAGCCCGGCCCCGGGGTTCCGGCGAAGCCACCCCGCACCGCCGAGCCGGTCGAGGCCACTCCGGCCCGTGACCCGGCCACCGTGTCATACAAGAAGCCCTTCAAGAGCCCCGCCACGATGAGCTCGTTACGCCGGCAGGCCAGGCCCTCGGCATCGTAGGACGCCGCCCCGTAGGCCAACGGATTGGTGGGATCGTCGACCAGGGTGAGCCCGGTGTCCCCCACCTGTTCACCGATCCTTCCGGCGAAGAACGAACGGCCCTTGGCCACGGCTTCTCCCGACAGGGCGGTGGAGATTACCGACAGCAACGTGGATGCCGCCCGCCGGTCGAAGACCACCACCGAGCGTCCCGACGGGCCTTTGGTGGCTCCCAACATGCGCACCGCTCGCCCCACCGCGTCGGCGGTGGCCTTGTCGGGGTCCAGGCCGTCGAACCCACGGGCCGTATCGAATCCACCACCGGTCTGGCTGGCATCGCCATCCCCGGCGATCACCCCGACCGAAATGAAACCCTGCGTCTTGCGATTCGACGAGCGGATGCCGGTGGTCGATACCAGGGCGACCTCCACCGAGGTGTCGCCGTAGTCAGCCGACGACACCTGTCGGATACGGGGATCCGCCCCTCGGGCCTGTGCTTCCAGCGCCAGGGCCAGGGCCACCTTCTGTGAGGTCGGAATGGTTGACAGGGCTTCGTCCCACAGGTCGAACGGCACCGCAACCACGCCATCGGGCACCGCCAACTGAACGTGATCGTCGGGGGTGGCGAAGGTGGCATTGTCACGAGCCTCGTCCAACGTCTCCGCCAGGACAGATTCATGAAGAGAGCCGGCCCAGGCGAACCCGAGTTTGTGATCGACCACCACCCGAACCCCGATGCCGGCCGAGGTGGCCGACGTCAGGGATTCGACCTCACCGTCATAGGCGCGGATCTCCGTCTCGTCACCCCGGGCCACGTAGACCTCGACGTCCTCACCCGATCGCGCCCAGCCGGCCACCCGATCGGCCAGGGCCAGGAGGTCGTCGGGGCCGTCCGGGTGGGGGCCGGCCGTGGCCGATGTGGTCTCAGTGGCGGTTGTCATTCCGTGGTACCCCCGATGGTCACGCCGGTGATCCGGAGCGTGGCCTGGCCACACCCCACCGGCACACTCTGGCCGTCCTTGCCACAGGTTCCCGGAGTCATGGCGAAGTCGGTGGCCACCGCGTCCACCCGCTTCAGGATTTCGGGCCCGTTCCCGATGAGGTTGGCGTCGCGGAGCGGTTCGGTGATCCGTCCTCCCTCGATCAGGTACGCCTCGGTGGTACCGAACACGAAGTCGCCGGTGGTGGTGTTTACCTGCCCACCGCCCAGTTTTGCCACGTAGACGCCATGGGGGGTCTGCGCCACGATCTCGTCGGCGTCGTCGTTACCCGGCAACAGAAATGTGTTGGTCATCCGCACCATGGGCAGGTGTTGATAGGTCTGGCGCCGACCGTTGCCTGACGACTTCCGGCCCTCTTTGCGGGCCCGGAGGTAGTCCCACAGGTACTCGGTGAGGATGCCATCCTCGATGAGCACGTTGCGTTGGGCCGGCCGACCTTCGTCATCGAAGCCGAAGGTGCCCCACTCGGAGCCCACCGTGCCGTCATCGACCAGGGTGACCAACGGACTGGCCACTTGTTTTCCCACCTGGCCCACGTACACCGAGGCATTCTTGGCGATGTGATCGGCCTCGAGGCCGTGCCCGCAGGCCTCATGGAAGAGGATGCCGCCACTTCCGCCGGCCAAGACCACCGGCACCTCACCGGACGGCGCCGGGCGAGCCGACAACTTGGACAGGGCCCGACCCGCAGCCATGCGAGCCAGGTCCTCCACCGATACTTCGTCGAACAGTTCGTAGCCGAGGGTGCGGGCAGNGGTCTCCGAACCGGTTTGGAGNCCTGTGTCCCCCTCGGCCACGCACGATACGGAGAAGCGGGTTCGGCGTTGCTGGTCCGTCGCCAGCAGCCCTTCCGAATTGGCGATCAGCACGTCGCGTCTCGAACCGCCGTAACCGGCCTGCACCTGGGAAATGGCACCACCGGAGGCCCGGGCGGCCTCGTCCGCCCGGCGCAACAGATCGAGAGTGTCGGCCTTGGGCACCGTGGGTGCCCGATCCGATCCGGACCGACGGGATCCCTCCGCGGCGTGCAGAGACCCGACCGCCACTGTATGGGTGCCTCCACCTCCACTACGGGCCACCGCCGAGGCGGCTTCGGCCGCTCTGATGAGACCTTCCTCGCTGAGGTCGGCGGTGTGGGCGAACCCGGTGGTGTCGCCGGTGACCACCCTGATACCAGCACCCCGCTCACGTCCCGACGACAGCTCTTCTACCCGTCCGTCATCGAGCAACGCCGATGAATTCGAGCGGTCCTCCGCGAACACCTCGGCGAATTCCCCGCCGTGGCGGAGCGCTTCACCGAGCACGCGCTCCAATACAGGTGTGTCGATCACCACTGCCTCCTCATTGGGCCAACCCAGGTCTGGTGGCCGAGCCCGGGCTGTCTCCCGTATGGTACCGGCGTGGCCTTGCGCACCGGTTTGTCCGCCCAAGTCGAGCTTCGTGTGACCGATGACGATACGGCCGAGGCGTTCCACGCCGGTGACGTCCCGGTGCTGGCCACTCCCCGGCTGTTGGCGCTGTGCGAGGAAGCCTCGTGCCTGGCCTTGGAGGGGCACCTCCCCGAGGGGAGCACCAGCGTGGGTAAGCGGGTGCAGTTCGACCACCTGGTCCCGGTGGGCGTGGGCGGCGACGTCCAGGCCGAAGCCTCACTCGACCGCATCGAGGGACGCCGGCTCACCTTCACCGTGTCGGTCTCCGACGCGTCGGGGTTGGTGGCGGCAGGAAAGGTGTCCCGGGTAGTGGTGGATCGCGACACCTTCCTCACCAACGCCCGCTGAGCCCGCGTTGGAAGTCATCGACCTGGGGGTCGAGCATCACCCAACGGTCTCCATCCCAGTGTTCGACAACCGAATGGTCGACCCACTTCCCCGGCTCGAAATAGCCGGCGAAGCCACAGCGGGCCCGGCTGGGC
>JGI24130J36418_10000875_pt1 | contig 10141 bp, 10 predicted proteins | sample BarGraNGADG00212_FD_36418 | JGI IMG/M metagenome (IMG submission 36418)
GAGCCGTGCTCGGCGCTCGACCCGATTTCCACCGCCAAGATCGAGGAGCTGATCGACGAGCTCAAGGACGACTACACCATCGCCATCGTGACCCACAACATGCAGCAGGCCGCGCGCGTGTCCGACTTCACCGCGTTCATGTATCTCGGCGAACTGCTCGAATACGGCGAAACGACCCGCATGTTTACGACGCCTAACGATCGCCGCACCCAGGATTATATAACCGGTCGCTTTGGCTAGAAGGGCAACAACAATGAACGATCTGCACACGACCAAGGCCTTCGACACCGATCTGCAGGACCTCGCGCGCATGGTCGCCGAGATGGGCGGCCTCGCCGAAAAGCAGGTCGCCGATTCCGTCGATGCGCTGGCCAAGCGCGACAGCGCGCTCGCGACACGCATCACGCAGGCGGACGCTAATATCGATGCGTTGCAGCGTGAGATTGAGGAAAAGGCGGTGCTGACTATCGCTCGCCGTCAGCCAATGGCGGTCGATTTGCGCGAGATCGTCGGCGCCCTGCGGATCGCCAACGATCTGGAGCGCATCGGCGATCTGGCCAAGAACATCGCCAAACGCGTGATCGCCCTCAACGGCGAATTCCCGCCGCCCAAGCTGATCCGCGGCGTCGAGCATATGGCCAATATGGTGCTCGGCCAGATGAAAGCGGTGCTTGATGCCTATGCCCGCCGCGACGATAGCAAAGCGATGGCGGTGTGGCGCGGCGACGAGGAGATCGACGCGGTCTGCACCTCGGTGTTCCGCGAACTGCTCACCTATATGATGGAAGATCCGCGCAACATTACTTTCTGTATTCATCTCTTGTTCTGCGCCAAGAACATCGAGCGCATGGGCGACCACGCCACCAATATCGCCGAAACGGTGCACTACGTTATCGAAGGCCGGCCAATCACGGAGCACAGGCCGAAGGGCGACACCACGACCATCCCCGCGCTGCGGACGGCGACCGAAAGATAACGGGACTGCGCATGATCCCGAAAAGTGGGAACCGGTTTTCGGATAAGATCATGCGCCAAGGAAAAAACACATGACCGCGCGCATCCTGATCGTGGAAGACGAAGAGCCGCTCACCATGCTGCTCCGCTACAACCTCGAGGCCGAAGGCTACGAGGTTGAGACCGCCGCACGCGGTGACGAGGCCGACACCCGCCTCAAGGAGAGCAGCCCGGATCTGGTGGTGCTCGACTGGATGCTGCCGGGCCTGTCCGGCATCGAGTTATGCCGCCGTCTGCGCGCGCGGCCGGAAACCCGCCAATTGCCGATCATCATGCTCACCGCCCGCGGCGAGGAGAGCGAAAAGGTGCGTGGGCTCGCTACCGGCGCCGACGATTACATCGTCAAGCCGTTCTCGGTGCCGGAACTGCTGGCGCGCGTGCGCGCGCTGTTGCGGCGCGCCAACCCCGAGCGGGTCGCGCTCGTGCTCAACATCGGCGACATCGAGCTCGATCGCGAAAAGAAACGGGTTTCACGCAACGGCCGCCCGATCGACCTCGGGCCGACCGAGTACCGTCTGCTGGAGTTCTTGATGGAGCGCCCGGGCCGGGTGTTCTCGCGCGAGCAATTGCTCGACGGCGTCTGGGGCAGCGATATCTATATCGACGAGCGCACCGTGGACGTGCATGTCGGCCGGTTGCGCAAGGCGATCAATCGCGGCCACATGGCCGACCCGATCCGNACCGTGCGCGGGGCCGGCTATGCGCTCGATGACCGCTTCGGGCGGGCGAGCTGAGCTAACCGTGGAAAGAGCGCTTGTCGCGNCGCCGGTCGGTCATCGGCTGGTAGGCGACGCGGGAGTGGAAGGTGCAATAAGGGGAGTCATTGGCTTCGCCGCCGCAGAAGAAGAAGTCCCCGCTGCCCGGATCGCCGATCGGCCAATGGCAGGTCTTTTCGGTCAGTTGCAGCAGGGTCTTGCGCTGCTCGACCGGGATTTCGATCAGTTCCGGCTCGGGCTCGACCTCGTAATCATAAGCCAGCGCGGTATTGCCCCGCATCGANGATCTCGACACCCGCAGCATGCCGGAGGAACGCGCCTTGCGCGGCCTTGGGCTGGACGANGAAGGGCTCTTGGCGCGGCCGGAGAGGCCGAGGCGGTGGACCTTGCCGATCACCGCGTTGCGGGTGACCCCGCCGAGTTCGGCCGCAATCTGGCTGGCGGACAGCCCGTCCGCCCACAGTTTCGTCAGGAGTGCGACCCTTTCGTCGGTCCAGCTCATCGGGTTTTCTCCTAGCCTTTCAAGGCCTTGGGTAGAATCCGCCGCCGTCGTCGGGCAACGCTTCGCGCGCCTGACGCATACGCTACAGGGATGAACTAAAAATCGATCCGGCAGTACGAGATGTCGTACTAGCTGACTGAAACGCTACAATATGGGGTAAGTCACGTGCAAGCTCTTGCAAGCCCCTATCCCCATCTACCAACAGTTTTTCCAATAGAATCGGCACTTGCGGCATAATTGAGTCGGCAAAAGGTACGCCGCGGCCATGTTGACAGGGCAAGACCCGGCAATAGAATGAAAAAAGTGCCGCCCGGCGAGGCGGCACATTTCTTTTCGGCTCGCGCATGATCCCGAAAAGTGGGTACCGGTTTTCGGAAAAGATCATGCGCAAGCAAGATGTCTAGACGGAAGAAACAGGCCGTGAACTCGCATCTATTGCCGACCTATGCGCGCGTCGACCTCGCTTTCGAGCGGGGCGAGGGTGCTTGGNTGTTCACGGCTGACGGCGAGCGCTATCTCGATTTTACCTCGGGCGTCGCCGTCAACGCGCTCGGCCACGCGCATCCGCATATGGTCGCGGCGCTGACCGAGCAGGCGCAAAAGCTCTGGCACGTCTCCAACCTGTACCGCATCCCGCAAGCCGAGCGGCTGGCCGACCGGCTGTGCGCGTTGAGCTTTGCCGATACGGTATTTTTCCAGAATTCCGGNGCCGAGGCGATCGAATGCGCGATCAAGATGGCGCGCCACTATCAGTTTTCCTGCGGCAAGCCTGAGCGTTTCCGCATCATCACATTNGAAGGCGCCTTCCACGGGCGCACNCTGGCCGCAATCGCCGCGACCGGGAACAAGAAATATCTCGAAGGTTTCGGGCCGCCGATGCCAGGTTTCGACCAGGTGCCTTACGGCGATCTCGAAGCGGTCAAGAAAGCGATCGGCCCCGAGACCGGCGCCATCCTGATCGAGCCGATCATGGGCGAGGGCGGCGTGCGGGTGGTTCCTCATACGTTTTTGCGCGCACTTCGTAAATTGTGCGACGACCACGGCCTGCTGCTGATGTTCGACGAGATACAAACCGGAATCGGCCGCACCGGCGACCTGTTCGCCTATGAGCACACCGGCGTCACGCCCGATATCATGGCGCTGGCGAAGGCGCTGGGCGGCGGAATTCCGATCGGCGCCTGCCTGGCGACGGCGGAAGCGTCCAAGGGCATGACCGCCGGCACCCACGGCTCGACCTTCGGCGGCAATCCGCTGGCGATGGCGGCCGGCAATGCGGCGCTCGACGTGATAACGGCGAACGGCTTCCTCGACCGGGTGCGGAAGAATTCGCTCGTGCTCAAGCAGCGGCTGGCCGAGCTGAAAGACCGCCACGCTTCGGTGATCGCCGAGGTGCGCGGCGAAGGCCTGCTGATCGGCCTGCGCATGGTGCCGCCGGCATCCGAGATGGTGGACGAATTGCGCAATGAGAAGATGATCACGGTTGCCGCCGGCGACAATGTGGTGCGGCTGCTGCCACCGCTGATTATTGGAGAAAACGAGATCGCGGAGGCGTTCGCGCGCATCGATCGGGCTTGCGCGCGGCTGGCGCGCGCGCATCCGCGGCAAGCTGACCAGGCTGCCAAGCAGAAGGCGGCGTCATGACCGGAAACGGCATGCGGCATTTCCTCGATCTCATCGACGTTTCGAAGTCGGTGCTGGCCGGGATGATCGACAACAGCCGCGCCATGAAGGCCGCGCGCGCGCGCGGGATCGTCGCGGCGCCGCTGGCCGGCAAGACGCTGGCGATGATCTTCGACAAGCCGTCGACGCGCACACGCGTGTCGTTCGACGTCGCCATGCGCCAGCTCGGTGGCGAAGCGATCCTGCTCACCGCGCAGGAAATGCAGCTCGGGCGCGGCGAGACGCTGGCCGACACCGCGCGCGTGCTCTCGCGCTATGTCGACGCCATCATGATCCGCATTCTCGATCACGAGGCGGTGGCCGAGCTTGCGCGCCACGCCACGGTGCCGGTGATCAACGGGCTCACCCGGCGCTCGCATCCCTGCCAGGTGCTGGCCGACGTCATGACGTTCGAGGAAAAGCGCGGGCCGATCCGCGGCCGCACGGTGGCCTGGAGCGGCGATAGCAACAACGTGCTGGCATCCTGGATGCACGCGGCCGAGCGTTTCGAGTTCCAGCTACGGGTGGCGACGCCGGCCGAGCTGCGCCCCAAGAAATGGCTGATGGACTGGGTGAAATCGTCCGGCGCCGTGATAAAGATCGGCGACGACCCGGANGCCGCGGTGAAGGACGCCGACTGCGTGGTCACCGACACTTGGGTGTCGATGGGCGACCGCGACGGCAAGTCCAGGCATAACGTGCTCAAGCGCTACCAGGTCAATGCCCGGCTGATGTCCAAGGCCAAGCCGGACGCGCTGTTCATGCACTGCCTGCCGGCGCATCGCGGCCAGGAGGTCACCGACGAGGTGATCGACGGCCCGCAATCGGTCGTGTTCGACGAGGCGGAAAACCGGCTGCACGCGCAGAAGGGCCTGCTGGCCTGGTGCCTGCACGCGGACGCCCGGTAGCAATCACCGCGAACAGNGCTACATAAGGGCGATGAGCAACCCTGAAATTGCTATTCCTTCGCGCGCACCGGCGGCCACCACGGCCGACGACACCGTCATGCCGTTCGAAGTGGCTTCGCTCGACCTGCGCGGCCGCGTGGTGCGGCTCGGGCCAGTGGTTGACCAGATTCTCAACGCTCATGCCTATCCGCAGCCGGTGGCCAAGCTGCTGGGCGAGGCCGTGGTGCTCACCGTCATGCTCGGCTCGGCCTTGAAGATCGACGGCCGCTTCATTTTGCAGACCAAGACCGACGGCCCGGTGCGCATGCTGGTGGTGGACTTCACCGCTCCCGGCAAGGTGCGCGCCTGCGCGGGCTTCGACAAGGATCGCGTCGCCGCGACGATCGCATCCGGCAAGGCCGATGCCGGCGCGCTGCTCGGCCACGGCCATCTCGCCATGACCATCGACCAGGGCCCGGACATGAACCGCTACCAGGGCCTGGTCGCGCTCGCAGGCGGCTCGCTGGAAGACGCGGCGCACGAATATTTCCACCGCTCCGAGCAGATCCCGACGCGGGTGCGGCTGGCGGTGGCCGAGGAACTGCGCGCGGTTCAAGGCGGCGCCAGCCATCGCTGGCGCGCCGGCGGCATCTTGCTGCAATTCCTGCCCAAGGCGCCGGAACGCGTGCGTGTTGCCGATCTCGATCCCGGCGATGCGCCGGAAGGCACCGTCCCGCACACGCTGCCGGAAGACGATGCCTGGGTGGAAGGCCGCGCGCTGGTCTCCACCGTCGAGGACGTCGAATTGATCGACCCGGCGCTCTCCAGCGAGCGGCTGGTCTATCGACTGTTCCATGAGCCGGGCGTGCGCGTCTTCCGCGGCAGCGAGGTGCGCGCGGAGTGCTCGTGCTCACGCGCCAGCGTTGAGGCCATGTTGAAAAGCTTTTCGCAGGATGACCGCGATCACATGGTCGAGGACGGCAAGATTTCCGTCACCTGCGAATTCTGCAGCGCGAATTACGTATTTGCGCCGGGCGAGGTCGAGGCGAAAGAGGGTTGAAGGCGAGGCCGGTCAGTTGATCGTGCGCACGGCGTAGGATGAATCGAGCGAGAAGGCGGGAATTTCGATGTCAAAATGCTCGCCGGCCACCGTCACCATGCCGTAGCTGCCGGCCATGAAGCCGGACGGCGTCGGCAACGGCACCCCGCTGGTATATTCAAACGACTCGCCCGGCTTGAGGGTCGGTTCCTCGCCGACCACGCCCGGACCCTTGACCTCTTGCAGCCGCCCGAAAGCGTCGGTGATGCGCCAATGGCGCGTCTTGAGCTGCACCGTCTCGGTTCCCAGATTGGCGATGTCGATGGTGTAGGCCCAGAAGTAATAGCCGTTGCCGGGCGACGATCGCTCCGAAACGAAGCGGGGCGTCACCGTGACTTCGATCTTGCGGGTTACGGCCCGGTACATCTAAATGCCTTACAATTCTACGAGGCCTGGGCTAGCTATTTTCGTCCTGCCTGCGGATTATGGCCGAAAGACCATACGAAAGAAAAGCCGTTCATGATCAAGGTATCAACCGAACGCGATCTGCGGCTTGACCTGTTCCGCGGCATCGCACTCTGGCTGATCTTTCTCGATCATATTCCGTCCAATGCGGTGAGCTGGATCACGATCCGCAATTACGGCTTCAGCGACGCCACCGAGATTTTTGTCTTCATCTCCGGCTATACCGCGGCCTTCGTCTATGGCCGCGCCATGCGCGAGCATGGCTTCATCGTCGCCGGCGCCCGCGTGCTCAAACGCGCCTGGCAAATCTACATCGCGCATGTGTTCCTGTTCGCGATCTACCTCGCCGAGATCACCTATGTCGCGCACAGTTTCGATAATCCGCTCTACAGCGAGGAAATGGGCGTGCTCGACTTCCTGAAGAATCCGGAAGTCACCATCATCCAGGCGTTGCTGCTCAAGTTCAAGCCGGTGAACATGGACGTGCTGCCGCTCTACATCGTGCTGCTGCTATGGTTCCCGCCGGTGCTGTGGCTGCTACTGCGCTTGCCCTCGCTAGCGCTCGTGGCCTCGGCCACCCTCTACTCGCTGATGTGGCAATTCGAATGGAATATTCCGGCCTATCCGCAAGGCGAATGGGTGTTCAATCCCTTTGCCTGGCAACTGCTGTTCGTGTTCGGCGCCTGGTGCGCGCTCGGCGGCGCACAACGGCTTGCGCGCTGGCTCAATTCCCCGGTGGTATTCGGACTTGCGGTCGCCTATGTGCTGTTCGCGTTCGGCATCGCGATGACCTGGTACTTTCCGCGGCTTGCGCTGTTTGTGCCGAAATTCGTCGGCGAGGCGATCTATCCGATCGACAAGACCAACCTCGACGTGCTGCGCATCCTGCATTTCTTGTCGCTGGCGGTGATCACGCTGTGGTTCGTGCCGCGCGACTGGCCGGTATTGCGATCGCGGGTATTCTGGCCGGCGATCGTATGCGGGCAGCATTCGCTGGAAACCTTCTGCCTGGGCGTGTTCCTGGCCTTTGCCGGCCACTTCGTATTCACCGAAGTGTCCAACCGCCTGCTCACGCATATCATCGTCAGCGTATCGGGCATCGCCATTATGGTGGCCGCAGCAGCGTTGGTTTCGTGGTATAGACGCATAGAGCGACAAGGACCGGGGCCGCGTCCGCCTTCGATCAAGCCGGGCTACGCGGGGGGCGACGCATGACGGGACGTGTACCATTCCTGCTGGCATTGCTGATGCTGGCCGGCCCGGCCTGGGCCGAGCATCCGGCCGAGTGCCGCGTGGCCGCAAATCTGATTGAGCCCGATTTTCCGCTGCCACAGGTCGTGCGCGCGCTGGCCGCCAAGCGGCTCAGCATTCTGGTGATCGGCTCCGGCTCCATGCTCTTGCCTGGAGCGGACGGCAGCAAGAACGCCTATCCGGCGCGGCTGCAGCACGCGCTCACCGAAATGCTGCCCGGCGTCGAGGTCAAGGTGGTGACCGACGTGCAGGCGCATCGCAATGCCGTTGAAACGGTGAAGGCGCTGAAACCGGCGCTCGCGGCGGCAAAGCCCGCGCCCGCGCTCGTGGTTTGGGGGATCGGAACCGTGGACGCCATACAGGCGATTGATCCAGATCAATTCAGCCATGCCCTCGACCACGGTATAAATATTGTCCATTCGGCAGGCGCTGATGTCGTTTTGATCAACGCTCAATACAGCCCGCGCACGGAATCGATGATTGCCCTTGGTACTTATGCTGAACACATTCGTTGGGTTGCACTGCAGCAAAAAGTGCCGTTGTTCGACCGATTCAGCATCATGAAGCTTTGGGCCGATCTGGGGACGTTCGATTTGTATTCGGCTACGAAAAAACTTGACATAGCCGAGCGTGTTCATGATTGCATAGCACGATTGCTGGCCGATCTCGTGATCGAGGCAGCAAAGCNAGACGAGCCGCATGCCGAGAGCGGCCGTTAAATGNACTCTGGGNGAAACGGCCGTGCCGGGAATTGATCTCGCCTATCGGGCGATGAAGCGGACTACTGTCGCCGCGCTGTTTGCTGCATTGGCATTGCCACTNTCGGCGCGCGCCGAAACACCGGCGCTGACGTGCGACACGCCGCTCGACCTGATTCGCCTCGNCAATCCGCTATCGCACGTTGCGCAAAAACTGACAGCCGGCGCNCCGATCACCATCGTNGCNATCGGTTCGTCGTCGACCGCGGGCGCGGGTGCGAGTTCTCCGGCTAAGTCGTACCCGAGCCAACTGGCGGTCGAACTCAAGAAGCAATTTCCGTATAATTCTATCACCGTGCTCAATCGTGGCGCGAACGGCGAGGAAGTCGCCGACATGCTCAGGCGCTTCGACAAGGCGGTGGTGGCCGCCAAGCCCGATCTGGTCCTGTGGCAGCTCGGCACCAATTCGGTCATCCGCGACCACATGTTCAACGACCACGGCGCCGCGATCCGCGATGGCCTCAACAAGATTCGCGCCACCGGCGCCGACATCGTGCTGATCGATCCGCAATTCGCGCCGAAAGTGATCGTAAAGGCGGAAGCCGCGCACATGGTCGAATTAATCGCCACGACCGCCAAGGTGGAAAATGTCGACCTGTTCCGCCGCTTCGACGTGATGAAGCGTTGGCGCGAGGCCGATCACATGGCGTTCGAGTCGTTCGTGTCGCCCGATGGGCTGCATATGAATGACTGGAGCTATGCTTGCATGGCCAAGGGCCTTGGTCTTGCCATCGCTGAAGCCGCCGAGCGGCCGGTGGTGTCGGCGGCCATGTCGTACGTGGTGCCTTAAGCGCTCGACGACGCTGCGCTACACCGCGTCCAAAGCCGTCAGCAGATCCTCGATCAGATCGTCAGGGTGCTCGAGCCCGGCCGAAAACCGTATCAGCCCATCGCCAATGCCGAGTTCGGCGCGTTGCTCGGGCGTGAGCCGCTGATGCGTGGTCGTGGTCGGGTGCGTAACCAGGCTCTTGGCATCGCCAAGGTTGTTGGTGATGCCGATCAGCTGCAAGCCGTTGAGGAACCGGAAGGCGCCTTGCTTGCCGCCCATGATCTCGAACGAGCACAGCGTCGAGCCGGCACGCATCTGCTTGGCGATGACGTCGGCCTGCGGGTGGTCGCTCCGGCCGGGATAGATCAGCCGGCTGATTTTCTTGTGCCCATCGAGCGCGGTTGAAACCGCCCCCGCCGTTTCGGTCTGCCGCTGCACCCGCACCGACAATGTCTCTAGCCCCTTCAGCAGAATCCAGGCATTGAATGGCGACAGCGACGGCCCGGTCTGGCGGATCACTTGGTGTACTTGATCCATGATGAATTTTTCCGACGCCAGGATGACGCCGCCGAGCACGCGGCCCTGGCCGTCGATGTGTTTGGTCGCTGAATAGACCACGCAGTCGGCGCCGAGCGCGAGCGGGCTCTGGTAAAGCGGCGTGGCGAACACGTTGTCCACCACCAGCTTAGCGCCGGCCGCGTGCGCGATATCGGCGACCGCCGCGATGTCATAGACTTCAAGCGTTGGATTGGTCGGCGTTTCCATGAAGAACGCCTTGGTGTTCTTCTGCACCGCCTGTTTCCAGGCATTGAGGTCCTTGCCGTCGACTAGCGTGCAGGGGACGCCGAAACGCGGCAGCCATTCCTCGATCACCCAGCGGCAGGAGCCGAACAGCGCCTTGGCGGCGACCACGTGATCGCCGGCCCTGACCAGCCCCATCAGCGCGGTGGTGACGGCTGCCATGCCGGTGGCGGTCGAGCGCGCGGCCTCGGCGCCTTCGAGCGCGGCCATGCGCCGCTCGAACATGTCCAAGGTCGGGTTGGAATAGCGCGAATAGACGTAGCCGGGCGTCTTGCCGGAG
>JGI24130J36418_10000876_pt1 | contig 10139 bp, 15 predicted proteins | sample BarGraNGADG00212_FD_36418 | JGI IMG/M metagenome (IMG submission 36418)
ACGGTTAGGCGACCTGGTCTCGAACGAAGAGGTCCGCGAGGATGCCACCTGTTGATGCCATCTGCTCGATCGCTCCCGCTGCCACGTCGTCAGATTCGGGACGCCGGTGCAGGTCAGCCGGGCCAGCCTGGACCGCTGGATCCGCGGCTACCGCACGGGCGGGTTCGCCGTGCTGGTGCCGGAGCGTCGGCGACCATCCGGGTTCATCCTTCTCGGGCTGCTCTGGGGTGTGGCGCATCCTCCCCTCGTACGACATTCCGATCTTCTGGAGGACCCGCGCCGAAGCGCCGTTGCGCGGGTCACACGTCCCCGCGATGCGGTGCATTCCTTCGGCCCGGCCAACCTCGACCAGCGACCGCGCAATGGCTTCGCCGTAGCCCTGCCCAAAGAGAACAGTATGAACCGCATACGAGATCTCCGCCTGTCGGTGAGCCACGCTGCGGATCTTCAGTTCGCCCAGACCGATGACCCCGTCTGTTGGTGTCTGAGCGGCCCAGACCCGACCCTGCGCGTGGATGCGGTGTTCGTCCACGCCGCGAGCGCATCGACAACGAATTGCCGAGTATCAGCCTCGTCGTTGGGTCCCCAAGGTTGGTGGCGGCAGCCGCCTCTGTGGAAGCCCATTCGTGCACGCGACGCCAGTCGTCAAGCGCGATAGGCCGAAGCGAGACACCCCTTATCTGGCAAGGCTATCGCCGGCTACCGGCGGCGTTTCGGGTGACGACCGAGTCTGTGCCGTCACCGCGCTTTCGTCCTTGCCTGACTGCGTGCCGGTCGGGGGTCGTCCTGCATCCGCTCCCTGCTCGCTTCACCACATGGCCTCCGACGATCTCCCATGAGATGCCCACGAGTCGAGTCCCTTCACCCGTAGATGCACTGCTCAGCAGTAGAGACCGCCGCCCCAAGAGTCAGTGCAACATGTCGACGGCAACCGAAACCGCACTCTCATGGCGCGATCCGGCCGCACTCGATGGGCGGATCAGGTCGCCCCGATGGTACCAGAGTGATACCATCAGGTCATGGCTATGACATTGCGTACAGACGAAGAGTTGGACAGCGCTCTGGCCGCCCTCTCGGAGGCCGAAGGCGCATCTCGGCAGGAGATTATCCGCAGAGCTGTTCTGGAGCGCTACGAGCGGAACGCTCACACTCTCCGGGCGCAGGAGAGCTCCAGTCGCATGATCGACAAGTGGGCGGACGTTCTCGAGCGTTTGGGCAAAGTGTGACCGAGGTCGAGTACCTGGATTTGGAGGATCTGTTACGTCTCGTACGCCTTCTGAAGACAGGCCCGGTCCGGGACATCGGACTACTGGACTCGGCAGTCAATCGGCCTCGTTCCAGTGCGTTCGGGGAAGATGCTTACCCCACGCTGGCACTGAAGGCGGCCGCCTTACTACACTCCCTCGCCCGCAACCACGCCTTGGTCGACGGGAACAAACGTCTCGCCTGGTTGGCGACCGTGGTCTTTCTCGACCTGAACTCGTACGACACCTCCCTGACGAAGGACGCCGCGTTTGCTCTCGTTATCGACGTGTGCGTGGGAGACGCCGACGTTGAAGAAATCGCCCTACGTCTACGCCTGACGGGCTAGCCCCCGCCGTGCTCCTGCTCCGGTCAACTACGCATCGACCCCGTGGGAAACGTCCGCCTCTGGTTACGATCCGCTCGAACCGATGGGCGCGCTGTCACGGTCTCGGCGCTCGGCATCGCGCGTGAGTCGTCGCTGCGTGTGAGTCGGCGTGAGTCGCGATTGGTGAGGAGTTCCTGTACTGCGTTAAAGCCGCCGGCTTCGCCTCGGCAACGCGGCTGCCGGGCGGGCATGCGGCCTCCGGCCGGTCCCGCCCTCCGCCGCGCCCAGACGTGCACAGGTCATGGCAGAACGAACCAACCCCCTGCCGCGGAACCGTACGTCCTCGGCCTTTGGGCCTCCGGGCGCTGCGTTCCTTGCCACCGGAGAACCGTACCCGGCAACTAGCCTCGCGGCAGGTTCCCCGCTTAACCACGCGCTTCGAACGACGGGATGAGCTAGAGTATCGAATTAGATACAGCTTAGGAGGAGCGATGAGCGGTGCGGATCTGCTGACCCGAGCTCGTCACGATGCACGCCTGACCCAGAGCGAGCTCGCCATGCGCGCGCGCACCTCCCGGCCCACGCTGTCGGCATACGAGCATGGCCGCACTTCTCCGACCCTGGAGACCGCCGCCAGGCTCCTGGCTGCAGCAGGGCAGCAGTTGGCTGCAGTGCCAAAGGTCGAGTTCGTGGAACGCGCGCTTTCTCGCGAACGCAGGACACGAGTGCCGACCAGTCTGCCAAGGCTGCCGCTGCGCCAAGCCTTGGCCACGATCACATTGCCCCTGCATCTGAACTGGTCACAGCCCAACCGAGAGTTCAAGCTCGCGGAGCGCGATCGACGGGCGCGCGTCTACGAGATCGTGCTCCGCGAGGGCACACCCGAGGACGTCCTCGCGTACATCGACGGCGCCCTGCTCATCGACCTGTGGGACGACCTGGTTCTTCCCCGAGATGTTCGCGCCGCCTGGTCCGACGTCGTCAACTCCGCGCTCGACCAGGCACCGCAGTGACGTCCGCCGGCGGTGAGAAGGGCCACTGGCGTTAACGAGGCTTCAGATCGAGGTCGCTCAGCTCTTCTTCTCCCTGCCTGCGGCTCAAGGCTTTCTGCTGGCAGGTGGTGCCGCGCTCGTGGCTCAACACCTGACCAGCCGGCCCACCCAAGACCTCGACTTCTTCACCCGGGTAGGCGCCACCAGCTCAGGCCGCCGACGCGATGCTCGTGCATGGCGCGCCTGAGCAGTCGACGTACCAGTGCCGAGGTAGGGATCTGCTCGGCGGTGGCCTGACGCCGCAGCCGAGCATCGAGATCTTTGGTGATGCGCAGGTTGATCGGCACGTCGAGCGCCGCACTTCTCTCGGCGATCTCAGCTTCCGCCGCCTCGGCTTCCTCCTCCGCGTACTCCTCCCGGATGGCTCGGACCTCGGCGTCGATGCGGGCGTCGCGATCAGTCTCGGTCACTGCGAGCTCTGCCTTTCGTATTCGCGCAGATCGGGACCAGTGGTCTTCCACGCGGTGGCGCCGGCGTGGTCGGAGCGGGTGGCGATCACGGTGATGATTCCCAGTTCGACGAGGTCGGAGCTTGAGGGGCGACGACCAGGTTGCGTCAGGCCGCCCGTCAGCCGGGCAGCAGCACCCGAAAGACCGTGCGGCCGTCCTCGCGGGTCGTCTCCACCGTGCCGCCGTGCGCCTTAGTGACCGCCGCCACGATGGCCAGCCCCAGGCCGGTACTGCCCGCCGCCCGCGACCGCGCGGAGTCGCCGCGGGTGAACCGCTCGAAGATCCGCGGTCGCAGCCCGGCCGGGATCCCGGGGCCGGTGTCGCTGACGGTCAGCTCGGCGATCGCGCCATTGGCCTCGGCTTGTCGGCGTACGGCGACAGCGACCGTGACCTCGCTGCCAGCCGGCGTGTGCGTGCGGGCGTTGGTCAGCAGGTTCGCCAGCACCTGGTGCAGCCGGTGTTCGTCGCCGGGCACGACCACGGGATCCTCGGGCAGATCCAGCGACCATCGATGGTCCGGGCCGGCCGCGCGGGCGTCGCTGATGGCGTCGATCGCCAGCCGGCTCAGGTCGACCGGGTCGTGCGCCAGCGGCCGGCCGGCGTCGAGGCGGGCCAGCAGCAGCAGGTCGTCGACCAGCGCCGCCATCCGCGCCGACTCCGACTCCACCCGCCGCAGGCTGTGGTCGACCTGGCCCGGCAGCGGCTCCGGGGTGCGCAGCGCCAGCTCGGTGTGGCTGCGGATGGCCGCCAGCGGCGTACGCAGCTCGTGACTGGCATCGGCGATGAACTGCCGCAGCCGGTTCTCGGTGGCCTCGCGTTGGGTGAGCGCGGACTCGACGTGGTCGAGCATGTGGTCGAAGGCGGCGCCGAGTTGGCCCACCTCGGTGCCCGGGTCGCGGGGCAGCGCCCGGTCGCGCAGCGCCACGTCCCCGCTGGCCAGTGGCAGCGCGGCCACCCGCTGGGCGGTGCTGGTCACCTGATGGAGCGGACGCAGGGACAGCCGGACCAGTACGGCGCCCGCCAGCCCCGTGGCCAGCAGGGTCGCGGTGAAGACGACCAGCTCGACCACGGCGAGGCGCTCGACGGCGTCGTTGACGCCAGCCGCCGGCAGCCCGGTGAGCAGCACGTCGCCGTCGCGACCGCTGTCTGTCAGCACGCGATAGTTGCCCAGTACGTCGAGATGCACGCTATGGGGGTCTCGGGCCGGCCGCAGCGCGGCCAGTTTGCGCGCATCGGCTGCCGTGATCAGGGGACGCTGGCCGTCGTCGGTGACCACTCCGGCCTGCGCCAGCTGACCGTCGACCACCCTTCCGCCCAGGGTGCCGACGGCTTGGCCGGCGACCTGACCGAACCCGCCGGCGGGAATCTGCGCATCGCCGTCGGTCGGCACGGCATCGGCGTCCCGTCGCGGGGTGCCCGCGGCGGCGGTGTCGCCGGGACCGCTGGGAGCAGTTGCGCCGTACTCCAGGCTGACGGCGTACCGGCTGCCGGCAGCGCGCAACTGCTGGTCCAGTCGGTTGAGCAGGAAGCCGCGCAGCGCCAGCGTGGTGGCCAGCCCGACGGCGAGACAGGCGAGCGTGAGCAGCAGCAGCATGCTGGCCAGGAGCCGGGTCCGCAGCGGCCGCCGGCCCAGCCAGGTGCTGCCGCGGTTCGGCGCGGTCCGCCCCAAGCCGGCTGGGTGGCTCACCGGGCNGGCTTGAGCACGTACCCCACCCCGCGCACGGTGTGGATCATCGGCTCCCGACCAGCGTCGATCTTCTTGCGCAGGTAGGAGATGTAGAGCTCGACGATGTGCGCCTGGCCGCCGAAGTCGTAGTTCCACACCCGGTCAAGGATCTGCGTCTTGGACAGCACCCGGCGCGGGTTGCGCATGAGGTAGCGCAGCAGTTCGAACTCGGTCGCGGTGAGCTCCACGATCTGGCCTGCCCGGCGTACCTCCCGGGCGTCTTCGTCCATGACGAGGTCACCGACCGCGAGCTCGGAGACGCTTTGCGCCCGCGCCAGACCGGCTCGGCGCAGCAGGCCGCGCAGCCGGGCCAGGACCTCCTCCAGGCTGAACGGCTTGGTGACGTAGTCATCGCCGCCGGCGGTGATGCCGACGATGCGGTCCTCAACCGAGTCCCGGGCGGTCAGGAACAGCACGCAAACATGCGGGCGTTCGGCGCGCAGCCGGCGCAGCACCTCCAGCCCGTCGAAGTCCGGCAGCATCACGTCGAGGATCACCGCGTCCGGGGCGAAGTCTCGAGCGGTGCGTACGGCGGTGCTGCCGTCGGCGGCNGTCTTGACCTCCCAGCCCTCGTAGCGCAACACGCTGGAAAGCACCTCGGCCAGGCTGGGTTCGTCGTCGACGACGAGCACGCGGATGGGAGATCCGTCCGGTCGGGTGAGCGCCGGCGCGCGGGCAGACTTCGCGGACGGGTTGGTGGCTGTCACGTCTCTATAGTCGCTGATGCGCCGGTGGCCGCGCTGTGGGCTGCCTATGTGCGGGCTCTGCGGTGGCTATCGGGGAGGGGCGGCCGCGGCTTTCCAGCCCCTTCGCTTGTTACGCCCCCTGCCGCTCAGGCCCGCCGCTGTCCGGGCGCTTCCCTTCGCATCGAGGTGTGACGGTGTTATGCCGCACGCGGTGTCGGCTGGTGGGGACGCAGCCCCAGACGAACGTCCGGGCCCGGTGGGCAATCGATCGCTGTTAGCCGAGCGACAGCGGGATGTGATCGCCGTCGACGACTGCCGAAACCTCGAGGCGCCCCCCGAGGCTCTCCACGTAGCGCCGCAGAGTGTCGATCTTGATCTCGCCACTGCCCGTGTGCTCGATGGCCGAGACCCGGCGTTGCGATAGACCCATCCGGGCCGCGACTTCGGACTGGGTGAGCTTCTTGCGGGCACGGACCTTCTCCAGCTCCAGCACCTTGTTCATCCGCTCGACCTCGGCGGTGATTCGGGCCTCGGCTCCCGGGCGTGCCGCGATCTCGGCACACAGCTTGTCGAAATCGCTCATCGCTTCCTCCTTGCCGGTCTCCCGGGTGTGCCCGGCTTCTGCTGTCTCGTGGCTTTGGCAAGCGTTTCGGCTTGCCGGGCTAGAGCTGCTTCGTGGCGCGCCGCCGTAGCGAGGAGCGCCGCTGGTGCTTCCCGGTGCCTGGGTCGACGATCGTCGGATCTTCGACCCGGTGAGGGTAACCGGGTCGTCCACCATTTCGGTCAAGATGGTCGCGGATGAGCACAACCCACCTGCCCGGGTCGTCGCAGCGGTCAAGCCGGAGCCGGACCAGGCCGAGCGGCGTGTTCAGCCACGCTGGCTGCCGAACGTCCGCCGGCGCCGTTCGAGCACGGCTCGCACGTCGTCCAGCTTGGGCTCCAGCGCCCTGTCGAGTAGTGCGCCGGCTTGGCGCGCCCGTGGGCTGGACGCTCAACCTCAGCCGTCCAGCCCCTTCGCCGACGATCGTGGTGCAGCCAGCGCGCTCGACACCTCCCAACCGTGAGCGAACCATTGCGGTGGATCTTGGTATCATAGTGGTATGGCTATGACCCTGCGGCTCCCTGCTGGGCTGGATGCCGAACTACGTGCCGCAGCGGAGGAGGACCACCGCAGCCTGCACGCGACCGTGCTGCTTGCCCTAGAGACCTACCTCGCGCTGCGGGAGACGGCCGAGATCAAGGCCGACCCCGAGGCGCTCCGGTCCCTCGCTGAGGCCCGCGAGGCTGTCCGCCAGGGTGACGTCGTCTACGGCACTGACGCCGTACGCCGTCTGCTCGGGGGACGCCGCGCCTCGTGACGCGCCGTACGAGCTGGGGACGGCGCCCCCGGCCCGGCGGGCTTTGGCCCAGCGGTTGCCGCCGGAGGTCGCCAGCGCGGCGGCGAAGTTCATCGTCGGCCCGTTGCGGAGTGATCCACGGCGAGTCGGCAAGCCGCTCGGCGAGGAGCTTGCCGGCATCCACAGCGCGCGGCTCGGCCGGGAGTGGCAGGTGCTGTACGAGATCGACGACACCAAGCACGTGGTCGTCGTGCTCGACATCCGGCACCGCTCGAACGCCTACCGCCTGCGATGACGGTTGCGACCGGCACAGCGGGCTGACCCGCCCCAGCCCAGCCCCGACCGAGGGCAGCCGGACGTCGTCAAGCCAGCGGCGGGCACGATGGACCCGTACACACGATGGACCCTTACAGAGGTGCTCAGCATCCGAGAGGTTGGTTTGGTGGCGACGTTCACTCTCGAGCGACTGGCTGACGGGTCGCTCGTAAGCGTGGTGGCGGTGGGGCCACAGGACCGGGCGAGGTTGCGGGCCGAACTGATCGAAGGCTTCGCGCGGTTGTCCCCGGAATCGCGCTTCAGCCGGTTTCTGATGGCGATGCCTCGGCTGACCAGCGAGCAGTTGCGCCGTCTGGTGGACACCGTCGACGACCGCGACCATGTCGCGCTCGGCTTGGAGCTGGCCGAAAGCGGTACGCCGATTGGGCTCGGCCGCTTCGTCCGCGACTCCGTGGTCCCGACATCGGCGGACGTCGCGGTGACCGTCGCCGACGAGTGGCAAGGCAAGGGAGCGGGGACGATTCTCATCCGGGCACTCGCGGCGGCGGCGAAGAAGCGCGGCGTACGCCATTTCACCGCGCTGGTTCTCGCCGACAACTTGGCATCGCTGGCGATGCTGCGCGCCGTAGGCCGGGTTACCCGGTGCGAGCACGGTGGGGGAGCCGCCGACATGACCGTCGAACTCTCACCGACGGGCGGCCAATGCCGGTGGGCGTGGGCTCGAATGCCATCGTTGTCTTCGATCCCCACCGGAGAACGGGTGGGTGGGATGCGGATGGCGGGGTTGGGGCTGTGCGGGAGTACGCGGAAGCGCCGGTGGTGCAGGTGGCAGCGGAGGCGACCCTGATCGATGACGTGGCGACGAACGCCGCCCGGTGGCCGGACCGTGTGGCCGCCAGCCGGCGTACGGCGTCGGGATGGGTGCCGGTGACTTGCGCGCAGCTGGCCGCGCAGGTGCGAGAGCTGGCCGGTGGGCTGCTCAGCGCCGGAGTGGCGGCGGGAGACCGGGTTGTGCTGCTGGCGCGCACCCGGTACGAGTGGATGCTCGCCGACTACGCGATCTGGACGGTGGGTGCGGTTACCGTGCCTGTCTACGAGACGTCCTCGCCAGAGCAGATCGCCTGGATCTGTCAGGACAGCGGCGCGGTTGCGGCGATCGTGGAGACCGCCGCGCATCAGGGGACCGTGGAGAGCCTGCGGGCTGAACTGCCCGAGTTGCGCCACCTGTGGCAGATCGACGCCGGTGACCTGGGCCGGTTGGCCGGGACGGGCGCGGCGGCCCCCGCGGCGGAGTTGGCAGCGAGGCGAGCCGGGATGGGTCGGGACAGCCTGGCCTCCATCGTCTACACCTCGGGCACGACCGGGCGGCCAAAGGGCTGTCAGCTCACCCACGGCAACTTCCTGCACAGCGTGGCGAACGTAACTGCGGCCAACGGCATCGACGAGATCTTCTCCGAGCAGGCGACGACGCTGCTGTTCCTGCCGCTGGCGCACGTGCTGGCCCGGCTGATCCAGCTGTGCGCCATCCACCGCGGGGTTCGGTTGGGCCACTTGGCCACGGCGCGCGAGTTGCCTACCGAGCTCAAGGCGTTCCAACCCAGCGTCGTGTTGGCGGTGCCCCGGGTCTTCGAGAAAGCGCATGCGGCCGCCTACGCGCAGGCCCATTCCGCCGGCCACGACCGAGTGTTCGCCTGGGCGGACAGGGTGGCGGTGCGTGCCAGCCGGCAGCAGCAGGCGCACGGCCGGGTGCGCGCGGACTGTCGCGCCCAACAAGCGGTCGCGGACCGGCTGGTCTACCGCCGGTTGCGGGCCGAGCTCGGTGGCGTGCGCTGGGCGGTCAGCGGCGGCGGACCGTTGGGGGAGCAGCTCGCGCACTTCTTCCGTGGAGCCGGGATCACCGTCTTGGAGGGATACGGGCTGACGGAGAGCACCGCCGCCACCACGCTGAACCTGCCGCGGGCGGCCCGAGTCGGCACGGTCGGGCAGCCGATCCCCGGCACCGCGGTGGCGATCGCCGCGGACGGCGAGGTGCTGCTCCGCGGCCCGCACATCTTCACCGGCTACTGGCACAACCCGGNGGCCACGGCGGACGCCGTCGCCGACGGGTGGCTGCACACCGGCGATCTCGGCGAGCTGAGCCCAGACGGGTACCTGCNGATCACCGGGCGGAAGAAGGACATCCTGGTCACCGGCGGCGGCAAGAACATCAGCCCGGGTCCGCTGGAAGATCGACTGCGCGCTCACCCGTTGATCAGTCAGGCCGTTGTCGTCGGGGACGCCCGGCCCTACGTTGCGTGCCTGATCACGCTGGATGCCGACACGGCGGCGGCNTGGGCCCGACGGCACGCCAAGGACGGTGCCGGCAGCGATGAGTGGCGCACCGACCCCGAGCTGGTNGCCGAGGTGCAGGCCGCGGTAGACGCGGCGAACGCTGGAGTCAGTCAGGCCGAGTCGATCCGCCGCTTCCGTATCCTCCCCGGGGATTTCTCCGAGATTGGCGGACAGCTCACCCCGACGCAGAAGGTCCGGCGCGCGGCCGTCACCGCCGAGTACGTCGCCGACATCGACGCCCTGTACCGCTAGCGACGTGGCAGTGGCACCACCGGACTCCGGCGGCTCGAGCTGAATCACTACCTCGACTGCGNCCGCTCCCAGCGCGGCCCGGCGGCTATGAGACGCCGGGTACGTGGAGGATCACCGTGTGGCCGTTCGGCACCNGCTCTATTCGCGCCGCCGCGACCGGCAAGCTGCCCAGGAAGCTGTTGAAGTGATAGTCGTCGCGGATTCCGACGCGCAGTGTCGTGTCCCCGGGCAGGGTTTCGGTCAGCTGCCGGAGCTGCTCGACGGTCATCTCGACAGCTATGTGATTTGTCATTGTCTACCTCTCAAGCCGCGCTGGCCGGCGGGAGCACAGAAGCCCCCCAAAGTGCTGATCTCTGGGGCCGGATGGCCAGCGCCAGTAACCATTGTACCCGGACATCGCGGCCCGCTAACATCAGCAAGCACAATCATGAGGCGGGGATGGAGCAATCGTCCCGGGCGG
>JGI24130J36418_10000882_pt1 | contig 10112 bp, 9 predicted proteins | sample BarGraNGADG00212_FD_36418 | JGI IMG/M metagenome (IMG submission 36418)
TGATGCGCGATGTAGTACGACAGCATCTGCTTCAGCGTCAGCGTGCGCGGGACGCCGTCGACGAGCGCGAGCATGATCACGCCGAAGCCGGTCTCGAGCGGCGTGTGCTTGAAGAGCTTGTTCATCACGACCTGCGGGATGCACGCCTGCTTCAGCTCGATGACGACGCGCATCCCCTTGCGGTCCGACTCGTCGCGCAGGTCGGAGATCTCCGTGAGCTTCTTCTCGCGCACCAGTTCGGCGATCTTGGAGACCAGACGCGACTTGTTCACCATGTAGGGGATCTCGGTGATGATGATCCGCATCCGGCCCGTGGAGGTCTGCTCGATGTGCGCCTTGCCGCGGACCTTCAGCGACCCGCGCCCCGTGGTGTAGGCAGAGACGATCCCCTCGAGGCCCATGATCGCGCCGCCCGTGGGGAAGTCCGGGCCTTTGATGACCGTCATGAGGTCTTCGATGGTGGCGTCGGGGTTGTCGATCAGCAGGATGGTGCCGTCGATGACCTCGCCGAGGTTGTGCGGCGGGATGTTGGTCGCCATGCCGACGGCGATGCCGGAGCTGCCGTTCACGAGCAGGTTGGGGTAGCGGGACGGCAGGACGCTCGGCTCGGTGGTCGACTCGTCGTAGTTCGGGATCATGTCGACGGTCTCTTTGTCGAGATCCCGAAGGAGTTCCATCGCCGGTTTGCCAAGGCGGGACTCGGTGTAGCGGTAGGCGGCCGCGGAGTCGCCGTCGACCGACCCGAAGTTGCCGTGGCCGTCGACGAGCGGCAGACGCATCGAGAAGTCCTGGGTCATGCGGACCATCGTGTCGTACACGGCGGTGTCGCCGTGGGGGTGGTACTTGCCGAGCACCTCACCGACGGTCGTGGCGGACTTGCGATACGCCTTCCCGGGGCTNAGGCCCATGTCGTTCATCGCGTAGAGGATGCGGCGGTGTACCGGCTTCAGTCCGTCACGGACGTCCGGCAANGCACGTGCGACGATGACCGACATCGAGTACTCGAGGAACGACTCCTTGAGCTCATGCTCGATATCGATGCTGATGATCCTGTCGTGCTGCTCGTCGGACACCTATCGACTCCCTTTCACGCGGTTCGAACGGATCCACACCCACACGCCGATGGCTATGAAGCACAGGCCGAACACACTGAGCGCGCCGCTCGCCATCGTCGTAGCGAGCGTGCGCTTCGCCGCGTCCTGCGAGTTGCCCAAGGTCGCCAGGCCACCCGCGAGCATCCCGATCCCGACCGCGGCCGTGATCACCGCGGCGATGCGGGCGACGAGCCTGATGTGGCCCGTGTCTGTCGTCTCTTCCCTGCTCAGCTCCAGCAACATCGCCTGGACTTGGCGCTCGTCGACGGCGGCGGCCGTGGCCGGTGTCGCCGTCGGCGTGATCGCGGGACCGTCGACTCCGGCCGTCGCTTCCGCAGCGCGCGCCGCCACGGCTCTTGCTGCGAGCACCTCGGCGGCCGTCGCTTCGGCCTGCAGCTCGGCGGGCTCCTTTGCGGACGGGTTCAGCACGGCCAGAAGATCCAGCGCCGCCTGCTCCTCGGCCTTCTTGCGAGCCAACGCCTCGAACGCTTCCCGCTCCCAAGGGGGCGGTTCGAACTGACGCACGTCGCGCTTCACTTCGTCGCCCATGCCGACCTGCGCCTCTCTAAGCGGATGTCAGATGTCGAGGAACCGGACGTCGCGGGCGCGCCGCTGGATGAACTCCTTGCGAGGCTCGACCTCGGATCCCATGAGATTGGAGAAGGCCTCTTCGGCTGCGAGCGCGTCGTCGATGGTGACCTGGAGCAGCGTGCGCCGCGCGGGGTCCATCGTCGTGTCCCACAACTGCTCGGGGTTCATCTCACCGAGACCCTTGTAGCGCTGGATCCCGTACTTGGTGGTCTCGCCGAGCTTCGCGAGCTCCTTCTGGAGCTCGGCGTCGCTGTACGCGTACTTGACCGTCTTGCCGTGGGAGATCTTGAACAGCGGCGGCTGTGCGATGTAGACGTATCCGGCCTCGATCATCTCCCGCATGTAGCGATAGAAGAGCGTGAGGATGAGGCAACGGATGTGAGAGCCGTCGACGTCTGCGTCGGTCATGATGATCACTTTGTGGTAGCGAGCCGCCGACAGGTCGAACTCCTCGGCCACGCTCGTGCCGAACGCGGTGATCATGTTCTGGATCTCCTCGCTCGCAAGCGCGCGGTTGAGGCCGGCGCGCTCGACGTTGAGGATCTTGCCTCGAAGCGGCAGGATCGCCTGGAACGAGCGGTCGCGCGCCTGCTTCGCCGAGCCGCCTGCGGAGTCTCCCTCGACGAGGTAGATCTCGGAGAAGGCGGCGTCTTTGATCGAGCAGTCGGCGAGCTTGCCCGGCAGTGTCGAGGACTCGAGCAGCCCCTTGCGGCGGGTGAGCTCGCGCGCCTTGCGAGCGGCTGCACGGGCCTTGGCCGCCTGGGCCGACTTCGTGACGATCGCGCGCGCCGGCTTGGGGTGCTCCTCGAGGTACTCGGAGAGCCCCTGGGTCACGACGCCCTGTACGAAGGCGCGGAACTCGGTGTTGCCGAGCTTGGTCTTCGTCTGGCCCTCGAACTGCGGGTCGCGCAGCTTGACCGACACGACCGCAACCAGGCCCTCGCGGATGTCCTCGCCGGAGAGGTTGTCTTCCTTCTCTTTGATGATCCCGTTGCGGCGGGCGTAGTCGTTGATCGTGCGGGTGAGTGCGTTCTTGAAGCCGTCGAGGTGCGTGCCGCCCTCGTGCGTGTTGATGTTGTTCGCGAACGCCAGGACGGTGTCCGTGTAGCCGGTGTTCCACTGCATGGCCACTTCGACGGTTCCCTCGGCGCCCTCGGCCTCGAAGTAGACCGGCTTGGAGGTAACGGTCTCCTTGCCGCCGATGAGGTACTTCACGAAGTCGACGATGCCGCCCTCGTACCTGAACTCGTCGCGGCGCGGCTCGAGCTCGCGCTCGTCGGTCAGCGTGATCTTGAGGTTCCGGTTGAGGAACGCCGTCTCGCGCAGGTGCGAGGCGATCGTGTCGTAGTCGAAGGAGACGGTCTCCATGATGGTGTCGTCGGGCCAGAAGGTGACCATGGTCCCGGTCGTCTTGGTCGATCCGCCCGTCTTGAGCGGTGCGACCGGCTTGCCGTGGTCGTAGGTCTGTGTGTAGATCTTCTTGTTGACCTTGACCTCGACGTCGAGGCGGCTGGACAGCGCGTTGACGACGGAGACGCCGACACCGTGGAGTCCGCCGGACACCTTGTAGCCCTGGCCGCCGAACTTCCCGCCCGCGTGCAGCATCGTGAGGACGACCTCGAGGGCCGGCTTCTTGTACTTGGGGACGTTGTCGACGGGGATGCCGCGGCCGTTGTCGGTCACGGAGCAGGAGCTGTCGACGTGGAGGACCACGTCGATCTTCGTGGCGTAGCCGGCGAGGGCCTCGTCGACGGAGTTGTCGACCACCTCGTACACGAGGTGGTGCAGGCCCTTGGGTCCCGTGGACCCGATGTACATTCCAGGACGCTTCCTGACGGCCTCGAGTCCTTCGAGGACCTGGATGTCCTTGCCTGAATACGAACCCGGCACTTTCGCCACGCGTGCATGCTCCTTAGCGTCGATCGACCCGGTAGGATCCGGTGTCCGTGCGCACGCGGACCGGCGTGTTCTACGCCATGCCGAGTGGGGACACTTTCTATCTTATCAGAAGGCCTACCGTAGGGGCCGCGAATCATGCCCTGTCGCGCGCTGTATGGCCCTCTCAGCGGCGTTGTGGGCCTCGATACCCTTGCGCCACTCCAAATGCGCGACCGCAGCGGCGACGGCCGCGTCCCGGAGGGCCGGATTGCTGACGCCCGCGGCCATCTGCCGGACCTCCTCGATCTCCGCCTCGGTGGCCTTGCCCGGGCGCACCAGATCGTGTTGCGTCGCGTCGTCCCGCCGGTCGTCCTCGGCATCGTCGGCGAGGCCCTCTTCCACCTTCCGCGAGACAGTGAACCGGATGCTGTCGACCAGTTCCTTACCGAGCCGCTCGTTGACGGCGACACGGTAGTTCTCGGAGAGCACGCTCAGCTCGTTTGCCCAGACGGGCGAGTCGACGAAGACGAGCAGCTCTTTGTCGCGCAAGGCGAACCCGCGTGCATGGGCCGCCACCTCGTCGCCCGCGACGGTCCGCCATGCGGCGATCGCGCGCGCCTTGGTCGCCACCTCCCCGGTGCGGTCCAGCCGCCCCCACAGCCCGTTCGCGATCGAACCGATGCTCTCCGCCCTTCTCAAGCGGCTCACCGCTCGGCCCTCCCGATCGGGACCACCAGCGACCGAGACAGCATCTCCTCGGTGAAGTAGCCGGTGTTCGTGGTGGTGACGATGGTCTGTACCTCACTGGAGACCACTTCGGAGAGGGCGGCCCGCCGGTCGGCGTCCAGCTCGGACATCACGTCGTCGAGCAGGAGCACCGGCTTGCGGCGCAGCACGCCTTCGACGACCGCCACCTCGGCGAGCTTCCACGCCAGGGCGACCGTGCGCTGCTGCCCTTGGGACGCGAAGGAGCGCGCGTCCCTGCCGTCGATCTCGATGACGATGTCGTCCCGGTGTGGGCCCGCCAGCGTGACCATCCGGCGCTGCTCCTCGGCGCTCCTTCGGTCCATCTCGTCGCGGATCGATCGCTCCACTTCGCCGGCGTCCCTCGAGCCGCAGGTACCGAGGCCGCATCGGTCCTCGTAGCTGTAGCCGAGCTTCTCTCCTCCGGACATCTCCTCGTACCGCAGCGAGGCCTGTTCCATGAGGCGCTCCAGCAGGCCGAGCCGGTGGATCACGAAGCGCGCTCCCAGGGTAGCGACCTGTTCGTCCCATGCAGCGGCCGATCCGCCGTGCGTTCCCTCTTTGAGCAGGGTGTTGCGTTGCCGCACGGCGCGACCGTAGTCGCGGCGAAGGGCCCCGTAGGTAGGAGAGAGCTGCTCGCCGAGGTCGTCGATCGAGGCCCTGCGGCGTTCGGCCGGCCCTTTGACCATCCCCAGGTCGTCAGGGGTGAACACCACCGAGGGCAGCAGGCCGGCGACGTCGGAGTGACGGCGCTTGACCTGCCCGTTGACCGAGTAGGTGCGGTGGCCCTCGTTGTTCACGTCCAGCCGGACCTCGAGCAGGCGCGGTCCTTCTTCGGCTCGCAGGTCCACCCGGGCCTCCGAGCATCCCCACCTCACGAGCTCGGAGGGGTCGGGGCGTCGGAACGACCGTGTCGCCGTCACNAGCTGAACGGCCTCGATGATGTTCGTCTTCCCCACCGCGTTCGGTCCGACGATGATCGTGAGCCCGGGAGAGGGCTCCATCATCATCCGCCGGTAGTTCCGGAAGTCCGTCAGTTCGAGCCTGGTTATGCGCACGGGTCGACGACCGGCCCTTACGGGCGCACCGGCATGATGAGGTACACGTACTCACCGCTGCCGGCAGAGGAGAACACGCCCGGCTTCAGGGGGCTCGTCGCGATGAAGGTCAGGCGCTCGTCGTCGGACGAGCCTGCCGCGTCCAGAAGGAACGCGTGGTTGAAGGCGATCTCGAGCGGATTGCCCGAGGCCTCGACCATCAGGTCCTCGCTCGCCTCTCCGACGTCCTGCGTCACCGCGGAAAGGGTGAGGGTGTTGTCCGCGATCTTCATGCGCACCGGCGCGTTGTGCTGCGCGAGCAGGGAGACCCGCTGGATGGCCTCGAGGATCTCGACTCGATCGACGGTCATCGTCGTCTCGCCCTCGCTCGGAACGAGCTGCTTGTAGTTCGGGAACGTCCCCTCGATCCGGCGGGTGACGTAGGTCGTCTCTCCCACCCGGAAGACGATCTGGTTCGAGGAGACCCCCATCGTCACCGTCTCGGAAGAGCCAGGCGATCTTCGGGACCTCCTCCAGCGACTTGCCGGGCACAACGACCTCGATGCGCTCGGTCGCCGGGACCTCGAGCGCGGCGGTCCTGATGGCGAGCCGGTACGAGTCGGTGGCCACCATGCGGATCTCCGAGCCGTCGACCACGAGCAGAACGCCGGTGAGGATCGGACGGGCTTCGTCGCGGCTGACCGCCTTCGAGACCTGGCGGACCATGGAACCCAGCAGGGACGAAGGAAGGTCGATCGACTTGTCGGGCTCGACATCGGGGAAGCGCGGGAAGTCGTCGGCTGCCAACGTGCGCAGCTCGAAGGAGATCACGCCGGCCTTCTCCGAGCGGCACGAGACCGAGATCTTGTCGAACGAGGTCGTCTCGATCCTGATCGCGACGTCGGGCATCTTGCGGACCACGTCCGCGAGAAGCCGTCCGGGGACGACAGCGGCTCCGCGCTCCTCGACGTCCGCCGGGCTGCTGTCACGGATCGAGATNTCGAGGTCGGTNGCCTGAAGAACGACGGCGCCATCCGATGCGGTGAGAAGGACACCGGAGAGGATCGGAAGAGTCGTGCGCGACGACAGGGCTTTTGTCACGACACTGAGAGAATCGAGCAACGCACCCCGGGCGATCGAAAGCTTCATGGTCTCCCTTTTCTACAAGATCCGGTCTTCTACGGTCTTATTCATTTAAATCAAGTAGTAGTAGCCGTCGTACTGTGGATAGTGTTGAGAAGCGTCATTCTCGCAGGTCGCTCCGTGTGTCCGTCGAGCCTTCAACCTGTGGGTCGCGTGTGGACCGGTGTGGATGGTTCCGCCCGTCCCTGATCCTCTCCCCCATCGACCCCGATCGAGGAACATGCAGTCAACAGGTTTCCCACAGCCTACCCCACAACCCTGACGAGGGTCGTCCCCGCCCACGACCGGTGGTGGATCAGCTCTTCTGGCGGATCGCCGTCGTGAGCGACTGGACCTGGTTCAGGACNTCACGCTGCTCACCGAGCANCTTGGTGATCTTGGCAGTCGCGTGGATGACGGTCGTGTGGTCCTTCCCCCCGAACTCGGCACCGATGCGGGGCAACGACATGTCCGTGAGCTCGCGGGCCAGGTACATCGCCACCTGCCTCGGGAACACGATGTTCTGCGAGCGCTTGTTGCCCACCAGGTCGACCATGTTGAGATTGAAGAAGCGGCAGACCTCAGCTTGGATCGTCTGGATGGAGATGGGTCGCAGCGCGCGCTCCGGGAACATGCCCTTGAGCACATCGCGAGCGAGTTCGAGCGTGATCGTCTTGTCCGGAGTGAGCAGCGCATAGGCCTTGACGCGGATCAACGCCCCTTCGAGCTCACGGACGTTGCCTGACGCGCGCTCCGCGATCAGGTTCAAGACCTCGGTCGGGACCGGTATCCCGCTCTCCGACTCGACCTTCCTCTTGAGGATGGCAACGCGGGTCTCGAGCTCGGGCGGATTGATGTCGGCGATCATGCCGTTGTTGAAGCGGCTGATGAGACGCTCATGGAGCGGCTCGAGCTCATAGGGAGGCCGGTCCGACGTGAGGACGATCTGTTTGTGCCCGTCGTGCAGGATCTTGAAGGTGCGGAAGAACTCCTCCTGCGTCTCCTTCTTTGAGATGAGAGCCTGGATGTCATCGACGAGCAGGACGTCGTTCTCGCGGTAGCGCCGCCTGAAGGCGTCCATGGTCTTGGAGCGGATCGAGTCCGTGAAGTCGTCGACCATGTGCTGGGCGTCGATGTAGCGCACCTGCTGGTGCGGGTAGTACGTAGATATATAGTGTCCGATCGCCTGGAGGAGATGGGTCTTCCCCAGACCGGAACCGCCGTAGATGAACAGCGGGTTGTACTTGAACACCGGCGTCTCGGCGACCGCCAGGGCGCAGGTGTAGGCGAGTTGGTTCGAACCCCCGACCACGAACGAGTCGAAGGTCAGGCGCGGGTTGAGCCCGGCCGGAGACGGGGTGTGCGTCCTGCCGACCACGACCTCGCGCACCGGCTCCGCGGCCCGCTCGACCGGCGCAGACACGGGTGTCTCGGTCTCGGCCTTCTCGTCATGACGGGCCTCATCGAGCGAGGCAGACTCCTGTGCGCTGCGCACCACGAACTTCACGCCGGTCTGCTCGCCCGCGACATGGCTGAGCGCGGCCGATATCTGGCCTGTGTACCGGTTGCACAGCCAATCACGGCCCCATTTGTTCGATACCGACACGACGACGTCCGAGCCGACGCGCCCGATCGGCTCCGTGTCGCGGAACCACGTGTTGAAGACAAGCTCGTTGAGCTCGCCCTTGACGATTCCCAGAGCGCTCTCCCACAACCCGCGAACCCCCTCGCCAGNTGTCGTCACCGGTCCCTCTTCGANGTNTTGCATCGGCCGATCCTCCCCATAGTTCACCNGAACACCCGCTCAAGGCAGGTGACACCATATGTGGTCAGCGTGCGTTTGCCGGTCTCATCAGCGGAGATCAAGCCGGCCTCTTCAAGGAACGCGAGGTCCCGGTAGGCGGTCGCGACCCCGATGTCGAGTTCGCGAGACAGGGCGGAGGGCCCGACCGAGCCCAGCTCGAGGATGATCGAGAGCGCCTGCTTCTGGCGGTCGCTCAACCGGGGAACACGGGACTCGGGCGCGTCGGCGTCGGAATCGAGCGTCTCTGTGGGCGCCGCACGCAGGGTGACCACGGTCCCGCGACCGAGGTTGTCCTCGATCTCGATCGTGCCGCCGGCGAAGGTCAGCGTCTCACGCACGATCGGCAGGCCCGAGCCCACACCCCGGATGATCTGCTTCATGCTGGCGGTCGCAGTCGAGAACCCCGGCTGGAAGACCTTCTCCTTGTCCGGGATGCCCGGTCCCTGGTCCGCGAAGCGGACGGTCGCACCGCCGTCGAGGATCGTGACCACGACCTCACAGAATCCGGCGTGGATCAGGTTCTCGGAGACCTCTCGGATGATCGTGTAGGGGATCGAGCCGCCACGCTCCCGCGCGATGTTGTAGGTGCGGGATGCGAGCTGCTCGATGGCGTCGGCCAGTGTGTCGGCCGAGAGGTCCTCGACCCGAGGCGCCGCTGCCAGGGTGTCGTACACGGCGATCCGCGCAGTCGTGCCATCCGAGGATATGCGCACCGAGTCCGCGTCGACCGGGTGCACTCCACCGGGTTCCGTGGTGACGACGTCTGAGTCGAAGAATCGTTTCACGTTCCGGTCAAACCCTCCCCCACAAGCGACCGAAGCCGCTGTCCACAGGTCCTCCCCGCCGCACTTCCAACAAAAACACCTGTTCAGCGGCGTATCCATGATTCGGGCCGATCTCCCGCGATGCCGCTGCGATAGCCTCCGACCTGCGGTTATGGGCTTCTTTCCACAGACCTTTCCACATGTGTGGAAAACTCTTGGTCCGAATAGCGTCCCGGAGAAGCCGTAACATGAGGTTAACGGTGTAGCGCGCCCCGTCGCGCCTTTCCGGAAGCGTTCCACTCTGCGTTCTGTGGATAAGGGACGACGATGCCCCCGCCCCGCCCGGAACGCTGTGGATAACCACGGGGACGGGAACGGGGGCTTCGTTTGTGTGAGATCGGAGCCATACCGTCTGAACAGGTGTTTTCAAGGTCCACAGGGACTTCTGACGCCTTCTGGCGACGCCGTGGATTCTACCAGAGGGACCCCTGGCCAACAATGAGGCGGACGGGGTTATCCACAGGCTCGGCACGCTGCAGTCCTGCGTTTTCCACAGTATCCACATATTGAACGCGAATTTGGCGGTACACATCGGAAAGCTTTCGAGAGCGTCCCGTGTGGCTCGTCGGGGCGTCTCCGGGCGTGTTCCGGGTCCTGTGGGGCCGGATCCCTCGGATGTTCGTTGACACCCCGGCAGAGGCGAGGATACAATCACTCGGCTATGCGCCCCAACGCGCGTCGCATCCTTGCATGACCCCGACCACCCCTATGGGGATGGAGTGACGATATGAGCAAGCGTACATACCAGCCTAACGTCCGCCACCGCGCGAAGACCCACGGGTTCCGGATCCGCATGGCCACCGCCGGTGGGCGCGCCATCCTCTCCGCGCGTCGCCGCAAGGGCCGCAAGGAACTCAGCGCCTAGTATTCCCCCGGCCGCACAGGCCGGTGGTCGTGAGGCGGATCGCATGCGGACGCTCAAGGCTCCGAGCGAGATCGACACGCTGTTCAAGACCGGTCGGCGGGGTAGCACCGACCTGATCGTGGTCCTGAGCACCACAACACCCACACGACGCGG
>JGI24130J36418_10000898_pt1 | contig 10024 bp, 7 predicted proteins | sample BarGraNGADG00212_FD_36418 | JGI IMG/M metagenome (IMG submission 36418)
TCGGTCGCATCGGTCGCATCGGTGCCTCGACCCGTACGCTGATCAGATGTCCGAGCCCGATGCGCTGCGCTTCGCCGAGGGGCTGTCTTTCCTTAAGGGACCTCACTTCGCCGAGGGGCTGCGGTTCTTCAAGGGACATGGCACCGAGAACGATTTCGTGCTGCTGCCCGATCCGGACGGCACGCTGGAGCTGACCGAATCCTTGGTGCGGGCGCTGTGTGACCGCCGGGGCGGGATCGGCGGCGATGGCGTGTTGCGCGTGGTGCCCAGCCGCCACGTCGCTGAGGTCGCCCAGCTCGCGGACACGGCGCCGTGGTTCATGGACTACCGCAACGCCGACGGCAGCCTGGCAGAGATGTGCGGTAACGGGGTACGGGTTTACGCCCGTTACCTCATCGACGCCGGCCTCGCCGCCGCAGGGCCGCTGCAGCTGGTGACCCGCGGGGGCGTCCGGGCCGTTCACGTTCCCGCCGTTGGCGACATCTCGGTGGATATGGGCCGCCCAGAACTGCAGGACGTGCCCGGCCTGACCGTCGCGGTGGCCGGCTGGTCGCGCTCCGCGCTGGCGGTGTCCATGGGGAACCCGCACGTCGTCGTGGCGGTGCCGGCGGTCGCCGACGCCGGCGACCTGCGGCAGGCGCCTACGGTCAGTCCCGCCGAGGCCTTTCCCGAGGGCACGAACGTGGAGTTCGTGGCCGACGCCGGGCGCAGCCGGATCGAGATGCGGGTGTACGAGCGCGGGTCCGGGGAGACCCGGTCCTGTGGGACGGGCGCGGCTGCGGCCGCCTTCGCGGCCGCGCGCTGGTGGGGCGGCGGCGGGCCCGCGGCGTACGACGTGCGCGTACCCGGGGGTGACCTGCGCGTGCGCCAGACACCGAACGGGTCGGTGCATCTGGCCGGCCCGGCGGTGCTGGTTGCCAGCGGCGTCCTCGATGCGCGGTGGCTGGCGGCGGTGCCGGCACCGTAAGTCGAGTGCGCATTTCCGCCATGGCTGCCACGATCGACGGGATGAGCCGACCCGCCCCCGGCGTTGAGGAACCGATGACGAACCCAACANCCGCCGTTCCCGTGACATCCAACCCGGCACGCTCGGCCGTAAGTGGCGCTACCTCGCAGTTGCCACCCCTCGCGGACGTCGGCGTCGACGCGATGGCGGACGTCGAGCCGATGCGCTTCGAGCTCGACGGCGAAGGACTCGATCTGGCCGATCGCCAGGCGCTGCGTCGGGTCGCCGGGCTGGCGACCGAGCTGGCCGACGTCACCGAGGTCGAGTACCGCCAGCTCCGCCTCGAGCGGGTCGTCTTGATCGGGGTGTGGACGGAGGGCAGCGCGGCCGACGCTGANAACTCCATGGTCGAGCTCAAGGCACTGGCGGAGACGGCCGGCTCCCAGGTGCTGGACGGAGTAGTGCAACGCCGGAGCAAGCCGGACCCGGCGACCTACGTCGGCTCGGGCAAGGCCCGCGAACTGCGGGAGATCGTCGTGGCCATGGGGGCGGACACCGTCATCTGCGACGGGGAGCTNACTCCGGGCCAGCTGCGTCAACTGGAAAACATCGTCCAGGTCAAGGTCATCGACCGGACGGCGTTGATTCTCGACATCTTCGCCCAGCACGCCCGCAGCAAGGAGGGCAAGGCGCAGGTCGAGCTGGCGCAGATGTCCTACCTGCTGCCGCGGCTGCGCGGTTGGGGGGAGTCGCTGTCCCGCCAGGCCGGTGGCCGGGTCGCCGGCGGCGGGGGTATCGGCACTCGAGGTCCGGGCGAGACGAAGATCGAGACGGACCGCCGGCGGATCCATGCCCGGATGGCGAAGCTGCGGCGCGACATCAAGGAGATGTCGACGGCGCGGGCCACGAAGCGCCAAGAGCGCACTCGCCACGCCGTGCCGTCGGTGGCCATCGCCGGCTACACCAACGCCGGCAAGTCTTCGCTGCTCAACCGGCTGACCGGGGCCGGCGTTCTGGTGGAGGACGCCTTGTTCGCCACCCTCGACCCGACGGTACGACGGGCCAGCACGGCAGACGGCCGGCTCTACACNCTGACCGATACGGTGGGATTCGTCCGGCATCTGCCGCACCAGCTGGTCGACGCCTTCAGATCNACGCTGGAGGAGGTAGCCGCCGCCGACCTGATCCTGCACGTCGTGGACGGCTCGCACCCAGACCCCGAGTCGCAGATTGCCGCCGTCCGGGCGGTTTTCGCCGACATCGGCGCCGCCGGCATCCCGGAGATCGTAGTGGTGAACAAGGTCGACGCTGCCGACCCGCTGGTCCTCGGCCGGTTGCAGCGGCAGGAGCGGCACGGGGTGTGGGTGTCCGCCCGCACCGGCGCCGGGCTGTCTGATCTTCTGGGTAGCTTGGAGCGCGAGCTGCCGAGGCCCGCGGTGGAGGTCGAGGTCCTCGTGCCGTTCACCCATGGCGGACTCGTTGCGCGGGTGCACCGCGACGGTGAGATCCTCGCCGAGGGGCACACGGCTGCCGGCACCCGGCTGCATGCTCGGGTCGATGCCGGGCTGGCCGCGGAGCTGGCGGCGTACCAGGTGGGGCCGGCCACCAGCTGAGGAAAGCCAGGCCGCCCGGCCGGTGACTCCTTGGTTGGTTGGTCGTTGGCGTGATCGCGGCTGTTTCCGAGCGGATGGGGTGGGGACGTTGCTGCCGACGGACGCAGTGGGAGCCGCCCGCTGAAGGGAGCGCGTCTCGTGAAGACCACCATCCTGGTGCTTGTCGTGATGGCGCTGCTCGTGGTTGTCGGCGTGGTGCTGGCCCGAACGCAGCGGCAGCGGCAAGCGCGCCGGGCGCACCTGCAAGAGCGGTTCGGCCCAGAGTACGACCGGGCAGTCGCCGACAGGGGTAGCCGCCGCCGCGCCGAGGAGGAGCTTGCCGAACGGGAGCGGCGGCATGCCCAGCTCGATCTGCACCCGCTCGATGCAGCGACCGTCCAGCGGTACCTCACCAGTTGGCGGCGAGTTCAGGAGCACTTCGTGGAGCAGCCCAACAAAGCCGTCTCCGACGCCGACAAGCTGGTGTCGCTGGTCATGGACGAACGCGGCTACCCGATCACTGGAGAGTTTGACCGGCGCCTCGGCGAGCTGTCCGTGGACCATGCCACCGTGTTGGACCACTATCGGGCGGCGCACGAGATCTCCCGGCTTAACGACGAGCGGACCGCGACCACCGAGCAGCTTCGGCAGGCGATGTTGCACTACCGGCAGCTGTTCGACTCGCTGCTGGCGACCGGGTCGACCGAAGGCGGCGAGGGTGCGCCAGTGGCGCATCCGGCCGCGGACCGGCCACCGACCGCCGGGCAATGACGACGCGGTTGGCACTCACCGAGCACCCGAAGCCAGTCACAGCCGACGAAGGACCGTTACGACTCGCCCGAGGATCGTCGCCTCNTCCCCCGCAATGGGCTCGTACGCCGGGTTACTCGGCATCAGCCACNCTCGCCCGTCGCGGCGGCGCAGGGTCTTGACGGTTGCCTCCCCGTCGATCATGGCGGCGACGATATCGCCGCTGTCCGCGACCGGCTGTTGCCGGACTACCACCCAGTCGCCATCGGTGATGGCAGCGTCGACCATGGAGTCGCCGACGACTCGCAGCAGGAACAAGGTGCCNTCGCCAACCAGCTCCCGCGGCAGCGGGAACACCCCCTCCACCGACTGCTCGGCGAGGATGGGACCGCCGGCGGCGATCCGGCCGATCACCGGCACGTAGGCAGGCGCGGGACGCTCCTCCACCCCGAGCTCGCTCGGTCCTCCGTCGGCCCCGGTGATGCGTCCCGCAGCCGCCGGCGCCCGGCGCCGTCGGCGACCGGCCGCCGGCGGGGTCGCACCTGCCTCGGCAGCCCCCGCGAATGAATCATTGCCGTCGTCGCTGTCCCGGGGTGCCGACTGCCGGCTGCGACGCAGCTCGCCGACGGAGCGCACTTCGACCGCCCGCGGCCGGTTTGGATCGCGCCATAGCAAGCCCTTGCGCTGCAGCGCCGCCAACTGGTGGGCCACACTGCTCGTGCTGGTCAGCCCCACGGCTTCACCGATCTCACGGATGCTCGGCGGATAGCCACGCCGGCGGACGGCCTCGCGGATGACTTCAAGCACCTTCTGCTGGCGCGGGGTGAGGTCTGCCGGTTCAGCGGGTGGATCGGGGAACTCGTGTACCGACGAGTGGACCTGCGGGTCGGGGACACCCCGACTCGATGCGTCCGGTCCATCTCCGCCAGGCTGAGTCCCGCGACTTCTCCCCGTACTGGTCACCGCATCTCCTTCAGTCCGTCCTGCAGTCNGTCCTGACGTCCCGCGCCTACCGCCGTGGCCTGGTGGGTCGTCGGNACGTCGGCGGCCGTTGCCGACATGTCCGCGACGTTAGTCCGCCGCACCGACGGTTTCAAACATGCGTTCGAACGACACGCCGGCAACGCCGGCTTTTTGTCGGCCGCTCACGGTATACATCGCATCGTCTGGATCCGAACGTGCGTTCGATGACGAGGAGGCCTGCGATGTCAGGTCGTGACTGTGAAGGGGCCGGTGCTATCGGCACCCGGCCAAGCCGTTGCAACGACCGCGGACACAAGCAGCCGATCTTGCTTGCCCGCAGCCGGCCGCTCGGCGCTCACCAAGCTGTGCGCCCGGTCGCACTGCGCGTCCCCACCGCATGGCACCCGGCCCGCAGCTCCGGCCGTCATCCTGGCCGGCCGTCGGTGAACGTGGGGGTCCGGCGCCCCGCGGCCCCGTCGGCAGGTCCGGCCAGCGCCGTCTTCATGGCAATTCGACCTGGCGCCCCGCCGGCGGCCCTACCGATCGGGGCAACGACATCCAGCCTTTTGGCATCGATGGCGCGCGGGCCAGGCTCCACGGCCGCCGGCGATCGGCCGCCGGCCGCCGATCAGGCCGCCCGCGGTTCTCGCCGAGTGCCCGGCGCGCCCAGGCACGCTGGCAGGGTCGACGGCCGACGGCGGTGCACGCATCCCGGCCGAGTCACGGCACGCGGGCGAGTCGCGGTGGTGTCGCTCGCTGCCCTGCTGCTGCTGGCCGCGTTCGCCTTCGGACGCGCCTCCACCGTGGCGGCAACGCGGGCCGAGGCGCCGGTAGCGTCGCAGGCGGTGGTGGTCCAAGCTGGTGACACGCTGTGGGCGATCGCCAACCGACTTGCGCCTGGACGAGACCCGCGGGTCACCGTCGAGGAGATCCGACGACTCAACCGGCTGTCCAGGTCCACCCTCATGGTCGGGCAGACCCTCGCCGTTCCGGCCGGCTGAGCGATTGCGTCAGGGTTGGTCGTCTCGACTGCCGGCGGCGCCCGCAGGCCTGACACACCCGGCTCGCGCACCACTGCCCACCCGGCCTCGCGCCGCGCCACGCCGACCCACCTGCGTCGTTGCCGCGTTCTCCCAGTTCGACTTGCATGCTCGCGAGGAACCGCCTACCGTCACAACATCTAGTAGTTACACANGTGTAAGTAGTCCACAGGTTGTGGCTAACTGTCCACAACCCAGGTCAATTCGCCCACAATTTACGCACGTGACTGTCCCCAGCCGGCGCCAACAGGCCGGCAACGCTCTGGTCACGAACGACCGACGGCCGCCGCGCGGCGGACGCCTGGAACCGAAGGGATGTCCGATGAGGTGCCCGTTCTGCCGGCAGGGAGATTCGCGGGTCGTCGACAGCCGGGAGGCCGACGACGGTCAGGCGATCCGCCGGCGGCGTGCGTGCGCCAACTGCGGGCGTCGGTTCACCACCATGGAGTCCGCCAGCCTGACCGTGGTCAAGCGGAGTGGGGCGACCGAACCGTTCAGCCGGGCCAAGGTCCTCGCTGGCGTGCGCAAGGCCTGCCAGGGCCGACCGGCCGAGGAAGATGCCCTCGCGCTGCTGGCGCAACGGGTGGAGGACGCCATCCGCGCCCGCGGCAGCGCCGAAGTCGCGGCGGACGAGGTTGGGCTGGCCATTCTGGGACCGCTGCGGGAGCTCGACGAGGTGGCCTACCTCCGTTTCGCCAGCGTCTACCGCGCCTTCGACTCCCTCGCGGACTTCGAAGCCGAGATCGCCGCACTCCGTGCCCACCACCCCACCGGCCCGATCCCGGCGCCGGACATCGACCCGGCGCCGCCACTGGTGGCCGAGCTCGCGGTCAGCGGCGGATGACTCCGCGACTAGCCGCGACATCACCCAGGGCGGCGCCGCACCACTTGCGCCCCAACCCAACCCACAGCTTCCCCGCCTGGCCGTGGTCGCCATCACCGACCGACACCGCCGATNGAACTGACNAAGGAGCTGGGCAGTCATGACCGAGACGNTCCGCGGTTCCGTCAGTAGCAACGGCTCCGGNGCGACCGGCGCCCCCGGCCAGCGACTCTCGATCGGGCGCGTGTTCACCACGGCCGGCGTGCACCCGTACGCGGAGGTCACCTGGGAGCGCCGCGACGTGGTGATGACGAACTGGCGCGATGGCTCGGTCAACTTCGAGCAGCGCGGGGTGGAGTTCCCGGATTTCTGGTCGGTCAACGCCGCGAACATCGTCACCACCAAGTACTTCCGCGGCGCGGTGGGCACCCCCCAGCGGGAGCACTCGCTGCGTCAGCTCATCGACCGGGTAGTGGGCAGCTACGTCACTGCCGGTCGAACCCACGGCTACCTCGCCACCGCAGCTGAGGCCGAGGTCTTCGAGCATGAGTTGACCTATGCCTTGCTCCACCAGATCTTCAGCTTCAACTCCCCGGTCTGGTTCAACGTGGGGACCGGCTCGCCACAGCAGGTGTCAGCCTGCTTCATCTTGGCCGTCGAGGACACGATGGACTCGATCCTCAACTGGTACCGCGAGGAGGGTCTGATCTTCAAGGGCGGTTCCGGTGCCGGGCTGAACCTGTCCCGGATTCGGTCTTCCAGGGAGCTGCTCAGTAGCGGCGGCACCGCATCGGGACCGGTGTCGTTCATGCGCGGTGCAGACGCCTCCGCCGGCACGATTAAGTCCGGGGGCGCTACCCGACGGGCCGCGAAGATGGTCGTGCTCGACGTCGACCATCCCGACATCGAGGAGTTCATCGACCTCAAGGCCCGGGAAGAGGAGAAGATTCGCGTCCTGCGGGACGCGGGCTTTGACATGGACCTCGGCGGCAAGGACATCACCAGCGTCCAGTACCAGAACGCCAACAACTCCGTCCGAGTCAGCGACGAGTTCATGCACGCGGTGGAGGACGGCCGGGACTTTGCGCTGCGCGCCCGGCTCGATGGCTCCGCGCTGGAGTCGGTCGACGCCCGGACACTGTTCCGCACGATTGCCAAGGCGGCCTGGGAGTGCGCCGACCCCGGCCTGCAGTACGACGACACCATCAACGACTGGCACACCAACCCGGAGACCGGCCGCATCACGGCCAGCAACCCCTGCAGTGAGTACCTCAGCCTCGACAACTCCTCCTGCAACCTCGCCTCCATCAATCTGCTGAAGTTCCTGCGGTCGGACGACACCTTCGACGCCGCCACCTTCGGCAAGGTCGTCGAGCTCGTCATCACCGCGATGGACATCTCCATCTGCTTCGCCGACTTCCCGACCGAGTCGATCGGGAAGACCACCCGCGCCTACCGCCAGCTGGGCATCGGCTACGCCAACCTCGGCGCCCTGCTGATGGCGACCGGCCACGCCTATGACAGCGAGGGTGGCCGGGCAATGGCCGCCGCCATCACCTCGCTGATGACCGGTACGGCGTACCAGCGCTCCGCGGAGCTGGCCGGCATCGTCGGCCCGTACGCCGGATACGCCCGCAACGCGGATGCGCACAAGCGGGTGATGCGCAAGCACGCCGCCGCCACCGATGCGGTGCGCTCGGCCGGTGCCGACGACAAGCGGGTGCTGGAGGCGGCGGCCACCGCATGGGCGCAGTGTCTGGCGCTCGGCGAGCGCAACGGCTGGCGCAACGCCCAGGCAAGCGTGCTGGCGCCGACCGGCACCATCGGCCTGATGATGGACTGCGATACCACCGGCATCGAGCCGGACCTCGCCCTGGTCAAGAACAAGAAGCTGGTCGGCGGCGCGTCGATGCGCATCGTCAACACCACGGTGCCTCGGGCGCTGAAGAACCTGGGGNACCAGCCCGAGCAGATCGAGGCCATCGTCGAGCACATCGCGGCGCACGGCAACGTGCTGAACGCGCCGAGTCTCAAGCCGGAGCACTACGACGTCTTCGACTGTGCGATGGGGGAGCGCGCCATCTCGGCGATGGGGCACGTCCGGATGATGGCCGCTGTTCAGCCGGNCCTGTCGGGTGCCATCAGCAAGACCGTCAACGTGCCGGAGTCCGCGACAGTTGAGGACATCGAGCAGGTCTACTTCCAGGGTTGGAAGCTGGGGCTCAAGGCGCTCGCCATCTACCGGGACAACTGCAAGGTCGGCCAGCCGCTGTCCGACGCCGGGGCGGTGAAGCGGGTGGCAGACGCCGCCGGGTCGGTCGCCGAGCCGCGACCTACCCGCAAGCGGCTGCCCAAGGTCCGCCCATCGACCACCGTGTCATTCACCGTCGGCGGTGCCGAGGGCTACCTCATCGCCGGTTCCTATCCCGATGACGGCCTCGGCGAAGTCTTCATCAAGATGAGCAAGCAGGGGTCGACGTTGGCCGGGGTGATGGACGCGTTCTCCATCGCCATCTCCATCGGCCTGCAGTACGGCGTGCCGCTGGAGGCGTTCGTCAGCAAGTTCACCAACATGCGGTTCGACCCGGCCGGCATGACCGACGACCCGGACGTACGGATGGCGCAGTCGGTGATGGACTACATCTTCCGTCGGCTGGCGTTAGATAACCTGCCGTACGACGAGCGCGCCGCGCTGGGCATCTTCACCGCGGGGGAGCGGGCCGCCGCCGTCGCGTCCGGGGCGTACTCGCCTCCGCCGGTTGACGAGGACTTGGACGTGGAAGCGCTGGCGCAGTCGGCACCGATCGCGCCCGCCGCGCCACAGCCCGTACCGGCTCCACGTTCAGGTAGCGCCACTGCCGCCGATGCACCGCTGTGCTTTACCTGNGGGATCACGATGCGGCCAGCGGGGAGCTGCTACGTCTGCGAGTCCTGCGGCAGCACTAGCGGCTGCAGCTGAGGCCTGCAGCGAGCACTGGAGATCGGCTCCTACCCGACGGCCTGGGCGTCACCATCATGGAGCTGCTGATCTTGGTGCAGGCGCTGCTGATCGTCGCGCTGTTCGCCACCCTCCACCGCTTCGCTCCACCCAGCGGGCGGAGTCTGACGTTGGCCGGGCTCGGCATGGCCGTGGCCATGGCAGCCTTGACGATGGGCGTCCACGTCACCGTCTTGACCGTGGGCCGGCTACCGGCAGCTCACATCCCCGGCTTCGACCGGCTCCTCACCTGGCACTGGCCCTCCGTTCCTTACGCGATCGACATCCTCGCCTGGGACTACTTCTTCGGGCTGGCGCTCCTGTTGGCGATGGCAGCGTTCCCGGCCGGTCGCGTGCAGCGCCGCATCCGGATCGGCATGGCAGCCAGCGCCGCCCTGTGCCTTGCCGGCGGGCTGCTTGGCGTTCTCAGCGGAAACATGCAGATCCGCGACATCGGCATCATCGGCTACGGCGTGGTGTTCCCCTTCACCGTCGTCCACATGGCTCGGCTGTTCACTCGATCGCCGACAAGTGCCGGCGAGCCGGCGCATGCTCCCTGATCAGCGGTGACAGCCCTGACCACGGGCAGACCGTCTCCGAGGGCTCGGCCGCAATTCGACCTGAGAACGAGAACGGAGTAGTCGCCGAGAGATGCCAACGCCGTGCTGCTGCGCTCGGTCGGCCTGCATCGCGCGACGTTCGCTACCTTCCCAGCGGTGATCGTGCGACCCTGGCCTGTGGCGGCGCGCGAGCACGGCGGCGAGCGACGGTCAGGAGCGAGCGGGTTCATCCGCGGGGGAGTGCATCCCTGTTCCTCCGTGCGTCCGCGACCAGTTAAGCGAGGGACCTTGATGACCAGCAAAGCCGCTCCGGCTGCGCCGCGCCGTGCCCTGAACGCGGGCAGGCCCGCGTCTGTACACCTGCCCGCTGCCG
>JGI24130J36418_10000901_pt1 | contig 10006 bp, 14 predicted proteins | sample BarGraNGADG00212_FD_36418 | JGI IMG/M metagenome (IMG submission 36418)
TTGCCGCGGCGTTCGACGAGCTCGCGCAGGTGATCTGAGCGGCAAACCTCACCGAGGCTGGTCAGCTCGCGCCCGACGATCAATCAATGCAACAGAGCCGCGCCGGCCGACATCACCCCGTAGAAGCGGGCGAAGATCGGATGCGAGACCCTCGTTGCCATGCATTTCCTCCAGTCGTGCGACGGCCAGGAGCCTACGGCCGGGGCTGGCGCCAGGTTCGTCCTACGCCTTGGCAAAGGCGGCCAGAAGGGTGCTGGGCTGGACGTACATCGTGTTGTTCGAGATCCAGTAGTCGTGGTACCAGAGCACCTTGCCGTGGTAGACGAGGGCGAAGGCATGCCCGGGCGTCTCCGCGTGCATGCCTTGGCCGAGGGTGTTGAACGCCTGCGACATCGAGAGATCGGTGTCGGAGATGACCGGGGTCGTGATGCTGTAGGCGGCGATCGCCTGGCGGAGGGTACCGGGCGGGTCGGGGGTGATCGACACGAGNTCGATGCCNTCTCTGGCCATCTCGGATCCGACCTGCTGGAGGCCCTGGATCTGCTCCAGACAGGCCTGGCAGGAGACGCCCTCGGAGAAGAACAGGAGGGTCTTGTGGTCGTAGACCGAGGCAGAGGAGATGACCTTTCCGGTCAACAGGTCGGTACCCGCGAACGTCGGCACCGCGCCGCCCGCCGGGAGCCCGGCACCCTGGGCGACGCCCGCGGCCGTAGCTCGAAAGCTGGAGCTCGGCTTCGAGCCGAGGACACCCGGCAGGACGAAGCTCGAGGCGACGATGCCCACCGCGCCGAGCGCGACCAGCGCTCCCTTCGGGGAGCGCCAGAAGCTCGTCCGACCCGCGCGCGGCCTCCCGATCGCCGGGGGAGCCGGCCGTCGGTCCCGTGCTCTAGCGGGCGCGTTCTGGGATCGTGGAGAGGGTGGGCGCTTCCCCGTCGTCGCCCGCGGCGCTGCAGCAGCTGCCCGCCGCGCTTGTTTCGCTTTCCTGGCGTTCATCTTTCTTGTGTCCTTTCCTCAGAACTGCGAATGCNAAGGTGCCTATGAGGGCGGCGAGGATGGGCAGCGACACCACGTTGGGGACGTGCCCGATGTANACACCCGCCTCGCGCATCCAGCTGCCCATGGCCTTTTGGAACCCCGGGGCGGTGTTGGAGAGCCCGGTGAGCGCCAACGCGATGAAGAGCACTCCGAAGCCGGCGAAGATGACCACGCCGCCCAAGCGGATCGCGCCGATCCGCTTGGCGTGCGAGCCCAGTCGAAGGGTCACCTTGGGGTCGTTGATCTTGTTCTTGGCCCTCCCGTAGACCAAGGCGACCAAGATGAGCGGCGCCATCATCCCGGCCACGTAGGCGATCCCGAGCAGCAGCCCGCCGGTGATCGTGCCGCTCGTGGCCGACAGGGCGATGGCGCCGGCCAGCACCGGCGCACAGCAGGCGGTGGCGGCTCCGGAGAACACCCCCAGGCCGAGCACCGAGGCGGCCGAGCCGGACAGCCTGGGTTGGGGAATGTGAACCGGCAGCATGGTGCCGCGCCACAGGGCGACGGCCACCGCGATCATCATGAGCCCCCCAATGGTGAACAGCTGGGGGTGCCAGCGCGACACGGAGGAGGCGATCGTGGCCGCGCCGAGGGTGATGGGCAGCACCACCAGCGCCACGCCGGCCACGTAGATGGCGCTCAGGCGGGCGACCCGGAGGCGGTGCCCACCGCCGATGGCCGCCAGGTAGGCCGGCAGCATGACCCCGGCGCAGCACGGGGCGAAGAAGGCCACCATGCCGGCCGCGAACGCCGCCGCCAGCGACCCACCGAGGAGGAGGCTCATCGCCCGAGGTCCCTGCGAAGCCGCCGCTCGGAGAACCGCCCATAGGCGAGGACCCGCTCGCCGTCGCAGAGCACCGGGAGGAAGGCGAGCGGCACCCCCCGGGCGGTCAGTTCGGCCGCCTCTTCGCTGTCCACGTCGACCTCACGGGCCTCGAGCGACAGGGCGGCCAGGACCGAGCGGGCGTGGACGCAGTGGTGGCAGTCGGGAGCGGTGACGAGGAGGAGGTCGGCGTTGCCCATCGCCTCCGATTATCGGAAGGGGGTGTGAAGAGCCTGTGAAGGAGGCGCCCGGCGTGGCGATTTGTGACCTTCGGCCCCGGACAGCTCGGGGACGGGGAGGAAAACTTCATACTGTCTTCACGCGAAGGGGGATGATAGGTCCCATGGGTCAGAGCGAACTCAACAAACGGATCGTGGTGGTCGACGACGACCCCTCGGTGCAGGAGGTGACCCGGGCCTACCTCGAGCGAGACGGCTACCTGGTCTACGTGGCCGGCACCGCCGCCGAAGGCCTGGCGATCGCCGAGCGGGTGAAACCCGGGCTGATCGTGCTCGACCTCATGCTCCCCGACCGCGCCGGCGAGGAGGTCGCCAAAGAGATCAGGGGCCGCTCCGACGTCCCGATCCTGATGCTCACGGCCAAAGCCTCAGAGGACGAGCGCGTGGGCGGCCTGGCCCTGGGCGCGGATGACTACCTGACCAAGCCGTTCAGCCCCCGCGAGCTCGTCGCCCGGGTCCGCGCCATCCTTCGGCGCACCCAGGGAAGCGAGGTGCCGCTCGTCGAAACCCTCTCCTTCGGGGGCGGGGCGCTCCAGATCGACACCGTCACCCACGAGGTGCGCGTGGGCGGCCAGCCGGTCGAGCTCACCCCCAACGAGTACCGGCTGCTCACCACCCTGGCGCGCTACCCCGGGCGGGTGTACTCGCGCTTCGAGCTGATCAACCACGTCCAGGGATATGACTACGAGGGCTACGAGCGCACCATCGACGCGCACGTGAAGAACCTGCGCAAGAAGATCGAGCCCGAGCCCCGCCACCCCCGCTACGTGGAGACCGTCTTCGGGGCCGGCTACCGCCTGGCCAAGACGCTGGCCGATACGTGAGGGCGCTGGGCCTCAGAGCGCGCCTGGCGGTGGCGCTGGTTGCCGTTGCCCTCTTGGCCATCGCCCTCGCCGCCTTGATCGGGAGCCTCGGCCTCACCCCCCGCCTGAACGAAGCAGCCCGGACTCGCCTGGCGGACTCGGCCACCCACGTGGCCGAGATCGCCGCGGCCGCCTACCAGGCATCAGGAGGCTGGACCACGAGCGCACAAGCCGAACTCCGCCACGTCGCTGCCCTCGACGACCTGCACATCGCGCTGCAGTTTCCCGATGGCCAGCTGGTGGCGATCGGCCCTAGACCTGTGGGCACCACTGGCCGGGCGACTGTCGCGGTGGCCGGCGAGCGGGTCGCCACCGTGGTCGTCTCGGCCGCCAGCGGGAACCTCCTCACCCCTGAGGAGCAGCATCTGGGCCACTCGCTCGACCAGCTCCATCTGATCGCCGCCGGTGTCGCCGCGCTGGCGGCGCTCGCCGCCGGCCTTCTCCTTGCCCAGACGCTCTCGCGGCCTCTGCGCCGCATCCGCGCCACCGCCGAGCGCCTCGAGCGCGGCGAGCTCGAAGCCCGCGTCGAGGTGGGCGCCGAGCCGGAAATGCGTGCCGTGGGGCGCGCCCTGAACCGCCTGGCCGAGACCCTGGAGCACGAGGAGGAGCTGCGCAAAGAGAGCGTGGCCGACCTCGCCCACGAGCTGCGCACGCCTGTGAATGGCCTCCTCAGCCGCATCGAGGCGGCGCAGGACCAGGTGTTGCCGCCCGAAGAGAACCTGGCCGCCATGCACCAGGAGGCCCTGCGCCTGACCCGGCTGCTCGACGATCTCGCCCGCCTGGCCGACGCCGAGCGGCCGGGGCTGCTGCTCGAAAAGCAGCCGCTCGACCTCGCCGATATCGCCGGGGCCGCGGCCCACTCGTTCGCGCCGCGATTTGCCGAGGCCGGCATCGCCTTCACGGTGAAGACGCAGTCGGCCCCGGTCAGCGGCGACGCAGGGCGCCTCGAACAGGTCGTCTTCAACCTGCTCTCGAACGCCCGCTGCTATACGGAGCCCGGCGGCCAGGTGACTCTTTCGACGGGGCGCTCTGGCGCCGACGCGGTCCTCGAAGTCGCCGATGGTGGGATCGGGATCGCGCCCGACGACCTGCGGCACATTTTCACCCGCTTCTGGCGGGGGGATCGCTCACGCTCGCGCGCGACTGGCGGCACTGGCATCGGCCTCGCCATCGTCCACGAGCTGGTCCGAGCCCACGAGGGTCGGATCGAGGTCGAAAGCGCCCCGGGGCGCGGCTCGTGCTTCCGGGTCGTCCTCCCCGTCATCGGCCCAGGGCCCGCAACCCCGCGGTAAACCGCCGGCCGAGGATCAGAGGACGAGACCCTCGCCGGGGCCAGGCTCCCGGGGGGCGCCCGCAGCCGACACCGAGGGCTAAACGCGGCTTGAGGGCCGCGAGTTCACCGGAACCGCAGAAGCGCTTCACCGGATCTTCGCAACTGCTCGCCATCCTTCAGAAGTGGACACCTAGAAGGAGGTGACGACATGAGCGTTGGAACGCTGATCTTTCTGCTACTGATCGGCGGCTCGCTGATTGCGATGTTCGCCATGCACCNCGGCGGCCAGTCCCACAGTATGGGCATGGGCTGCGGTGGGCACGACCATGGATCGTCCGAAGACCACCGCCACACAGGTGAGTCGCACGACGGCGAGGGTGGCCGAATGACAGGCGAGACGGGCGACCACTCGCACAACGACGAGCCGGCCGGAGCGACCCGGCATCGGGGTTGCTGAGATGCGCGCGTTGTTCACCTCGATCACGCGAGGTCGGAGCTCACCGGGCGATGACCCCATGGTGACGCGCGAGGTTCGCGTCCGCGTGGCAGGCGGCTACCACCCCGACACCGTCCGCGCCGCGGCAGGCGTTCCACTTCGCATCGTCTTTCGCCGAGAGGAGTCCTCGGCGTGCTCCGAGCAGGTCGTCTTCCCCGCGTTCGGAAAGTGCGCCACCCTGCCCCAGGGTGAGGACGTCGCCGTCGATCTCACACCAGAAGAGCCCGGCATCTACGAGTTCACCTGCGCCATGAACATGCTGCATGGCGCGCTGGTGATCTCGCCGCACGACGACACCACCGGCCACATCCGTCGCCCAGCAGCCCAAACAGCGGTTCCGACGCCCGTCGAAGAGTCGTTGGTGGTCGGAGGTGAGCGGCGATGACCGCCTACGGATACGGACTATGGCCGCTCGTGGCATTCAACTCGCTGCTGTTCATCGTCTTCGCCGCCAGCTTCTTCCACCCACGAACCAAGCGAGACTGGCGCGCCCTGGGCGGCTTCTCGGCCTTCGTCGTCGCTCTCTTCACCGAGATGTATGGCTATCCCCTCACGGTCTACCTGTTCAGCGGGCCGCTCGCCGGGGTCATTCCGGGCGTGAACCTCTCGCACAACTCGGGTCATCTACTGAACGACCTCGTCGGCTGGAAGGGGGACCCCCACCTCAGCCCCTTCCACCTGGCGAGCTACGTGTTCATCATCGGCGGCTTCTGGCTGATCGCGGCGGGATGGAAGACGCTGTATTCCGCGCAGAAGAGGCGCGAGCTGGCGACCGCAGCCGCCTACGCCCACCTTCGCCACCCGCAGTACCTGGGCTTCATCGTGATCATGGTCGGCTTCCTGCTCCAGTGGCCGACGCTCGTGACGCTCGTCATGTTCCCGATCCTGCTGGTCGTCTACCGGCGCCTGGCGATCCGCGAGGAGCGCGAGGTGCGCGCCGAGTTCGGCGCGGCCTACGACACCTGGGCAGCGAGCACGCCCAGATTCGTCCCACGCCTGCACGAGCTCGGGGCCGACCGCACACCGACCGACACAGCGTTGACTCGATGAGCACCCTCGCAACAGACCGAGGCGTCGTCGTCCGCGGCCCTGGCGTGCCGCGACCAGAACCCCGGCTTGGAGTCCGCCAACCGGACTCCAAGAGCAGAGCTGCCTCGTTACAGGTGATGGCCTTCGGGTGCGGGGCCATCGCCGACGTCGACCCGCAGGTGCTCGTCCTCACCTATTGGTTTGATGCGCCCGTTGCCGACGAGCGGGGCCCCGTGGCGATCCGGTTCTCCGGGCGCCACGCCGCGGCACGCGCCAAGCCCGGCACGGACGAAGCCTTCAGCGTCGTCAAGTCCGTCGAGGTCATACCCGGGAGCGGCCCCGTCGCAGTAACCGCTCGCGTCGAGGGCATCCGTTCGGGGGACTGGCAGGTTTCCGCCAGAATCGTGAGCGACAAGCCCCACCACCACCGGCGAGCCACCAGGTCCGCGCCGTCGAACCTGGCCGACCGAGCGCTCACGTCGACGTCCGGCCGGACCACCTACGGGCCGGTCGCCTCGGTCCTCGCCCCAGGCGCCCGCCTCGGCGCCTGGCCTCTGTTCGTCGGGTTCGGTCTCCTGATGGCGCTCGTCGTCCAAGGACTTGTCGCCCGCCACCTCGAGCTTCGGGTGTGGCCCCTCTTGGTGATCTCCATTCTGGCTAGCGTCATCGGCCTGGTCGGGGCGAAGCTCTACTACGCCACCGGCCACTACATCCAAGGAGAACGCCGTCCCCGCCAGTTGCTGTCCGGCGCGTGCATCCAAGGGTTCGTCCTCGGCGCTGTAGCAACTCTCGTCGTCGGCACCCGAGTGGGACACCTCCCGCTCGGATCCGCTTTGGATGCGACCGCACCCGCACTCATGGTCGGGATGGCCGTCGGCCGCTACGGGTGCTTCTTCGGAGGCTGCTGCGCGGGCAGACTCACCTCGTCGCGCTGGGCGTTGTGGTCCTCGGACCGGCAGGTCGGTGCACGTCGCATTCCTGTGCAGTTGTTCGAATCCGCCGTCGCGTTGGTGATCGGGGTCGCTGCGTCTCTCGCACTCTGGGTCTCGAAATCCGCACCCGCCGGGGCCGTGTTCGTCGGCACGATCGCCTCCTACACCCTCGGACGCCAACTGCTGGTTCCGGTGCGCGCCCGTCCCCGACACACCGCTCACGGTCGCATCCTGGTCTTGGGGGCCTGCGCAGTCGTCATCGCGATCGACATCGTTGTCGCCTTTACGGTCTGATCCGTGGCACGGATGATCCAGAGGATCGTGACACCGCTGCACCAGTTGGGATCGTCATTCGCTGGAGCGTGGTCGGCCTTATGGCCGACTCTCGTTCGTCTACAGCTAGAGACGGGCCGGCTCCTCCGGTGTCCCCGCCGGAATGCTCATCGTCCCAGCCTGCGGCCTCAGCGGGCCGGAGCCCGGCCCAGTTGCCACGCAGTGGTCGGTGCGCGGTGTGCGGTGTGCACGCTCGGCCCACCAGACGGGCAGAGGCACAGCATCTTTCCCCTTCGGATGCCTACCGATCATCGGTTGCGCCGGATGACGAACCGATACCGCCTCTCGCCGCTCTCTTCCTCGCCACCGCTCATGTCGTCCGCGACCAGGAGCGCGTTGCCGGTGTTCCGGCACCATGCCGGGATGTCACGCCAACTGCCCTGGTCGGTGCTGATGAGCTCGAATGCCTCGCCGGGCGCGACCTGGTGGGCAGCGTTGCTTGCATCGACGACAGGCCCGGGACAGAACCGGCCCGAGGCATCGACGATGAGGACTGGCACGTCTTGCTCCGTAGAAGTTCTTGGTGCTGGCACGTTCTCCCTCACTTTCCCGCTACCCGAATCTGCTTGGCTACGATCGTTCAGAAGTACTGCGTGGTATCGGCACCGAGGACCCTCTCGGTCAAGAACCAGGTAGCACCCACGATCTCGTCGACCTCCGGCAGGAGGTTCTCCTTCGTCGCCCCGAAGATCTGGGCAGCGAGGCTGCAGACGTAGATGGCGACCTTGCCGCTCTGCTTGAGTGACGCCACGAGTTGCGAGATCTGGGCGGGCAGCCCTGCCAGCTCAACCTGGCGCCGCACGTAGTCTCCCTCTTGCGCATGCTCGGCCGACATCGGGAGGTGATCCGCTTCACCTTGCATGACGGCACGCACTGCCCAGTTGACGAACAACAGGTCGACCTGCGCACCGCTCGCGGCAGCAAGGTGGGCAAAGGAGAGCGGGGTCAGCACCCGATCGTAGGCTCCTTCGCGGACGACGATCGCGAGGCGCTCGAGCGTCTTGGGAGGTCTCGCCCCGGCGGGGCCCAGCCCTGCCCCGTCTGCAAGCTCGGTTGTGGTCCCAGTGGTACTTGCCATCTCAGCCTCCTCGGGTCGCCGTCGATACATGACTATTCTAATCGGCTTACAGTACATTCGCTCCCGAGCTCGCGGATCCCACACCGCAGAGGCGGTATCTGGAAGATCCACCTGTCTCTTGACGCCCCCCGGCACCGCCGGTCGTGGTGGTCGTCGTCGAGGTCAAAGTCGCCCTCTGGCGACTGCGGCTTCGAGCCGGGAGTAGGCGGACTGGGCAAGGTTTGCGGCAACAAATCGCTCCGCGGCTGCTGTGGCGGTGCTGAGTGCCCCGAGGGCGCCCGGCACGGTGGTGACGAGGAGCACCTCGGCCACGTCTGTGCTCGCCGTCGTGCTCGAGGTGCTCTTCGTCGCAGCCGGGCTCGACTTGGCCATCACCGGCGCCCTCGGTCACTGCTCGCTCTACGCCAAGCTCGGCCACGTGCCGGCGTCACTTCGGAAGTCGTCATGAACACGATCCACGACGTGCGGCCCGACACCTCTGGCCATCGCCCCGGCGGGCATGGTGGACATGGGTGGATGATGATCGCCTGCTGCATCCCAATGCTCGTGATCGCCGTCGTGTTGGTGGCGACCGGGGTGGCGAGCCCCGGCTTCTTGTTCTTGGCGCTCATGTGCACCGCCATGATGGCCATGATGATGCGCGGGATGAACCATGGCGACAAAGGCATGTAGGACAAGCCAACAGCATCCATCTAGAAAGTTCGCCGACAAGGCCAGACGGCGGTACCGTGGGTAAGCAGGCACGTGAGACTCGACGTGAAGCCCAGCGGGCCGTAGCGGCGGAAGCGCCGCCCCGTGTTGAACACCGCCGCAGGCAGCGGCCTTACTGGATCGTCGGAGGCGTTGTGATCCTGGGTGCTGTGATTTCAGTGCAGAAAGCCCGTTCCTTGTCGACTGTTCCGTCATCTCGACGCGGAACCTGGAAGTCAGGGGCGGTCAGGGCATGGGGACTTTGTTGTGAAACCCTTCAGGTCAGCGAGCGCGCCACCAGCGCGATGCCTTGGCCCCACGACGCGAGCGGTCCCGCTGGTAGGTAGGCGGTACCACTACTGGTGTGGTCGGCAGTTGGATTCGCAAGATAGCGCTCGTGACCGCTGGGGTCGATGAAGAACACGAACGATGAATGGACGATGTCGGTATTCGGGCTGGGGGCTTGGACCTCGATGCCGTAGTTGCTCCAGACGGCGTGGAGGTCGCTTGCCGAGCCGGTGAAGAAGTGCCAGGACGGAATGGTGTTCAGCTGGTGCGCTTGTGAGAATGTAGCCACGTCGGAAACACCGGCATGGTAGCCATTCACGTTGACGGCCACGAACTCGACGCGCGACACTGCGGTTCCGAGGTCGCGGTAGGCGTCGACGAACTCCTGGGAGACGATCGGGCAGATATCGACGCAGTGAGAGTCCATGAACTCCAGCACGACGGCGCGTCCTCTGAAGCTTGCGAGTGAGAGCGTGCGCCCGTCTTGGTCGGTGAGGGTGAAGTTGGGCGCCGGCTTGGCTGGGACCGGGGAGAGCGCCATGAGAGTGGCGAGCGGAGTGGAGACGCTCGATGGGATCCCAGTAACTCGAATGAGCTGGTTCTGTTGTTCACGGTGCCGTACGGCGAGGAATGCGAACAGTCCGGCGACGAGAACGGAGACCCCGAGGGCAACGATGAGCGCCGTGCTAGGACCCTTGCGTTGCGGCGGCACAGACAGCTGACCCTCATCCGCAGCTACACCTTCGCCCTCTGGCAGTTCTCGGGATGTCATAGACTCTGCGTTCCCGACCGAGGACGATGCAAAGGAGCCTGGTCCGACCTTGATCTAGGCCGAAGTTACGGCCTCGAATCTCCCTGATCTAACTGATGAGCAGCACGTATAACCGGTTTGTGGTCTGATTGTGTAGCCAAGATAATAGTTGACAT
>JGI24130J36418_10000902_pt1 | contig 10003 bp, 7 predicted proteins | sample BarGraNGADG00212_FD_36418 | JGI IMG/M metagenome (IMG submission 36418)
GCGGCCGTGACGGTCGGTGCCGACAGCGGCGGAGTGGTTGTCGTCAAGGCTCAGGTCAAGGTCGGGGGTCGCGGCAAGGCCGGCGGCGTCAAGGTCGCCAGGTCCCCTGACGAGGCAGCTGAGGCGGCTTCCCAGATACTGGGCATGGACATCAAGGGCCACACCGTGCACAAAGTGATGATCGCCGCGGGTGCGCAGATCGAGCACGAGTACTACCTCTCCATCCTGCTTGACCGGGCCAACCGCTCCTACCTGGCAATGGCTAGCAGGGAAGGCGGCGTGGAGATCGAGGTGCTCGCGGTCGAGCGCCCCGAGGCCCTCGCGCGTATCCCGGTCGATCCCATCGTGGGTATCGACGCGGCCAAGGCCAAAGAGATCGTGGACGCCGCGAACTTCTACGAAGATGTCAAGGAACAGATCGCCGAGGCCATCCAGAAGCTGTGGACCGTCTACCGCGACGAGGACGCGACGCTGGTCGAGGTCAACCCGTTGGTCAGGACTACTGACGGCAGGATCCTGGCTCTGGATGGCAAGGTCACCCTGGACGACAACGCCGGCTTCCGTCATCCCGACCACGCCGCGCTCGAGGACAAGGCTTCCTCCGACCCGCTCGAGGCAGCGGCCAAGGCCAAGGACCTCAACTACGTCAAGCTGGACGGCTCCGTGGGCATCATCGGCAACGGAGCGGGGCTGGTCATGTCCACCCTTGACTGCGTTGCCTACGCCGGTGAGGAGTTNGGAGGGCCAGGCGACCATCCGGAGCCGGCCAACTTCCTCGACATCGGCGGCGGTGCGTCGGCCGAGGTCATGACCGACGGCCTGCACATTATCCTGGGCGACGAGCAGGTCAAGTCGGTGTTCGTCAACGTCTTTGGTGGGATCACCTCGTGCGATGAGGTTGCCCACGGCATCGTGGGTGCCCTCAATGCCCTCGGTGACGAAGCCACCAAGCCTCTGGTCGTCCGTCTGGACGGCAACAATGTCGACGAAGGTCGCCGCATCCTCGCCGAGGCTGCCCATCCTTTGGTGACGGTGGAAGAGACCATGGACGGTGCGGCCCGCATGGCCGCCGAGCTGGCTTCGGCCGCCAACAAGAACTGAAAGGCGGTAACCACCGTGGCTATTTTTCTCACCGCTGACTCCAAGATCATCGTCCAGGGCATGACCGGCTCCGAGGGCCGCAAGCACACCCAGCTCATGCTGGCTTCGGGCACCGACGTCGTCGGNGGCGTGACCCCCGGCAAAGGGGGCCAGAAAGTCGAGTTCGACTCCGGCGTCGTTGTGCCGGTCTTCGGGTCCGTGGCCGAGGCCGTCGAGGCAACCGGTGCCGATGTGAGCGTCATCTTCGTCCCGGCCAAGTTCACCAAGGCAGCAGTGTTGGAGGCCATCGACGCGAAGATCCCACTTGCCGTCGTCATCACCGAGGGCGTCGCGGTCAAGGACACTGCGGAGTTCTGGACCTACGCCCGGCAGGCCGGCACGACGCGCGTCATCGGCCCCAACTGTCCCGGTGTGATCAGCCCGGGAGCCTCCAACGCCGGCATCATCCCGGCCAGCATCGCCGGCACCGGTCGTATCGGCCTGGTCTCCAAGTCGGGCACGCTGACCTACCAGATGATGTACGAGCTGCGAGACATCGGTTTCTCCACGGCCGTGGGCGTCGGAGGCGACCCCATTGTCGGCACCAGTTTCATTGACTGCCTCGAAGCGTTCCAGGAAGACCCCGACACCGACGCGATCGTGATGATCGGTGAGATCGGCGGGGACGCCGAGGAGCGGGCCGCGGCATACATCAAGGAGCACGTCACCAAGCCGGTGGTCGGCTACGTCGCGGGCTTCACCGCTCCCGCGGGCAAGACGATGGGTCACGCCGGGGCTATCGTGTCCGGTTCGTCAGGCACTGCCGCGGCCAAGAAGGAAGCCCTGGAGGCCGCCGGAGTCAAGGTGGGCAAGACGCCGTCGGCCACCGCGGACCTGATGCGCACGGTGATGAAGAGCCTGGGCTGACGCCCTCCGCAGGTGGTAGGAGGGACCAGGGCTCAGGGCCCTTGATCGGGATCGGAGGTCCAACCGCTGGTAGGTTCCAACATCGTTCACGGGCTGTCAGCCGCCTGGCGGACGCTCTTTCAGGCTCGCGTGAGTAAATAGTCCACCCGCTGCCGGAAAGACACCAAGAGTGGACGATCCGTGCTCCAACTCACCGTCAATGGTTCTGCCAACGCTCGGGCGCCCCGCTGGCGCACCTGATCAGCGAAGACTTCGCTGTCGAGGAGCTGTTGTCCACTTCCGGGCGCCGCAGTCTTGGGCTCCGCGGTCATCTTCACCCGTGGGATCTAACCGGTGACCTCGAGCCAGACGACCTGGGTGACCGGCCGCCCGGGGTGTGGGCTGGCATCGCTGGGGCGTTTGCGCCCAGCGGTGACCGCCTCCTGGCCGTGGTCGGCGGCGTTGGAGCACGTCCCGGAATGCCGATGTCGCTGGCGCAGAAGGACCACGGGACGATGCGGCTGCGCTCCCACTGGATGGGTGTCCGGCCCGCCGCCGGGCGCAGAACCTGCCAGCAGGACCGGGCTCAAGCCCGCAGGACCGGAGCGAGATGCGGCATTTGTCTATACTGCGCTCGGCGGCCGGTCGTTTTTTGGCGCAATCTCAGCCCCGGCGGCGCGCCCTGTCCCATCCTGCTTTCGTCAACGGCGAACATGGAGACCTGATGAGCCTGTTCGATCGTCTTCGCCGCGTCTGGGTTATCGCCACGCCCTCGGATGAGCTAGCTGGTGGCCGTCTCAGGTTGAGCTCAGCCGTGGCTGGCGCCTCTGCTGCCGTGGTGTCGATGCTGATCATTGCGCTGCCCGTGCTTCTTGCCTGGGTCGCCAGCCCGCAGAGCACCGTGGACTGGCATCGGGCGCTGTCAGTCGGCTCGTGCGTCTGGCTGCTGGCCAACGGCGTAGAGCTGAGCACGGGGCCTGTCGCCATCTCGCTGATGCCCCTGTTGCTCACCACCATCCCGCTGGTCGTAGCCACCATCGCCGCCCGCCGGGTGCTCGGGCAGCTCGACGACGTGCGCCCGCGCAGGAAGATCGGGTGGGGAGGGTTGCGTCGCGACGTGGCTGAAGCCGGCCTTGTCTTCGCCGCCTCGTATGCCGCCGTGGGACTCATCGTCGCGCTCGCAACGGCCCGCGCCCCTTTGCACGCCTCGATACCGGGCTCCTTCGCAGGCCCCGCAGTGGTCGGCATGGTCGCCGTGCTGGGTGCCCTTGCGCTGGAGTTCCGGGGTCACGTCGGTTCGATCGCGCCGGGTGCTTCGGGATGGTTGGAAGCCCGGGTGCCGATCCATCTGCGCCGGGCCATCCGTCCGGGGCTGTGGGGGGCATCGGTGATCTTCGGCGCCGGGGTGAGCCTGACTCTCATGATGGTCGTGATGCATCTGGGCCGGATCGGCCGGCTCAACGACGCCCTGGGTACCGACCCGGTCGGCATGGTCCTGCTCAGCCTTGGCCAGCTGATGGTCCTGCCCAACGTCGGGCTGTGGGCTGCCTCCTGGATCGCCGGGCCGGGCTTCGGCCTGGGCGAGGGCAGTGCAATGACCTGGGCGCACTCCAACCCCGGCCTGCTCCCGCTCATCCCCGGTCTGGGTGCCGTGCCGGCCCCCGGCCCGCTGCCTGCCGGCATGTGGCTCAGTGCCATGGTTCCGGTTGCCGCTGGAGCACTGGTTGGTTGGCGTGCCGTGCGCGTCCTGGCTCGGCTCTCGTCCTGGCGGGCCAAGGCCGAGACCGCAGCATTGGCATGTCTGACCGCTGCCCTTGTCCTGACGTTGGCGAGTTATCTGGCGGGCGGTTCGCTCGGGGCCGCCCGGCTCAGCGGGTTAGGGGCACCGTCGCTGGTGTTCGGCGCCGCAGTGCTGGCAGAGCTGCTGCTGGGATCAGCGGTTTTCGTCGGAGTCAGCCACCTGCGTGCTGTCCGGACCTGAAGGCGCCACTGAAGATCGAGTCGAGACTGTCGTTGGATCGCGAGCTGCCGTCTGCAGCGGCGATCGCGGTGTTCGCCCCGAGGGTGTGGTCCTAGAGGCTCTTCGCCATGCCATAGAAGGCACCGGGTAACGACACCAGCAGGCCGGCAGGGCACACCAGGACCAGAGCGACGACGGGTGCCATGTTGCGTGTCGGTGCCCGGCCGGCGGACCGGTCCTGGATCGACCGGACTGACTCGACCTGGCCCACCGCAACGGGACCGCGGCCACCGCGGTGTGGGGCAGCGCGATGCGTCGTGGATCAGCGCGACCAGTATCAGCATGGCGGACCGCCGTGAAGGTGCCACCCCTTCCCGGGCAGCACGCGCGACGTGTCAGGCGCGGCCAAGGGTCTGCTGGCTGGGACGGTGGCAATGGCGGGTGCGCGGTCGGATATCGTCTCCCATCGTGACGAATATGTCGGAGGGCGGGTCGGCGACCGGATCTATCGTGGTCCTCGTCTCGGGCTGTGGCACCAACCTGCAGGCACTCATCGACGCCACGGCCGACCCTGCCTACGGCGTGCAGATCGCAGCGGTGGGCGCCGATCGTGACCACATCGAAGGCCTTGCCCGCGCTCGCCGTGCCGGGATCCCCACCTTCGTATGCCGGGTCGGCGAGTTCGCCACGCGCGCGGACTGGGACGCCGCGCTCACATCGCAGGTGGCGGCCTACCACCCCCAGCTGGTGGTTCTGGCTGGCTTCATGAAGCTCACCGGCAAAGCGTTCCTGAAACAGTTCGGTGGACACACGGTCAACACCCACCCGGCACTGTCGCCGTCCTTTCCTGGCGTCCATGGTCCCGCGGAAGCTCTCGACTATGGCGTCAAGGTCACAGGGTGCACGCTGTTCGTCGTCGACGCCGGCGTAGACACCGGCCCGATTGTGGCCCAGAGGGCCGTCAACGTGCACGACCACGACAGTGTCCAGACCCTGCACGAACGCATCAAGACCGCCGAGCGCCAGATGCTCGTCGACTACGTGGGCCGGATGGTCCGCAATGGTTTCTCCGTCACAGAACGAAAGGTCACCATCTCGTGAGCGAGTCGAAGGCTACCGGCAAGCGCGTCGTCCGTCGGGCACTCATCTCCGTCTACGACAAGGAAGGGTTGGAAGTCCTGGCGCGCGGCCTGCACGAAGCCGGAGTCACCATGGTGTCAACTGGGTCCACTGCAGCCCGAATCGCCGGCGCAGGCGTGCCAGTGACCCGGGTTGAGGACCTCACCGGCTTCCCGGAGTGCCTTGACGGTCGGGTCAAGACCCTGCACCCCACGATTCACGCAGGAATCCTCGCCGACACCGGCAACCCTGACCATGTGGCGCAGTTGAACGATCTCGGCATCGAGCCGTTTGACCTGGTGGTCTCCAACCTCTATCCGTTCACCGACACGGTGAGCTCAGGTGCCACCCAGGAGGAGTGCATCGAGCAGATAGACATCGGCGGGCCCTCGATGACCAGGGCCGCAGCCAAGAACCACGCGAGCGTCGCGATCGTGACGAACCCCGCGGAATACGGCTCGGTCCTGGTTGCCGTCCGGGGCGGGGGCTTTACTCTCAACCAGCGCAAGACTCTTGCGGCAGAGGCGTTCGTGCACACGGCAAGCTACGACTTCGCGGTCGCAAGCTGGATGGGCAGCGTCCTGACCGACACCAGCGACGGCACCGGCTTCCCTGCGTGGGTCGGCGCGACGTGGACTCGGGCGACTGTCCTGCGCTATGGCGAGAACCCGCACCAGAAGGCCGCGCTGTACGCGCACTGGCGCCCCGGAATCGCCACCGCAGAGCAGCTCCATGGCAAAGAGATGTCCTACAACAACTTCATCGACGCCGATGCTGCCCAGCGCGCGGCCTACGACCACGCAGAGCCGGCCGTTGCCATCATCAAGCACGCCAACCCCTGCGGGATCGCTGTTGGTGCCGACATTGCCCAGGCATACCTGCTCGCCCATGCGTGCGACCCCCAGTCGGCGTTCGGCGGAGTCGTCGCAACCAACCGCCCCGTCACAGCGGCGATGGCGGAGCAGGTTGCCACGGTATTCACCGAGGTCGTCGTCGCCCCGGCCTTCGAGCCTGAGGCGCTGGAGATCCTTAAGCGCAAGAAGGCGATCCGTCTCCTGAAGCTGCCCGAGGGCATGAAACGTGGTGACGAGGTCGACTTCCGTCCGGTCAGTGGCGGGGTCCTGATGCAGACGCGCGACAAGATCGACGCAGTCGTCGACGGCGAGACCGGCGGTGATGACCCCTCGCGTTGGNAGCTCGTGTGCGGCGACCCGGCCGGCACCGCGACGCTGGCCGACCTGCGATTTGCCTGGCGGGCCNTNCGCGCCGTCAAGTCCAACGCCATCCTGCTCGTCAAGGGGGGCGCCAGCGTCGGTGTGGGGATGGGCCAGGTCAACCGGGTGGACTCCTGCCAGCTGGCGGTCACCAGGGCCGGGGTGGACCGGGCGGCCGGTTCGGTGGCGGCATCGGATGCGTTCTTCCCCTTTGCCGATGGGCTCCAGGTGCTGTTGGAAGCCGGTGTCCGGGCCGTTGTCGCTCCCGGAGGGTCCGTACGCGACCCTGAGGTCATCGAGGCGGCCACAGCGGCCGGGATCACGATGTATTTCACCGGCACCCGGCACTTTGCCCACTGAGGCGGCAGCGTGGGCGTGCCGTGGCCGGAGTCTGCAGAGGCCGCTGGCGCGGTAGTGCGGCTAGCACGCCACCGGGCCAGCGCGTATCCGGGCGGCCGACCGCATCGGTGACCGTGCCGATGATCCACACGACAAGGGCAGCCGACAATCACACGCGCTGCTTTCTGGGCAGGCCTGCTGCGACATCCCTGTGCCTGGCCCAAGCCACTTTGCCTGACGAGCTGGCCGCATCCCAGGCAGTTCGTCACGGCTGGGGGACCACCAAGGTTGGGCAGCGCCCGCTGTGGAAGGATTCAGGACATGACCGCGCAGATCTTGGATGGCAGGGCGACCCTCGCAACGATCAAGAACGAGCTCAAGGCTCGCATCGCGGCGCTGGCAGAACGCGGCATCGTCCCCGGTCTCGGGACCGTGCGGGTTGGCCAGGACCCAGGCACCCGGTGGTACGTCAACGCCAAGCACAAGGACTGCGCCGAGGTCGGCATCGCGAGCATCCGGTACGACCTCGGCACGGACGTAGGCCAGNGTGAGGTCGAGGCAGTTGTCGACCAGCTCAACGCGGACCCGGCCTGTACCGGATACCTTGTGCAGCAGCCGACCGGGCTCGACGAGTTCGCTCTTCTGTCCCGGGTGAACCCGAGCAAGGATGTCGACGGGCTTCACCCATACAACCTCGGGTGCCTGGTGCTCGGGCAGGCAGCGCCCTTGCCGTGCACCCCAGTGGGCATCATCGAACTGCTGCGCCGCTATGGCGTCCCCATCGCAGGTTCCCACGTCGTTGTCGTCGGGCGTGGCCTGACCGTTGGGCGGCCGCTTGGCCTGCTGCTGACCCGGCGAAGTGAGAACGCCACCGTCACGTTGTGCCACACAGGAACTCGCGACCTGGCGAGCCATGTGGTCCAGGCAGACATCGTCGTGGCAGCGGCCGGCGTGGCCGGTATCATCCGGGCGGACATGGTCAAGCCGGGAGCAGCGGTCATCGACGTGGGCGTCAGCCGCGTGGCCGGCGACGAGGGAAGCTCGCAAGTGGTGGGTGACGTTCATGGCGACGTGGCCGAGGTTGCCCGATGGCTCACCCCGAACCCCGGCGGTGTCGGGCCGATGACCCGCGCCATGTTGCTCACTAACGTTGTTGAGGCCGCCGAGCGTGCGGCCCGCGTGTGACCTCTGCCCGCTTTGGTGCGTTGTGGCTGGTCGCCGCGGCCTTGATGACAGGTCTGGCGGTGATCGTTCTCGGCCAGGTCCGCTGGGGTGGGTTCATCATTGCCGGCACCATGTTTGGCGCAGCCCTGATCCGGCTGGCGCTGCCTTCATCGCGGGCTGGCGGGCTGGTTGTGCGCTCTCGTCTGGCCGACGTGTTGTTCCTTCTCGGGACGGCCGTTGCGCTGTTCGTTATCGTGATCGCCCTGGATCTGCGGCCGATTGGCTGAGTGCCGAGCCAGGCCCGCGACACACCGAACCGGCTCACCGCAAAGGCGACTGCGCGTCGGCACGCAGTCGCTGACGCGCAGTCGCCTTTGCTGGTGGAGGCTCGGTCTACTTGATCAGACCAAGACTCTTGACGGCATCGCGTTCCTCGGCCAGCTCGGCGCTCGAGGCGTCGATGCGTGCACGGGAGAAGGCGTCGATCTCCAAGCCCTGGACGATCTCGTAGTTCCCGTCCTTGGTGGTTACCGGGAAGGAGCAGATGAGACCCGCCGGGACCCCGTAGGANCCATCGGAGACGACGGCCATTGAGAGCCAGTCATCGACGGCCGAGCCGAGCAGCCAGTCGCGGGCGTTGTCGACGGTGGCCGACGCAGCCGATGCAGCCGACGATGAGCCGCGGGCGTCGATGATGGCCGCACCGCGTTTCTGGACTGTCGGGATGAAGTCGGTCTCCAGCCACCCCTGGTCGTTGATCAGCCGCGCGGCGTTCTGACCGTTGACCTCGGCGTGGAAGATGTCTGGGTACTGCGTCGCGGAGTGGTTGCCCCAGATCGTCATCCTGCGGATGTCGTTGACACTGGCACCGGTCTTGGCGGCGAGCTGTGCGAGTGCGCGGTTGTGGTCCAGGCGGGTCAGTGCCGAGAAGCGCTCGCGGGGGATGTCCGGCGCATTGCTCATCGCAATCAGGGCGTTGGTGTTGGCCGGGTTGCCGGTCACCGTGATGCGTACGTCATCAGCAGCGTGGTCGTTCAGGGCCTTGCCCTGAACCGTGAAGATCGCGCCGTTGGCCTCGAGCAGGTCGCTGCGCTCCATGCCAGGGCCACGCGGGCGCGCACCGACGAGCAGGGCGAGGTTGACCCCTTCGAAGAGCTTGTTCGGGTTGTCGCCGATCTGGACTCCGGCCAGCGTCGGGAAGGCGCAGTCGTCGAGCTCCATCACGACGCCCTCAAGTGCCTTGAGGGCAGGGGCGATCTCGAGCAGCCGGAGCTCCACGGGAGTGTCCCGGCCGAAGAGCGCACCGCTGGCGATATGGAAGAGCAGGCTGTAGCCGATCTGGCCTGCGGCGCCGGTCACGGCGACTTTGATGGGTGTAGTGCTCACTGGGTTGTGCCCCTTTGGCTTGCGCCCCTTCGGGCGACGAGTGTGAATACCTGGTCGACGTTAGCAGCGACCCCTGAGGTGCTCGTCAGGTGCTGTGATATACGCCCCATCAGGCGCCCGACCGCAGGCGTGTGGGCCGAATACAAAGTATCTTGATGTCAAGGTAATCTGGGATCAGTTCACGAAGCAACCAGCGGTCGAACCGAGGAGCCACACGTATGAGCAAGATCAAGGTGCACAACCCCATAGTCGAGCTCGACGGCGATGAGATGACGCGGATCATCTGGCAGTTCATCAAGGACCGCCTGATCCACCCCTACCTCGACATCGACATCAAGTACTACGACCTGTCGATCCAGAAGCGCGACGAAACCGACGACCAGATCACGATCGATGCGGCGAACGCGATCAAACGGTACGGCGTGGGCGTCAAGTGCGCGACCATCACTCCGGACGAGGCTCGCGTCAAGGAGTTCGGCCTGAAGCGGATGTGGCCCTCGCCCAACGGCACCGTCCGTAACATCCTCGGTGGCACCATCTTCCGTGAGCCGATCGTCATCAGCAACGTCCCGCGGCTGGTACCGGGCTGGACCAAGCCGATCATCATTGGCCGTCACGCTTTCGGCGACCAGTACAAAGCCACCAACTTCAAGGTTCCCGGCGCAGGCAAGGTCACCATTTCCTGGCATCCGACCGATGCGTCCGCTTATGAGCCGATCGAGTTGGACGTCGTGGACATACCGGCAGACGGTGGCGTGGTCATGGGCATGTACAACTTCAACAAGTCCATCGAGGACTTCGCCCGCGCATCGTTGACCTACGGCCTGGAGCGCAA
>JGI24130J36418_10000906_pt1 | contig 9986 bp, 8 predicted proteins | sample BarGraNGADG00212_FD_36418 | JGI IMG/M metagenome (IMG submission 36418)
TCTTGTACTTCAAGACTTTCCTTGTCGGGTAAAAAACACACCTATTGTGTCTTTCAACCCGTTCTCTTCACTGTCTAGTTTTCAAGGTACCAACTGCGCGTACTGAACTCCGTCCATCCTCCTGAAAGCGAGGCGACGGACTATCATATTACCCAGACAGCAAAAAAAGTCAAGACCTTGCGCTTCTCTCGTCGCGCATGGCCTTCACTCTTCTTCCCTCTGCGTGTCGAACAAGTAAATATTACTCAGGACGGCGGTACTGTCAAGAGCCTCCTCAGTCCTCGATTCTTCTCCTACGATGCCGGTGGCTGGGCGCTCACGCGGACGCGACCGACACTGTCCACGATGACATACCAGTTGCGCTTCCCCGTCTGGTCCACCAGAACCACGGTGCCTCCAAAACTCGACGGCTGCCCTCGAAAATGCCCACCACTGCCACAGTAAAAGGTCACTTGGAAGTATGTCCGGGAATCTATAGTAACAGGCCACCCCGTCGGCTGGGGGAAGGACGGCGGACAGGCCAGCTTTACGGCGTACGGGAAGTCACGCCGGAGAAACCGCCCGGGATCGGGCCACGCCACCCCGGCATTGGGGGGACTGTAGTGCAGGTAATCTCGCGGCAGGCCTGTCGTACTGTCGAGTCGCGGCAGGAGCTCGAAACAGTAGAACGTGCGGGCGGCGGCGGGGTTGGTGCAGAAGTACATGATCAGGTCAGCCTGGTACAGGACAGCGTTCTCCCGCATGAGCCGCAAGTCACCCGCAAGCTGGTACGCTGCTGCCTGCATCCGGCTGGTCGTCATGGCATGTTCGAACGCCGGGACCGCTATCCCGGTCATGATGATGACAACGGCCATAACGACAACAAGCTCGATCAGCGTGAACCCTTTTCTGCGCACAGACACCCCTTGCATGAAACGATTTCATTGTGAGTCTATCCTAAAGGACGTGTCTGACAAGCGGCGCGGGCACGACGCCCGCTAAAATGCACTTGCCTCGGATAACAGGGGAGAGGAAAGCGATTGTCGTTCATTGCTCGGCTGACTTTCAGTGAAAAAGAAAAACCTGCGTAAAGCAGGTATCTAGCGATCCTTACAGATTTGCTTTCCCGCTGACTAGGAGCCACCCATAGACACTTCGCCCGTTCCCTTGACGGTCACCCTGAACGTCCGGAGAGTCGAAGGGTCCTGCAGCGTTATGACAAGGTTGGCGCCATCAATAACGTTGGAAGAAGAGTTGGTGCCAACTATGAAGGGGTCGATCGTCTGCGTGCTCACCACCGTCACCACATCCCCTTCGCCCCTGAACGCACTGCCTGATCCAGAGCGAAAACACATGACAAAGTACTTCTTGCTGGGAGGACTAATGGACGAAGGAGCGGTGGATTGGATCGACGTTATGATAATACCGTTCTGGAGAACCCTCTGCGTAAAATGGGCGGCCAGAGAACCACCAGGCGCGTAATGCTGGTCCTGCCCATATTGAAATGTCTCAAACAGATAGCTCCTGTTGTCCACATTTGCGGGATTAGAAGGTTGAACTGTATTAGAGGAATCAAAATTGATGTAGACATTCAAATCCTGCTGGTACAGGATGGCATCTTCTCTGGCCGTCCTCAGATCCTGCACCATTTGCCAGGCGACTGCCTGCAGTCGCTGCGAAGAAGCAGAATCTCGAAACAATGGAATAGCAACAGCGCTCATGATGATCACGATGGACACGACGATCATGAGTTCGATCAGGGTAAAGCCTGTTCGTACCGTTGCAGTCGACGCAGTCTTGCCCTTTGACCTGAGTTTACACATCAGAAACTTGAACACCTGTTGTTACGAACCCTACACCAAAGTCAAGAAGGAAAACCGCAACCGACCTGGGACGCTGGTTTGCTCATGTTGAACAAGGTCAAAATCCACCCACTTGGGGATTTGTGTTACCCATGTTAAGTAGAGTCACAGTCGAGTTGCTGGACACCAGCTCCCTCCATGAACGTTTAGCTATACGAGAGGTACTGAACGAAATACTCGGAGGACCAGGGATAGGCGGTGAATGTCCCAAAGAGGTCAAACTGCTATCGTAAGTCATATTTACAGCGCCACCGAAACTGACGCCCCCTTTAGCTACGACCGATCCCGTGATCGTGCCCCCCGTGTTCAACATAACCGCGCCGTTAGGCGCATATATTACGGCGGGCATGTTCACTGCACAATTAAAAGAGGTCAGATCTGATGTTCCAGCAATAAGGGCTACCTTGGAACTCGTATCGTTGGAAGGTCGAGTCGTGGCGCCGTGAATATCTATTATGTTAGCCATCACCGTGCCGAGCCCCGTAACGGTAAGCGCATTACAATGAAAGGTCCCACCGACAAATATCGCACACGGGCTCGTGAAATTCAATACAACGTCGCCTGTAACCCAAACGTCACCGCTCACGTACCATGCAACAGTGCCTCCGGCAATTGGGCTGAGATTGAAAGTTATGCTGTTGCTGCTACTAACACGCCCACCAACATAGGAGGATATTGTTGGGCTTCCAGTTCCACCCACGTTGATCCTTAGGTTAGGGTCACTTGTAGCATAGTCCCCTGAGAGAACCGACCCTGTCGCAAGGGCACTGGTCTTTGCAGCATTCATGGCTCCGGTCACGTCGAAAGTAGGAGCCAATATCGGTGGTTGGCTATACGGCACATTTGTCTGCATCGGGATATTGTTGCCAAGTTTGTAGGTGCCCGACTGTCCGTTCGTGAGAAACAGCGGCCACGGTGCTTGATCACCCACCTTAATGGACGTGCTAGCCTCTATGTTACCGCCAACGGTTGATTGGCTCGAAGTATTGAGCTCGACCTTGCCACCCGAGTGAATACTACCCGAAACTACAACCTTATTGGACGTCATGTCTCTGCCTGCATATATGTTTCCGTTCACCTTCTGGCCAGAGTCAAATGTCACATTCCCGACAGCTTGCACGTCGCCTGTGATCGTGTTATAGTTTCTAATGTCAAGATCCCCCGCCGCATAGATGCTTCCATTGATCGGTGAACTAGTAGGAATAGTTAAGTCCCCACCTGACCAAAACGCCTGTGTAAACGCGCCCGTGGCCTGTTCCGTAAATCCACCAGGCGAGGCCACGATGTGGCCCAGAGATATCTCGGTCTGAACAGTTCTCACAATCTTGACGTTGGACAATGGATAAGCAGTAGCTCTGAGTATAAACTTTGAATGCGCGTCATCATTTGTACCACCATTATCAAACTGAGTGTTTGTGTCTATCTCAATCCATCTATTGTCTGTCAGCCAATCAGGGTCGATAGCTGCAATCCCACTCGAAAAGACAGGGGGATCAGTAGAGAGGTCTCGTATACGTATAAGCGTCGACGCTCCTTTGATATCTCCGGTCGGCCCAACAGCGCCTACGCTCTTAATGTGATTCAAGCTCGTGCTCCAGACTGCGTAGTATTTCTGGATCTTTGTATCGTACAGATACGTGGATACCCCCTTCTGGATGTTCGACAGGTTAGTGATATAATCATTGGTCGTGCTGTAGTCGCCTCCATTGAGATAATTCGAAAGCAGGTAACCAACAGCGAACTTAGCCATGCTTGGGCTATCAGACAAACTGCCCAAACCCGTAGTGATATTGGTGTTCTTGCTGAGAAGACCAGGAAACCCATTGATTTGTGTCGCTATCCTATCGACCACTCCGTCAGCGGAAGCAAGGGCTATATCTGATACCGCTTCACCGGTTATGCTTGCCCTCCTCGGCGCTACTGCCGACAGCAACATGAGCACAGGTATCATCATGAGGGCCCCGATTAAGAGGACAAGAATCAAGGCAAAGCCTTGCTGGGATCTCTTGGTGAATTTCATATGTTCTTGCCTCCCTGGCGACAAGCGCGCTGCAGCTTCTCGCGGATCATCACTGCCTCAGACTGATTTGGGCAATGCGAGTTATCGTGGTCGACCCGCTGCCTGAACCGTTCCTTACCATAGCCTGAAGAACAATTTGTAGTACTGCCACCTTGGTCGACCACGTGGGCCTGATCACCGTGAAATTGGTAATCACCTGCCCAGTGACAGGCTGTCTCGTAACACCCGTCCAAGTCGTACCATTATATGTTTCGTTGCTATAGATAATTTGACATGGTTCATAGCTCTGCGACGCCCAATACTGTTGGGCCACGCCGACGTAAGTTGAGCCGGACATGGGTGCCATCAGGCTGTAACGGATACGATGCTTGATGGAGGGAGTCACGCTCGTGTCGAGGGTAAAGAATTCCAGCACAATGCCATTGCCGCCGGACGACACATCTCCCACTGCCGGATTGAACGCATAAAACTGGCCAGTAGTCAGCTCCCCGGGCTTGGGAGACGACGAAGTAAGCACGCTCGTGTTGCAGTTCCATGGCCCGGCGGGAATCCCGCGACTCGTATCAGCCGACGCCCAAGCCGGCAGGGTGACGCCAGATGTGGCACGCGCACCATCCTGGGTTGTGCCATCCTTGACCGTGACTGTCTGTCTCAATTCCTTGGTCAACTGGTCCAAGACCGTGCTCATGTCCTCAAGCACTGCTTCCCTGTTCTGATTGGACGTCGAAACAGCACTGGCGATGGAAAACGAGGCAAAAGCCATATAAATGAGGATCGAAAGGACTGCCAAGGCAACCACGAGTTCGATAAGAGTAAAGCCTTTGCGCTGTCGCATCACGATGCACCATACGTCGCAATCTGTGTTGCCAGAGAGTACGAATGCTCCGCATTGCCAAGGACCCAAAAGACGGTTACCTGGACGTCATAGTACTGAACATGGTTAGGGTCCGCCGCCAGTGCCTTCCGTGCCACGATCTGGGTCAGCACCCTGAACCCACTGTACGCCATCGCGCCGGCCTTGTTGGTCAGGACAATCGTGTAGTGCTGATCAGAACCGAATGTACCGGTACCAGTCGTGGCAGCGTATATGTAGCCGTTGTACCCCGTCAGTGCTGTGAAGTTCTTGATACCACTCGCGCCACTCACAAGGGGAAACCTCACGACATACGGAGCCTCAAGTGCCCTCCTTACGAGAAGAGGAGTCGCATCCAAATACTTGCCACTGACTACTTTGGCGTTGCCATCCTCAGATGATAAACTGCCATTCACAGGAGTGTCCACAGGAGTGTCCGCCAGAGACACATACCCTTGGAGAGATGAATAGAACTTGTCTGCCGTCGGGGTAACACTAGGCAGCACAGGATTCGTATTGATACTTAATGCCGTTGGCGTGGTGCCAACCGGATTGCTGCCCAAATCGACAAGTCCAGGAAATTTGCTAGACGGATTGGTGGCCGAATACCAACCACTTGTCCCAATGCCAATGAAATTGTTATCTGACGTGACATTCCTCCCACGCACATACTCAATAGTATAGTTTGCAATGTTTGTCGCGGTGTTGCGCATGTCGGAGTCCTTCAAATTCGCAGCAGAGACAGTCACCAGCATGAAAACGCTAATTATGACCATCGACAGAATACCGATCGCCACGACGACTTCGATCAGCGTAAAACCCGGAGCAGCACTTGTCGGTCTTCGCCGACTGCTGCTGCAACCATGTCTGGCATATGTCCTCGACCAGCGACTCGGCATAAGACTATCCCCCTGTCCGCCTTCAGGTGAAGCGACCAGAACTCTACTCTCTAGGCATTATATAGCAAAAGGGGGCAGAATTGCAAGAATAAGCGTGGACAAGAGGAGCAGCGGGTGCTGGCCGGTGAGCAAGGGAATTGTGAAGGACGTCAGAAGAGCACGAACGATAAAACAAAAAAGCCGGAGCCCGAAGGCTCCGGCGATTCAAACGAACTTACCACTTTGGGGGGGGGGCTATTTAGCACCTGACCCCAAAGGAACCTAAAAGGACTGGATTCCCGCCTCCACCGAGAGCACCCCCCCCCCGCCTTAGACTAAAAGGGCTCGCGGGGGGAATGACGGAGGCAAAGCCAATTACCAGCTGGCTCCAATTACAAATGTACCACTCTGGCTGATTTACCAGCTGACCCCCAAAGGCGAGACCTACGCGTTATGGTTGGGTAGTTGCGCTAGACAGATTGGTTGTGGTGTCCGTGCGCACCCAGTATGGATTGGTCGTGTCCTTGGTCTCGCAACTGAGCGTCCAACTCGCTGCAGCGCCGGTATACTTATACGGGAGAGTAGAGTCGTACGGATTCTTCATCGAGCCCAGAATATTGGCAGTCATGTACGCTATGGGGCCCTGATCATTAGAAGCGGTGTACTTGCCTAGAATGTTCACTGTGGCCCCGGATGTGCCTGTGATCTCACCATAAGAGCTGTTGGTCGCCACCAGGGTTTGGGCTGTCGCCACAGGATACGTGCCCCAGTCCATTTTGTACGTTTCCAACGCCGTGGCAATGCTGGCAAAATCGCTGGCCACACGCGACTTCTTGGCACGTGCGGTCATGCTGAGGTAGTTGGGGATCGCGATCGCGGCAAGGATGATGATGATGGCGATGACCACCATCAACTCAATAAGGGTGAATCCTCTTCTCTTCATTGCTTCCTCCTTGGAAGTCCTTCAGGTTACCTGCCTGTAGCAGGTTGTCACTATGTCTGTGCTGTTGAATGACATTTCCAATGATGCTCAAGCGAACTTTTCGCGAATGGGTCACTGATGCGTTATCGCCTCCTTACTCTCAACTGCTTCCTGAACCTTATCTCCGATCATTTAACCAGGCCGGTTACGCGACCCAGCTCCATCGGTCCCTGGCGTCCATCATATCGGAACCGACTTCTCAGCACTTCCTGCAGGGGAAAACACCCTTCGCATTGAACCAACATGCTCAGGAGGTACACCCCTCGTATGGGAAAAAAGTGCTCGGCGGTATACTATACCTGTACGAAAAGTAGAACCACTTTCATATTTTTGTCAAGAGATGCCGCCCGCCATCTTGAAGATGGGCAGGTACAGGGAGATGAGGACCCAGCCGATCATNCCACCCACGACGATCATGAGGATGGGGTTGATGGCATTGGTCANGTTGTCCGTNGCGGCATCGACCTCTGCCTGGTAGAACGTGGCGACTTTTCCCAGCATGGTCTCCAGAGAACCCGACTCCTCGCCGACCGCCGTCATCTGGATGACCATGGGGGTGAAGAATTGCGTCTCGGCCATGGCTGCGCTGAGTGCGGTGCCGCTCTTGATAGAAGTGATGACCCGGTCGATGGTCGCCGAAACGATGCTGTTGCCCATCGTGCCGCCTACCATCTCCAGACAACTGATGAGCGGGACACCGGCGCCGAACAGGGTAGACAGCGTGTCAGTGAAGCGGGCCATGGAGGTCTGCAGGACGAGCGGTCCGATGACCGGCGCCTTGAGCGCCAGGTTGTCCTTGAAGTGGATGCCCTGCGGCGTGCGCAACAATGCGCGGGCGCCGAAGAAGATTGCCGCGACTGCCACAAGGAGGATGTACCAGCGATGCACCAGGAAGTCGCTCATCGCCAGGGTGATGCGCGTCGGCGCGGGCAGGGCCACATTCAGCTGCGTCAGGAACCCGACAAACTGCGGCAGGACAAAGATGAACAGGCCGATGATGATAACAACGCTGGCGATGATGACGATCAGCGGATAGCTGGTGGCACTCTTGATTTTGCGCTTGAGCTCCGCCTCGCGCTCCAGGAAAGTGGACATCTTGAGCAGGCTGTTGCCCAGGTTGCCCGATCCCTCGCCAGACATGACCATGGAGGTGTACAGCGTACTGAAGGCTCCCGGGTAATCGGTCATAGCCGTCGACAGGGGAAGGCCGGACTCGACCTTCTTCTTGAGGTCCTCCGTGATCATGCGCAGTTTCTTGTTGCTCAACTGCTTGCTCTGCACGTCCAGGCTCTTGGTGATGGACAGGCCCGCGTTGAGCATGGTGCCCAACTGAGAGGTGAAGATGGACATATCCTTGACGGCGATGCCTCCNCCNGCCGACAGCCTGCTTTGCCTCGGTTCATAGGACGGAGCTGCGCTGCGCACAGCAATTGTGCCACCCGCGCTCCTGGCTGCACTGACGTTCATCAGGACAAGGCCCTTGCTGCGCACGAGCTCTGCAGCTTCATGGGTGTTAGCCGCGCTGATGGTGCCGCGCCTGGTGGTGCCTGACCGGTCAGCTGCAATATACGTGAAGGTTGCCACGGGTGCCTCCTCTCAGTGCTTCTACTACCGTCCCAGCAGGCGCTGGAGTTCCTTGGGGTCGAACGCATGCTCTATGGCGTCCTCGTAGCTGATGACGCCACGCTCGTACAGGCCCTTGAGCGACTGGTCCATGGTCATCATGCCCATCGCGGTGCTGGTCTGCAGGACCGACTGGATCTGGTAGGTCTTGCCCTCACGGATGAGGTTCTTGATGGCGGGGGTCGCCAGCATGACCTCGGCGGCCAGCACAAGACCATCACCGTCCTTGCGCACCATGAGCTGCTGGGTCATGACCGCCGACAGGACGTTGGCAAGCTGGACCTTGACCTGCTGCTGCTGGAATGGCGGGAAGACATCCACGATGCGGTCAATGGTCTGCGCTGCGCTGTTGGTATGCAGGGTTGCAAACACCAGGTGCCCAGTCTCCGCGGCGGTCAGGGCGGCTCCGATGGTGTCGAAGTCGCGCATCTCACCGACCATGATAACGTCCGGGTCCTCGCGCAGGGCGCTGCGCAGGGCGCTGGCAAAACTTTGGGTATCCGTGCCCAGCTCGCGCTGCACCACGATACTCTGCTTGTGCTGAAACAGGTACTCGATGGGGTCTTCGAGGGTCACGATGTGCGCCTGCCGCTCCTGGTTGATGCGCTCGACGATCGAGGCCAGGGTCGTGGACTTGCCATGGCCGGTCGGCCCGGTCACGAGGACAAAGCCACGGTTAAGCTTGGGGAACGTGAACGCCGCCGGAGGCAGGCCAAGCGACTCCAGTGCGGGGATGTCGTAGGGGATCTTGCGCAGGGCCGCCGCCACGGTCTCTCGCTGGCGGAACACATTGATGCGGAAGCGCGCTAGCCCCTTGACGCCATAACTGAAGTCCTCCTCCATGTTCTGCTTGAACAGCACCTTCTGGTGATCCGTCATGATGGGGAACAAAAGTTCCTCGACGCGTTCGGGCGAGAGCTTCTCCGTGCCGAGAGCCACCANCTTCTTCTGAATGCGCAGGATGGGAGGCAGACCGGCCTGGAGATGGATGTCGGTAGCGTTCTTTTCCGTGGCGACTTTCAGGATGGTTCCCAGATCGATATGCTGGCCTTGTGTCTCGGCAATCATGGCAACTCCTTCAGTCTGATTCAACGGTAGACACCACGCGCAGGACCTCCTCGAGCGTGATGATGCCTTCCCTGGCCTTGACCAGGGCATCCTCGAGCAAGGTGCGCATGCCATGGCTGCGCGCAGCCTGAGACAGGTCGCGCGCGCTGGCCTTATTAAGGATGAGATGGCGCAGGTCGTCGTCCACCTTCATCATCTCGTGGATGCCCGTCCGCCCGCGGTAGCCTGAACCACCGCATTTCGGGCAACCGGCGCCCTTGTAGAACGTGACGTCTTCCAGCTTGCCGCGCGTGCTGAGGCCCAGACCTTCGAGCGCCGAGGCGGGCGGGACATAGGGCTGCTTGCAGTCGGGGCAGATCTTGCGCGCCAGGCGCTGAGCCGTGGCCCCGATGAGCGACGACGCGATGAGGAATGGCTCGATGCCCATGTCGATCAGTCGTGTGGCGACCGAGGGCGCATCGTTGGTGTGCAGCGTGGACAGGACAAGGTGCCCGGTCAGGGCGGCCTCGATAGCGATCTGCGCCGTCTCGCCATCACGGATCTCACCGATGAGCACGATGTTGGGGTCCTGACGCAGGATGCTGCGCATACCGTTGGCAAACGTCATATCGGCCTTGACATTGACCTGCACCTGGTTGACTCCGTCCATCTGGTACTCGACCGGGTCCTCGACCGTGACGATGTTCTTGCCGGACGTATTCAGACGGTTGAGCGCGGAGTA
>JGI24130J36418_10000907_pt1 | contig 9982 bp, 6 predicted proteins | sample BarGraNGADG00212_FD_36418 | JGI IMG/M metagenome (IMG submission 36418)
CTACGGGCTACGGCAGGTACCGTGTAGCTATGGCGTTGGCTACCCCCGTGCCCCATGAGGGCATCGATACCAAGGAAAAAGACTTCCTGGCCGGGTCGACACTGCCTGAAGCCGAGGCAATCCTGGTGGTTCCGGTAGTCGAAGCATTTCTCCGGCGTCACCCCGGGGCGGATACGTCCATGATCGTCCGTGCCGCCGAAACCGCCACCACCGCCCACGCCGGCCAGCTCCGGCGATCGGGCGAGCCCTACATCACCCACCCCATCGCGGTAGCCGGAATTGTCGCCGACCTGGGCCTCGATGCCCAGACGGTGGCCGCCGCCCTCCTCCATGACGCGGTGGAGGACACCGGGGTCACCGCCGACATGATCGAGGGTAATTTCGGCAGCGCAGTGGCCGCCATCGTCGACGGCGTCACCAAACTCGACCGCCTCCAGTTCGACTCCAAAGAGGCTCAACAGGCTGCCACGGTTCGCAAAATGCTGGTGGCCATGGCCAACGACTGGCGGGTATTGATCATCAAGTTGGCCGATCGGCTGCACAACATGCGCACCCTGTCGGCGATGCCGGAATGGAAGCAGCGGCGGACCGCCCAGGAGACGATGGATATCTACGCGCCCCTGGCTCATCGCCTCGGCATCCAGGAGGTGAAGTGGCAACTCGAGGATCTGGCCTTTGCCACCCTCCATCCCAAGCGGTATGCCGAGATCGAACAGATGGTGGCCAGTCGCGCCCCATCGCGGAACGAATACCTCGCCCGGGTCCTGGTGGCCGTCCGTGAACGGATCGCTGCCTCGGGGGTCACGGCCGAGGTCACCGGACGCCCGAAGCACCTGTGGAGCATCTACGAGAAGATGGTGGTGCGGGGCAGAGAGTTCGACGACCTTCTCGACCTGGTGGGTATCAGGGTCATTGTCGAAGCGGAAAAGGACTGCTGGGCGGCGCTCGGATCAATCCATGCCATCTGGCCTCCGGTGCAGGGACGCTTCAAGGACTACATCAACTCACCCAAGTTCAACCTCTACCAGTCCCTGCACACCACGGTGATCGGGCTCGATGGCAAGCCCATCGAGGTACAGGTCCGCACCCACGAGATGCACCGCCGGGCCGAGTACGGCATCGCCGCTCACTGGGGGTACAAGGAGAACGCCACCCAGGGGGACGGATCGGGCGAACGGTCCAACAGCGGGAGGCCCAACAAGACAGTCAAAACAGGCAAAGTCGGTCGCGGCAGGGGCGGGAAGTCCGATGGGCCCAGTGGGACCGAGGACGGCAGGCGGGTGCGGGGGTTCAGGAGCCCGAAAGGTGCCAAAGCCAACGGGGCCGGTCGCCCGGGATCGGGCATTACTGATGCACAGCGGTCGGAGATGGTCGAACGGGACCGGCGGGCCGAACGGGTGGCTCTGGCCAAGGAGACCTCGTCGACCACCTCGGAGGTCGAGTGGATGCAGCGGATCGTCGACTTCCAGAAGGAGACGACCGATCCCATTGAGTTCCTCGAGGCGCTGAAGCTCGATCTCGAAGAGGACGAGGTTTACGTCTTCACTCCCAAAGGCAAGGTCATCGCCCTGACCGCCAGCTCCACCCCGGTGGACTTCGCCTACGCCATCCACACCGAGGTGGGCCACCGCTGTATAGGTGCCAAGGTCAACGGGCGATTGGTTCCCCTCGATACCCGCCTCTCGTCGGCCGACACCGTCGAGATCTTCACCTCCAAGGCGCCGACGGCGGGACCTTCGAGGGACTGGCTGAACATCGTCGGATCTTCGAGGGCGCGTTCGAAGATCCGCCAGTGGTTCTCCCGGGAGCGCCGTGAGGATGCCAAGGAGGTCGGGCGGGAAGAGCTGATCAAGGAACTGCGGCGGGACGGTCTGCCGGTGCAGAAGCTGGCCTCCGATAACGCGCTCTCCGAGTTGGCGACCACCATGAACTACGCCGATCTCGATGCCCTTCACACCGCCATCGGCGACAACCGGATCTCGGCCCGGGCGGTGGCGCAGCGCCTGTTGCGTGACCTGCGTGGAGGGGTCTACGAGGAACAGCTACCGGTCACCGCGCGCCGCCAGCCCATGGCCCCGCGAGCCGGTCGGGGCTCCTCCGTCGGGGTCTACGTGGAGGGTCTCGACGACCTGATGGTCCGGCTGTCCCGATGTTGCACGCCGGTGCCCGGTGATCAGATCATCGGGTTCGTCACCCGCGGCCGCGGGGTATCGGTGCACCGGGCCGACTGCGCCAATGCCGCCTCGCTGGCATCCCGGTCACGCGAGCGCCTCATCGAAGTGGAGTGGGACCACGGTCCTCGGGCGTCTTCGTCGCCAGCATCGAGGTAGTGGCCATCGACCGTTCGAGTCTGCTGAGTGACGTGACAAGGGTGGTCTCCGAGCATCACCTGAACATCGTGGGTGCCAATACCCAGACGGATTCCGACCGCATCAGCCGGATGCGGTTCGACGTGGAACTGGCCGATCCCACCCATTTGGAGTCGGTGCTCAATCTGATCCGGCACCTCGATGCCGTCTATGACGCCTATCGCATCCTTCCCGGAAAGAAAGACTGAGGGTTCGATGGCCGGTGATGGCAGGGTGGCACGCGCCCCGGGTGGAACTCACGATGTCCTGTGGCCCGAGTCGACCCGGTGGGAGGCCCTGGTGGCCCTGTTTGCCGACCAGGTGGAACGGGCGGGATACGGGCTGGCCCACACCCCTATCTTCGAGGACGTCCGGGTGTTCCGCCGGGGGATCGGCGAGGGCAGCGACGTGGTCGGGAAAGAGATGTACGAGTTCGAGGACCGGGGGGGTCGGATGCTGGCGCTCCGACCCGAGGGCACCGCACCCATGGTGCGGGCATTTGTGCAACGCCGGCCTCCGTTGCCGTGGAAGGCCTGGTACGTCACACCGGCGTTCCGGTACGAACGACCCCAGGCCGGCCGCTACCGACAGCATCATCAACTCGGGGTGGAGGCCATCGGCCCCACCGATGCCGACCTGGACGTCGAGGTGGTGGCCCTGGCCGACGGGGTGTTCCGTTCGACTGGATTATCCGACTTCAACCTCAAACTCAACTCCATGGGCGACGAAATGTGCCGACCCGGCTTCATCGCCGAGCTCCAACCCTTTTTGGCCGGCCGGCGGGAGGCGCTCTGTCCTGAGCACCAGCAACGGCTCGAGACCAACCCATTGCGGGTTCTCGACTGCAAACGGGAGGCATGCCGAGCCGCTACTGCGGATGCCCCCCGCTTCGTCGACCATCTGTGCGACGAGTGTGCCGCCCATTTCGACAGGGTGCGGGCGGGCCTCGATGCGGTGGGCGTGCCCTTCCAAGTCGACAACCGACTGGTCAGGGGTTTCGACTACTACACCCGCACCACCTTCGAGTTCGCCTCGGGTGCTCTCGAGGCGGCCCAGAACGGCATTGGGGGTGGCGGTCGCTACGACGGGTTGGTGGAGATGCTGGGCGGCCCCGCTACCCCGGGTATCGGCTTCGGGATCGGTATCGAACGTCTGCTTCTGGCCTGTGACGCCGAAGGGGTGTTTCCGGTCGACCCACCCACCCTCGATGCCTTTGTCATCGATGTGGCGGGAGGAGATGTGGCCCGGGATGTGACCGCGGCTCTGCGGCGGGCCGGATTGCGGGCAGATCGTGCCTTCGACAGCCGTTCGATGAAATCCCAGTTGAAGTCGGCCGACCGGTCCGGCGCCCGGGTGGCGGTCATCGTGGGCCCCGACGAAGTGGCGGCGGGTACTGTGTCGCTTCGACCGCTGCGCAGTCCCGGCGATCAACAGACCGTGCCGGTTGCCGATGTTGTCGGAGCGGTGCGCGACACCCGATGAACGACACCGCTCCTTCGAAAGGAACCGTCATGACCGCCATCCCCGGATCGCTCGATGCCACATCGATGCGCACCCATCTCTGCGGACGGATCGGGCCGGCCGAAGTGGGGACCACGGTACGGGTGTGCGGATGGGTGGCCAAACGTCGTGAGCACGGCGAACACCTGGCCTTTGTCGACGTCCGCGACCACACCGGCATCGTGCAGTGCGTGATTCCCGGCACGGTTGACGTCCGCAGCGAGTACGTCATCGCCATCGAGGGGGTGGTCCGGCCCCGGCCCGAGGGCACCGTCAATCCCGACCTCCCCACCGGAGAGGTGGAGATCGGAGACTGCACCGTCGAGGTATTGGGCATCGCCGAGCCTCCACCCTTTGTGGTGGACGACCGGGTTGAGGTAGATGAGACCATCCGGCTGAAGAACCGTTTTGTCGATCTCCGCCGCCCCCGGATGCAGGAGAACCTGCGTCTGCGGGCCAAGATCAACGGCGCTCTACGGGCGTCCATGGACCGTCAAGGTTTTGTGGAGGTCGAGACACCGCTGTTGTGGGCACCCACTCCCGAGGGCGCCCGCGAGTTCGTGGTCCCGAGCCGACTTCATCACGGTTCGTTCTACGTGCTGCCCCAGAGCCCACAGCTGGCCAAGCAGGTGTTGATGGTGGCCGGATTCGACAGGTACTACCAGATCGCCCGGTGCATGCGGGATGAGGACCTGCGTGCCGACCGCCAGTTTGAGTTCTCCCAGCTCGACGTGGAGGCGTCGTTTGTCTCCCAAGAGGATGTGCTCGCCTTCGTATCCGAGGCGGTGTTGAGCGCGGCGGAGGTGGCCACCGGAGAGAGGCCGAGCCCGATCCCGCACATGACCTGGGCCGAGGCCATCGACCGCTACGGCACCGACAAGCCCGACCTCCGCTTCGGGATGGAGTTGGTCGACTTGTCGGCGGTCTTCGACGGCACCGAGGTGAAGGCCTTCGCCGCCCCGTGCGTCAAAGCCATGGTGATCGAGGGCGGTGCCGACCTGGGTCGCTCCAAGCTCGACAAGCTCACCGACCGGGCCAAGGCGCTGGGGGCGAAGGGATTGGCGTGGTTTCGGGTGACCGATGGTGGGGGAGAGGGCTCGACCCCGGGCCTCGACTCTCCCCTCGACCGCTTCCTTTCGGAGCCCGAGCGGGCCGGCTTGTTGTCCGCAACCGCCGCCGCCGTCGGTGACCTGGTGCTGGTGGTGGCCGATGAGTACCGGCTGGCGTGTACGGTGCTGGGCCAACTCCGTGTCGACACCGGTGGGCGCCCGGTCAGCGAGGGACCGTCCCGCTACCTGTGGGTGGTCGACTTCCCCATGTTCGATGGTGTGGATGGTGACGGAAATCCGATAGCCGCCCACCACCCCTTCACCATGCCCCACCCCGATGATCTTGATCGGCTCGAGTCCGATCCGGCGTCGGTGAGGTCCCAGGCCTACGACCTGGTCCTGAACGGGTGGGAGCTGGGTTCGGGCAGTGTCCGGATCCACCGGGGCGATATCCAGAGTCGGGTGTTTGCCGTGCTCGGGATCAGTGACGAAGAGGCGGAGTCACGTTTCGGGTTCCTCCTGGGAGCATTCCGCTTCGGCGCACCGCCCCACGCCGGCTTCGCGGTGGGCATCGACCGGTTGGTGGCCATCTTCGCCGGCGAGGAGAGCATCCGCGAGGTGATCGCCTTTCCGAAAACCCAGTCGGGGTCCGACCCGATGACCGGTGCGCCCAAGCCTCTGGCGGCAGGGCTGCTCGCCGAGGTCGGGTTGCGCCCGGCCCCTGCGAAAGACTGATCGCCCGCCCGTGGCTGGTGACGACCTGTTCTCGGATGCCGCCGAACAGCGATTGGAGGCCAGGGCTCCGCTGGCCGCCCGGCTTCGGCCCCGCACGCTCGACGAGATCGTCGGCCAGCAGCATCTGATCGGTCCCGGGGCCCCGCTGCGGGTCCTCATTGAATCCGACCGGCTGACATCGGCCATCCTCTGGGGCCCACCCGGCACCGGCAAGACCACCATGGCCTCGGTGGTGGCCACCGCCACCTCCAAGCATTTCGTGCCCCTCTCGGCAGTGAGCGCGGGAGTCAAGGACGTACGGGAGGTGGTCGAAGGCGCCCGGCGGCTCCTCGGCGAGCAGGGACGCGGCACCATTCTGTTTCTCGATGAAGTGCACCGGTTCAACCGCGCCCAACAGGATGCCCTCCTTCCCTCGGTGGAGGAGGGGCTGTTGGTCCTGATCGGTGCCACCACCGAGAACCCGTTCTTCGAAATGAACGCACCCTTGCTGTCGCGCTCCACCCTNTGGCGTTTGGAGCCACTGTCCCATGATGAGCTGGCCGAGGTGGTGGCACGAGGTTGTGCAGCCGAGGACTCGTCCGCCGAGCCCGATGCGGTGGCTGCCCTGGTGGGGTTGGCAGATGGTGACGCCCGGGCGGTGCTGACGACGCTGGAGGTGGCGCTGGCGCTGGCCGGATCCCACCCGGTGACCATCGACGACGTGGAGCGGGCCCGGCATTCTCGCCTGCACCACTATGGCGAGGACGACCACTACGACCAGGTCAGCGCGTTCATCAAGTCGGTGCGCGGCTCTGATCCGGATGCCGGCCTGTACTGGTTGGCCCGGATGCTGGAGGCGGGGGAGGATGCCCGCTTCATCGCTCGGCGCCTGGTCATTCTGGCCAGCGAGGATATCGGCGANGCAGACCCGTTGGCGTTGGTGGTGGCCGATGCCGCCGCCAGAGCGGTGGAATTCGTGGGCCTGCCCGAGGCCCAGCTCAATTTGGCCCAGGCGGTGGTACACCTGGCCTGCGCACCGAAGTCGAACCGGGTCACCATCGCCCTGGGTCGNGCCCAACGTGATGTGCGGGAGGGTCCCCGTGGAGAGGTGCCTGCCCACCTTCGAGATGCCCACTATCGGAGTGCCGCCTCCATTGGCCACGGGGAGGGGTACGTCTATCCCCACGACCAGCCGGGGGCGTGGGCCGACCAGCGGTATCGCCCAGCCGAACTGGGCGAGGCGGTGTACTACGAGCCAAGCGACCGCGGCCACGAGGCTGTCGTCGCTGATCGACTCCGGCAGTGGCGCGGCGACGGCTCCGGTTCGCATCCGTGAGATCATTCGGGTGATCCTCCGGGTGGCAACGGGCCACGCGGTGGGCCCGGTGCGGGGCTCAGCGACGATACCCGGACCGGAATTAGGTCAGACTGGCCCGCATGGATTACGGATTGATGCGAAGAGTGGCGGCAATTGGCGTGGTGTCGTTGGTGGTGGTTGGCATCCTCGGCGCCTCGGAGCCGGCCGACTCGGCGTCTCCATCCGGATCAGGGACCGGCGCGTCGATTCCGATGGCCAAGTTGGCGACCCCGGCGCCCATCCTGCCCTCCGGGTCGACAGTGATCGGCTCGACTGACGGCAACGCCCCTCTGTCGGTGGACATCTCGCTCAAGCCTCGTGACCAGTCAGCTCTTGATGCCTTCATCCGTGAGGTTTCCACGCCGGGATCGCCTGAATTCCGGCACTACCTGAGTCCCGGCGCCTTCGGCCCCATGTTCGGGCCGACGGCGGCAACCATCGCGGCCGTTCGGGCCTGGCTGTCCACCACCGGCCTCTCGGTGGGAGCCACTGAGCCCGATGGTCTGTTGATTCCCGTGTCGGGCACAACCCGCCGAGTGGAACAGGCCCTGGGTGTCTCGCTCATCGATACCCGCCTGCCCTCGGGGAGAGTGGCCCGGAACAACACCACCAGTCCGGTTGTACCCGCCGCCCTGGCCAGCTCTCTGCAGGGAGTCATCGGTCTCAGCACCGTCGTACAGCACCATTCACGGATCGATTCCAGCGGGTCGTCGAGCAGCGGAGCGGGTGGCACGCTGTCGACCCCCAAGGTCAGCGGCAACGCGGTGAGCGCTCACGCCCGGCCGACGGCTTGTCCTGCGGCAAACGCCCTTCACCCAAGCGGCTACACCACCGATCAGTTGGCCACCACCTACGGCTTCTCCGCTCTCTACAGTCAGGGCCGGACCGGCATTGGCGAGAAGGTGGGCATCTACGAACTCGAGCCGTATACCGCGAGTGACATCGCCGCCTACCAAAACTGTTTCGGCACCAGTGTCAGCGTGCAGTCGGTGAACGTCGATGGCGGCGCCACCGGACCCCAGGGGGGAGAGGCGGCCCTCGACATCGAGGATGTCTTGGGTTTTGCTCCGGGCGCATCCATCCTGGTGTATTCGGGCGTGCAGGGGGGTTCGGGTCCCATCGATCTCTATGCCCGGATGGTGGCTGACGATTCGACCCAGGTCATCATGACCAGTTGGGGCATATGCGAACCTCAGATGGATCCGGGAGAGCGGGCCACCGAGTCGTCACTGTTTGCGCAGGCCGCGGCACAGGGTCAGACCATCGTGGCCGCCTCCGGGGACGGCGGGTCGTCGGACTGCTACAACCCTTCGGTCATTGTGGGTCGCGACACCTCCCTCCAGGTTGACGATCCAGCGGACCAGCCCTACGTCACCGGTGCGGGCGGTACCTCGCTGCAGTCGGCGGGATCGACTCCGACCGAGACGGTGTGGAACTCGGGAGCTGGGACCGGCGCCGGCGGAGGGGGCGTATCGTCCGACTTCGCCCAACCGGTGTGGCAGTCCGGTCCCGGAGTGGGCGCTGCCCCCGCAACATCGCAGTGCGGCACCGTCGGAAGGTCCAGCTGTCGGGAGGTTCCGGATGTCTCCGCCTTGGCAGATCCCAGCCATGGATTCATCTACTTCTGGCAGGGCGCATGGGGGGTTGCAGGAGGCACCAGCGTGGCGTCGCCGCTGTGGGCGGCACTACTGACCGTGATCGACCAGGGTCAGCCGTCATCTGTGGGTTTCGTCAACCCCTCCCTGTATGCATGCGGCGGGTCCGCGTTCAACGATGTGACCACGGGAAACAACGACCTGTTCCCTCTTGCCAGCGTGCATTACCCGGCGACATCGGGCTATGACCTGGCCAGCGGCTGGGGATCGCCGGTGGCCGCCGCCCTCCAGTCTGAACTGACCACACCGTCCAACTGCACCAAGGGTCTTCCGGGTTACCGACTGGCGGCCTCCGACGGCGGCATCTTCTCCTTCGGCCACGCCGGGTTCTACGGCTCTACCGGTTCGATGGCGCTCAACCGCCCGATCGTGGGGATGGCGTCCACGCCCGATGCCGGCGGCTACTGGTTGGTGGCCTCCGACGGCGGCATCTTCTCCTTCGGCGACGCCGGCTTCCATGGCTCCACCGGTTCGATGGCNCTCAACCGCCCGATCGTGGGGATGGCGTCCACGCCCGATGCCGGCGGCTACTGGTTGGTGGCCTCCGACGGCGGCATCTTCTCCTTCGGCGACGCCGGCTTCCATGGCTCCACCGGTTCGATGGCNCTCAACCGCCCGATCGTGGGNATCGCGCCGACTGCCGACGGAAATGGCTACTGGTTGGCGGGTTCCGACGGCGGCATCTTCTCCTTCGGCGACGCCCGTTTCTACGGCTCTACCGGTGCGTTGGCGTTGAATCGGCCGATCGTGGGCCTAGCATCGACGTAGGTGGGTTTGGCGTCGACGTACGTCGGCCCGGGGTGCGGTCGGCCCGGATGTGGGGTGAGCTTCGGGCTCGAGATCGACCACATCCTCCCCATGGCCGAAGGTGGGCCTACCACCATCGACAACCTGGCCCTTCTCTGCCACCTCGACGGCAGACAATGCCCTTGACCTCGGATGACGATCAAGGGCACCTCCCGAATAGCCGATGAATAGTTCAACCCAGGCTGCAACTTACGAAAGGCGGACCGTGTACGACAAACTGGCAGAGAGCACAAATACAGGCGCCAAGCTTCTTGAGGTCCTTGGGGTCCTCATGGTCGCCGCTTCCATCGTCTTCCCAATCCTCTGGTATCACGACCAACACATCAGGCCAGACGCCAGAGACTGGTCGACCATCTGGCCCATCGCCATGGCAACATTTTCCTTCATCTCTGGACTCATGTCGTTAGCCCTCGGATACGGACTCTTTGCTCTGTCCGCCATCCTCGACCACCTCGACGGTATGAGCCCTTCCAAGGGGTCTGATTAACGACTTGCCAGTCTCTGACTCATCTCTGCCACCATCACCACTTCTTGAAGACCTTCGAAGACTCG
>JGI24130J36418_10000910_pt1 | contig 9962 bp, 10 predicted proteins | sample BarGraNGADG00212_FD_36418 | JGI IMG/M metagenome (IMG submission 36418)
CTGGTCGTGGCCGGGGACGACGGGCTCCAGGTGATGCGGTACGGAGCGTTTGCCGAGCGCAATTCGGCCGAGTCCTTCGGCCATGCCGGGGCACACGTCCAGGTGGCATGGGCCGATCCGGAGACCGGCGTCTCGTTCGCCTACCTGACCAACGGGCTGGATGCCAACACGCTCAAGGAGGGGGCTCGGGGGCTCCGCCTGTCCAACCTGGCGGCGTCCATCGGCCGCTGACCGGGACCCGACCCGAGGGCTGGCCGCGCGGCGAGCCGGTGGCGGTGCTCGTCCGGCGGTGATCGCTCTTGTGATTGGTGCGTGCCACTGGGTCCAGGTCGAAAGTCAAGGGTACTAGGCCCTACCAAGGGGTCGATGGCGGCAGACACTGGTGGGAGAAAGCGGCCACACGCATCGGGCGGGCGGCAGCTGCGGGCGAATAGCGGACAGAGGAGGAGCCATGGCAGAGACAACGTTGCTGGAGAAGACCGCGGAATTAGTGGCCAATGCGCAAAACAACGTCTCCGACGCGAGTCCGCACCTGGCCGAGGGCATCGCGAAGGAGGCGACCCGGTTCACTCCTCCGATCGCGGATGACGTAATGAAGATGGCCGGCCACGTCTTTGACTTCGCCCAGCGGGCNCCCGAGACGCAACGGACCATGGTGGACCAGCTGCTCGCGTCGATCTCGAAGTCAACCGATCGACAAGGGGGAGGCGCGCCACCCAAGTGAGCCTCAGAGCCGGCTGATGGCGGGCGCCGGACGTGGCGGCCTCGCCCGGCAGGAATGCACCAGCCGCTGCGCCCGCGTCACCCCCGAGCAGCTAGCCACGGTTGAGCACACCATCGAAGTGACCTCTCCCGCATCAGCACTTCATGTTGTCGGGGATAACCACGCGGAACACTCGCCGAAGTAACCCCAGGCGCCTTCGAAGCCCCTCATCACCTCTTCGGTGTTCTGGGCGAATGTCGGCCAGACGAACTGATGGCGAGGGAAGACAGCCGTGAAGATGAGCGCCCAGCACACCTGTCGCGCTTCATCGACGCCGAGCAGGCACCCGGGGTCGCGGAGCTGCCGGCCCGCCTGGCGGTGACTTATGCGCTGCTGCCATCGAACGAGGTGGACAACTCCGACCACGCGTCGGTGAACCGCTTCGTGAAGGCATTGCTGTTGCCGGCGCTGAACGGCTTACGGCGCTGCGCACCCCGGGTCCTTCGGCCTGCGGCCTAGGTCCTTTGAAGTGAGAGGATGACCAGATGTTCGACTTCGTGCTGAGTGATGAGCAGCTCGCCTTCCGCGACGAGATCCGTGATCTGGTGCGTTGGGTGCCGCGCCAGATGGTCCTCGACATGGACGCCGATCGGATCATCTTCCCGAGGGAGTTCCTGGCCGAGGCGGGACGGCGGAACCTGCTCGGCTGCCGGTACCCGCGCCGCTGGGGCGGGCGTGAGATGGACTGGGTCACCACCTGCATGGCGATGGAAGAGGTGGGCAGGCTCGGCTACATCTTCGCGTGTGTCTTCGGCGTGGGGGCCGAGCTCGTTTGCGACGCGATCGTCCTGCACGGCAACGACGAACAGCGCGAGAAGTACGTGAAACCGTTGCTGGCCGGCGAGATCTGTGCAGCGGAATGCCTCACCGAGCCCAGGGGCGGATCGGACTTCTTCGGAGCNACGACCATTGCGGAGGAGCGGGGCGACTATTTCGTGCTCAATGGCCAGAAGCGGTTCATCGTGGGCGCTGAGGGCGCTGATTACTTCCTCGTCTATGCCAGGACCGATCTGAGCGATGACGCGGATCCCCGGCATGCGCTCACGTGTTTCNTAGTTGATCGTGGCCCGGGTGTGCGCGTCGAGTACCTGTACGGGCTCATGGGTTGTCGCGGGGGTGGGACCGGCCGGCTGGCGTTTCACGACGTCGAGGTCCCGAGATCCAATGTACTGGGCGAGGTGGGCGGTGCCAGAGCGGTGTTCGACACGATGATGATCCCCGAGCGCCTCGGTACGGCAGCCATGACTGTCGGCGCTGCCGCTCCGGCCCTGGACATCGCCACGGGATACAGCTCACGCCGTAAGGCATTCGGCCAGACGATCAACGAGTTCGAGGGCGTCAGCTTCCAGATAGCCGCCGCCGTGACCCTTCTCGACGCATCGCAGGCGATGGTGTACACGGCTGCACGGGCTGTCGACTCCGGGCTCGGGGCTGCCGGGACCCGGCGGCTGGTGAGCGAGACCAAGAAGTTCGTGACCGAGTCCGCCCAGCAGGCGGCTCATTACGCGATGCAGGTTATGGGTGGGATCGGCTACACCAACGTGTTCCCGGTCGAGCGGATCGTGCGAGATCTGCGACTTGCATCGATCTGGACGGGCACCAACGAGATGATGTCCGTCATAACGGCGCACGAGTGGTACCGGGAGCATCGCGGGTACCGCGAGAGCTTGCGTCGTGGTGCGGTGGGACTCCGCGACGTGGAGGCCGATGCCGCCGAGGCTGACGCCGCCGAGAAGGTCTACGAATAGCGGTCCTTCCTCATTGAGGGCCCGTGCTGCAATTAGTTGCACTGTCGCGGGGGTGGGTGAGGTTCGATGCTGTAGTTCCACTCCGGGTGCCAGTCGTGTCGTCGGAGTGGGACAGTGGCGAGTTCCGCGTCGGTGGTCTTGACCCCGGTGGGGTAGTACCCGGTGTCGAGGTTGGGGATGTAGTCATGATTACCGGCCCGGGAGAGAAGCCGTCTCCTTGGTTGATGTAGGTCGTCGAGACGTGGACACCCTTCACGTTGGTCGGATCGAGCGTGGACGAGACAGTGAGCCGGCGACCGGTCGGGGTCTTCTTCGACGCGACCGTGAAGGCGTTGTTCGGCCACGGGAGCAGGCAGTCGTGGCTGACTGGTGCGACGAGCAGCACGTCGCAGCCCTTGTCCCCCGGGTCGAGGGCGATCGTGGCGCCTGCGATCGTGACGAACGGCACCGCCACGATCGTTGACACGGCTAACGTTGCAGCAACTGCCAGAAGTCGAACTCGTCGCATGCATGCTCCCCAGGGAAAATCCAGCTGAACGGCTTGGATGGGGTTTTCGTCACCCACAGGCCGTCGAGAGCTACGGCTGCCGGATCGCTGACCATGACATGCCATCACTGTTCGAGGGGGGATAGTGGTGGGATGGGGCGATGGGGAGATCTCTGCCGGCGCCGACGGCCATCCGTCATGGGCGGGACAGCGGCGGCGGTAGCTGTCGCCTACGCCTGGTGGGCGACGGGTGTGGCTCCCTTCACGGTGCTCTCCTACGTGGTCGTCGCCGTTCCCTCGGTAGCACTGGTGGTCGCGTACGGCGCGGCGGGGGGGCCTGGCGCCGAACCGATCGGACGTCGCCGAGTACTACCGCCGGCGTGCCAGGAACGCGTCGACCACCACCGCACTCCCGTGGCTGGCGATCCTCGCCGCCGTCGTCGTGCTGGAAGGCATCGGGCTCCTCTTCGGGGGTCGTTCGCCCACGGTTCCCACCCTGAGCACCACCGTCGACCACTTGCTGTCCGTCCACTGGGGGCGCTTCGTGCTGTGCGGGGTGTGGTTGTCGGTGGGCTGGTGCCCGGTAGGCAGCCTCGCAGCACGCGCCCGCACCGGGGCGGGCTGACGTGCTCGGGACTACAGGCTGGCTGGTGATCGCCGGTGCTGCCATCATGTGGGAGGCGGTGTGCCGGGCCGGTCGTGGCCGTTTCCCGGGCCTCGGTCGAACGGGGTCGATGCTCGCCCGGCGCCTCCCATGGCGGGTTGTGCTGATCGTGCTCTGGATGTTTGCCGGCCTGCATCTGTTCGCCCGGTACACGGTCCCGGGTCACTGATCGATGATGACAGCGACCGTTTCGCCCGGCGCCTACTGGTCGACGGTGGTTGTCGTTGCCGTCGGGTGTGTTGCACTCTGCCTGGCTGCGCGGCGGCGCCCGGGGCCGTGGACGGTGTGGGTGGCACGGGTGATCGGACTGCTGCTCTTCGTGGACGCGCTCAGCTACTCGATCGGTCTTGCCGTGCAGGGCACCTGGTCGCCGAAGACATCGCTTCCTCTGGCCCTGTGCGACATCGGGGTGCTGGTCGCCGCACTGGCTTGTTGGTGGCGGGTTCCGCTCCTCGTCGAGCTCACCTACTTCTGGGGATTGGCGGGCACCCTCCAGGCGGTTCTTACTCCCGACCTCAACGCGGGCTTCCCCCACCTGGTCTTCTTCCAATACCTCACCGGCCATCTCGGGATTGTGATGGCCGCGCTCATGCTGGTGGCAGGCATGGGGATCAGACCGCGCCCAGGCGCGGTGCCGAGAGTGTTCGCCATCACCGTCGCCTACACCGCCTTCGTGGGGCTCATCGACGGCCTGACCGGCTCCAACTACATGTTCTTGCGCCGGCCCCCCAGCGAGTGGACGCTGCTTCGGCTCCTCGGCCCGTGGCCGTGGTACCTCCTCAGCGCATCGGCGGTAGCACTGGCGCTGTTCACGCTGCTCGACGCGCCGTTCTGGCCCGGACGCCGCCGCGCCGCCGTGGTGGCCGGCGAGGGACTCATCGCGGGCAAAGGCATGCGACGGTGAGCACTGATCCGGGCACGGGCCCCGTACCTCGGCCGGCGGGGCTCCGTCTGCATCGCTGGAACGATCGAGCCGTGGTCGGTGTGGCCATCGCCGCCTTCGCTTCGGGGTTCGGGCAGTTCGGCGTGGTAGCCGCCCTCGGCGACGTGGCCCGAGGGTTCGGCCAGGTGACGCACGGCGCAACCCTCGCCGACCAGGCCGGGCTGTCGGGTACCGAACTGGGCATTGGACTGGCCATCATTCGCCTGGCGTCGCTGGGCGGGCTTCCCATCACCGGCCTGGCCGACCGCTTCGGCCGTCGGATCATGCTGCTCGTCACTGTCGGCATGGGACTGGCCATGACCGTGGTGGCCGCGGTCAGCCCCAGCTTCTGGTGGTTCGTGGCCATCTTCGCCTGCGGGCGTCCTCTGTTGAGTGCCACAAACGGGCTGGCGCAGGTCACCGCGGCGGAGCAGACTGCCTCGGCTGATCGAGCCAAGGCAGTGGCGCTCATCGCCGCCGGGTACGGCGTCGGCGCCGGGGTCATCGCCATCGTGCACAGCCTGGCATCGCGCACGCTCGGGTTCCGGGGCGTGTTCGTAGTGGCGCTGGTCCCCCTAGCGCTGCTTCCCCTCCTCCGGCGCTGGATCGAGGAGCCCGACCGGTTCGCCGTGGCCGCGGCCGCGGCCGGATCCGAGCATCCGATCCCCGTGCTCGGTGCCGTGGCCAGACCGTTCCGGCGCCGCCTGGTNGTGATCGTGATACTGGCTTTTGCCGTCTCGGTGATTACAGGACCGGCCAACAGCTTCGTCTTCCTCTTCGCCCAGAACTTCCTCCACCAGCGAGGCATCGTGACGGCGGGCATGGTGGTGGGTGCCGGCGTCGCCGGGCTGGTCGGACTACTGGCCGGACGGTGGCTGGCGGACCGGGTGGGTCGCCGCCTGACCGGCGCGCTGGCCATGGTGGCCGTGGCCCTGTTCGCCACCCTGGCCTACACCGGCTCCGCTCCGGCGCTGCTGGTCGGCTACATCCTCGGGGTGTTCGCCGGCTCGGTCTTCGCCCCGGCGGCCGGGTCGTTGGTGAACGAGCTGTTCCCCACGTCGGTACGGGCCTCGGTGGCAGGNTGGTTCTTGGCGGCGGGNGTGCTGGGGGCGGTGACCGGCCTGGTCGTCTTTGGTGCGGTGGCCGACGTCGACAACCGGTTCGGAGTGGCCGGGTTAGTCACCTTCATGCCTGCGGCACTCGTCATGGTGCTCTTTTGGCTGCTCCCCGAGACCCGTGGGCGTGAGCCGGAGGATCTCTGGCCCGACTCGTGAACGGACCTCCCGCACGTCCGGCACCGACACAAACCTGAGCAGTTCGATGGCGATACCTCGGGCAACCCAGCGGAGGCATGTGCGTTCCCGGCCACGATGGACACGGAGACGTTTCCGTGTGCGGCGACCATCGACCTGGCGATCACGAAGACCAGGCCGCCGACACCTTTCATCAGCGCGGGACCCGCCGGCGAGTTGCCCGGGGATCGACATCTCTGACCCATCGCGGCAAGGGCGCTGTCCCCGTGGGGCGCTGATCCTGTCGTCTCTCCAGACGATTCTTCCACGCCAACCTGAGTGAATCCTTGACACCTCGATCAAGTTCGCAGTACCAAAGGGCGAACACGATCACGTTGGTCAACCAGATGGGAACGCCTGACGTCGCCCCACGTCAGCGTTCGGTCGTACCGAGCGCCTCGGCGGCTGACTCCAAGGCAGCGAGGTGATCGTCCACCGTGGTCAGGCCCGCCCTCATGGTGTTGATGGACAGATGGCTGGCACCGGCGTCGTTCCACTGAGCGGCGGTCGCCGCCAGCGTGTCCACCCCTCCGGCGTCCCAACTCGTTCTGCCTTCCATTCCGATGGTGGCGGGATCTCGCCCCGCCTCGATGGCTGCCTGATCGACGATGGCCCGGGCGTCGTTGAGCTTCGGGCCCGGAGGCACTTGTGGAAACCAGCCATCGGCGATGCGCCCGACCCGACGGTAGGCAGCAGGTGTCTGTGCGCCGAACCATATCGGGATGGGCCGTTGCACCGGGCGAGGAGCCAGGCCGGCTCCGGTCACATGCTCGTAGGTACCGTGATAGGTCACGGTCTCGTCGGTCCAGAGCAGTCGCAGGAGCTCGACCTGTTCGACGATGCGCTTACCCCGCGTGGTGAAGTCCTGGCCGAGGGCCTCGTACTCGACGGGGTTCCAGCCGAGCCCGACGCCCAAGCGGAAGCGACCATCGGTCAGCAGGTCGACCTCGGCTGCCTGCTTGGCCACCAAGGCGGTCTGGCGCTGCGGCAGGATGATGATGCCGGTGACCAACTCAAGTGAGGTGATCGCAGCCAGGTAGCCGTAGAGCACGAACGGCTCGTGGAACGTGGTGCTCACGTCATACGGCCCTTCCCAGCCCTGGTGCACACGCGGGTCGGCCCCGAGGACGTGGTCGTAGGCCAGCAGGTGGGCGTAGCCGAGCTCCTCTACCCGTAGGGCGTAGGCACGTAGTGCCCCCACGTCGGGGCCGATCTCGGTCTGGGGGAAGACGACACCAATTTGCATGGCTCCGGTCTACTCNGTGGTCCGGGAGCCTGGGACGCCATCACGGTNGACAGGCGTCGAGCGTTGCAGCCGGTCGCTGTTCTGGCGGAGTATGGAGCCATGCGCGTGGTGGCTGTCTCCGACGGCATGATCCGCCTGGGTCAATTCCTGAAGCTCGNCAACATGGTGGACNCCGGTTCCGAGGCCAAGCGCNCCATCGCGGCCGGATCGGTTCGTGTCNACGACGACGNCGAGCTTCGCCGGGGCCGTCAGTTGNACAGCGGCGATGTCGTAGCCGTCGGGAACGAGCGNGCCCGAGTGGCCTGATCATCGACGGGCTGCGCTCGANGGGCGCGGCTACGGTCGCCGGTCATGATTTCACGCGCCGAGGAGGGGAGCTGGTGACCGAGCCGGACGCCACCATGATCATGATCGGCAGGGTGTGGGGTGCACAAGCTCGATTCCACCGGCCCGGCGACATCAGTGTGGCGTCTGGTGGCCCCACCAGCGAGCGCCCGCTCGACGATGAGGGAGTTGAGCAGGTCCTTGGGGCTCAAGACCTTCCAGGTGTCGATCTCGGTGTCGTCGGTGCTGTGACCCCTCGGATGCTCGGTGCNGAGCGTCCGAGCCCCGAGCACGACCGATCCTTTCGTGGTGCCGTGCCAGTTCCCGACGCGTGTCGCGGCCGGGATCCTGGCGTACTTTTCCCCGATGCGTTCGGNCAGCTCGGCCTGCATCATCTGGGACATGACAACGATCCCGGCCGCCTCGGCGACCTTCACAACAGCTACCTTCTCCTTCACGGTGGTCCCCTTTCTGTGGGTGTTTTGGTCGATGCCCGATCCCTACCAGCTGGCAGGTCTCAGGCGGGGGACCACCGCCTTACTTCAACAATGTTCGGGACAAGCTCTTCTTCCACGATGGGATACTCCCCCGATGACAGGCCACGGCATCTGCCCTGGCTTCTGTCAACGCACGGTGAAGGTTGGAACGCTCCGAGTCAATTCATTTCCAACTGACTGCGTGGTAACGACTCCATCGTGCGCGCCCCGTGCAGGAGGCGACGCCGGGCTCAGTGGCACCGTCGGGACTCTGAACCGCAAGCCGCACACATTGCGTACCGGCCGGTGGACTCAGGTCCCGAAGTTCCAGCCATTACCATCCTCGTAGCGGTGGATGATGTTTTTGGCCATGAGGATCTTGTGCACCTCATCGGGTCCGTCTGCCAATCGCAACACACGGGCGGTGAGGTACATCTGGGCGAGAGGGAGGTCGTTGCTCACGCCGGCTCCGCCCCACACCTGAATGGCCCGGTCGACCACGCGATGGAACGCGGCCGGCACGAATACTTTGATGGCCGAGATGGCGGTGCGGGCATCGGGATCGTTGTTAGCCACCTTCTCCGCAGCGTTGATGGTCATGAGGCGAGCGGACTGCACGTCCATGTAACTCTCGGCGATGAATCCCTGGATGAACTGCTTGTCCTTGAGCAAGCCACCGTGGACCTGGCGAACCAGGGTCCGCTCGACCATCAGGTCGAAAGCGCGCCACATCTGACCGACCGAGTTCATGCAGTGGTAGACCCTGCCTGCACCGAGCCGGTCCTGGGCAGCCTGGTGTCCCTGGCCGACGAGGCCCAGCGTGTTTTCGATGGGGACGCGTACGTTCTCGTACTTGACCTCGCAATGGTCGGAGGTGTCGTGCCCGAAGATGCCGATACCCCGGATGATGTTCACGCCTGCTGTATCGGTGGGGACGATGATCTGAGTCATCCGACCGGGGGTCCCCAATTCGCCAGTAGGTTCGTTGGCCCGGCACATGACAATGAAGAAGTTGGCGTCGATGCCATTGGAGGTGAACCACTTATGCCCGTTGATGACCCAGTGGTCGCCGTCGCGGACCGCCGCGGTCTCGATCGAGTGGGGATCAGAGCCGGCGTGGTCCGGTTCGGTCATGGAGAAACCCGACTCCATCTCGCCCTCGATCAGGGGCAGTAGCCACCGGCGCTTCTGCTCGTCGGTGCCGTACTTCACGAGGATGCTGGCGTTTCCCGAATTGGGTGCAGCGATGCCGAACAGGGTGGACGCGCCAACGGCGTAGGCGAGGATCTCGTACATGTAGGCAAGCGACAGAAAGTCAAGCCCCATGCCGCCGTACTCCTTGGGTAGATGAGGAGCCCACAACCCCGCCTGGTTGACCTTGGCCTTGATTTCCTCGCGTAGCTCGATACTCCTGCGCCGGCTGGACTCTCGCTCGTCCTCGGTCAGGTCTGCGCCCCGCCGCGATCGCCACAGCACCTCCTCGTTGGGCAACACCTCGGCATTGATGAAGTCGGCCGTGCGGCTGCGGAGGTCGTTGACGTCAGGGTCCAAGCCGGGTATCGGCGTCACGTTGATGGCCATTGAGGTTTCCTTGCTGAGCGTTGAAGTTGTCTCTCCTCATTATGGCCTAATGGCGATGTCCCCGACTCGGTGCCACGTCAGCCGACCCTTGCGATGTGTGGAAGGGCATTGGTGGAGTGTCACCGGAGCTCCACGTCATGAGCGGTGCGGAGCCTACGGACGCATCGCACCGGGTGACCGCCGGCTGGGGCGACGGTGAATCGACGGGAAATTCAAGTGGCTAGTTGCTCTTTGCCGTGAGGTCGTAGATGGTCACTCCGTCGACAGCCTTGGCCGTGAAGTGGGCGCTGACCCAGGAGGCAATCTGTGACGATGTCGATGTGCCGGAAGATCCGAAGCCCGTAGGGTCCGAAAACCCACTGGCCCGTGTGACCAGGAATTTTTCACCTGTGGGGTGCACAAATTGGATTTCATGCGCGTGGGGTGATCGAGCTCGGTCGGTGAGAGAGCTGGGAACGG
>JGI24130J36418_10000911_pt1 | contig 9948 bp, 9 predicted proteins | sample BarGraNGADG00212_FD_36418 | JGI IMG/M metagenome (IMG submission 36418)
CCCATGCCTCTCTCGGCCGGCACCCGCCTCGGCCCGTATGAGATCCTCGCCCCCTTGGGGCCGGCGGGATGGGCGAGGTCCACAAGGCGCGCACGTCCCGCGCGGTTGTGGTAGTCTCCCCGTCATGCTGACGGCGGAGCACGCCTACTACCTCAAGCTCGGACGGGCAGGTTCTTGGGCCGAAGATAGTATCAGGCACAGCAAGGCGCGAATCGAGTGGAAGAGCACGCCGCTGGCCCAGATCAACGCCGGGGAGTGGCCGGCCATCAAGAAGGCCCTCCAAGCCACGTCGAAAACGACGGGGTCGGGAACGGCGGATGCCAACGGCTGGAGCGATTCTGCCGTTCCAGCGAGGCGGACGTGTGGGTGACCTTCTACGACTCGAAGCTATGGTGGGGGCGGCTCAAGAACGGCCCCGTCAACGAGGATGAGACGTCGAAGTACCGCGAGATTCTGGGTGGCTGGCGTGACCGCTCCCTAAAGAACGATCTGCTCCTCGCGAACCAGATCCCCGGTCGCATCTCGCAGCTTCAGGGCTTCCGGGGCACCATCTGCAACGTTCGTGATCGGGAGACGTTGCTCCGGCTGCTGAGCGGAGAGCGGAGCACCGAGTACCTGGCCCTCGCCAAGTCCAAGAATGTTCTGGTCGCGAACACCGCCCACGCGATCCAGAACCTGCACTGGAAGGATTTCGAGCTACTCGTCGATCTCGTATTCCGCCAATCTGGCTGGCGCCGCGTCAGCGTGCTCGGCGAGACGATGAAGTCCGTCGACATCGAACTGGAAGACCCGATCACCGGTGACCAGTATCAAGTCCAAGTAAAGGCCCGAGCAACGAAGAAGACCGCCAGTACCTGCAAGGAGCAGTTCAGCGGGTCAGCGTTCCGGAAGTACTACCTTGTCGTGCACACGCCGGAGCATGAGCTGCTGGACGCGACCGATCTCGACGACGACGACTTCGAGCTGATTCTACCCGAGCGTCTGGCCCGGATGGTCGTGGATGGTGGTCTCACGAGTTGGTTGCTCGACAAGATCGCGTAGAAAGGCACCACAGGACACCGCACCTCACTACATTCGCCTCGCGCCCCAACGCGCTCCATCGCACCGCCGATTGCCCCAAATTGCCCCACGCCCCATCTCGATCTGGACGCGGTGCTATACTGCGTCGCAAGTCGTTACGCAGTGTCGTGGAGAGGATCCCCGGGGCCCGTCCTACCAGCGGAATCCAGGGGCGCCCGGCAATTCCGCGACCGTCGCTCGGGCGCCCCGCCGCGTCACAGCGATCGCAGGGCCACGGTCGGCGCCACCCTGGTTGCCCGCAGCGCCGGCACATAGCAGGCCAGCAGCGCGGCCAATGTCAGCAGAACGGCGGCTCCAATGAACGAGATCGGATCGTACTCGCTCACCTGGTAGATGAGTCCTCGCAAGCTCATGCCCGCCGCAAAGGCCAGAAACACTCCGAGCACGAGCCCGACAGAAACCAGGGCCATCCCTTCTCGGAGGACCATCCGCAGCACGTCCGCTCGCGTCGCGCCAAGCGCCATGCGAATGCCGATCTCCCTCGTTCGCCTTGCGACGAGGTACGCCCGTACGCCGTAAACGCCAATCAGTGCCAGAAACGCCGCGACGATGCCGAAGGCGGCGAACATCTGGGCGCCCATGCGCACACCCCACGCCGACATGCCGTGGTCGCGATAGTCAGCCATGTTGCTGGACAGCACGATCGGAATCGAGCTGTCGACGCTGCGAATCTGCTGGCGGATGGCATTCAGTGCGGCGGCCTCGGCCGCCGGTCCGGAGGATGCGACCCGGGCGTGGAACGTCATCGTCGGCCGGTAGCGCTGACCGAACGGCACGAACACGTGTGGGCCCGCCGTGGTGTCGAACATGTTGTGGCGCGTGCCCGCGACGATGCCCACCACTTCCATCGGGGCGCGCTCGGCCTCGACCGGATCGGGCAGGTAGAGGTGTTGTCCGATTGGATCGGCCCCCTTGAACAGGCGTTTGGCCATCGGCTCGTCGATGACGGCCACACGCGGCCCGTTCGCATCCGATTCCTCCGCCTCGGTGAATCCCCGCCCTCTCAAAACGGGGATGCGGAGCGTCTGGAAGTAGTCCCGGCCCACCACATAGAAAGCAGCGGCGACGCCGTTCCTGTCGTTTCCGCCGCCGTCACCGCCGCCCGCGCCGTACGACACGTTGGCGCCCCCGGCTTCGTTGTCGGCGTGCTCATCGGCGACCGCCTGCCCGACGAAGCGCACACGCCGCGTCTCGCTGATGTTGCCAAAGGGCACCACCGACGCCATGCTGGCCGCCTGGATCCCGGGCGTGGCCCGCAAGCGGTCGAGCGCGCGGCGATAGAAGTCCCGCACCCGCTTTTCGTCGATTCGCGTCAGGCTTGGATCGACTCCCACGACGATACTGCGGTCGAGAGTGAAGCCAGGTTCGGCGTGCGCAGCCTTGGTGGCCCCACGCACGAACAGGCCGGCGGCCGTCAGCAAGGCCAGCGACAGCGCGACCTGACCGACCACAAGCACATGACGGATGCTGATGTAGCGATGCCGGCCAGCCACTGCCGCCCGGGCCCCTTCCTTCAACTCGCCGAACATATCGGTCCGTAACAACTGCAACGAAGGCCCCAGACAGAACGTCAGCGTCGCCACCACCGCGAACCCCAGCGCCACGCCGAGGATCCGAAGGTCGGGGCGAGGATCGAGAATGACCATCAGCTCGGAGAGCGGATCCAGTGAGGCGCCAAAGGCATGAAGCGCCCAGTAGGTGAACAGCAGGCCGACCATGCTCCCGGCGAGCGAGAGCACGAACCCTTCGGTGAGGAGCTGCCGCACCACGACGATCCGGTTGGCCCCCAACGCGAACCGAACCGCGATTTCGCGGCGTCGGCTTGTCGAGCGGGCAAGCAGCATGTTCGCCAGATTCATGCAGGCAATGACCAGAACAATGGCCGTCATGCCCTGGATCAGCCCGGACATCGTGTAGGCGTCGCCATCACTTTGCGGATTCGAGCTGATTCCCGTCCGCGAGATTGCGCTGACTTTCAGCCCAAGGTGCCGATGCTCGGCAGGGAACGCCTGCTCGAGCTGTCCCGCCAGTGCCGTGAGCGGGGCCTGCGCCGAGGCGAACGACGTCCCCGGCTTCATCCGGACGAAGAGCAGCAAGGACTCCTCGGCGCGATCGGCGAAGGCCCGCCGAACCCCTTGCCGGAAGGTGCCCCGGACGAGGAGGTCGTACACTCCGGTCGGCAGCCAAACCGCCGGTGCGATCATCGTCGTCGGGCCGCCAAACCCCCGCGGTGCGACGCCGATCACCGTGAACGGTTGGGTGTTGATGCGAATCGTCTTCCCGACAATGTCGGGATCCGCCCCGCTCCGTCGCCAGTATTCCTCGCTCACGACGGTGACCAACCGGTTGGCGCCCGGCGTCTCTTCGTCGGGCAGGAACGCACGGCCCTTCGTGGGGTGTGCGTCGAACAGCGTGAACAGGCTGGACGTCGCGATGAACGCGAACCCGCGGCGGGTCATCTCGCCCTCGCCGAGCCCAACCATACTGACTGCCAGGCCGGCGGTCTGGGCGAAAACTCGATTCCGGTCGCGGATGTCCACGTACGCCGGATACGACAGCTCGCGGTACGAGTCAGGATGCGTGCGGTCGTACGCATACAAGGCGGCCAACTGGCCAGGCTTCGACTCGCCGTACAACGGTCGTAGCAGGACCATGTTGATGAGGCTGAAGACGGCGGTATTCAGTCCAATCCCGACACCCAGGATGAGCACGGCCACCGCCGTGAAGCCTGGCGTGCTGGCCAGCGCCCGGATGGCATAGCGGAGGTCCGACAGCATGGTGCGCATGAATTCTCCGAGAACGGGTCACGGCTCGACGCCGGCGCGACCGTACGCGGTCGCCGGCCTGGATTCTGCCGCGGGCAGAGAACTGCCGTTGTACCGCAATACGTATGGCGCACGGCGGAGGTTTCGGCCGGCGCGGCTGAAGAGCGGCCTCTTCGGGGCCGGCCACCTTCCGCCTTGCCGCCTTCCGCCTTGCCGCGTTGCCGCCTTCCTATTGGCCCCCAACGCGAGCCGCGACCGACTCCATCTCGCTTACGAGCCGGTCGAACGTCGCCAGGGCTTCCTCGACGGGCCGACTCGTCATCAGATCGGCAGCGAGGTGCCGCAGCAGATCGAGGAACGGTCGGCTGCTACCCGACTTCAGGAACTCGACGTAGCGGTCGATAGGAAGCATTAGGGCAGTTTGCCAGGGCCCCGCTAACCCAACGCCCGCTATCAGACACCGCGGGCGTCGTTCGGAAGAGCCGCCCCGTCCAGGCACAGCCCAGGCACAGCGGTCGGATACGGATTGGGCATGCGCGTAATAGATCACAAAATGATCCTCAACTCAAGTGAGTTGTGGGGTTAGGTACAACGGTACAGGCCATTAAGCAATTGTAAAGTCCGGATTACAACGCAAGCGCGCGGGGTCGCGACGCGGCTTCAGCAGCACCCCATGTGCACTTCGCCGCTCGGTGTCGCGGGTGGCCCGAAGGCTTCCGGCGGGGCTGGCGCTCCGTTCATCACCGCGATGCAGCGCTTGATTGCGTTGAAAACGACCAGCAGCACGCCCACGATAAAGATAGCCATGAGGATCGTATCCAGGTAGCCGGTGAACTGCTGTCCGGGACGCGAAGTCAGTGGCCAGAAAATGTCACGGATGGAGAGGACGGCGGCGCTCAGCGTGATGGCTCCAATCACGAACATGGGCACGGCGGTAATCCAGGCGTACTTCACCTTGCCCATGTTGACGAGGAACGTTGTCCCGACCGCGAGCGCGATGGTCGCGAGCAACTGATTGCCCGTCCCGAACAGGGGCCAGATGGTCGCAATCGATCCGGTATAAATGAGGTAGCCCCAACCGAAGACCACGATCGTCGTGGTGATGACGTTGCCGGGCAGCCACGCCGTGTCGCTGAACCGGGGATGCACTTTGCCCATGAGTTCCTGTAACACGTAGCGCGCCGAGCGCGTGCCCGCGTCCACCGTGGTCAGAATGAACAGGGCCTCGAACATGATGGCGAAGTGGTACCAATACGCCATGAGCTTGTCCATGCTCGGCAGTCCACGGAAGATCTGCGCCATGCCGATGGCGAGAGAAACCGCCCCGCCCGTACGACCGGCGAGCTTCTCACCGACTTCGCCCGAGAAGAAATCCAGATTGACGGTGTGCAGCCCGAGTTTGGCGAACACATCCGGCGCGGTGTTGATGGCGAAGTAATCGCCGGGATACATGGACGTGGCAGCCACCAGGGCCAGCAAGCCGACCAGCGACTCGGCGGCCATCGCACCAAAGCCGATAAAGCGCGCATCACTTTCCTTGTCGAGCATCTTCGGCGTCGTGCCCGACGCGATCAGCGAGTGGAAGCCCGAGATCGCCCCGCAAGCGATGGTGACGAAGAGAAACGGGAACAGGTGCCCCTGGATGATAGGGCCGCCGCCGTTCACGTACTGGCTGAAGGCCGGAAATCGAATATCGGGATGGACGACAAAAATGCCGATGATGAGGGCACCGATCGTCCCGAGCTTCATGTAGGTCGACAGGTAGTCGCGCGGGGTCAGCAGCAACCAGACCGGTAGAACCGAAGCCAGAAACCCATAGACGGCTATGGTGATCGTGACCTGGTTCGGCGAGAGCGTGAGCCAACCGGCAGCGCCGCTTTGCGCGAACCAGTGGCCCGAAACCACCGCGCTGACTAATAAGACCACGCCGAAGATGCTCGGTCCCAGGATCGTAATCCGGCCCGCGTGACTCTTGAACATCCACATGCCCATAATCAGGGCGATAGGAATGGTCATGCCGATGGTGTACACGCCCCAGGGACTATTGGCCAACGCGTTCACCACCACGATGCCCAGCCCTGCGAGCGTGACCAGCAGGATGAAGAGCACGGCGATCATGGCGACCAGGCCGGCAAACGGGCTGATCTCCGTGCGCGCGATATCGGCCAGCGACCGTCCTTTGTGCCGGACCGAAGCGACCAGCACCGTCATGTCCTGCACGCATCCGGCGAGCACGGCGCCGATCAGCAGCCACAGGAAGCCGGGTGCAAACCCGAACTGCGCGGCCAGCGTCGGCCCGACCAGGGGACCCGCACCCGCGATGGCGGCAAAGTGGTGCCCAAACAGGACCCACTTCGGCGAAGGCACGTAGTTGTTGCCGTCCTCATACGCGTGAGCCGGAGTGATGCGCCGGTCATCGAGCGCCAGAGCCTTGGCGGCGATGAACGCGCTGTAGTAGCGGTAGGCCAGTGCGTAGACGCATAGCGCACCGATTAACAGAGGGAGAGTGTTCATAAGTTCGTCCGTCGGAGCTTGTTCGGCGCAGCCCCGGTCATTATGTCAAAACAATCCCGGACGGCCAAAGCAGGAACTGACGCTGCCGGGCCGGGCTCGTCCCACGCTTCCGTTATTGCCCCGTTATTTTATCACCGCCCGCCACGATGTCTGGGTCGCGCCCGTCTACGATTTCCGGCGCCTTTTCACGCCCCCACGCGATCCCGTGCCCCACGGCGACGGCCCGCGTCTGCACGCGGTGTTATACTGCGCCGCGTACGCGACCACGGAACGAACCTTCGAAATGAACTCCGACATTGCGGCGATTCTGGTCGAGCGGGGAGAACAGCTCTTTCGAGCCGCGGCCAAGCCGGTTGTGTTCGCTGGCGTGCCGGCGGCCGATGCGCTCATCAGCGATCTCGCACAGCATCCCCATGCCTTCGTCTTGGCCTGCGTCATGGATCGCCAGATCAAGGCGGAGCGCGCCTGGCTCATCCCGTACCGGGTATCGGAGGCGCTCGGCGGGTTCGCCTTCGAACGCCTGCTGCAGCTCCCGCTCGACGACGTGAGGACCCTTCTGACCGTCCCCGAGCCGCTGCATCGGTTTCCCGCCGAAATGAGTCGGAACTTCCATGAAGCCATCGGGCTCATCCAGACCGCCTACGGTGGCAACGCCGCTCGCATCTGGAGCGACACGCCATCGAGCGCGGAGGTCGTCATCCGATTCCTGCGGTTCCGCGGCGTCGGTCCCAAGATCGCCACGATGGCCGCCAACATCTTGGCGAGGGAGTTCAAAGTCCCGCTGGCGGATTACTTCGCCATTGACGTGTCCGCCGATGTCCATGTCCGCCGAGTGTTTTGGCGACTCGGTTTAACGACCGAGAAGGCTGGCACGGACGAAGTCATCTACACCGCCAGGGCACTACATCCGGCGTTTCCGGGTCTGATGGACTTGCCCGTGTGGGAAATCGGGCGCACCTGGTGCCGTCCGCAGGAGCCTCGTTGCGCGCAGTGCTACATGCGGCCGGTTTGCACGACTGGGCGGATGATAAGGTCCGTGGGCTGATACCAGTGCGCTCCAGCCTGCGCCGGGCGCGAACTGGAGAGGGTGCGGCGCGGAGCATCGCTGAGACGACCATCCCTCAATTCTGGGCACCGTATGGAAATCGCCAAGAGCACACGACACCAGAAGATAATCGGGGACTTCGGCGAGCGCATCATCTGCAACTGGCTCTCGAGGTCCGGGTTTGAGGTCGTAACAGTCGACCATACCGGCATCGACATCATTGCGTATGACCCTCGTCGCCGCCAACGGCTCGGCATCACGGTCAAGTCCCGGACGCGTAGCGCAGGCACCGAAGGTGACACGGTGAATGTCCTGTCCTACCAGAAGGGCAAGGACGATCGCCAGAAGGTGCTTTCCGCCTGCGAAGCGTGGATCGCTGTTTACGTCGAGACGACGGACCGCGCTGACGTGTTTCTTACGAGTTTGGCAAATTATGACGCGAACTATCGTCGGGCGGGAAGAGCTATCGACGATTGGAAGATGCGACCGAGAGATCGCGAGAAGTACGCGTTGGACCCGTCCGTAAAACACCTCGGGATCGTATTCGAGGGAGCCAGATGGTTGTGGTGAGCGCCGTCCCGAGTGCTCGACAGCGCCCGCACACGTCCACCGGCGACGCCGGGCGCGACCATGAGGCCCGCGGCTGAAGCCGAGGCGTCAGGCGGAGAGGAGAGGCCATGAAGATTGCGGTCTTTGGTGGCACGGGAGCGACCGGCAAGTTGCTCATTGCTCAAGCGCTGGACGAGGGAGACTCCGTCATCGCCTACGCCCGGCATCCTGAGAAGCTAGGAATCGTTCACGATCGGCTAGTTGTCGTCAAAGGTGAGCTTTCGGACGCCGCCGCGATCGAACGGGCCGTCCAAGGTTCGAACGGCGTCATCAGCCTGTTGGGGCAGGGGGCTCCGGTGAAGGGGACGCCAGTCGCTCACGGAACCCGCACCATCCTCTCCGCCATGAGGCAGTTCGGGGTGCGCCGGGTTGTCATCGTTGCCACGGCCAGCGCGCCCGACCCCAGCGACAAGCCGCCCCTGCGGTCCAAGTTCTTCATCGGGATAGCGAAGCTCTTCCTACGGCCAGCCTATGACGACGTCGTTGCCACTGCCCAGGCCGTCCGCGAGTCTGATCGTGACTGGACGATCGTCCGTCCGCCGTTCCTAAACAATGCCCCCAAGACTGGCCGCGTGAACGTCGGCTACCTGGGAGACGGAATCACCGGCACGTTGCTCTCAAGAGCGAACGCGGCGGACTTCATGCTCAAACAACTCCGAAGCGACCAGTACATCGGGAAGGCTCCGATTGTCGCTGACGCCTAGTTGCCACCCGCCTAACGCATGCGGCCGAGGGCGGTCGATGAAATCATGAGCCGCCGCGGCTGAACCCGCAGGCGTCGGCACCTACGGAGGAGTGCATGCGACTTGAAGACGAACAACGGGACCTCTTGGCCAGGTTCGTTGAGGCCCACCGCAACGCACCTGCAGGCGCGCGTGCAGCGTTCATCGCAGCTCAGGGCTTCGGCCGCTCACAGGCGACCTTCCTGCACATCATGGTTCCCTCCGTTCGCTTTGAAGGTAGCGTTGCGGATGCCGAGGTGCTGGCCGACTTCGGGCTTCTTCGCCTGTCTTACGCTTCGGACGGGAAACAGATCTTCTACGTGATGCCGGCCGGAATCGAATTCTACGAGGCAGGCAAGCAGGCATCTCCGCCCGAGGCATCGGTCGAGAATGACATTCGGGAGTTTCTGGCGGCGCCGAAGATGAGAGAGTGCCACCCCACGGCGTGTGCCAAGTGGGAACAGGTGGTCGCGCTGCTCTGGGCCGCAGACTCGACTCAGCAACTCACAACCATCGGACACCTGTGCAGGGAAGTACAACAGGAGTTCGTAGCGTCGCTGGCAGCCCGACGCAAGGTGGATGTCTCCGCGATTCAGCCCTCGAAGACCGTGACGCGTCTCAAGGCGGTACTCGCTGCGCGCTCCGGCGAGTTCGGGACCAGCGAATCTGCGTTTCTCGACGCGCTCGTTTCGTACTGGGGTGCCGTTGCCGACTTGGCGCAACGTCAAGAGCATGGCTCGCAACGTGAGGGCACGGCTCTTGTGTGGGAGGATGCGCGACGTGTCGTCTTCCAAACGGCGGTCGTGATGTACGAGGTGGGGCGAGCGCTTCCATAGAAGCCATCTAGCACCGCGGGTACACCTGCTGGCCGGAGCCGACGCCGAAGGGGCGCGGGCGGAACAGCGCGCACCTCGACCTGGTGCAGAAGCCAGCGTACGTGCTTCTCGCGGCGCGCCGGATGCTGGAACATCGGCACTAGCTCGTGGCCGGGGGACGGTGCGGGCTGGACTCGTCCTAGAGCGTCGGCGTCGCCGCGGGCGCCAGCGAGAAGTGGTCAATTGTCGAACACAGCCGGGATCGTCTCAACCCAGGAGCCCTCGCCGCCAGGACGGCCGTGCGCCCTGACGTCGTCGAAGTACCGATTCACGCGCGCCCACACTACACGCTGAAGCTCAGGTTCACGCTCGATAGCGTCAAAGAACCGATCAATGGC
>JGI24130J36418_10000913_pt1 | contig 9927 bp, 7 predicted proteins | sample BarGraNGADG00212_FD_36418 | JGI IMG/M metagenome (IMG submission 36418)
AGCCGGGCCAGGAAGGACTGAGCGCTCGACAACGCGAAGGCCGATCGCCCCAGAGCGATCGGCCTTCGTTGGTGTCAGCGTGAGATCAGAATGCGCCCACGCCGTTGGGCGTGCCCAGCCCGGACGGTCCGTCCCAGCCGATGCGGGCGGTGCACCACTGGCTCGTCGGGCAGGTGCCGTTCGATCCGGAGGTGACGTCGAAGAGGGCTGAGGTGTGCGAGTACGGCAGGGCGTTCGCGTAGCCGGTCGTGTTGCCGGAGAGGGCGTACACCGAGCCGATGATCGGAGCTGAGGCGCTGGTCCCACCGAAGACCATCCACCCCGACGAGCCCCGGTACGCGGTCGAGTCGTACACGGCCACACCTGTGTTCGGATCGGCCACAGCGGAGACGTCCGCCATCGCGCGCTTGGCGCAGCCGGTGTTGGCGGAGGCTGCGGCAGACAGAGCCGCGTTGTAGATGGAGCAGCCGGAGCCGGCGCCCGACCAGACCGNCTCGGTCCAGCCGCGGGTGTTGGCGGCCGTCCTGAGGCTGGTGCCCCCGACGGCGGTGACGTAGGACGACGAGGCCGGGTAGGAACCGCCCACGTACCCGCTGTCACCGGTGGACGCGGTGACGGCGATGCCGGGGTGGTTGTAGTACGAGCCGTACGTGGTGTCAGCGGCGTCTCCACCGCCGTAGCTGTTGGAGATGGCAACGACGCCAGCGGTCTTGGCGGCCTGGTTGACAGCGGTGCCGAGGTTCGCGAACGACGCGCTGTCGGCTTCAACCAGCAAGATGTGGCAGTCGGGGCACGTTGCGGAGACCATGTCCAGGTCGAGCGAGATCTCCTGCGCCCAGCCGCCGTTCGTGGCCGGGTACGACGTCCCGCCCCGCTGGTCCATCTTGCGGAAGCAGCCGTTTGCGGTCGTGCAGGCAGGTAGCCCGAACTGGGCGCGGTACGTCGCCAGGTCGGCCTCGGCGGTTGGGTCGTTGTAGGCGTCGACGATGGCGACGGTGCGACCTGAGGACGTCAGGCTGGCGAGCTTGTAGGCGGACTGGATGCTCGCCGGCCCCAGGCCGTTGGGGGTGGCGGTCGCAAGGGGCTTGCCGGCCGCGTCGGTGCGCACGACCGACATACAGGCGGCGAAGCCAGCAGCCGGTGCGCTGCAGACCTTTGCCGAGTGCAGCTGCCCGGTCTGGGCGGGGGAGGCGCCGGCACTGGTGGTGCCGACCATTGAGGTGAGGCCGGCGAGGGTTGCGGCGGCAACCGTGAGAAGGGTGCGATGGCGCATGAACGAACCTGCTTCCGTGTGGGACGAACGCTTGAGCATCGGGTCACGTTTGTTGGTGACGAGGAGTCTGACGATAGGCGAAAAAGTGGGACAAATCCGATTGGTCCGGTTAAGGAACTGGTCAAGGCCTGCGTTCCGTGGCTTCCGGCAGAGGTGGCGTCAGGGGAGCGGAGGCTTGTCAGGGGCTGCCCTCCCTGGCGAACACGGCGTCCAGGTCGTAGGCGATGGGTCGATCGACCTGAGAGGCAGCACAGGACTCGGGGTCGCGATCGGGGCGCCAGCGCAGCAGTGTGACGGTGTGACGAAAGCGTGGCCCCTCCATCTGGTCGAACTTCACCTCGACCACCCGCTCGGGGCGCAGCTTGACGAAGCTCACGTCCTTGTTGCTGCTGAAGCGGGAGCGGTCCGTCGCGCCCTTCACCGGATCCCCCTGAGCGTCGGTCACGACCAGCGGCGCGAGCTCATCGACGAGCTCGAGGCGCCGGGTGTCGGTGAATGCCGAGACGCCACCCACGGGGTAGAGGGCGCCGTCCTCGTTGTACAGACCAAGCAGAAGTGAGCCAACACCGGCGCCGGACTTGTGCACCCGATAGCCCAGGACAACCGCCTCGGCGGTCCTGGAGTGTTTGATCTTGAGCATGGCGCGTTTGCCCTGTTGGTAGGGGGCTGCCAGGGGCTTGGCGACGACGCCGTCCAGGCCGGCGCCCTCGAACCGCTCGAACCATTCCCTGGCCGTGTCGACGTCGGTCGTGGTCCTGGTCAGGTGGACCGGTGCATCGGCCGGAAGGCCCGAGAGGGNGGACTCGAGGCGCTTGCGGCGGTCACCGAACGGCATACCNGTCAGGTCCTGGTCGCCGAGGGCAAGAATGTCGAAACAGATCAGCTCTGCGGGCGTCTCCTTTGCGAGCCGCCGGACCCGAGAGTCTGCCGGATGGATGCGTTGGGTCAGGCTCGGCCAGTCGAGTCGTTGTCCGCCGGGCAGGCCCGCGCGGACAACCAGCTCGGCGTCGATGGCGCATCGCGGGGGCAGATGGAGACGGACCGCCTCGACCACTTCCGGGAAGTATCGGGTCAGCGGTTTGGAACCGCGGCTTGCCAGCTCCACCTCGTCACCGTCGCGCAGGACGATGCAACGGAAACCGTCCCATTTCGGCTCATAGGAGAGGCCTCCCGCGACGGAGTCGGGCGCGGGCACATCACTGACGGCCTTGGCCAGCATGGGGGACACCGGCAGCTTGATGGGCAGGTCCACGAATGCATTGTGGACCTGCGACCATGCTCGGGTGCCATCGAATCAGCAGGTTGCCCGAAAGAGCCTGGTCGTGGGCGCCGCAGCAGGCGTCGCGGCGACAGCCGCATCCGCCGTCGGAACCGTCGCTGCTGCAACGTACTTCGCGCGGAAGGTGCTGACCCCGGACCGGCTTCGGCCCGATGACACGGAGATCCTCGTGATCGAGGACGAGAGTCTGACCCTTGGGCTCACACCGGCGTCGCGACAGCCCGGCCGCTACGGGCTCTGGCTCGATGGTGGTAAGGGGCACGCCAGGTTGGGTGGCGTTGTCGACGTTGACGAGGCGGCCGGTCGCGTCCGACGGGTGATCGAGGGCGTTGACGGCGGCGAGCTGTGCGTCGGCCCCGCTCGCTGGAACCAGTACTACTTCGCCGGTGATCCCAAAGACGCCTTGGGGCTGCCGTTCCGTGATGTGCAGATCACCTCCGAGATCGGGGAGCTCGCGGCCTGGGTGATTCCACCAGCGATCGGTGCAGCGGATCGTTGGGCGATTCTTGTTCATGGCAGAGGAGCGCAGCGGGAGGAGTGTCTGCGGGCGATACCGGTGCTTCACGACCTCGGCTTCACCGCCCTGATTCCGAGCTACCGCAACGACATCGGTGCTCCGTCAAGTTCAGACGGCCGATACAGCCTGGGTCTTTCCGAGTGGCGAGACCTCGAGGCGGCACTCCTGTACGCCGTCGATGCNGGTGCACGGGAGGTCGTTCTGTTCGGGTACTCCATGGGTGGCGCCATCATCCTGCAGACCCTGGACCGTTCGTGGCTCTCGGATCGTGTCAGTGCCGTGATCCTGGATGCGCCGGTGATCGACTGGTCCGACGTGCTGCGTCACCACGGTGCGATGAACAGGATCCCGGGCCCGATCGGAAGGCTGAGCCGTTCACTGATCGGCCGCCGATGGGCGCGCCGGCTCGTCGGCGTGCACGAGCCGATCGACGTGGCCCTGACCAACTGGGAGAACCGAGCGGACGAGCTCACGCACGCAACTCTGCTCATCCACTCCCTTGACGATGAGTTCGTCCCCGTTGGACCCTCGATCGCGTTGGCNGCCAAGCGCCCTGATCTGGTCCGGTTCGAGCCCTGGCGGGAGGCACGGCATACCCAGGAATGGAATGTCGACCCCGAGCGATGGGATGCCGTCGTGCGAGGCTTCCTCNCGGAATACACGCGGCCTGTCTGACCGCGGCGACCGAGCCGTCTCTCAGGGCCGGGACCATCGCCCGAGGAGCGTGCCCTCCGACTCGATCAGCAGGCGGGGCAGGAAGTCCGCGGCCACCGAGGCTCCGGCTGTGATGCGCGTGTGGTCCCCGGCGATGAGGGTCGGCGCGAGGGTCAGACAGAGCTCGTCGAGCCGTCCCGACGCGGTCAGGTCACGCATGAGATGAGGACCGCCCTCGCACAGGATGCGGCGCATTCCTCGAAGAGCCAGGGAGTCCACTGCAGCGGCCAGGTCAACGTTCGCGCCTCCTTGGACGATGACGTTGTCCTCGCCCAGCGTGCTCCGGGCGAGATCGATCGTGTCAGCGCCCGCATGCTCGCAGGTGATGAGCAGGACCTCGCCGGAGTCCTCTCTGGGCTGGCTCAACGAGGGCGGGATGTCACCCGAACGACTGACGATCGCCAGCGTGGGATGGGGCGGTCGACCTTCACGAATGTCCAGCCAGGGGGCGTGGACGGTGGCTCGCCGATACCCCTCGCTACGTGCCGTTCCCGCACCGACGAGGATCACGTCGGACAACGCCCGCAAGAGCCCGAAGACGTCGCGGTCGGCGCCGGTGTTGATGGAGTCGGAGCGCCCGTTGTCGCCGGCTGCAGCCCCGTCCAGCGTCGAGACGAAGTTGGCCCTGACCCAGGTCTGTGCCGGGGGAAGCTTGGGGTAGGCGTAAGCAAGTGCCAGCGCCTCTGGATCCATTTCCCCTTCATGGCCGGGGGACCAGCGGCCGAGGTCGTCGAGGGAGAGGAGCACGCGCATGACCGCCATCCTTCCATCGAGACACGGCTTCGGCCTCATGAGGTCGCGTACGGGACGCCGTATGCGACGATCGTGCACATGGCCAAGAGCAGCAAGAAGACGGGGAGCACGTCCGGGAACGCCGCCGGATCTGGTTCGTTCACACGAGCACTGATGGCGGGCCCCGGATTTGTCCTGTCAGAGCGAGACCCGCGTTCCACGCCGGCGTACGCCGGGGACAAGGCCGCCGGGACGGCGCTCATGGCTTCAACGGTTCCGGAGCTCGGTGACCTGCAAGAGCAGCTGTATGCCGAGTCAACAGCTGGCGGGACAGCGGCCGTACTGCTCGTGGTGCAGGGGATGGACACGTCGGGCAAGGGCGGCATCATGCGCCATGTCGTGGGCTCGGTTGACCCTCAAGGTGTTAGCTACACCGCCTTCAAAGCGCCGACCAAGGACGAGCGAGAGCACCCCTTCCTCTGGCGTATCCGCAAGGCCTTGCCGCGACCGGGGCAGATCGGGGTCTTCGATCGCTCGCACTATGAGGACGTCCTCATCGCACGGGTCCACAACCTCGTCCCGCCCGCGACATGGGCGCGTCGTTACGGCCAGATCAACACGTTCGAACAAGCCGTGACCCAGGCCGGCACCACCATCGTCAAGGTCATGCTGCACATCTCCCGCGACGAGCAGAAGGCTCGCCTGGCGGCCCGGCTCGAGCGACCCAACAAGCACTGGAAGTACAACCCGGCCGACGTGGACGAGCGCGAGTGGTGGCCGGCATACCAGGAGGCGTACCAGGCGGCGATCGAGAAGAGCTCGACCGAAAGTGCTCCCTGGTTTGTCGTTCCGGCGGATCGCAAGTGGTACGCCCGACTGGCCGTCCAGCAGCTGATGGTCGAGCATCTGCGCGCCATGGCGCCGCAGTGGCCGGCCGCGACCTTTGATGTCGAAGCGGAGAAACGTCGGTTGTCCGCGACGTAGGCCTCCCGGTCAGGCCTTGGTCGCAGGGACTGCCTCAAGCACGACGATGGATCGGCCGGCGACGGCGTGCGTGGTCGCGGCCGGCCAGTCCTTCTGAGCGGCGCTCCCGGGTTCGGCCATGGTGGTGTCCAGACGGATCTTCCATGTGGTGCCGTACTGCGTGGGCGGCAGGGTGAAGTCGACGGGCGCGCTGTGGGCGTTGAACAACAGCAGGAAATCGGTGTCGATGGTGCGCTGTCCGTGTGGATCCGGCTCGGGGATGGCCTGGCCGTTGAGGAAGACCATGAGGGTGCGGGCATAGCCGTTGCGCCAGTCGTCCTCGTCCATCTCCGTGCCGTCCGAGGAGAACCACTCGATGTCGCCGAGCTCGCTCTTACCGCCGTGGGCGGCGTCGCCGGCGAAGAAGCGACGGCGACGGAATACGTTGTGCTCCTTGCGAAGTGAGACGACCGCGGTGGTGAACGCCAGCAGCTCGCTCTCGTCCGCGGTGAGCTTCCAGTCGATCCAGGTCAGGTCGTTGTCCTGGCAGTAAGCGTTGTTGTTGCCGTGCTGGGTCCGGCCGAGCTCGTCACCGTGGGCGATCATCGGGACACCCTCACTGAGCAGAAGCGTGGTCAGGAAGTTGCGCTGTTGCTGCCAGCGCAAAGCGTTGATGGCGACGTCGTCGCTCTCGCCCTCAGCCCCGCAGTTCCAGGACCGGTTGTGGCTCTCGCCGTCGTTGTTGGCCTCACCATTGGCCTCGTTGTGCTTCTCGTTGTAGGACACGAGGTCCCGCAGGGTGAATCCGTCGTGGGCCACGACGAAGTTGATCGACGCGATCGGGCGCCTGGCCGAATGTGCATACAAGTCGCTGGATCCCGTGATGCGGGAGGCGAACTCACCCAACGAGGCGGCCTCGCCGCGCCAGAAGTCGCGCACAGTGTCGCGGTACTTACCGTTCCACTCGGTCCACAAGGGCGGGAAGTTGCCGACCTGGTAGCCGCCGTCGCCGAGGTCCCACGGCTCAGCGATGAGCTTGACCTGCGAGATCACCGGATCCTGCTGGATGATGTCGAAGAACGCCGAGAGCCGGTCGACCTCATGGAACTGGCGGGCCAGAGTTGCCGCCAGGTCGAAGCGGAACCCGTCGACGTGCATCTCACTGACCCAGTAGCGCAGCGAGTCCATGATCAGCTGAAGGACGTGGGGGTTGCGCATCAGCAGGCTGTTGCCCGTGCCCGTGGTGTCGTAGTAACGCGACTTGTCGTCGTCGACAAGGCGGTAGTACGCGGCGTTGTCGATGCCACGGAAGGCGATGGTCGGACCCTTTTCGTTGCCCTCGGCGGTGTGGTTGTAGACCACGTCGAGGATGACCTCGATGTGCGCCTCGTGCAGAGCCTTGACCATGGACTTGAACTCGGTGACCTGTTGGCCGCGAGATCCGGTTGCCGCATAGGCCGCATGCGGCGCCAGAAACCCGATGGTGTTGTAGCCCCAGTAGTTCGCGAGGCCCTGGTCGGCCAGGGTCGTGTCCTGGACGAACTGGTGCACCGGCATCAGCTCGATGGCGGTCACGCCGAGGCTGACCAGGTGGTCGATGATCGCGTGGTGACCGATGGCGGCATACGTCCCGCGAATGGCTTCGGGAACGTCGGGGTGCGTCATGGTCAGGCCCTTGACGTGAGCCTCGTAGATGACGCTGTTGTGGTATTCGCGGCGTGGCGGGCGGTCGTGNCCCCAGTCGAAGAANGGGTTGACGACCACGGAGAGCATGGTGTGGCCCAGCGAGTCCGTGGCGTTGAGCTTTGCCGGGTCCTTGAGGTCGTAGGAGTACAGCGACGCGTCGCCGTCGATCTGGCCGTCGATCGCCTTGGCGTACGGGTCCAGCAAGAGCTTTGCCGGGTTGCAGCGATGGCCCTTGGCGAGATCGAACGGACCGTGAACCCTGAAGCCATAGCGTTGGCCAGGCTCGATCGCGGGGATGAAGCCGTGCCACACATACCCGTCCACCTCGGTCAGCTCGACCCGGGTCTCACTGCCATCGTCGGCGATCAGGCAGACCTCAACCCTGTCCGCAACCTCGGAGAACAGGGCGAAGTTGACTCCACTGCCGTTGAAGGTGGCTCCCAAGGGATAGGGGTGGCCAGGCCAGATGTTCATGAGGTCCTTCAGCGGTCGCGGATTGTGCCTTTGTGATCACTCATTCTGTCCTGCGGGCCGCCCCCGCGCACAACGCGCAGGTCACGAAGGGGATGGACAAGACCGCGGCGCAGCCCTGGATTGCCCGAGGTCCCCATTCGCATCCGCACCGAGGACGGGTCCGGGGGGGCTGGCTCAGACGCCGCGTGCCATTCGCAGCAGGGAGCCAGTTGGACTCCGATCCGTCGGATCGGCTAATGTCTGCACGCACGCACAGCGGGTCGTTGCACCGCTGGCATTCCCGCGGACATAGCTCAGTTGGTAGAGCGCAACCTTGCCAAGGTTGAGGTCGCCGGTTCGAGCCCGGTTGTCCGCTCGGAGGCTTCATGCCCTCACCGAACGCCGCAAGGTGCTCGCTGAGGTCTGGGACCGCAACGGTGGAGTGGCCGAGAGGCGAGGCAACGGCCTGCAAAGCCGTGTACACGGGTTCAAATCCCGTCTCCACCTCGACGAGCACCACGAACGGGCGATTGGCGCAGCGGTAGCGCGCTTCCCTGACACGGAAGAGGTCACTGGTTCGATCCCAGTATCGCCCACAACTCAATATCCTTACAGTGCAACGGTTTTCGTGGTTTTCAGTTGGGGGACGTTCAAGAAACGCCCACTTGGTCCCTACTGCGATCCCCAATAGACTTGCGCGACCTGACACCTTGCCCGGTCACTCCTTCGGCTCCTCGACCGACTCCTCGACCTCGATGCCGGTCGTGGGCATCCGCAGCATCTTGGCGAGCTCGCGGCGGTCCACCTGCAGCGCGTGCCGGTACACCCGCTCGGTGGTCCGGGTGGAGGAGTGCATCGCCTGCTGGCGGACCAGCTCGATCGGTGCTCCGCCGGCGATCAAAAGTGAGATGGCTACGTGACGTAATCCGTGGCCCGTGTACGGCACCCCGGACGCCTCCCGGGCCCGGTTCAGGTGCTTGCGCCACAGCGAGTAGGACAGCATCCCGCCGCGCTCACCGCACAGCACAGTGTCGGCCCCGCGCTCGTCGGCGAACGCGCGCAGCCGTTCCAGCGGGCCGACGGCCTCGTCGATGATGGTGATGTACGCGTCGTCGCCGCCACCCTTGAGCCGTTCGACGACCCTCCCGGTGGACGACGGGCGTGAGCGCCAGACCAGGATGGAGCGCCGTTCCAGGTCGACGTCTTCCCAGCGCAGGCAGGACAGGTTCTCCCAGCGCAGCGCCGTATACGCGATGGCGCGCACGATGTCGCCGCGGGCCGGCCACTGCTCCTCCAGCTCGGCAGCGAGGTCTTCGACCTGGGCCAGGGACGGGATGACGACCCGGGCTACCCGTCCGCGGGCACCCCACACGGTGCGCAGGTCGGCGGCGGGGGAGCGGCCCAAGATGATGCCCGCCTTGACCGCGTCGGCGAACATCAGCCGGGTCACAGACGCGGCCTTGTCCAGCGTGTCAGGGTCGGCCGGTTTGGTCTTCGGCTTGCCGGGCAGGGAGTGGTCTGTCACTTTCAGGGCGGCGATGGCGGCGGTCAGCTCGGCGGCGGTCACCGACACCACCCGGCGGTCCTCACCCAGTGACGGGACGACGTAGGCGTTGACGTTGGCTTTCACGTTCCGCCACGTCGTCTCGGGCCGGGGGAGCCCGCCTACGCCTTTGACCGGGGCGACCAGCCACTTGTACCGGTTGATGAACTCCAGGCCCCACTGGCCGACGGTGACGTACTGCGCGCGCGGCAGGGCGGGGGTGGTGGCGTCCTCGACTTGGGCGCGGAGTTCGGCGAGCTGGGCGGCGGCGTACCGCTGCGTGCCGTACACGGTCTTCTCGCGTTGCCGGCCGGCTTTGGCGTCCCAGACGCGCAGCGACCAGCCGTCTTCGCCGTTCTTGTTGGTCTTGCGGGTGCCGTCGCGGCGGAAGTCGGGTTGGGGGACGCTGGGTGGTCGCATGGGCGATACTCTGCCATAGGGATCTGACAGGGCAGTCACCGCCGCTTGGGCCAATCTCGAAATGCTGCGTGGGGGTTGTGTGGCGAGTTGATGATCGGGTTGCTGAGGTTCTTCGTTGCACCGTCATCTGCCGCCAGGCCACACTGCCCCTTATGTCGGAATAGTCTCCCTATTCGAGATGTCTCGGGGTCACCCTCTCTGTCAGGCGGAAAACAACTGGTGGTATCTACAAGAACACGTAGTAGAGCCTCGCAGTAGGAAGGCCCGCGCCTCCGTTAAGAAATCTCTGGAAGTTGCATGGGGACTCGGAAGCGTCGCACCTCCTGCGGCCAACCGCAGGCCACCGC
>JGI24130J36418_10000920_pt1 | contig 9898 bp, 11 predicted proteins | sample BarGraNGADG00212_FD_36418 | JGI IMG/M metagenome (IMG submission 36418)
AGGCGTTCGGGGCGTTCTTCCGGCGGGTGAAGGCGGGCGAGACGCCGGGGTACCCACGGTTTCGTTCCGCCGCCCGGTTCGACTCAGTGGACTTCCGGCACGGGGACGGGATCAAGTTCCTGCCGGCGAGCGAACAGCTCAAGATCCAAGGGGTGGGTCACGTTCGGGTGCGGCTGCACCGGTCACTGCCGGAGGGCGCGGTGTTGGGGCAGGTCAGTGTGAAGCGTGAGGGTTCCGGCCGGCGGACCCGCTGGTTCGTCGTCATCCCGGTGCAAGTAACCCCCGAGCCCCTTCCGATGACGGGTGCGGTCATCGGCATTGACCTGGGGGTGGCATCGTTCCTGACCACCTCCGAGGGCGTGNACATCCCCAACCCGCGCCATTTGAAAGCATCAGCGGACAGGCTCGCTGCGGCGCAGCAGGATCTGGCGAGGAAGAAGCGCGGGTCAAACAGGCGCAAGAAAGCCGTCAGCCGGGTTGCCGCCCTGCATGGGACGGTTCGCCGGCAACGTCTGGACCACGCCCACAAGACCGCCCTGTCCTTGGTTCGCGACCATGACGTCATCTGTCACGAAGCCCTGCAAATTCGGAACATGACCCGGCGGGCCAAACCCGTCCCCGACCTCGAGAACGTAGGAGCGTTCCTGCCGAACCGTCAAGCCCAGAAGTCGGGTCTGAACAAGGCGATTCTGGACGCGGGTTGGGGGGTGTTCCTGAGTGTGTTGACCGCCAAAGCTGAGAAGGCTGGACGTGAGCTCATTGCGGTGAACCCTGCCAACACCTCCCGCACCTGCCCGAACTGCGGATACTGCGCGAAGGGGAACCGGCCTTCACAAGCCGTTTTCACCTGCCAGTCGTGTCAGTTCACGGGGCACGCCGACACTGTCGGTGCGATCAACGTTTTGAGGGCAGGAACTGCCCTTCGCCAAACCGCTCACGCGGCCTAACGAGAAGAAGCCCCTCCCCTTCAGGGAGGGGAGGTTCACCGCGCACTTCACGGCCACCTCGCCGGTCGGGAAGGACACCTACACGCTGGCCTACGAACATGCCGCCGATGCCATGAGCTGGAGCCTGATCGCGGGTCGACTGCAGACCGGTCAGGACGCGACCTACACGCTGCGCAGCCTCGGCCGTGGCCAGACCGAGGTGACGTTCGACCTGACGATCCACCACAACCTGCCCCTGCCGAGCTTCCTGCGCGGACGCGTGATCAGGGGTCTGGTGCACAGCACGGTCGAAGGCCTCAAGGAGTATGTCGAGGCGTGACTCAGGCCGGTGCCATCGTGCCGGTCTTCAGGTACCGCGCATGCCATGACAGGGCCTCGTCGAGCAGGTGCGGGGTGTGCTTGCCGGCANTGCTGGCAGTGGACCGGTCGAGGTAGTCCTGCAACGCCGGNCGGAAGTCGGGGTGTGCGCAGTTGTTGATGATCTGCTGGGCGCGGCGGCGTGGCGGAAGGCCGCGCAGGTCGGCAATGCCCTGCTCGGTGACGAGGACGTGCACGTCATGCTCGGTGTGGTCGACGTGGCTGGCCATCGGCACGATGCATGAGATCGCCCCGTTCTTGGCGGTCGATGGTGTCAGGAACATCGACACCCAGGCGTTGCGGGCGAAGTCGCCGGAGCCGCCGATGCCGTTCTGGATGCTCGAGCCCATGACGTGGGTGGAGTTGACGTTGCCGTAGATGTCGGCCTCGATCATGCCGTTCATCGCGAGGCAGCCAAGCCGACGGATCACCTCGGGATGATTGCTGATCTCCTGCGGCCGCAGGATGATTCGGTCGCGGTAGTCGGCGATGTTGGCCCGCAGATCCTCGAGGCCTTCGTCGCTGAGTGAGAAGGCAGTTGCCGAGACCATGGAGAGGGTCCCAGAGCGCAGCAGCTTCAGCATGCCGTCCTGGATCACCTCGGTGTAGGCGGTCAGTGGCCGGAAGGGGCCGGCGTCGAGTCCGTTCATCACGGCGTTGGCGATGTTGCCGACGCCGGACTGCAGCGGCAACAGTGTGGCGGGCAGCCGTCCCTGCTTGACCTCGTGGGTCAGGAACTCCAGGACGTTGTCGGCGATGAGCTGCGAGTCGCTGTCCATGGCCTTGAAGGCAGAGTTGCGATCGGGGGCGTGTGTGGGGACGATCGCGACGATCTTCTCCGGCGGGCACTGCAGATAGGGGATGCCGATCCGGTCGGAGGGTTCGACGATCTGGAGGGGTTTGCGGTGCGGGGGGAGCGCCGTGCCGTAGTAGATGTCGTGCATGCCCTCGAGCTCAGCAGGTTGCCAGGAGTTCACCTCGAGGATCACCCGGTCGGCCTGGTCGAGCCACGTCTTGTTGTTGCCCACCGAGGAGGACGGGATCAGCGAGCCGTCTTCGGTGATGCCGGCGACCTCCACGACCGCGACGTCGAGGTGGCCGAAGAAGCCCTCCCACACCATCTGCGCGACGTGGGACAGGTGAACGTCCAGGTAGTCCATCTGCCCGGCGTTGATCTTGGCGCGGGTGACCGGGTCGGACTGGTATGGCATGCGCAGGTCGATACCGTCGACCTTGGCCAGGGCGCCGTCGAGCTCTGGCGCGGTTGAGGCGCCGGTCCAGACGCTCATGCTGAACCGTTCACCGCGAGCGGTCGCGTCCTTGACCCGGTCGACCAGCGCGCCGGGCACGGCCTTCGGATAGCCAGCGCCGGTGAATCCGCTCATCCCCACGTTGTCACCGGGCCTGATGAACGCCGCCGCCGCCTCAGCCGACATCACCTTGTCGGCGAGGGCCTGGCACCGCATACGTGACTGGTTTGTCATCTCCGCACTCCCGTTTGCATCCAAAGGCCCAAACGGTTCACCGTCCGCAACGCCTACCTGTTGTCCAGCCTAGGTCCGGCAGCTTCCGCTCAGCGGGCGGGGTTGACCCGTGGTCCTTGACCACAGGATCACGTGGCGCGATGCTCGCAACGTGAGGCGAACGGGTGCGGCGGTGATGCTGGCATGCATCGCCCTGCTCACCGCTCCCCTCGCCGTCGCACCGAGCGCGCTCGCCGTCGCCCCACCCTTGACGGTCGGCCGAGAGGCATGGGTGGCGGTCTCCGTGGCAACCCTCTGGCACACACCCGGCTCGGCACGCGCCGTCGACGGCCCAGCGCTGACCAACCCGGCCGGCATACGGCAGTGGCTGTCGCGTATGACGCTGACGGATCGGCGTGGACTGAACGGGCGCGCCGACACACAGGCGCTGCTGGGGGACAGGGTCATCGTGGTCGCTCGCAGCGGGTCGTGGGTCAAGGTCGTCATTCCAGAGCAGCCAACACCTCTGGATGGGCGCGGGTACCCGGGTTGGGTGCCGGCCGTGCAGCTGACGGCGGTGCGCCCGTTTGCCTCGACGTGGGTGGCGACGGTGGTGGTCCGCACGACCTACCTGCGCACCGACAACGTCGCGGTGACACCGGTGACCGAGATCAGCTTCGGGACACGGCTGCCACGGGTGGGCGTGACCGGCGCCTGGGTTCGGGTGGCCACGCCGACCGGCCGGGTGCTCAGGCTTGCCGCCAGCGCAGTGGCTGTCCGGGCACCAGGTGTTGCAGCGCTACCGAGAACCGGCAGCGACGTCGTGCGGGCAGCGCAGATGTTCAACGGGCTGCCGTATCTGTGGGCGGGGCGCTCCGGTTTTGGCTTTGACTGCTCGGGCCTGACATCGCTGGTCCTTCGCGCCCACGGCGTGATCGTCCCCCGAGATGCGGACGCCCAGGCTGTGAAAGGAACGAAGGTCTCGACCAGTGCCCTCCGGCCCGGTGACCTGCTCTTCTACGCCACCCGTGGCTACGTGCACCACGTGTCGATCTATGCCGGAAACGGCCGCATGGTGCAGTCACCGAACACCGGCAGCAGCGTCCAGACGATCGCGATGTCAACCCCGTCGTACGCTCGCGAGCTCGTCGGGGCGCGGCGCTACATCGGATGAGCCGTCGGAGCCCCATCAGCGTCGCGAGTGTGCGATTCTGTCGCAGACGATAGCCAACCGGCCGAAGGGACTGCTGGTGAGACTCGGTGCGCTCGTGCTGCAGAAAGAGCCCTGGGTTCAGGCCCGCGACACGTGGCGGCAGGTGGAGAGGGCCGGGTTTGACATCGGCTACGTCGCCGACCATCTCACCCATTCCACGGTCGCGGGCCAGTGGTGGGCCGATGGGTGGACGACCCTTGCCGCTGCAGCTGAGGCCACGAGCACCCTCGGGATCGGGACTCTCGTCGGCTCCGCCGCCATCCGTGGGCCGGCGTTCGTCGCTCGCGTTGCCGCAACGCTCCAAGATATCTCGGGAGGTCGCTTCGTCTTGGGCCTCGGTGCTGGGACGGCCCCTGACGTGCTCGTCGACCGGGGTGAAGTCGTGGGCGCCGAGGTGTTGGCGGAACGCTACCGCGAGGTAGTGCTGGCAATCCGTGCGCTGTGGGCGGGCGAGACCATGTGGCGCGGTCAGCACGTGGCGGTTGAGGGGGTGGCGCCAGCCGCCCTGGCGCCGGGCTCACCGGCGCCGCCTCTCGTGCTTGCCGCTCATGCCCGCGCCGGCTTCGACCTGGTGGCAGAGCAGGCTGACGGTTGGAACACGTATGGCGGACCGAAGGCGGCCGGGCTGGCGACGGATGACCTGTGGTCGGTTCTCGCGACGCAGGCCGACCGGGTGTCGCAGGCTTGTGAGCGGGTTGGCCGGGACCCGGCATCGCTTCGACGGTCCGTGCTGCTCGGGTATGGCGCCGACCGGCCTCTGTCCAGTGTCGCCGCCTTCGAGGATGCTGTGGGCCGCGCCGCCCGGTCGGGGTTCGACGAGGTCGTCGTCTACTGGCCGATGGGTCAGGAGGGCAGTCCCTTGTGGGCGGACCCCGACGTCGTGGTGGCTGCCGTCGCGGCGGTGCGCACCTGACCTGTCACGGCGGTGCGCACCTGACCTGTCACGGTCAGGTGCGAGGTGGCAGGCCGGCGCTCTGGACCAGCGGCAGGGTCCGATAGCTGATGCGGGTTGCGAGCGCGATGACGGTCGATGCCCTGATCACGTGCCCGTCGTCGACGACCATGTCGATCACGCGCTGCAGGTCGGTGTTGTCCCTGGCGACCACCCGGATCAGGAGGTCTCCGGAGCCGGTGATCGTGTGCGCCTCGAGGACCTCGGGTATGCCGGACAGGTGGGTGACGACAGGGTCGTGGCCGCGGGTCTGGCGNATCTCGAGGGTGCAGAAAGCGGTCACCGGGTAGCCCATGGCGCCCGGACTCACCTGTGGCGCAAAGGTGGTGAGCACCCCTCGCTTCTGCAGGCGGTCGAGCCGGGCCTGAACGGTGCCGCGGGCCACCCCCAGCTTTCGTGAGGCGGCCAGGACCCCGATCTGCGGGTCCTCCATGAAGGCGCTGATGATGCGAGTGTCCAGGTCGTCCAGGTGCATGGACAGATTGTATAGAGACGCCGCGTCAGGCGAGCCCAGTCTGTGCAGCGTGTGCAGATCTTTGCGCGAGCGGAAGACTTGAGTTTTGCTCGTGGCAGGCTAGGCCTCATGACACAGCCATCCGGGTGGTACGACGACCCGCAGGATCCCAGCCAGCTTCGCTACTGGGATGGCGTGATCTGGTCCAGCCATGTCACGCCGAAGGTCTCGCCGACGGTGCAGGACTCCACCATCGGTATGCCGTATGGCGTCGCACCGGCCGCGGAGCGTCCGCAAGGCCCCGGTTCGCATGGGGCCCAAGGCGCTCCCCGTGCGCCCGGCGAGTACCGGCCGGCTCCGCGGTCGCCGCAGGGGGGACCGATGCCGGCATACGGGCAGCAGCGTGGCTGGCAGTCACCTCTACCGACGACCCCCGACGGCGTGGTGCTGTCCGGTTGGTGGAAGCGTGTCCTCGCCCGGATCATCGACAACATCGTCGTCTCGATCGTGGCTCTGCCGTTGACATTTGCCCCGATGAAGCAGACCGTCAGCGTCCTCCAGGACTACTTTCAGCAAATCGTCAANGCTGTGCAGGCCGGGAGCTCGACGATGCCGACGCAACCCGACGCCCTATCGGGCCCGATCCTGCAGATCGGCCTGACCATGCTGGTCCTCAACCTGGTCTACGAGATCGCGTTTCTGACGAGGACAGGCGCCACTCCGGGCAAGCGGATCGTCGGGATCAGCGTGCGGTTGCGGGACAAGCCCGGCCCGCCCACGNTGGACGCGGTGCTGAAGAGGACGGCGGTCAAGCAGGGCGGAGACATCGTCGGTCTTGTGCCGGTNCTGGGCTTCTTCGGCTCCCTGTTCAGCATGGTCGACGTCCTGTGGCCGTTGTGGGACGTCAAGAAGCAGGCCATCCATGACAAGGCCGCTGGCACGAACGTCGTCGTCGGACCCCAGCCCAGACGCGACGCCTGATCAGGCGAGGGAGAGGAAGAGCTTCTCCATGGCCTTGATGTCCAGAGACTCCTGATCCCCGGACTCGGTCAGGCACTGCTTGAGTCCGGTCGAGATGATGGCGAAGCCGGCCCGGTCCAGGGCGCGGTTCACCGCTGCCAGCTGGGTGACGATCTCCCTGCACTCGCGGCCGTCTTCGATCATGCGCAGGACGCCCCCGATCTGGCCCTGGGCTCGTCGCAGCCGGTTGACCACGGCGCCCATCTCCTGCGGGTTCAGCTGAACCATGGTGACTCCTTTGAGATCGTGTCCGAGGTCGTTATCTGAGGTCAATTATCTGCGTTCGCGTGCGTGAGCGCGTCCAGTGCCGCCGCGAGTCGCCGGCCAGCCTCGTCCGCGACTGAGGACAGGGCCTCGTTCTCGGTCAACGACACCATNACCTTGGGGTCGAGGGCTTCGACGATCGTCGTGTCCTCGTCCAGGCTGCGGACGACGATGTTGCACGGCAGCAGCAGCCCGATGGAGGGCTCCACCTGCAGGGAGGCGTACGCCAGCGGCGGTCGGCATGCACCGAGGATCACCTGCGGCGGGATGTCAACGTCCAGCTTGGCTTTGAGAGTGGCGTGGATGTCGATCTCGGTCAGGATGCCGAAGCCCTGGTCGGNCAGGGACGCGCGGGTGGCTGCGAGTGTGTCGGCGAAGGGGCGGTGGACTGTGGTGGTCAGTGCGTAGGACACGGTGGCTCTCGTCTTCGGTTGGTGGGGTCTAGATTATACGTCGGGGGGTATCAACGCACTTTTCACGACGGACATTCCTGACACGATCGAGTTCGAGCACCACGAGCCAGACCCGAAAGGAACGCCCCCGATGGTCACCGGTCCCGGCTCCGCCACATGACACTCGCTCTGGCCATCCCGATCGGGCTGCTGATCGGTCTGACCATGGGCGCGCTCGGCGGCGGCGGTTCCATACTGGCCGTGCCTGCCCTCGTGTACCTGCTCGACCAGAACACCCAGGCCGCGACGACCGGGTCCCTGCTCATCGTGGGCATCACCGCGCTGGCGGCGATGGTTGCCCATTACGGGGCGGGCCGGGTGCGCGTCGCTCAGGGTGTGGTCTTCGGCGTGCTGGGCATCGCCGGCTCCTATGTCGGATCCCAGCTGTCCGTGAGAGTTGCGCCCGACGTCCTGCTGGCCGCGTTCTCNGTGCTCATTCTCGTGGTGGCCGCGATGATGTTTGCGCGCAGTCGACGAGGTCAGAGCGGGCTCCCTGACGCGCAGGGGGGGTCGGGACAGAACGAGGTGCCGGTCATCACGCTGCGACCATCGTTCACCTGCGCGTGGTCGCGGGCGCTCAAGGTGCTCCTCACCGCGTCCGCCGTGGGTCTGCTCACCGGGTTCTTCGGAGTCGGTGGCGGCTTCGCTGCNGTTCCCGCGCTGGTTCTGGTGCTCGGCTTCTCGATGCCGGTGGCCGTGGGCACCTCACTGCTGGTGATCGCGATCAACAGTGCTTCAGCCGTGGCTTCCAGGGTCGGGCACGGAGTCGACCTGGACTGGACCCTCTTGGGCGTGTTCACGCTTGCTGCCATTGTCGGCAGCCTCTTCGGCGGGCNCCTCTCCGCACGCGTGAGCCCCGAACGGCTGACAACCGCGTTCGCCGTGCTCCTGGTCGTGGTGGGGTTGTACACNGCAACCCGAAGCTTTCCCCAGCTCATATGACGAGGGCCGTCTCCGACAGCGAGCTGTTGGAGACAGCCCATCGACCAGGTCCGGCGGACTAGATGAACAGGAGCTGGGCGCCTTCGGTCTTCTCGATGAAGTCGGTGGCGCTGATGATGTCCTCGACCTCGTCGTAGAGGTCTTCCTTGGTGAGCTTGTTCATGTCGGCGGACATGCGGCAGGCCCAGAGATGTCCACCCGAGGCAACGATCTGCTCAAGGAACTGAGGAACCTCTGGTACGTCGAGGTCCTCGAGGGTCTTCTTCATCTTCGACGTCGCCATGGCGGTCATTCCCGGGATACCGCCCAGGCCTTGCGGCATATGGGTGGCGGTGTTGCCGAGCATGGTGAACTTCAGGTCGCCCATGGTCTTCTTGTTGATCATGTCGAAGCCCCAGAAGGTGAAGAACATGTGTACTTCGGCACCTTCGCCGAGCGCGGCGTTTGCCAGGATCAGCCCGGGGTAGGCCATGTCCAGGTTTCCTTTGGAGCAGATGATGGCGATCTTGCGGCCGGCGCCTGCGTCGGATTCGAAGTTGGGGACGATGGCTGGGGCTGCGTCTGTGTTGGTCATGTCAGTGTCTTCCTTTCGTTGGTCGGTGAGCTAGACGCAGCCGACCGGCTTGGGCAGGCCGGCGACGTAAGCCATCTTTTTCGCTGGCTTCTGCGGGAACAGGACGAACAGCTCCTTGATCGGGATGCCCCCGACGGTGGATATCCGGCGCAGGGTCGGCGTCTCGCCCACCTCGTCGAAGTCCTTGCGCAGGAAGTGGATCGCCTTCCAGTGCGCGTCGGTCAGGGTGATCCCGATCTGGGCGCCGAGAGCAGCCGCGAGCGCCTCGTCCCACTCGGACGGGTCGGTGAGGAATCCCTCTTCGTTGACGTGGATCTCGTGGCCGTTGAGCGTGGTCACAGGCATGGCGAACTGTCTCCTCTACTTGGTGGGGGTCTGGTTGGTGATCTTGCCGACCATGGACATGTGGGTCGGCACCGGCATCGAGTGACCTGGGAGCAGGACGTTCCAGTAGATCCAGCGGAACGCGAGCTTGCCGAGGTGGTTGGCCCTGGTCTCCTTCAGCAGGCTCATCGGACCCACTCGCGGCAGCGGGTACTTGCCCATCAGTGGTTCGACGTCGTAGTTGAAGTCGATCAGCAGGCCCTTACCGCCGCCGGCCTCGATGAAGCAGTTGGCGTGGCCGTCGAAGGAGCCGGTCATCGGCTTGCCGGCGATGAGCTCCAGGAAGTTGTCCGTGAAGACCTCCACGGCGAAGTGCGCGACCGACCCGGCCTTGGATGCCGGGATGTCTGAGGCGTCGCCGATGGCAAAGATGTTCGGGTTCGCCTTGGACTGCAGCGTGTGCTTGTCGACGGCGACGAAGTTGAGCTCGTCACCCAGACCGGAGCGCGCGACGAAGTCGGCGCCCATGTTCAACGGAACGGTGACCAGCAGGTCGAAGGGCACCTCGCGTTCGTCGTAGGAGATCAGCGTCTTCTTCTCTACGTCGATCCGCTCGACCATGAAGTCGGTCTCCAGGGCGATCTTGCGTTCGGTGAGCATGTAACCCAAGGTCGTGGAGCAGGTCGGCTTGGTGAAGGCACCGGGCAGCGGCGTCACGTAGACGATCTCGACCCGGTCCCGTCGACCCCGCTCACGCAGAAAGGAGTCGGCCAGGAAGGTGAACTCCAACGGTGCGACCGGGCACTTGATCGGCATGTCGGTGATGTGCACCACGAGCCGGCCGTGGTCGAAGGTCTTCAGTGCCTCGGCGAGCGCTTTGGATCCTTCGAAGGTGTAAAAGTCGAAGATGCTGCGGCGCCATTCCGAATCGAGCAT
>JGI24130J36418_10000924_pt1 | contig 9889 bp, 8 predicted proteins | sample BarGraNGADG00212_FD_36418 | JGI IMG/M metagenome (IMG submission 36418)
CCCTCCCTCCGTGGCGGAGACCTTACCTGGGCCCCCGACAGCGCCAGCTGCTCCGGAAGCCGGGACAGCCGCCGGAGCCGACGGTCGCCTGCGCTAGTTTTCCCCCATGACAGAGCCCGTTGCCGCGACCGACTTCATCCGTGACACCGTGACGCGCGACAACGCTTCTCAGACGTACGGCGGGCGTGTGCAGACGCGCTTCCCACCGGAGCCGAACGGCTACCTTCACATCGGCCACGCGAAGGCGATCACCGTCGACTTCGGCATCGCACAGGACTTCGGCGGGCTGTGCAACCTGCGCCTCGACGACACCAACCCTGACACCGAGCAGGTCGAGTACGTCGACGCGATCGTGTCCGACATCGAGTGGCTCGGCTACGAGCCGGCGAGCGTGCTGCATGCGTCCGACTACTTCCCCACCCTGTACGAGTGGGCCGAGCACCTGATCACGACCGGCTTCGCGTACGTCGACGACCAGGACAGCGAGACCATCTCNGCGCAGCGCGGTGGGTACGGCAACCCNGGNGTCGAGTCCCCGTNCCGCAACCGCAGCATCGACGAGAACCTCGACCTNTTCCGCCGCATGCGGGCCGGCGAGTTCGACGAGGGCGCGAAGGTNCTCCGCGCCAAGGTCGACATGCAGCACGAGAACATGCAGATGCGCGACCCGGTCATGTACCGGATCCGCTTCAGCCACCACCACAACNCCGGTGACGAGTGGTGCATCTACCCCACGTACGACTGGGCGCACGGACAGTCNGACGCGATCGAGGGGGTCACGCACTCCATCTGCACGCTGGAGTTCGACTCGCACCGCGCGCTGTACGACTGGTACCTCGAGCACTGTCCCCTGCCCGGCGACCAGCCCAAGCAGATCGAGTTCGCGCGGCTGGAGTTCACCCACACCGTGACCTCGAAGCGGCGGCTGCTCACGCTCGTCACCTCTCGTATCGTCTCCGGGTGGGACGACCCGCGGATGCCGACGCTGCAGGGCCTGCGGCGCCGTGGCTACCCCGCCGCCGCGATCCGGGACTTCTGCCGCGACATCGGCACCACGAAGACGAACAGCCGGCAGTCGATCGAGGCGCTGGAAGCGTACGTACGGCGCGAGCTGAACCGTACGGCCCAGCGGCGCATGGCGGTGCTGAAGCCGCTGCGGCTCGTCATCACCAACTGGCCCACGGACGAGCACGGCGCACCGGTCGTCGAGCACTTCGACATCGTCAACAACCCGGAGAACGAGGCGGACGGCACACGGTCGGTCGCGTTCGCGGGCGAGCTGTGGATCGAGGCCGACGACTTCGCCGAGGTGCCGCCGCCGAAGTTCTTCCGCCTGAGCCCCGGACGCGAGGTGCGGCTGCGCGGCGCCTTCCTGGTCACCGCGACCGGTGTCGTCAAGGACGACTCCGGCGAGATCGTGGCGATCGAGGCCACGTACGACCCGGCCTCCAAGGGTGGCAACGCGCCGGACGGCCGCAAGGTGAAGTCGACCATGCACTGGGTCTCTGCGGCCCACGCGAAAGACGCGAGCGTGGCGCTGTACGAGCGGCTGTTCGCCGCCGCGTCCCCCGGTGAGAGCACGGGGGAGCCGCTCGACGACCTCAACCCCCACTCCCTGGAGCTGCTCACCGGGTGCAAGGTCGAGGCCGCCCTGGCCGACACCGCGCCCGGCGAGGTCGTCCAGTTCGAACGACTCGGCTACTTCGCCCAGGACGCGGCGACGCGGTTGCTGTTCCACCGCACCGTCGGGCTGCGCGACGAGTGGGCAGCGATCCAGAAGCGCCAGGGCTAGCGCTCAGCGGCCGCCAGCCACGTCGACGATCGTGCCGGTGGTGTACGAGGAGGCGTCCGAGAGCAGCCAGAGGATCGCCTCGGCGACCTCCTCAGGTCGGCCGGGTCGCCGCATCGGCAGTGAGTCGGCGATGCGGGCCGGCCTGCCCGGCTCCCCGCCGCTGGCGTGGATCTCGGTCTCGATGATGCCGGGACGTACGGCGTTGACGCGGATCCCCTCGTCCGCGACCTCGAGCGCCAGGCCGTGCGTGAATGTGTCGATGGCACCCTTGGATGCGGCGTAGTCCAGGTACTCGCCGGGCGAGCCGAGTCGTGACGCCGCGCTCGAGACGTTGACGATCACGCCGCCCTTGCCGCCGCGCCGCGTCGACATGCGCCGTACGGCCTCGCGTGACGGCAGGAACGTACCGACGACGTTGACGCGCAGGATGCGCAGCAGGCGTTCCTCGTCCACGTCCTCGAGGCGGCACTGGGTCTCGAGGATGCCGGCGTTGTTGACCAGCGCCGTGACCGTACCGAGCGTCCGATCCACGGTCGCGAACAGTCGCGCCACCTCGGCATCATGGCCGACGTCCGCCTGTACGACGATGGCTTCGCCGCCCGCACGCCGGATCGCGTCCGCCACACCCTCCGCCGCGCGCGCGTCTCGGACATAGTTCACGCACACCCGGTATCCGCGCTGGGCGCCGAGCAGCGCCGTCGCCGCACCGATCCCCCTGCTCGCCCCGGTGACGACGAGCACACCGTCCATCAGTCGGTGAAGACGACGGTGATGGTCTCGCCNTTGATCGTCCCGNCCGCCGACGTCACCGACGTGCTGCCCGAGTACGTGTTCCCCGCGGTGTCTGCGGCCGTGATCTTGACCGTGGCGTAGCTCGACAGGGTGATCTTCGAGGGATCGTCGTACGACACCCGTGGCGTGGCGTCGGCGAAGGGCGTGGTGGCGTCGACCACGCGCTTGAGGGACCCGGAGGCGAGCGTGGCTCCATCCGGGAGCGGCGTGTTCATGCCGCAGTCTTTCGGGTTGGTGTCCTGGACGGCCAGGCACTGGGTCAGCCACTCCTGCGACTTGGCGATCATCGCCTTCTTGCCCGCGTCGGTCAGCGCGGGTCCAGTCGTCGACAACCCGGAGACGTAGTCACCCGGGCTGTTCACCGTGAAGGCCGGCTGCTCGAACGCCAACAATGAAGTGCCGGTCCCGAGCTGATAGACGCCTGGGAAGAACGAGAGCTGGGAGGTGGGCGCCGCCGTCCCGTTGATCGTCACGCCGAGGGTTCCCCAGTAGGTGGGACGGTCGACGGTGGTGACGACCGAGTTGAGCTTCCACAGCTTCGCGACCTTCGTCAGCTGGTAGTTGCCCTGGACGAGCTTGCCGCCGATCTTGTAGTTCGCCGTGAGGTAGGCGGAGGTGCCGGAGTCGTTCTGCGGGTCGACCTGGATCTCCGTGATCGGGTTCTTCGCGATGCTCGCAGCGAAGAAGTCGTTGGTGAGCAGGGGCGAGTCGGCGGGCGGGTTCATCGCGTACTGCTTCGCCTTGTCCGCGTCGCCGGCCGCCAGCGCCTGGAGGTAGCCCTGCAGAGCGGCTGTCGCCTTGGTCACCTTGTCCGGTTCCGTGCTCGCCGGGGCCGCCTTCTGGGTGAGGAAGATGGCCGCAACCGCGGCAATCACGAGCACGAGGGCGACGCCGCCGGCGACGAGGCCGATGAGTGGGCCCTTGCCCCTCTTCTTCGGTGCCCGATGCGTGGTCGGAATGGCTGGTCCCGCGTACGCCAGCGGCGGTGCAGGGGGGTAAGGGTAGGTCGGTCCCGGCCCGGCTGGGCCGGCACCCGGCGGAGGGCCGTACCGCGTCGCCCCAGGCTGAGGCGCCTGGTACCCGTAGCCAGGAGCAGGAGNCTGACCGAAGCTGGGTGCGGAGGGACCGCTGGGTCCGGACTGGGGGTACTGGGGCATACCAGGGNTCGGATGGACNGNATTCTGACCCATGGATGACCTCCGTGACGACTGCGCAAAGCGTAACCACACGCCGGGCCTCAGGGGGCCAAGGTTTCGCCGCCGACACGCCGAGGCCGGGACCGTGAAGTGATCACGATCCCGGCCTCGGGAATGGTCGTCCTAGCGGCTCTCAGCCCTTGAGGGTGGAGGTGAGGTAGGCGTAGCTGCCGGCGATGCCCTCGAAGATGTCTCCGGCGTACTTGTCGAACTCGACCACTGCGTACTCGATGGCGGTGCCCGCCGCGAGAGCCGCCGCGAGCGGGACGTCGCCGCGACCGGCCGGAACCTGGTCGTCGGGCATCTGGGCTGCCGTGATGCCGGGGCGCATGGGTCCGTCCTTGATGTGTACGGCCACGACGCGATCGCCGAGGCGACCGAGCAGGGCAGCCACGTCCTGGCCGCCAGCGGTCGCCCAGTAGAGGTCGAGCTCGAGGAGGACCGACGGGTCGAGCAGGTCCGCGAACACCTCGTAGGCGGTCTTGCCGTTGATGATCGAGGTGAACTCGTGATCGTGGTTGTGGTAGCCGACGCGCAGGCCGTACTCGGCAGCCTTGACAGCAGCCTCGTTGAGGCGCTGAGCGCTCCGCTCGACCCCAGCCAGGTCGGCCCAGCGTGCCGGGGGGACGTAGGGGTCGATGACGACCTGGACGCCCAGCTCCTTGGCCGCGGCGAAGACCTCGTCCGCGGGCGGTGTGGTGAGAAGACCGTCCGGCGTCGCCGCGCCCTCCTCGACGAGGATCGCGTGCGCGGTGGGAGAGACGAGTCCGTACTTCTCGAACGACGCCTTGAGCGCATCGACGCGACGGACGAAGTCGAACGCCTCGACGTTCGTGAAGCCGATGGCGGCGAGCTTGCCGAGGGTCCCGTCAAGGTCCGCCTCGGACGGTCCGTACACCGAGTACAGCTGAACCGAGATCTGAGGTGTGGTCATAAGTGGAAGATGTCCTTTCGAGGAACGGGTCGACAGTAGCCCTCCGCAGAGTCCGTCTTGACGCAGGGGTGCGCGAACGGAACGTCCATGGGTCGCAGGCTCAGGATATGCCACAGGGCCCCCCACCCGAAGGCGAGGGGCCCTGTGTACTAGGGAGAGCTTCAGCTCACTTGATGATCTTCGTCACGCGGCCGGCGCCGACCGTACGACCACCCTCGCGGATGGCGAACTTGAGGCCGTCCTCCATGGCGATCGGCTTCTCGAGGTGAACCGTCATGTCGGTGTTGTCACCGGGCATGACCATGTCCTTGCCCTCGGGGAGCTCGACCTTGCCGGTGACGTCAGTCGTCCGGAAGTAGAACTGAGGAGAGTAGTTCGAGAAGAACGGCTTGTGACGGCCACCCTCCTCCTTGGTCAGGACGTAGACGTTGCTCTCGAAGTCCGTGTGGGGAGTCGTGGTGCCCGGCTTGATGACGACCATGCCGCGCTCCACATCCTCCTTCTTGGTGCCACGGAGCAGGAGGCCGACGTTCTCGCCCGCACGACCCTCGTCGAGGATCTTGCGGAACATCTCGACGCCGGTCACCGTGGAGGTCTGCTTCGTGGGACGGATGCCGATGATGTCGACGGCCTCGCCGGTCTTGACGATGCCGCGCTCGATACGACCGGTGATGACGGTGCCACGACCAGTGATCGTGAAGACGTCCTCGACGGGCATGAGGAACGGCTTGTCGGTCTCGCGCAAGGGCTGCGGGATGTAGTCGTCCACCGCATCCATGAGCTCAAGGATCGACTCCGACCACTTGGGGTCACCGTTCATCGCCGGGAAAGCGGCGACCCGAATAACCGGGCAACCGTCGCCGTCGAACTCCTGCGCGCTGAGGAGCTCACGGACCTCCATCTCGACGAGCTCGATGAGCTCCTCGTCGTCGACCATGTCGCACTTGTTGAGGGCGACCACGATCGACGGCACACCGACCTGACGGGCGAGCAGCACGTGCTCACGCGTCTGGGGCATCGGACCGTCGGTGGCGGCGACCACGAGGATCGCACCGTCCATCTGAGCAGCGCCGGTGATCATGTTCTTGACGTAGTCCGCGTGACCCGGGCAGTCGACGTGAGCGTAGTGACGCTTCTCCGTCTGGTACTCGACGTGCGCGATCGCGATCGTGATGCCGCGCTGACGCTCCTCAGGAGCCTTGTCGATCTGGTCGAAGGCCGAGACGGCGTTGAGGGTGGGGTACTTGTCGTGGAGCACCTTCGTAATCGCCGCGGTGAGCGTGGTCTTGCCGTGGTCGATATGCCCGATGGTGCCGACGTTGCAGTGCGGCTTGGTCCGCTCGAACTTAGCCTTTGCCACTTGGGCTCCTATTCCGGATGTCGCCACGCTGGTCGCGAGGCGCGCTTTCTTCTGTCCCGCAAGCTCGCGGAACGCATGTGAGGTCTGACCCCCACGCAGGGGACCGGACAAGTCTTCCCGAGCGGGGTCAGTGAGTCAAACCCACTGTCCCCGATCAGGTGGCCGCCCACCCTCGCGGGTCGGCGACCTGTCTGTCAGAGGCCGCCGCGGGACTTCGCGACGATCTCGTCGGACACGCTCTTGGGCGTCTCGGCGTACGAGTCGAACTCCATCGAGTACGACGCCTGGCCGGACGTCTTGCTGCGGAGATCGCCGACGTAGCCGAACATCTCCGACAACGGCACCCGGGCACGTACGACCTGGTTGCCGTGCTGCTCCTCGGTTCCCTGGACGTGGCCGCGGCGCGAGTTGATGTCGCCGATGACCGTACCCAGGTAGTCGCCCGGTGTGGTGACCTCGATGGCCATCATCGGCTCCAGGATGGCCGGATCCGCCCTGCGGGCGGCCTCCTTGAACCCCATCGAACCGGCGATCTTGAACGCCAGCTCCGAGGAGTCGACGTCGTGGTACGCACCGTCGGTGAGCGTGACGCGTACATCCTCGACCGGGTAACCGGCCAGGACGCCGAACTGCATCGCGTCCTTGACGCCCGCGTCGACGGCCGGGATGTACTCCCTGGGGGATGCGGCCACCGGTGACGGCGTTGACGAACTCATAGCCGGAACCCGCAGGCAACGGCTCCACGTCCATGATGACCTTGCCGTACTGGCCGGAGCCACCGGACTGCTTCTTGTGCGTGTACTCGGCCTTCAACACCTTGCGGCGCAGCGTCTCGCGGTACGCCACCTGNGGCTTGCCGATGTTCGCCTCGACCTTGAACTCNCGGCGCATGCGGTCGATCATCACCTCGAGGTGAAGCTCGCCCATGCCGGCGATGATCGTCTGGCCGGTCTCCTCGTCGGTGTGGACGCGGAAGGTCGGATCCTCNTCGGCGAGCCGCTGGATGGCGATACCCAGCTTCTCCTGGTCGGACTTCGTCTTGGGCTCNACGGCCTGCTCGATGACGGGGTTCGGGAACTCCATCGACTCGAGCACGATCGGGTGTTGCGGGTCGCAGAGGGTCTCGCCCGTACCGGTCTCCTTGAGACCCATCACCGCGCAGATCATGCCGGCGCCCATCGAGTCGACCTCTTCACGCTTGTTCGCGTGCATCTGGTAGATCTTGCCGATCCGCTCCTTCTTGCCCTTGGTCGCGTTGAGGACCTGGGATCCGGAGGTGAGCACGCCGGAGTAGACGCGGATGAAGATGAGGCGACCCAGGTGCGGGTCGGCCGCGATCTTGAAGGCCAACGCCGACATCGGCTCGTCGGTGTTCGGGTGACGCACGAGCTTCACCGACTCGTCGCCGGGCTTGAAGCCGTCGATCGCGGGCACGTCGAGCGGGGTCGGGAGGTAGTCGATGACCGCGTCGAGCAGGGGCTGCACGCCCTTGTTCTTGTACGCGGAGCCGCAGAGGACGGCGTTGCCCGTACCCGCCAGCACGGCGCGCCGAATGCCGGCCTTGATCTCGGCCTCGGTGACGTGCTCGCCCGAGTCCCCCTTCTCGAGCCACAGCTCGGCGAAGTCGTCGTCGGCATCGGCGAGAGCTGAGATGAGCTCCTCGCGGGCCGCGGCGGCTTTCTCGAGCAGGTCGGCCGGGATCTCCTCGACGGTGTAGTCCTCGCCGATCGTCGTCTCGCCGTGCCACGTGAGCGCGCGCATGCCGATGAGGTCGACGACGCCGATGAAGTTGGCCTCGGCGCCGATCGGGAGCTGGATGACCAGCGGGTTGGCGTTCAGCCGCTCACGGATCGTCTTCACGCAGAAGTCGAACGACGCGCCCGTACGGTCAAGCTTGTTGACGAAGCAGATGCGCGGGACGCGGTACTTGGTGGCCTGGCGCCACACGGTCATCGACTGGGGCTCCACGCCCGCTACGCCGTCGAACACCGCTACTGCGCCGTCGAGGACGCGCAGCGAGCGCTCTACCTCGATGGTGAAGTCGACGTGTCCAGGTGTGTCGATGATGTTGATCTGGATGCCCTTCCAGAAACAGGTCGTCGCGGCCGACGTGATCGTGATGCCGCGCTCCTGCTCCTGCTCCATCCAGTCCATCGTCGCGGCGCCGTCGTGCACCTCGCCGATCTTGTAGTTGATGCCGGTGTAGAACAGGATCCGCTCGGTCGTCGTCGTCTTGCCCGCGTCGATGTGNGCCATGATCCCGATGTTGCGGACCTTGGCGAGGTCGATCGTCTTCTCATGTGCCACGAGCGTCTACCTTTTCGTTTCCTGTTGCATTGGCTTGTTGGTGGGCATGGATGCGCCCTCGGACCGGCAGCGCTGCCGATACCGAGGGCGCCCGGTGATCACCAGCGATAGTGAGCGAAGGCCCGGTTGGCCTCGGCCATCTTGTGGGTGTCCTCGCGCCGCTTGACCGCAGCGCCGAGGCCATTGGCCGCGTCGAGGATCTCGTTGCGCAGACGCTCGGCCATCGTCTTCTCGCGACGGGCGCGGGAGAAGCTGACGAGCCAGCGCATGGCCAACGTGTTGGCACGGGCCGGCTTGACCTCGATGGGGACCTGGTAGGTCGCACCACCGACGCGGCGGCTCTTGACCTCGATGCTCGGCCGGACGTTGTCCAGGGCGCGCTTCAGGGTCTGCACGGGATCGGTGCCACCCGTCTTCTCACGGGTGCCCTCGAGGGCGGTGTAGACGATGCTCTGGGCGATGGTCTTCTTGCCGTCGAGCAGAATCTTGCTCACAAGCTGCGAGACCAGCGGCGACCCGTACACGGGGTCGACCATCACGGGGCGCTTCGGGGCGGGACCCTTGCGAGGCATTACTTCTCCTTCTTGGCGCCGTAGTGGCTGCGAGCCTGCTTACGGTTCTTGACGGCCTGGGTGTCGAGCGCGCCACGGATGATCTTGTAGCGGACGCCCGGGAGGTCCTTCACACGACCGCCGCGGACGAGCACCATCGAGTGCTCCTGCAGGTTGTGGCCGACACCCGGGATGTACGCGGTGACTTCGACGCCACTGGAGAGCCGAACGCGGGCGACCTTGCGCAGCGCGGAGTTCGGCTTCTTGGGCGTGGTCGTGTACACGCGGGTGCACACACCGCGGCGCTGAGGCGAACCCTTGAGCGCAGGGGTCTTCGTCTTGCTGACCTTGTCGGTCCGGCCCTTGCGGACCAGCTGCTGGATCGTAGGCACCTGGATGTATCTCTTTTCCGTGTCGCTGGATCTCTCCAGCTTGTGGTGGTCCGAGGCCCGGGGGCCTCGGGAAGCCTGGCGCACCACCGGAGCGCTCCCGAGTCTGGGAGGCGGCGACCGGATCGGTGCATGTGACGGCGAGTTCGCCGACACGGTTCGTGCAGCCATGCTCACCTACGAAGGGCGCAGAGGCACGCACACGAGTCCGGGAACACCGGACCCAACGGGAAAGGCTAGTCGCTGGAGCCTGCAGGGTCAAAACCGCCGGACATCGAGCCCTTCCTGCGGCGCATCCGTCGCCCCTTGAACGCCGACGGCTCCCGGGCGGTCTGCCCAGGAGCCGTCGAAGCGATCAGTCTCAGCGCATGCCGAGGTCGTAGTCGTCCAGCGGCACGACCGCACCCGACCCGTTGCCGAAGTCGTAGTCGAACGGGTCGTACGTGATGGCGTACGCCTTGGCGCGCGCCTCTGCCGTCGGCTCGACCCGGATGTTGCGGTAACGGTCGAGACCGGTACCTGCCGGGATGAGCTTGCCGAGGATGACGTTCTCCTTGAGGCCGCGCAG
>JGI24130J36418_10000927_pt1 | contig 9881 bp, 11 predicted proteins | sample BarGraNGADG00212_FD_36418 | JGI IMG/M metagenome (IMG submission 36418)
CGCCGTACTGCTACCAGTGTGGCAATGTCATGCAGCGGGCAGGCTCCTGCTATGTCTGTGGAAGCTGCGGCACCACCAGCGGTTGCTCGTAACGCCGCGGTTGTCGGCCGTCGGGAACAACTGACAACGACGCGGCTGTAGCGGCCCAGGTACCAACCTCGAACAAGGCGGTAACCCGAAGGTGTCGACGGTCTCCTGCTCGTCGGTGATTTGACCGTCGGAGGAAATTGGGAAGTCGATGTCGACATGGTTCCAGCCAGTTCAATGATCATGTGGTCGAGTGGACTCCGAGCACCATCACCATGATCTACAACGGGCAGACCTGCTTGGTTGATCACTGGGAGTCGTCGAATCCCCGGGGCAGCTCTGAGCCCTTCAATCAACCGTTCTTGGTCAACTTGACCCAGGCGCTCGGCATCGCCACCAATAAATTCAAACCTTGGAAACGCCACTGCCGGCCACCACCGAGATCCACTACGTCCAGGGCTGGCAACAGCACTCCTGATCGGGTTCGCATTCCGAAGAACATTGGTTGTGATGGCGGAAAGGTCAGGGCGATCGGTCCGGCGTCCGATAGAAGAATCGGCTACGCGATAGATCTGCGCTGTAGGACGAGGTGGAGTCACGGCATCGTCGACGCTCTCCTGTCTGTCTTGGATTCGGATGCATTCTCGGGCGCGACCCCGACCCGATTCGACAACTGACATAGGATTCTTCTGTGGATCACGCTGCCGGTGACCGGGGGCTGACAGATGCCGAACTGACGGAGTTGGCGTTGGGCGCCGATCCCGAAGCTCCTCTCAATGCCGATGCGGTGCCGATGGGCGTGTATCTGGCACAGTCGCCGGGGCTGTTACCAGAGTGGTACATGCCCGTCGGGGTGGCCCGCCCCGTCACCGGGTGGAAAGTTCCGGTAGTGCTGGCGGTCGTCGCCACGTTCGTCGTCCTCGAGGCGCTGGGTCTGTGCGGTGCCTACGGACACATCGTCATCGGCTGACCGCCCGATCACACTGGTGACGCCCGAAGTGTCGTGAGTCTCGTCGGATACACCGGCATTACCGTGGATCAAGTCGGCATCGGTGGGAGTCCGAACCGGGTTCGGATCGCCGCCTGCACCGTGTCGATCGACTCGGTGGCGTCGATGGTGGCCACGTATTCCTTGCGCTCGAAGATTCGGAGAACCGGAGCCGTGTCTTCGCGGTACGCCCGGATGCGGACGGCCAGCGCCTCGGGAGTGTCATCATCCCGCGCCACCAATCGCCCCCCGCAGACGTCACATACATCGGGTGAGGCCGGACGACTGGCTATCAAGTTGTAGTCCAACCCGCACTGTTCACAGTAGCGACGAGCCAGGACCCGCCGTTTGACCTCGCTGTCGGGTAGGTCGAGGTTGATGACCCCATCGATGTCGTAACTCTCGAGGAAGAATTCGGCCTGCCGCGAATTGCGGGGGAAGCCGTCAATGATGAACCCAAAATTCCAGTCGTGATCGGCCAGCCGCACCTGCACGGCATCTTCGACCAAATCGTCATCGACCAGGCGACCTTCGTTCACGATCCTCCTGACCTGGGCACCGAGTTTGGTATGGCTCTGGATGTGCCACCGGAAGAGGTCGCCGACGCTGATGTGGACCAGGTCCAACCCGTCAGCCAGGAGCTTCGCCTGGGTGCCTTTGCCGCTTCCCTGGACTCCCATGATTACGTACTTACGCACGGTGGCAGGAAGCCGATCGCATCTGGTGAACCCTGAGCCTGGCCCCAGCCCTTGGTGGTGTGCTCATGATGTGAGAAGTCAATCCTTGAGGAGCTCGGGATGACGGGTGGCCACCATCCGGCGCAGTCCGTCTCGCCACGCCACCGAGGTCGTGCCGACCAATGCGTGCATGCGGGAGAGATCAATCTGCACGCTGTCGATGGTGGACGCCGTTGGTTCGAAACGGGCCTCGATGCCGGTCAGCTCGGAAAGGTAACCGCACCAGGCTTCGATGCTCACCCCTTCGTCTCCTCCCCAGTTGACCACGGTGGCCGGCACCCCCGCCGCCGCCAACAAACCGGGGATCATCCCGAAGATGTCCTCTTGGTGAAGCGGGTGATACACGCTCGGAGCGTCGATATGGACAGGAATGGCACCACCGTTGAGCATCATCTCGAGATGAATGGCCGGCCACCCGCCCCTGTCCCCGTAGGGAACAGAGAGTCTGGCGATCGTCGTCGGCAACTCGAAACGCCGTGCCGCCCACCGAGCGGTGGCCTCGGCGGCGATTTTGCAGATGCTGTACGTGCGGAGGAAAGGCCAGACGGCGTGGTTGTCACCCAACTGGTCCTCCTCGGCAAAGACATGGTGGCCCATCGGTTTATACACGGCGGTCGATGAGCAGTGGATGAAGGCTTTGGCGTTCTGGTGGTGCTCCATCAGAGATGCCAGACCGCCGCAGTTGGCATCCAGATCGATATTCCAGTCGTTCGACTTCGCCACTGCGAAGTTTACGACATAGTCGGCGTCGACCGGCAGTCCGGATACGTCACCGGACGCCAGATCAATCGGGACACAACGCACACCGGCTGCCTCCAGCCGACTGCGGGCCACGTCGTCCCGGAACCGGGCCGCCCCTATCACCTCATTCTCTTTGGCCAGAGCCACGGCCACCGGCTCGGCCACCTGTCCGGTGGCACCGGTGATGACAATGGTCTTTCCGCTCAAAGGCTCTGCCGACACGAAACCCCCCTTGTCCCCGATCCCGAAGACCGAGATCCGACCTCAGCTGATCCTAGGGGATGGGGGCTGAGGCGATCCCGGGGGAGAGGCTGAGCCCCGGTGGTTCATCGAGTTGGAATGAGTCGCGGCAAATTGGTGCTAAGGGTGGACATCCCGACACTTCCTGGGCCATACTGTCTGTTCCGCCAGTTTTCGCCGGTAGGCCGCATAATCCCTGGTCACTGGAGCGATCACCTTGGCGGAACAGTCAGTATCCCCTATCAACAGCAAGAAAGTGACGTTCCCATGAGTGCCACCTGGCGCAAGCACGCAGCCTGCCGGGGCATCGATCCAGATGTTTTCTACCCGGTCTCCGATGAGGAGGCAGGCGAGGCAAAGGCTATCTGTGATCAGTGCGCAGTTCGGGAGGCTTGCCTCGAATATGCGCTGGCCAACCGGGAGCGGGAGGGTATTTGGGGTGGGGCCACTGAGCGCGAACGCCGCCGGATCCACCGCCAGCGTCGCAAGTCCGCCTGATCCGGTTGCCTGGGGTCGAAACCCCAAAACCCAGCAGAGCTGGGCGAACGGCGCGGGACCTCCACGTCAGACGTAGATTCTGGTGCGACCCACCGTTGACTGGAGCCGAATGACGATGACAGCTGGNATCGACCGGCCCGATCTCTCTGCTGAGGAGATCCGGGTCCTCGGCTGCCTGATCGAAAAACAGCTGACCACTCCACAGCAGTATCCGTTGACCCTGAACGCATTGGTGCTGGCNTGTAATCAGTCCTCGAATCGCCATCCGGTCATCTCTTATGACGAGGCCACCGTCGAGCTTGCCGTCCGGACCCTGAAGCAAAAGGGCCTGACCCGCTTCGTCCATCCGACCCACGGCCGGTCAGTGCTGCGCTACGAGCATGTGCTCCGAGATGCCTTGGGCGTGGATCAACCTCAACTGGGGATCCTCGCTGTCTTGCTGCTCCGCGGGGCCCAGACGGTCGGTGANATCCGCACCCGGTGTGAACGCATGGTGGAATTCGACGACCTGGAGCAGGTCGGTCACGAACTCGACCTCCTCGAGGAGCACGCTGGAGGCCTGGTCGGACCGGTGCCCCGTCGTCCGGGTCAAAAAGATGGGCGGTTCGTCCATCTGCTCAGCACTGACGATTCTCTGACGGTGGCGCAGCCTCCGCCCGAGGGGGANGACCAGAGGGAACTGAAGTCGAATGTACTCGAGCGAGTGGAGTCGTTGACCGCAGAGGTAGCCGCGCTGCGTCGTGATCTCGATGCAATGAGGGCCGAACTCGGCATCGAAATCGACCGCGGCCAGTGAACGAGGCCCAACGGCTCCGAGCCGCCATCGAGTCGCATCAACCGGGGGATCAGCGCGAATCAGCTGCGCGGGCCACGATCTTGGCCGAGCTGGACAGTCTCGATCGACCGTTCGACGAAGACGCCGACCTCACCCATGTGACAGCGTCGGGAATCGTGGCCGGCCCTCGGGGTGTCATCCTCCACAAGCACCGCCGGCTGAAGCGGTGGATGCAACCAGGTGGCCATATCGAACCAGGTGAGACACCGGCCGAGGCCGGGCTGAGAGAATGCGCCGAAGAGACGGGATTGGCAGTGTCCTACCCGCGGTCTGGGCCGGTGATGCTGCACGTCGATGTCCACCCGGCAGCCAACGGTCACGTCCACCTCGACGTTCGGTATCTGATGTCCGCCCCCGATGAGGATCCGGCGCCTCCTCCCGACGAGAGCCAGGAGGTGGCGTGGTTCTCGTGGGAAAATGCCGCCGAGGTGGCCGATGACGCCTTACTCGGTGCACTGCGGTCGGCCCGTAGAGTCATCGATACCTCGGTTCACACCCCGGGGACGAGTGAGAGGACCCGCGATGGCTGAGCCGTTCGACACCCTGATGGAAGTTCAGCAACACGACACGACGCTCGACCAGCTCCGGCACCGCAAGAAGTCCCTGCCCGAGCAGGCTGAGCTGGCCATCGTGGAGGCCAACCGGACCCGGATCACGGCTGAGGGTGCCGCCATCCGAGTCCAGGTGGAGGACCTCACGGCCCGGCAGCTGTCGCTCGAGGAGCAGATCGCCGCGGCGACCAAACGTCGACACGAGATCGAACAGCGGATGTTGACGGGTGGTGTCTCTGCCTCCCGTGACCTGCAAGCCATGGATGGAGAAGTGCACCACCTGGCCGAACGACAGTCGCAGTTGGAGGAACAGGAGCTCGAACTGGTTGACGAGGAAGACCCGCTGGACGTGGTGCTGGCGGAAAACGAGAAGACAGCCGCGTCGCTCAATGCCGACGCCGGCCGACTTCAGGCGTCCATCGCCGAGGAAGTGGCGCTCATCGAGGAGACGATCGTTGCTGAGGAGGCGCTACGAGCCGAACAATCGACCGGTTTGCCATCCGGATTGGCCGAACAGTACGAAAAACTGCGTTCGCATCTGGGTGGGGTGGGGGCGGCCCGCCTGATCGGAAACCGCTGCGACGGGTGCCACCTCACGCTCCCTTCCAAAGAAGTGGAACGTATCCGTCGTCTCCCCGCCGAGGAGTTCGCCACCTGCGAGCAGTGCGGTCGCATCCTGGTGCATTGAGACCGTGGAGATGAGGAGTTTGCGATTGTGTTGATTCTGGTTCGACACGGTGAGTCGACGGGGAACGCCGACGGCCTGCTTCTCGGCCGTCTGGATGTTCCCCTTACCGAACGTGGTCTCGAACAGGCACGCTCCCTTGGGTCGTCGCTGGCTAGTGCCACCCGGGTGATCTCCAGCCCGTTGGCCCGGGCGCGGGACACCGCCGAGGCATTGGGTTTGGGACTACCTGTGGAGATCGATGACCGGTGGATCGAAGTCGACTACGGCGAGTTCGATGGCCAGCCACTCGGCGCGGTGCCCGCCGAAGTGTGGCTGAGGTGGCGAGAGGATCGGCACTTCCGGCCTCCGGGAGGCGAGACACTGGCCGAAGTGGGTATCCGGGTGGGCAAGGCGTGCGAGGAGCTATTTGCCACCCACGGCGACGGGGCGCGGGGAGATGGCGATGTGGTGGTGGTGAGCCATGTCTCACCCATCAAAGCGGCCACCTGTTGGTCCCTGGGGCTCGGGGATGAGGGAGCGTGGAGGCTCTACCTGGCCACCGCATCGATTACCCGGGTGTCCTGGGGTACCGACGGTCCGGTACTCAACCGGTTCAATGACACGCCTTGGTCGAGACCGACCTGACGGGTAGTCCAGCCGACACGGCCCGGACCTGTGCATGACGCCGTCGCGCCCCCCATGGGAGTACTGTCGTCGGCACATGCGCAGGCAACCGACCCCAAGGGGGAGTTCATGACGATCACCGACACCGCCGACGGCTCTAAGGACAACGAGGCGACAGCAGAAAAAGGGGCCGCGTCGGACAGCGGTCGCGGCGGCAAGGGCTTCTTCAATCGGGAGCTGGAACACTACCCGCCGACCGGCAAGCGCTATGGCTACCTGGGCATCGTGGTCGTGGCCACGATCGTCCTCTACTACCTCTACTACGTGGTCGGCACTACGACGACGCTGTTCCTGCCGTACTTCCACATGTCGTTCACCTACTTCCTCGGGCTGCTGGTGGTGTCGAACGCCATCGGGGCGTTCAGCGCGTTCATCGGTGGGATCTCGGACAGGGTCGGCCGGGCGAACCTGACCATCCTCGGTGTGCTGATCGTCGGGTTGATCCAGCTCTTTGTCATCCCCAATACCCATACCAGCCTGCAGTTCTCGATCGCCTACTCGTTCATCGGGTTCTTCGAGGGGATCATCCTGGTGGTGACGCCGGCACTCATCCGGGACTTCTCCCCCCAGATGGGACGGGGCGCGGCCATGGGGTTCTGGGCCCTGGGGCCGACAGTGGGGAGCCTGGTGGCCAGCCTGGTCGCCACCCGCACCGTCAACCACCTGCACCCGTGGCAGGACCAGTTCGTCATCTCGGGGATCGTCTGCATGGGGATATTTGTGATCTCCTTCTTCTTCCTGAAGGACCTGGCCCCGAAGCTCAGGGACCAGCTGATGGTCTCGATGAAGGAGCGGGCCCTGGTCGAGGCGAGGGCCCGCGGTATCGATGTCGAGACCGCCCTGGCCCACCCGCTTCGCACGATGATGAAGTGGGACCTCGTCACGTCGTCCCTGGCGATCTCGTTGTTCCTCCTCATCTACTACGCCTCGGTCAGCGTGCTGGTCATCTACTGGGCCGTGGTGTTCAACAAGACGACGTCGGACGCCAACGGCATCAACACCTGGTACTGGTCGTTCGACTCGGTGATGCTCATCGTCATCGGGGTGATCTCCGACAAGGTCCGGGTCCGCAAGCCGTTCATGGTGCTCGGTGCCATCGGCACCATTGTCACGACGTACGTGTTCATACAGATGGTGAACCATCCGCACACGAGCTACTACTCGCTGGTGACCGTGGTGAGCTTCCTCGGTGTCTTCATCGCTACCGCCTACACCCCATGGATGGCCGCGTACACCGAGGCGGTCGAGGCGCGGAACCCGGCCCTGGCCGCCACCGGCCTGGCCGTGTGGGGCTGGATCCTCCGCATCGTGGTGGCCGCATCGTTCCTCGTGCTGCCGCACGTGATCACGACGGCCACGCCCATCGTCAACAACGAGTACTACGCCGCCCAGCTCCAGGCGCTCCAGTCGGCACAGCCGTACGTGGCATCGCCAGGGGGCGGAAGCGTGCAGCCTGCACCCCAGGCAGTGATCGATCAGTTGAACGCGACAGGAGCCCTGCCGACGCAGACCCTGGCCGCGATCTTGGCGAAGCACCCGACCACCTATGCCGCCACCATCGCGGTGGTGACCACGTTGCCGCCGGCCCAGATCAAGCAGGCCGTGGCGCTGCAGACGTTCCAACCGCTGGCCACCGCCATCCAGAACGGCCAGAGCGTCGGGCCGGTCAAGATCGCCGCTGTCGCCGCCGCGGGATCGCCGCAGCTGGCCCAGCTGCTCCAACAGGAGAAGATCATCATCCCGGCCCAGAAGGCCGCTCCCCAGGAGTGGAAGAACTGGTGGTGGGTCTGCCTGGGCGGCCAGGTGATCTTCCTCGGGCTGGTCTTCACCATGCGGGGCCCGTGGAGCCCGCGCAAGGCCCGTGAAGAGGACGAGGCGCGCCAGGCTCAGGTGGAACGCGAACTGGCCGCCATCAGGGCGGCGGCACCTGAACCGGCCGGCGCCGGGACCTGACCCTGGTCCCCCCCGGGCTGGTCCCGCCGGGCTGGTCCCGCCGGGCCGCCCTCGGACCAACGTGGGTTGCCGGTAGTCCGCATCATCAGCGGACCCATCTCATCGAGGCCGGCGGCCGCTTCGGGCATCGGTCTTATCCTGGCCCGGAACAGGAGTACCGGCACAGCGTCTCGATCTACGACAGCAGCGGCACACTGGTCAAGACTGTCGGTCGGCGAGGAACCCCGCAGCCTGGCCATTGCCACCGACGGTCTGACGCTCTCTGCCGTCTGAGTGTGATCACTTGAATAGGCCCCACCGTGACCATCTGAACTGGCCCCACTTGGCGCCCAGCAATGGAGGGGTCCATATGTCGCGGCTCTGCCTTGTCGTGGCTTGAGAATCTTTGGCTTCGGGGCATCCCTCAGGCCAGCTCTGGCGTAATCGCGAGGCCAACCCGCCAGCTCCACAGCTCATCGGGAATCCGTGATTTCTCGGGCCTCGCCGCCAGCCTGTAGGCGACCGCCCTCTTCTTCGTCACGGCCTGCCGTTGGCCCATCGATAGCTCCATGAAATGAGGCGTAACCCAAGGCGTGACCAGGATCGATCATGCCCCTCAAACGGAAGTTCACAAATTGGCAGCGTAGGGGGCGACCCGGGGGTGTTCAATGAGTCGATACGATCAAATCATACTATTAGTCTAGTCTCAACTAGAATAACAAATGAGCCAGGCCCGGTACGCACACCAGGTCACGGTATGACGCGAAAAAGGAGTTGGATGCCATGACGATCACTCAGACCGAAGCCCTCGATGCGATGCTCCGACATCACCGCACCCTGGAGGAGCACGTGGGTATCCGGATAGCCGCCCTCGCTGGAGCCGTGGGAAACGGAGTCGGCTACGAGCCGGCGGTTGCCGCACTCGTTACCTACCTCGCGGAGGAGGTGCTCTCCCACGCGGCGGCAGAGGAACACACCATCTACCGTGTCGCCGGAGCCCGTGCCGACCTTGCCGACACCGTGAACGAGATGATCGCCGAGCACCGCGTCCTCACCTCTGCCGTCGAATCTCTTGCCAATGCGCCAACTGCTCCTGCCGCACTCGAACAGGCCAGGGAGATCGGTACGTTTTTCACCGCGCACGTCAACAAGGANAACGAGATGCTGCTCCCAGCCCTCCTCGAGGACGATGACGTTGACCTGGCGCAGTTGTTGGTGNAGATGCACCGCCTGACCGAAGAGGCCCAGGACACNCCGCTCATCGAGGATGCGGCGACGCCAGATTCCGAAGCGGTGGTGTTGTCGCTACTGTTGGAGGCGGCGAGTGAACTGGCAAATGCCGGTCACGGCGATCGGGCGTGCAAGCTTGTCGCGTCGGCATGGGCCGCGCTGCGGACCCCAAGACCGGCGCTCGCCGTCAGGACCACGGCAAGCCTGCACCGACTGGTCAGGCTGGTGTCCAGTGAGCCAGTCGCGTTCCGCTCGCCGGAGGAAGGCAACGGTGCGACTGCGGATCGTGAGCTCGACGTGCGTCATCTGGCACCGGCACAGCGCCACGAGACGATCTTCGCCGAATACCATGCCCTCGACCCCGGGACTGGCTATGTGCTCGTCAACGACCACGATCCCAAACCGCTCCGTTACCAGTTCGAGGCCGAACACGCTGGTGAGTTCACTTGGGACGCGGTCGAGTCCGGGCCCGAGGTGTGGCGAGTGCGCATNGGAAGGCCATCGCCCGATGGTGCAGCCGCTGGTGGGTCCAACGTGTCCGAAGGTTCAGGGGAACAGGAGTTGGACGTGCGCGTCCTTCCCCACGGACAGCGCCACGATGTGATCTTCGCTACCTATGGCAACCTTTCGCCCGGGGAAGGATTCGTGCTCGTCAACGATCACGATCCCCAGCCGCTCCGCTACCAGTTCGAGGCCGAGTATTTGGGTGANTTCACCTGGGACTATCTAGAATCCGGACCTGAGGTGTGGC
>JGI24130J36418_10000935_pt1 | contig 9865 bp, 12 predicted proteins | sample BarGraNGADG00212_FD_36418 | JGI IMG/M metagenome (IMG submission 36418)
TGTCCCTACACCCCGGCCGAACATCCATCATCCGGGGCTCAACTTGACGAGGCATCACTGAGGGTTCACTGCATTCACCCGTCCGGTCTTCCCCTGGCCTGTGGTCCCCGGATGGAACGGGCACCCTTGGGCTTTCCCCCGGAGCTCCGCACCCCGCCGTTACCAGCGACGCACGTCCGGGTGGGGACAGGCCTTGAGCACTGGCCTGGGACTACGCAGTCGACGTCATCGGTCGACCCTCCTTCCTACGAGTCCACTCGTATCGTGCGACCTCGTGTCGCACCTTGCTCCTGTTGCTGCGCCCGCAACGCACCTCGGGGGCAGGTCAGCGGATGGGGCTAAGGGCCTCGGATCCCGAGAAAATCGTCAACGATGTACCTCTCGAAGCAGTCTGTGCAGATCCAGTCGCCGCGGCTCTCGTAAGCCCCATCCTGATCAAGGATTCGTGCCCAGCAGAGACCGCAAAAGTCGCAGGAGTCGATTGAATCGTTGGCGTCACTTGTCAAACGTGAAGCCCACTGCCTGGTCACATCCGTGACGAGCGCCAGTTGGTGCGGGTCCCACCAGCTCGTGTACTCGACTTCAATCCCAGTGGGCGGGACAGTCTCCGTGTGGTCCAGGTTCTCGAGGGTGACGACGTTTCCAACCCGCTCAAGCAGTCGATGGAGAACAAGCTTGTGTTGCACAACCTGGTTTTTGGGCCAGCCGCACCATCCAGGGGCTATCGGGTCGCCCTCAATCCGGTCCATTCTCAACCGGACGATGACCCCTGATTCCGTTGACTCGACGGACTCGATCTGCCCAGTGGTTGTCACCGTTCACGAACCTACCTGCTCGGCCCGAACGACATCGCCCCAAAAGCCGGTCTCGGGCTACCGCTGGTGAACCGGCCCGTTAGCTTGCTGGAAAGCTCAGCTGTCGAGTGGTTTGCCTCAGGAATTCACGCTCGTCATCGGTAAGTCCGTCGATCCGCAAGATCTCTTCGCAGTAGCCGACAGTGGCCTCACGTAGTGAAGGTGACGTGATTCGGGAGACAGCATCCTTGAGCAGGCGGTCACCGCCACCTTCCTCATCCATTGCTGAACGGACCCTGGCCGTTGCTACAGGAAGGTATTGCTGGATGCTGAATGGACCTTCATCCCAGTCGGCGTGATTCGCATCAAATTCGTCAAGGGCATCCAGTTCACTGGCGTCAACCGTGTGGTCTGCGAGCACTGCCAGAACGAGCACTTCAACGACTGCAGCGTGCTGGTCGGGATCGTCAGTATGTTCGGTCGCCTTCTTGAAGTGAGGATGGATTCGATCCAGGAGCATGTCGCGAGGCTATAGCGCGGCGTCAGCAGGGTGCCTCCGTACGCCGGGTCGGCGGCAAGCGACTACGGGCTCCAACCGGGATCACGACCCATGCGGGCAAGAAGTTTCGTCTGCGCATGTGATCCAGCGGGTACGTCTTCCGGGCTGCCGTACATGCCAGTTTTGGAGAGGGTTCCTTCATCAGATGGCAGACCGGCCAAAAACGTGCGGCACAACTCTGGGTCGAGGGTGATGTCGTGACCTGCCGCGCGTGCGAGGTCCCAGGTGTGAATCAGTACTTCGAGGCTCAACATGGGAACGAGTCGGGCAGCATCGATCTTGGACGGTGGATGGTTGCCGACCGGTGGAACATCGATGACGCCGTCAAACAAGCCAGGACGGCTCAGCACTAGATCGAGCGCTTCAATCGTTGCTCTCCAGCGACCCACGGGATCGTCCTTCGGGCGCTGTGGCTTGGCCCCGAGCGGTCTGAGTAGAAGCACGTCATGAAATCCAATCACGTGCTCGAGGACACCCCTGGCATCCCATTCGCTGCACGGCGATTGCGAGTGCCAGTGCTCACCGACGACGCCGACCTCACCGCCAAAGGTCTGACAGATGCGCCTATGACGGTCGGCAATGTCGTCAGATTCGTCCGCCATATGAACCTCCTTCGGACTCATTATCTCAGTCTCGAACCGGAAGTGCTGGGGTGACCCAGAACAATGGTTCGCGGCGTAGCCCGCATCGCCTGACGCCGAGCCTGCTTGCCTCACGCGAGCGCGCCTGACGTGCCTGCACTGCGGCCAGGATGGCGACGGCCGTCTGGCGCGTCGTTCGGTGCCAGAGCGGGTGCGCTTGATCGCCGTGTCGAGGACGGTCGACGGCGTCCACGACTTGGGGTGCCGAGCGCGGATCGGTGTTTTCCGACCAAGGTCCAATCACAGCGGTCCTCGCCGCCGATGGCGCCGAGGACCGGGTCGCGGAGATCGAACAGGAACTGTTCCTGGCCAACAACCTGACTGCGCTGCGAGAGGATGCCGGACTGAGCCAGCGTGAGCTCGCAATCCGTATCGGCGTCTCTCAGCCACGTGTGGCGGCGATCGAGCGGTCACACAACATCACAATCGAGGTACTGGACCAGCGTGTCCACGCAGTCGGCGGTTCCCTCGAGAGCAGCGTCGTCAAGGGCCGGCAGAAGATCTCGCTGCTCGGTGATCGCGCCCGCTCAACTGGGGGATTTCAGTGAGCGCCGTCAGGCTCAATGCAACGTGGTCGACGAGGGCGGATCGATCTTGTCTGCGGCACTCCTGAGCAATCGGTTGAGCAGGCGCTCGGAGAAGCCAAAGACGACGGCGATGACGAACGCCATCCGGCTCAGCGGCGTAGTCCACACGTTTGCGAATTGCTTGTTCAAGATGTTGAACGGGGGACCGGACAGCTGACTGACGACGAGGACACCCAGCCATCCCGAGAGAGCGCCGGCGATCGGACTGACCAAGAGACGTCCGGTGCTCGCGCCGTAGTCAGTGTCCATGGGCGTACGACTTCTGATGCTACTGAGCCGGCTGACGAATGCCCCGAGAACACCAAAGAAGAAGAGCACTTCTCGATGCAGGACGATCCCACCGAGGACGATGAGGAAGATCCCGAAGATAGCCAGCCAGACTGACTTGCTCTGCAATCCCGAGAACGCACCGTAACGAGAGTCACGTTCGTCGTAGATGACGATCAGCGCCTCCTGGAGAACAGCGCATTCATAGGCGAGCTTTTCTGTGGCTTTTCCCGGGTCATAAGCCCCAAGTGCGGTGGATGGCCCACCGACAAGGATCTGCTCGATCTTCTTGGCCAGAGCACCTGCGTCCGGGCGCGTCAGATCAGAGAGCTGCGCGGGAATCCGTTCGAGTTTCGCCCTCACTTCTTGCTGAGTTTGCGTGCTGACCCGTTTGACCGCGATGGAGTGAGCGAATCGCCAGCCACTCAAGACCTTGGAGGTGGAGATCGGCTTAAGGAACTGCCAGAACTTGCCAATCCGGTTGCCAGTCGCGCCGAGTTCCTCCAGCTCATCTGAGATCGCGCACTGCTCTATGCCGGGCTTCGAGCACTGGCTGGCTTCACAATCCTTGCCAACACAACGGAGAGTCTTGAGGTAACGAATCAACCAATCTCGACTGGAGCGCGCGCTGAGATAGCGATCGAACACCAGAAGTGCCACGAAGTAGAGAGCCAGGAACGCGATTCCCTCGTGCGTGAAGTCACTACTCGTCCAGAAGATGGAGCACAGCATCAATTCGCTCCTGTCCCTAATCGTCAGCCTCGCCCATAGAAGATCAGAGTTAGACGGTGTTGGCAACCGGGAGCTGCAGAGTTTCCTAGGAGACGAGCTGATAGGCGAGTCGGTCCAGATACCTCAGCTGCCCGAAACGACTGAGGCCTTGTTCCCAGAGTGACCGTGCTGACCACTGAAGGTGCATTTGCCCTCGTGAACGCCTATCCGGCGAGACATGGGGTACCTGAATGCTGAGAAACCTTGCGATCAAGGGGATGGCGGAGGAGGAGGGCCACGGCTCAGTGTGTATACCCCGCTGCGAGCATTCGCGCTTCATCCAACGTGGCGGACGCCAGCGCTCACGCCCGACGTGCCGTTCTGCGCTGCGGCCACGGCGGCGGCGGCGGCGGCAGCCGTCATTCTGGCGCGTTGATCGGCGCCCGGACGGGTGCGGTCGGCGGCACTTACAGCACCGGCCGCCGAGAGCGGTTCCGTGTGCTCTGTGACCGGGAGACACGGCCTCCGTGCTCGCGATCATCGCTGCAACCGTGTAACGACACATGCGGGACACGCCTCTGTGGGCAACAGTCGAACATTCGGGGATACCCAGACGAGTGAAGCGATCGTGAGCTTGTTGAACCAGCACCTCGTCAGACTGGGACGCCGACCGATGCAAGCACAACACCGACAGCACCAGCGATAAGCAGGCCGCTCACGACTCCACGCCGGATGAGGAACAGCCAGAGTGCAGCACCGGCGAGCACGGGAATCTGCCAGAGATGCTGGACCGAAAGGCCAAGCGGGATCGCCGATCCTGCAATGNCGCCGATGACAGCGGCGCCTGCCCCGGTCAGGAACGATTGCACGGCGGTGTTCGCCCGNATCTGGTCGAACCGTGATCCTCCGAAAAGAACGAAGAGGAACGACGGGGCGAAGGCAATGAATGCGGCGAAGAGTCCTCCGCCGACTCCCGCAGCGGCATAGCCAACAACCGCCACTGTCTGGACAACCGGTCCCGGTGTGATCTGCCCAAGCGCAACAGCATTGAGAAACTGGGCTGCGGTCATCCAGTGGTAGGTCGAACAGCATCGTGCTGCATGAGCGGGACGATGACGAATCCGCCGCCATACGAGAGAGCGCCGACCTTGAACGCAACCCAGGCAAGCGCACCAAGGCTCCCGAGAGCGCCCATGTGCACAACCGCCGCAGGAAAGACGGCTCGAAATCCGCCTGACGACATGGTGCGGCCCTGACGACGGATGATTGTCTCGATGACTCCACAGGACAGCAGCACCAGCACCAGGAAGGGTCCGACCGTCGCAGCACCAGCACCACCCAAAAGGGCGTAGCCGATCCAGCGGGCCTTCTCAGTTCTCTTCGTTCCCATGCGCTTTCGGCTCGCCGGGACGAGTCCCCAGGCAGCCTTCAGGGCCACTGCGGGCACTGCCGCTCCTGCGCCAGCCGCAGCCCCGATCACCCACGTGGGCGGATCGCTCGATAAGAAGACAGCCGAGAGAGCAAGGATGAGGGCAAGGCCAGGAACAATGAAGCAGACCCCGCCGAGGATGGCCCCTACCGTCCCTCGTAGCCGCCAGGCACAGAAAATTGCGAGCTGGGTCGAAGCTGGACCCGGCAGGAGATTGGTGGCTGCGATCCCTTCCTCGAAGTCCTTGGCATCTATCCAATGTCGTTCCTCAACGCACATGCGACGGAGCAAGGCGATATGCGTTGGAGGGCCGCCGAACCCGATGCAGCCAAGCCGGGACCACTCTCGTGCAATGGTGGCAAGCGACACCCGCTCTATCAGCTTGTGCGACGACCCAAGGTCGTTGTCGCTCATGGCGTCTCGTCGCCAAGGACCTCGCTTGCCAGCTCCCGTAGCTGCTGCCTGGTCGTACTCAGCTCACGGCGTCCCTTGGCCGTCGCCGTGTACGAGCGAAGGGCTCGCCCATCGACAACTTGGGAGCGAGAGCGGATCAGACCTTCAGCTTCCATCTTGTGCAGCGTGGGATACAGGGAACCCGGACTGATTTTGTAGCCATGGCGAGCCAGCTCCGTCGCCATCCACGACCCGTGGACCTCACCATGAGCAGCGTGATGGAGGACATGCAGTCGCACCGCCCCTCGGAGAAACTCTTGCATGGCGCCGACTTTAGCCAATATCGTGTATCAATATCGAGTTACGATATTGATTCGGAGCCGGCAGTCCTGGAATCTGGCTATCCGACAATATCGGCAGATCGTCAGAAGAATCAGCCACCCAACACTGCCGGTTTACCGCGTACCTCATGCCGGCCAACGCCGGTTGCTTGCAGAGCGCGAGAGCACCGGACGTGCCGTTCTATGCTGCCAGTTGTCGCTCGGGAGCCGTCGTTCTGGCCTGGCGTTCTATAGCCCACCGTTCCCGGTTACACAATGCACCTTCGGACACTTACATGTGAGAACATTGCAAACTAGTGGTCTTGACGCGCCGATCGGTGCTGACTTGAGCAGGTCTTCTCGGCCTGGTATCGAGCTGTGTCGAAATGCGAGATTGAGCCCGGCGCCATTCAGAGGTGGCTGGGCGAATTCCAACGGTCGTCGCAACGGACCGGTCATGATGACCGGCACCACCCGAGCGACGAACCGTTGGAGGCCTCAGCATGGCAGGTGCAGCGTAAACATTCAGCTGCTGGCCTGACCTGCGCTTCTTGGCGGGCATCGGTGGGAAATCAGGGTCACGCGAGAGTCAGTCTGTGACCGGGCGGACCCGTGGCTGTGGTCGGGGCATCGATGTTGTCAGCGCTGTTCATCAAGTGGGGTGGTCAGCACTGATCTGTCGGCGGCGTGGCGATCAGGTGGTGACCGGCGGCATCCAAGCATCACCGCGGAATAGCTGGGCGAGGACGTCGAGTGCTCCGACGTTGTGTTTGCGTGCGGTGGCGAGGTAGGAGTGGATGGTGGCGAACGATCGTGCACCTTCGTCGCTCTGGAAGCACCCGCTGATCTTCTTGTGGAGCTTGGCCATGCGAAGTGCTCGCTCGGCTTCGTTGTTAGAGAACGGGACGTCCAAGTCGGCAGCGAACCGGATGGCCTCGGCGCGGCGTTTGGTCAGTGCAGCAGCGAGGTTGTATCCGTCCTTTTCGATGGAGTCACGGTCACGCCCGATCGGTGTCGGGTTGGCAGCGAGGCCGGCGGCGGTCAAGGAGTCGTAGCGGGAGAGGAACCCGGCGAGCACCCGACGGGACAGATGAGCTTTGCCCTTGGACCGTGCATCGTGTGCAGCGTTATTCATCTCGGTGAGCAGGGTGGCCATCTCGTTGGCCCAGCCCTGGTCCCACCCGACCCCGACGGCGGCCAGGTCCCTCAAGAGATGGGATCCGCAAATGGCATGAGTCGCCTGGTCGTACTTGAAGTACATGGCCAGGCGGTCGTGGACCATGACGCCACCGAAGGTGCCGAGCACGCCCGCTTCGTCAGGGGCATCCTTGCCTCGGGTGGGGCTGGCGAACAGGTAGGTGTAGAGCTCGTTGGACACCACGTGGAACCACCACCTGTCGGTCCTGACCTGGTCGGAGGTCTCATCGACGTGGACGAGGGCGGCGACGCGCAACCGCTGGCGGATCTCCCCGATGAAGCCGGCGAGGCCTCCGGCTGCCTCATTGGCGAGGGAGGCGACGAACCCGGTGGACACGTCTGCTCCGAGCATGGCCGACATGGCCTCGGCGGTGCGTTCGACCGAGAGGTGCTGGCCGTGGAGGAGGTAGAGGGCGGCAGCCCGGACGTTCGGACCGTAGCTGGTGGGGGCGGTGGCCGGCCTCGGGAACACACCTCTGTTCAGCGTCCCGCACGAGCACCGTCCGCGAGCCGAGCGGTGCTCGGTGGTGATGATGATCGGGTCCGGGGTGTCGAAGACCTGACGGCGCTCGATACTCTCCACAGGCGCATCGCCGAGGTCCTCCCCGCACGACACACATGAGGTCGGTTCGTGTTCGACGATCTCGTCAGGATCGGACCGCATGGAGAGGTTCTGGCCCGGAGCTCCGGGTTGCTTGCCTCGGTTGCGCTCTACATCGTCCCTGCGCGTGGCCTTGGCCTCGGCCCGACGTTCGGCTCGGGTCTTCGTGGCCTCGGCCTGATGCTTCGGAGAATCGGCCGACGGCGGAAGCGACGAGTTCTTCGATCCCCTGTTCAACCGCTGGGTGAGCTCGGCGACCGTGCGGGTCAAGCGCTCGATCTGGACGGACTGGGCTGCGGTCAGCTCCCGTAGGGATTCGATCTCCGCCTCGAGACGCTCGCGATCCTCATCCGACATGCCTGAAATTCAAGCAACGTTCGAGCGTTTTCGCGAATCGCGAGGTCAGGACTGTTTTTCAGGGCGGAGGGTCTGAAACACCTGAATGGTTACGGTGCAGCACTGAGCGCGCAGGAGCGCGAGGAGATCCGTGTCGGATGCGCCGGCGGTGAGACGTTCACAGCGATGGCCTTGGCGCTCGGGAGAGCACCGCCGACGATCTCCCAGGAGGTCGGCCGCAACGGCGGACGGCATCGCTACTGCGCGGTCGCTGCCGGCGCGCGTGCGGTGTCGGAGCTCGCCCGGCCGAAGGTGACGAAGTTCCAGTCGAACCGTCCTCTGGTCGATCACGTCGAGTCCCGACTGAAGGCCCTCGACTCGCCGACGACGATCGCCATCGAGCTCGCCCGTGCCGGCGGCGTCGGCGGGACCACGGTGTCCCCTGAGACGATCTACCAGGCCGTCTACGGGCACGGTCGTCGTGGGCTGGCTGCCGGCCTCTCGGGCTGCCTCCACCGCAAGCGCCGGCGTCGCAAGCAGCGCTGCCGGGCCGGTGAGCAGCCGAAGAAGGCCGGCCCGCTTGGCGTCTTCAACCTGATCGGGCTGCGGCCCGAGATCGCCTCGGGTCGCTCCGAGACCGGCCACTTCGAAGGTGACCTCATCATCGGCGCCCGGGGCGCCTCGGCCATCGTGACCATCATCGACCGCGCCAGCCGCTACAACCTGATCGGCGACCTCCCCGAAGGCCACGACGCCACCAGCGTGTTGGCCTGTTGCATCGAGCTGCTCGAACGCGTGCCGGAGGAACTGCGGCGGACGCTCACCTGGGACCAGGGAACCGAGATGGCTCGCCACGACGATCTCGCCGGAGTCGTCGGAATCGACGTGTACTTCGCCGAGCCGCACAGCCCATGGCAGCGACCCTCGAACGAGAACTTCAACGGGCTGCTCCGCCGCTACGTCGGCAAGGGAACCGACCTCGGCGTCTACTGCCAGCAGGACCTCGACCAGATCAGCCACCGCATCAACACCATGCCCCGACGGATCCACCAGTGGGATTCAGCCGCTGACCGCTACAATGCCGCCGTCGTTGCGCTGACCGCTTGAATTCGCCCTGGTTCCTACTGCAGCGTCACATCAAGTTCCGCAATTGCCTTCATCTGTCCCGCCGTCAACTCAAGCGGACGCAGAAGGCTTCGTCGCAAGTCACGTCGGGAGAGAGAGTTCAGTATTTTACGAATGTCGTTGGAAAACGTGAGCGAAAACCTACCAGGATCAACATCCACAGTCCCTCCACCGGAGCGTGACGTCGAATTCAGCGCGGCTAAATTCCGTTGAAGGTGCAGTTCAAGCATCAGCCACTCACTGAGGTAGTCCTCTTTTGATTCGCGTGAGCAGACGCTCACCACATGCAACAGCCCAGCTGACCTAGCCTGGACCAAGCACTGAAGTAGGGATTCGGTGGCTGCGCTAATCAAAGAACCGGGCGCTAGGTGACCTTGGCCAGTGGCTAGGTACTTCAACTCGGTAGAAAAGGCATATACATGAGATACGATAGCTTGCTCGAGGGTTAATTTGGATGACCAAGCGACATCTGCCTGCCTTGTTGCCGGAGATTCTGCCCAGAAGGTATAAGCGAAGCTGCTTGCGGCGATAAGGATCGCGATAGTGCTTAGTGCGACGGCCATAGGTGGCATCCTTTGGTGTCTCAAACCGGATCCGTAGTATAGGTAGTTGGTCGTCCGGCTAACCGGGATAGAGCACCGACGTAGTGCCCGCCAGCCTACGGGAGGCACGACTACCCCATGCCCTGTGGTGGCGAGCGGTTATCTGAAGAACCCACCACACTTCGTTGTAGGGGCACAGAACAACGGCCGCTTGTTTGACACCAGCCGGCTTCGAGGGGCGCCGAACCGGCAGGGAGTATGAAGATGACGATGATCGCACAGAGATCCACCAGTTCATCGGTGGGGGAAAGTACGGTCGATGTCACCTGGTTTCCGGCCTGACTCACGAATCGGCTGACGGTC
>JGI24130J36418_10000943_pt1 | contig 9841 bp, 8 predicted proteins | sample BarGraNGADG00212_FD_36418 | JGI IMG/M metagenome (IMG submission 36418)
CCTTGACGGAGCAGTACTTCGTCTCGGAGAGCTCGATCGCCCGGGCGACCGCCGCGTCGGGGATGTCGACCCCGGTCACGACGTACTCCAGAGCGATCTCCTTGTAGTAGTGCGGGAAGTCGTCGACGAACTGCTCGCCGCTGACCGTGATCTCGACGCCGCGGACGTCGAGGCGCTTCTTCTCGAGCACGCTCACCACGTCCATCGCCGTGCAGCCCGCCAGCCCGTAGAGCACCAGCTCGATCGGGCGGACGCCCGTCCCCTCGCCGGCGCCTTCGGCGGGTCCGTCCATGACGATCCCGTGGCCCTTCTCGTCCCAGCCCACCAGTTGCCTGCGGTCGACCCATCGAACGTGAACGATGTCCACGGTCGTCCTCCTCGTGTCGTGTCGTCGCCGGTGCGAAGCCGACCGTGCTCATTATCCCCTTCGGGCGCGCACGGAACGCGCAGGCGCCCCCAGCCTTGCGGCCGGGGGCGCCTGGCAGCTGCGTGAAAGGATCATCAGTCCCGTATGGGACGTCCCACCATGGCCGCGAGCTCGCGCGGCTCCTTGGCCTTGCTGATCGCCTCGTCGAACGTGACGAGTCCTGCCTGGAGCAGCCGCTTGATGTCCTGGTCGAGCGTCTGCATCCCGATCGACTGAGAGCCGTAGATGATCGTGGGCATCTGGTGCGTCTTGCCCTCGCGGATCAGGTTCGAGATCGCGGGCACGCCCAGCATGATCTCCATGGCCATGGTACGGGACACGCCGTCCGCGGACTGCATCAGCACCTGGGACAGCACGCCCTCCAGCGTGGCCGAGAGCTGCATCCGGATCTGCTGCTGCTGGTGAGGCGGGAAGACATCGATGATGCGGTCGACCGTCTCGGGGCCGCCCGTCGTGTGCAGCGTGGCGAGTACGAGGTGCCCGGTCTCGGCTGCGGTGATGGCCGCCGAGATGGTCTCGAGATCGCGCATCTCGCCGACCAGGATGACGTCGGGGTCCTGGCGCAGCACGCGGCGGAGAGCGGAGGCGAAGGACCGCGTGTCCGTTCCGATCTCGCGCTGGTTGACGTACGCCTTCTTGTTGCGGTGCATGAACTCGATCGGGTCTTCGAGCGTCACGATGTGCACGGGGCGCGTGGCGTTGATGTGGTCGATCATCGCGGCCAGCGTGGTCGACTTGCCCGAACCGGTCGGACCGGTGACGAGCACGAGCCCGCGCGGCCGCTCGGCCAGGAACCGGCAGATCCTCGGCAGCTTGAGGTCGTCGATCGACGGGATGCTCAGTGGGATGCAGCGGAACACCGCGCCCATCGAGTTGCGCTGCTGGAACACGTTGCAGCGGAAGCGCGACAGTCCCGGGATCGAGTAGGCGAAGTCGAGCTCGAGTTCGGCGTCGAAGCGCCGTCGCTGCTCTTCTGACAGCAGCGTCAGGATCAGGTCTTGCGTGTCCTTAGGGGTGAGCGGGTCGCAGCCCTCGACCGGATGGATCTCGCCCCGGATCCGCAGGCCCGGGGGGCTGCCGGCCGTCAGGTGAAGGTCGGATCCTTCGCGCTTCAGCAGCAGGCGCAGGAGGTCGTCGACACTGAGATCGTCGGAACGTGCCCCCGGAGGCGCCGGACGCGCGCTCGCGGCGATGCGGGGGTCGGCGGGCACGGCAGCACCCGCGGACGGTCTCGTCGACGACGCAGGCGGCTTGGTCGTGACCCTCTTGATGGTCGCCAGGATCTCGGACGGATCCGCATTGGACGCCAGCACCGCGACTGCCCCGGCATCCTTGCCGCGAACGGCCGCGATGTCGTCGGCGATCCCGGTGAGCATCACGATCTGCGTGTCCAGGAGCTCGGAACTGTCGCGCAGCTTGGCGCACAGCAGGTAGCCGTCGTCATCGGGTATGTCGGCATCGACAAGGATGACATCGGGATGCTGCGACGCCGCGATCGCGGTCGCCCGGGCGCCCGAGATCGCGCTCAGGACCGTCACGTCCGGCGCCTTCGCCGCGCAGTAGGCCTGGATGCGTTCGTACAGCGACAGGTCGTCGTCGACGACCAGCACTCTGAGATTAGTCACGGTCGGTCCTTCCTCAAAGGATCGTCCCCCGCCCTCCGCGCGCAGCAAGGACCGCCCGGCGCTGGGCCACCTGTCTAGTATCGGCTTGTCGGCACCGCAGGTGAAGCCCGGGATCGGTCGGGATCGCCGCTGCCGTACAATGACCGTCCCACGACAGGAGAGGCACCCATGGTGGCGCTACGCGGATTGACGCTCGACGGACTCGCTCACGGCGGAGCCGCCGTCGGGCGTGCCGACGACGGCCGCGTCGTGTTCGTGAAGGCCGGCTGCCCGGGCGATGTCGTCGACGCGGAGATCACCGCCGACCACGGGCGATACCTCGAGGCCTCCATCGCACAGATCGTCACGCCCTCAGCCGAGCGGCGCAATCCTCCCTGCCCCTACTTCGGCCGATGCGGCGGCTGCCAGTGGCAGCACATCTCCTACTCCGCCCAGGCCGAGGCCAAGCGTACGCAGGTCGCCGACAGCATCGCCCGCATCGGCAAGATCGAGGGGCTCGAAGTCGGTGCCACAGTCAGCGGAACGTCGCCCTACGGCTACCGCAACCGTCTCGAGCTCCGGGTCGGCAAGCGCGCCGACGGCTCGCCGCTCATCGGCATGACCGCCGCGGGAACGGACGAGATCGTCCCCATCGACGCCTGTCTGCTCCTCCCTGAGCGAGCGAGGAAGACGCCCCGCGCGATCGGTGGCGCGCTGCGCTACCTGGGCGGTCGCGCCACGCTCGACATCGACCGNGTGGCCATTCGCGTGGCTGCGCGCACCCGCGACCTCGAGATCGACCTGTGGGGCCCGCCGGGCGCCTTCCCGCGCCACGCCGTGGCCAAGACGCTCGCGGACGCTGTCAAAGCGACATGCGTCACGCGCGTGCTCGTCAAGGGCGACCCCAAGGAGCGCGCNGACCTCAAGGTAGAGGTGCTGTCCGGGCGCGGCTTCTGGCACGAACGCCTTGGCGAGTACGACTTCAAGGTCTCCGCACCGAGCTTCTTCCAGGTCAACACCGTGCTGGCCGAGACGCTCGTGAAGATGGTGCTGGAGCGNCTCGACGCGGACGGTTCGGACCGCGTGCTNGANCTGTATGCGGGANCCGGCACCTTCACGCTGCCGCTCGCGGAGGTCGCNGGTGAGGTCGTCGCCATCGAAGGCGCCGGATCCGCCGTGCGGGATCTTCGCGCCAACATCGAGTCGGCGGGCGTGTGGGCCGACGTNATGCCGGGNGACGCCGCACGCGCGCTGGCGGACGCCGGACACTTCGATCTGGCCGTCGTCGATCCGCCGCGCTCGGGCATGACCGAGGCCGTGATGAAGGGGCTCATCGCGACGGGCGCTCGCCGCATCGTCTACGTCTCATGCGACGCGGCCACGCTGGGGAGGGACGCCCGCGCCCTGACGGCGGCGGGATACACGCTCACCTCGGCAACGCCGGTCGATCTGTTCCCTCAGACGTGGCACGTCGAGACGGTCGCCCTCTTCGAGCGTCAGGGCTAGATCTCTAGACGAGGCGTCCGACCTGGGGGAAGTCCGTCACGTGGACGTCGTGCGGCGCGTCCTCCTGCTCGGCGGTGAGGTCCCGACCCGCAGCATGCATGCCTTCGTGGTCCCCGCCGGCCCACATCGCCGAGTCGCTCAGGTCGTAGACGAGGCTCTCGTAGGCGACGTACACGGCGCGCCCGTCCTTGCCGTCGAACGTGGCGAGTTCCTCGGCGGTGAAGTCCTTCATGGTGCTGCATCCTCTCTGGAAGGGGCACGGTCGGCCGCTCCGGATCCGCGGCCGTTCGCTCTCCTCCTAATCTACCCGAGTTGCCGTGACGCACGCGGCGCCGCCACGCCCCGGTGCTACGATTGCCGTCACTCTCACCCGACACGCGAAGGACCTCCCTTGCAGCTGCGCGGCATACTCCTCGACCTCGACGGCACGCTGCTCGACCTCGACCTCGACGCATTCCTACGGCGCTACTTCCGCGCGCTGAGCCAGGCGACGGCCCCCCACTTCCCGGGCGTCGACGTCATGCCGGCCGTCCTAGCGTCGACCTCCGCGATGCAGCGCGCGCATCCGGGCAAGACGAACAGGGAGGTCTTCTCGGAGGACTTCCGCAAGCGCACGGGGATCGACGTGGAGGCACATTGGGACGTGTTCGACGACTTCTACCGCGACGTGTTCCCCACGCTCGGTGACGGCTACGGGCCCGTGCCGGGCGCCCGCGAAGCCATCGCGCAAGCCCGCGCGCTCGGTCTGAAGGTGGCGATCGCGACACAGCCCATCTTCCCCATCGCCGCCATCATGCACCGGCTGGCGTGGGCGGGTCTGTCGGACGTGGAGTTCGACGCAGTGACGACCTACGAGACGATGTTCGCATGCAAGCCGCTGCGGCCGTACTTCGAACAGACCGCGGCGATGATCGGCTGTGCGCCCGGAGAGTGCCTGATGGTGGGAGACGACCGGGCGATGGACATGCCGGCGGCCGCTGTCGGCATGCGGACGTTCTACGTCGGGAGCGACCCGGAAGCGCCTGCGGACCACCGCGGGACGATGGCGGACCTGGCGGCCCTGCTGCAGCGCCTGACCTGACGCGCCGGCGGTGTTGCGGTGCTACTTCTCGGCGAGCAGCGTGATCAACGCGACCCATGCCCCGTCGAGACGCTGGTCGTACGAGTAGGAGACGCGACCGCGTGTCTCTCGCCGCAACTCCATCTGATAGCCGAGACCCGCCGGCTCGGAGTCTGTGATGACGACCACGGTCTCGGTCGCACCCAGAGAAAGCAACTGGTCGACCGTCGCCATGATGAGCGGACGACGCAGGGCAGGCGTCAGCGCCCTGATGTCCATCACCAGTCGTGGCCCCTGAACGGACACCGCGCACCTCCGTGCTGCCCTCGCCCCGCGCTCCCCCGGCCGCGCGTGCCCAGCATGATACGACAAACCCGACGCATACCTCACGGGTCGAAACGGCCGGATACCGGCGATACTCCCCGCCAGGCGAAAGGAACACCTCTGAAACCGGCGACTCAGCGCGACTGGGTATTGTGCCCACGGCCGTGAAGACGCAGACTTCTACCCAGCAGGGGTAGGTCGCGACAACGGTGTCGTGAGGGGCGTACATGGTCTGCAAGCACGTCGGTCGATTGGGCGTCCGGCAGCGCGCGAGCGCTCGCCCTTCTTCGGTCACGCCTCTCGCTCCCCTTACCGCTTGAACAGGCGCCCGGGCAGGTCTGCCCGCCGGTGTTTGGCCGCGTCCGATCGGTTTGTGCGATTCACGTCGCCACGCCGTCCTGCCGTCCCCTTTCGGGGAATGGTCGGGCGGCGTTCTCGTGTCGTGATGCGCACTCTGTGACAGCCGGTTTCCAAAGAACGGGAAGGAGGGGCAAGGACCGGNACAGGGCGTCGCCGCGCTCCGAAGAGCGTGCGGCTCCCAAGCCAACGAATCTGTCCGATTGTTGGTTCGTGTTGTCAACGCAAGGAGGTGTATGGGATGGCGCAAGAAGCGCGAGCAGAGTTCACCGAACTCCTCGCAGCGCGGGGCGTCTCGCGTCGTGACTTCCTGAAGTACTGCGGATCTGTCGCAGCGCTCCTGGGGATGTCCGAGATGTACGCCCCGCAGATCGCCGCTGCCGTAGGTAAGCTGCAGCCGGCTCTGTGGATGGCCCATGGTCTGTGCACGGGCTGCACCGAGTCCATGGCGCAGGTCGACAATCCTGACGTACCGACCGTGGTCCTCGACCTTCTCTCCGTGAACTACTGGGAGACCGTCATGGCCGCTGCGGGCGATCAGGCCGAAGCGAACGTCGCGGCGACCGTCGCCGCTGGCGGCTACGTCCTTATCGTCGAGGGTTCCGTCATGCTGGGCGAGAACGGCAACGTTCTTCGCATCGGCGGCAAGCCCGGTATCGATGAGCTGAAGACCGTGGCCGCGAAGGCCGCCGCCGTCATCGCCGTGGGTTCCTGCGCGGTCGACGGTGGATGGGTCGCCGGTTCCCCGAACATCGCGAACGCCACCGGCGTCTCGAAGTTCCTCAAGGACAGCGGCATCAACGTGCCTGTCATCAACCTGCCGACCTGCCCGGTCAATCCGGAGTGGGTCGTCGCAATGCTCGTCGACGTTCTGCTGATGGGCGAGCTGGCTGACGGCTCGATCCTGAAGAAGCTGGACGACAAGGGCCGTCCGAAGCTGATCTTCGGCTCGACGATCCACGACAACTGCCCCCGTCGCGGCCACTTCGAGAACGGCGAGTTCGTCGTCTTCGGCAGCGCGACGCAGGCCGCTGATGAGGCCGCCGGCTTCTGCCTGTATCAGATGGGCTGCAAGGGCCCCACGACACAGACGAACTGCCCGCTCGTCCGCTGGAACCACCGCGCTTCGTGGTGCGTGGAGTCCGGCTCCCCCTGCATCGGTTGCGGGAACGCCAACCCCGTCACCGGCGGTCCGGGCAACTGGTTCGACGCGAGCGCGCCGTTCCTGACCCGTCACGCCAACGTCCGTCTGCCCGGCATCGGCGGCGTCCAGCCGTCGACCATCGGCGCGGTCGTCGGTGGCGTCGCAGCTGTCGGCCTTGTGGCCCACGGCCTCGGCTCTGCGGCCAAGGGCCGCGTCAAGGGCGTTCCGACCGAGACGCAGAAGGTCCACGATGCCAAGATGGCCTCGAAGGGTGGCGATAAGTAATGGCACGAGTAACGATCGATCCCGTCACCAGGATCGAGGGACATCTTCGCGTCGAAGTCGAAGTCGACAACGGCGTGGTCAAGGATGCCTGGGTCTCCGGCGGTCTGTACCGCGGCATGGAGACGGTCCTGCTCGGCCGCGCCCCGTCAGACGCGTTCTACGTTGCGCAGCGCATCTGCGGCGTGTGCCCGATCTCTCACGGCCACGCTTCCACGATGGGCTCTGAGGCCGCGATGAAGATCACGATCCCGAACAACGCGCGCATCATCCGCAACATCATCGAGGGCGCCGAGGCTCTGCACAGCCACATCCTGTGGTTCTACACCCTGACGGCTCTCGACTACGTCGACGTCGTCTCCGCTCTGTCCGCGAACATCGCCGACACCTACGCCCTCGCTGAGGCCGCAGGCACATCGACGGCGGACTTCGGCGCCATCCAGAAGCGCCTCAAGGGCTTCGTCGACGGCGGCCAGCTCTCCATCTTCACCAACGGCTACTGGGGTCACCCCGCGATGAAGCTGTCGCCTGAGCTGAACCTCATCGCCGTCGCCCACTACCTCGAGGCCCTGGAGATGCAGTCCGAGGCCGCCGCGATCATCGCGGTCATGGGCGGGAAGTTCCCGCACTTCATGACCTCGCTGCCCGGCGGAACGGTCTTCATCCCGACCGAGGAGAAGTTGGACGATATCTACTTCAGGTGGCAGAAAGTCAGCAACTGGATCAACGGCGCGATGATCCCGGACACGATCGCCATCGCCGCTCAGTACCTCCCCCTCGCCGGCTACGGCAAGGGCGTCGGGAACTACCTGGCGTGGGGCGTGTACGACGACAAGAGCATGGATCCGACCAAGCGCGCCATGCCCCGCGGCATGCTCGTCGGCGGTCTGACCCTNACTCAGCCGGATCCCGCCCAGATCAAGGAGTACATCGACCACTCATGGTACGAGTCTGGCGACGGTCTCAACCCCGCCAAGGGTGAGACGAAGGCCAAGTTCGATGCCTACAGCACCGATGCCAAGTACTCCTGGGTCAAGGCTCCGCGCTACGAAGACAAGCCCATGGAGGTCGGCCCCCTGTCCCGCATGCTGGTCGCGTACGTCGCCGGCGATCCGGACGTCAAGGGTCTCGTCGACTTCACGCTCGCTGCGCTGGGCAAGGCTGCCGGCGCCGCGGGTCCGCTCCCTGTCACCGCACTCCAGTCGCTCCTTGGCCGCGTCGGAGCCCGCAACCTTGAGGCTGCCTTCGTCGCCAAGAAGATGGGCGCATGGATCACCGAGCTCATCGAAGCGGTCAAGGGTGGGGACTCGAAGTACTTCGTGGACAAGACCGGCGAGGGCGAAGGCGCGGGCCTCTGGGAGGCTCCTCGTGGCGCACTCGGCCACTGGGTCGGCGTCAAGGGTGGCAAGATCTCCAGTTACCAGGTCGTGACCCCGTCCACGTGGGACTGTTCGCCTCGCGACAAGAACGGCGTCCGCGGCCCGATGGAAGAGGCGCTCGTCGGTACGCCGATCGCCGATCCGACCAAGCCGCTCGAAGCGCTGCGCATCGTGCACAGCTTCGACCCTTGACTCGGATGCGGGGTTCACGTGATTGAACCCAAGACCGGCAAGCAGTCATTTGTGATGTCCAAGCCCACTGGTAGGTGATGCAGATGTCGCACGAAGGGCATTACCGTGAGGCACATCCGTTGATCTTCGTGTTCACACACTGGATCAACCTCCTGTGCATGATCGGCCTCGCCTTCACGGGCTTCTACATCCACTATCCGTTCTTCGCCGGTTTCATGTACGGCGCGCGGATGATCCACTTCGTGTTGATGTTCGTCATCCTGATCAACCTGACTTCGCGCATCATCCTGGCCTTCTGGGTCAAGACGGCGAACCAGCTTGGCACGCGTGAGACGGACATCGACCTGAAGAACTGGCTCCCGCAGAAGGAGAACAAGTACCAGTTCTGGGAGACCGTGAAGTACTACGCGTTCTTCCGCAACACGCGCGTGATCTCGGCCAAGTACGGTGCGCTCCAGAAGACCGCCTATCTGGCCACACCGATCATCACCCTGTTCATGGCGTACACCGGCTTCGCGATCTACACGCCGGCGCACACCTGGGCGATCTGGCCGTTCTTCGCCGCGGGCGTCAGCTTCTTCGGAGGCGCCATAGGCATCAGGATCGCCCACTACTTCGGTATGTGGGTCGTCATCCTGTTCACGATGGTCCACGCGTACCTCGCGGCCATCGACGGCTTCAAGCCGCTGTGGGGTCTTATCTTCCTGTGGAGAGAGACGCCGGGAGACGAGCACTAGCACTCGCTCGCGCGTCGCGTTCGTGGCGACACGCAGTGACGGAAGGGCCCGGGAGCGACACGCTCCCGGGCCCTTCCGTCGCCCTCGAATACAGGATTCGGGCAGCCGGCGTCGAATGAAGCCGGTGAGTGGCAGTGACCTGCGCGCCGGCACGCGAGCGTCACGCACGCACCGCTTTGCCGGCACACTATGGACCGCACTTATGGGGGATGATCATGCTCGCCGAACGCGCACTCACTGCCGTCATGCGGCCGCTCAGCCGCTGGTATACCTCTCACGGACCCGTTGAAGACGCGCAGATCCCCGCTCCTGGCGCAGGCAGGACGTATCTGCTCTACGCCCACGTTCCGTTCTGTGAGCGGCTGTGCACCTACTGCTCGTTCAACCGGTTCCTCTTCAACGAGGACATCGCAACCCGCTACTTCGCGGATCTGCGCGAGGAGATGCGCATCGCCGCCGGTCTCGGCTACCACTTCGGCTCCCTGTACGTGGGAGGCGGCACTCCGACGATCCTCGTGGACGAGCTGTGCCGGACGATCGATCTGGCGCGGGAGCTCTTCCACATCCGTGAGGTATCGGCGGAGACAAGCCCGAACCAGATCGGACCCGAGCTGGCGCAGCGGCTCGAGGGCAGGGTCGACCGGATGTCGGTCGGGGTGCAGAGCTTCGACGACAAGCTCCTGCGCCAGATGGACCGCTACGAGAAGTACGGGTCGGGCAAGGAACTGTTCGAGATCATCTCGAACAGTCGTGACCTGTTCCACTCCCTCAACGTCGACATGATCTTCAACTTCCCGTCGCAGACCGAGGCGATGCTGCGCCGCGACGC